>Ga0307374_10009389_pt1 | contig 14419 bp, 16 predicted proteins | sample OX3MG_FD_202532 | JGI IMG/M metagenome (GOLD analysis project Ga0307374, IMG submission 202532) | Soil microbial communities from Risofladan, Vaasa, Finland - OX-3 | ecosystem: Environmental > Terrestrial > Soil > Coastal area > Acid sulfate soil | place: Finland: Risofladan, Vaasa | collected... | reverse complement strand
GCTGACTCCCTGGATACCGTCGAACTGGTCATGGCCCTGGAAGAGGAATTCGAGTGCGAAATCCCTGACGAAGAGGCCGAGAAGATCACCACTGTCGGGCAGGCGGTAGACTACATCAAGGAACATCTGCCCAACGCCTAAGTGCCGGATTTGCATGCTCAGCGCCGTTGCCGCTGCCAGGTGGCAACGGCCTTGTCTTTTCTTATACTCTCCCTGAATCTGCATTCGAGAGGATTAGATCTGTGTCCAAACGCCGCGTGGTGGTAACGGGTCTGGGAATCATCTCCCCGGTGGGCAATGCCGTGGAAGAAGCCTGGAAAACTGTCCTTAACGGTAAAAGCGGCGTCGGCCCCATTACCCACTTCGATGCCAGCAACTATACGACGCGCATAGCAGCGGAAGTGAAGAATTTCGACCCCGCCCAGTACATCGCACCCAAAGACATAAAGAAGATGGATCCATTCATCCACTACGGTGTGGCGGCCTCCATCCAGGCCATCCAGGATTCAGGACTCGAGGTAACCGAGGCCAATGCAGCGCGTATCGGTGCGGCTATCGGTGCCGGCATCGGTGGCCTTACCAATATTGAGAAGGCGCATGCCTCGATCCTTGAAACCGGGGGACCTCGGCGTGTATCACCATTTTTCGTGCCATCCAGCATCATCAATATGATCACGGGCCACCTGTCCATAATCTATGGATTCAAGGGACCGAATATCGCCATCGTCACTGCTTGCACGACTGCCAATCACAACATCGGTATCGGCATGCGCTGCATACAATACGGCGATGCGGACATAATGATTACCGGTGGGGCGGAGATGGCAATTACGCCACTGGGAGTGGGCGGTTTCTGTGCCGCGCGCGCGCTCTCGACGCGCAACGACACCCCCGAAAAGGCCAGCCGGCCCTGGGACAAGGATCGGGATGGCTTCGTGCTGGGTGAAGGCGCTGGCACCCTAGTACTTGAGGAATATGAGCATGCAAAAAAACGCGGCGCTAAGGTTTATGCAGAGTTAATCGGATTCGGCATGAGCGGCGATGCCTACCACATGACCGCACCACCCGAAGACGGGGAGGGCGCGCGTCTGTGCATGGTCAATTCCCTCCACGATGCGGGATTGAGACCGGAGCAGGTTCAGTACATCAATGCTCATGGCACTTCCACGATGGTGGGTGACAAAGGTGAAAGCATCGCCATTAAACGCGCCTTCGGCGAGCACGCCAAGAAAATCGCCGTCAGTTCCACGAAATCCATGACTGGACATCTGCTGGGTGCCGCCGGAGGCGTGGAAGCAATCTTCAGTATCCTCGCCATGCGCGATCAGGTGGCACCTCCTACCATCAATCTCGAGCATCCCGATGAAGGTTGCGACTTGGATTACGTGCCAGGAACAGCGCGCAAACTCAAAATTGACGCAGTCTTATCCAATTCATTCGGTTTCGGTGGCACCAATGGCACACTGGTCTTTCGCCGCCTGAGCTGAAGGAGATCCAAGCGCACCTGCGCTCAGTATGGATACTGCCGTTAATACACATTTCGTTAGCCAGCTATTATCAGCGCCAGTCGATCTGCTCGACCTTCACACTGTGAACCCTGAGCATTACCCCTTCCTTCTGCAAAGCACCGCTCAGGGTCGTTATGAACTGTTGTTTGCATATCCGCGCGAGGCATTGGTATTACATGCCGATGGCCATCTCACTGGCCCCTATGCGGATCAGTCAGGTGGTGATTTCCTGTTAGCGCTGGATTACTGGTGGCGAGACTTGCGGTTGCCAGAATCATCAGCAGAAACGCCACCATTTCGCGGCGGCTGGTTCCTGTTTCTTGGCTATGAGCTAGCACAGCAAATTGAGCCGATTCTCGAATTACCGAAACTACCGGGAATTCCCGTAGCCATGGCAATGCGGGTACCAGCGGCTTTCATTAAGGATCATGTATCACAAACGCTCCAGCGGGTCGTCGAGGCAGAGTATACGGAGCTGCTTCCGGACATGAAGACGGATGTGGCTTGCACCCCAATGGGCATGTCCTCCAATCTCTTGAGCGCATCGTTGGATGAGGAGGAACCGCAGCGTTATCTCGCCAGTGTCGCCCGCGCACGCCGCTATATCCTCGATGGTGATATTTTCCAGGCCAATCTCTCGCGCCGTTGGCAGGCAGAACTTTTTCCGCAAGTTACGTCAGCGGCGATCTATCGCCGTCTTCGTACCGCCAATCCAGCACCGTATGCAGGACTCGTGAGGCTAAGCGAACACGCCATCATCAGCTCTTCGCCGGAACGACTGGTACGGACCCATGGCCGCCGGGTGGAAGTGCGTCCCATCGCCGGTACCCGGCCACGCAGCACCGATGCGCTCCGCGATACAGATTTGATCCGTGAATTGATCACGCATCCCAAAGAACGCGCCGAACATGTAATGCTGCTGGACTTGGAACGCAATGACCTGGGACGTATATGCGATACAGGCAGCGTGCGTGTGGATGAAATGATGGTGGTGGAATCCTATCAGCATGTGCATCATATCGTTTCTAATGTCTGCGGCCAGTTGCGACCGGAGATAACCCCCGGAAAAGTGATCCGTGCGGTCTTCCCGGGTGGCACCATCACAGGTTGCCCTAAGGTGCGCTGCATGCAGATCATCGCTGAATTGGAAGCGGCGCCACGCGGTGCATATACTGGCGCCATGGGTTACCTGAATCGTGACGGCGATATCGATCTCAATATCCTGATACGCACTCTGGTTCAACACGGACGGCAACTTGAATTCCGGGCTGGCGCGGGCATCGTGGCAGATTCAATCCCGGAACGTGAGCTGGAAGAAACGCGTGCCAAGGCCCTGGGCTTGGTGCGAGCCTTGGGTGACGAGATATGACAACCGAAAGTTGGATCAATGGTCAGCCGGGAGACTTGATCTCGGTCACTGATCGTGGCTTGCAATACGGCGACGGCCTGTTCGAGACATTGGCGGTAAAAGCCGGCCGGATAATGCTGCTTGATTATCATCTGGAACGCTTGCATGAAGGTTGCCGGCGCCTGCAACTGCATGCACCTTCAAAAAATATCTTACGCGCTGAACTGTTGTCAGCAGCTGCCGGTCAAGCAACAGCCGTGCTTAAATTGATTGTTACCCGTGGTTCCGCGGGTCGTGGCTACCGGTTTACGGGTGACGCCAAAACTACCCGCATTCTCACCCGCCATCCCTGGCCGGAGTATTCGTTGGAATACAGCGAACATGGCGTGCACTTGAGAATTTGTGATTCCCATCTTGGTCATAACAGACAGCTTGCCGGTCTCAAGCATCTGAATCGCCTGGAACAGATATTGGCACGCGCCGAGTGGTCAGAAATCGACCAGGTGCAGGAGGGGCTGATGCTGGATGAGGAGGGTTCGGTCATCGAAGGTACAATGTGCAATGTATTTGCCTGGCTGGATCATGGGGTACTCGCCACGCCCGACCTGCGGCGTTGCGGTGTAGCCGGCGTGATGCGCCGTCATCTGCTGGAACGGGCCAAACAGGCAGGCGTTGCCGTGCGGGTGGCGACCCTGTCACTCACGGAACTCATGCAGGCGCAGGAGATCTTTGTATGTAATTCTCTCATCGGCGTATGGCCAGTGATGGCCATCGGCCATTGGAAATATTCCATCGGTTCCATGTCACGCCAGGCGCAACGTTGGGCGTCTGAAACCTGAAAGGATCTTGAACTTGTTGTTCAGACATAATATAAAAATTATCGCCTGGCTGTTATTGATCGCTGCAATCTGCGTGATTGGATTCCTTTACACCCGTTGGTATCTGACGCCCGTAGTCATAGGCCGGTCAATGGATGTGGATGTTCAACCGGGTGAGTCTTTGCGTCTGGTAGCGGCACATCTGCACAATCAAGGTGTATTGCCGCATCCACTTGATCTGGTTCTGCTGGCACGCCTGCGGGGTGATGCGGACGCGATCCGTGCCGGTGAATACCTGGTGGAGCCCGGCACCAGTGTTGCTGCCCTGCTGGAGTTGCTCAAAAGCGGCAAGGTGGTGATGCACTCATTGACGCTGGTGGAAGGTTGGACATTCGCGCAGGTAATGATGAGCGTTGAGAGCGATTCATCGCTCAGTCATACATTGGATGGCAGTGATGCAACCATCGTCATGTCAAAGTTGGGTCATGCCGGTGAGGATCCAGAAGGCCGTTTTTATCCTGATACCTATCAGTATCCAAAAGGCACTAGCGATGTCGCATTTCTTGAGCGCGCCTATCACGTAATGCAGGAGCACTTAGATTCTGCCTGGCAAATGAGAGCGCCTGAGCTGCCATATAAATCACCTTACGATGCATTGATCATGGCATCCATCATCGAGAAGGAAACTGCACAACCTCAGGAACGTGGTGAGATCGCAGGCGTATTCGTGCGACGCCTGCAGAAAGGCATGAAGTTGCAGACTGATCCCACAGTAATTTATGGGTTGGGTGCACAGTACCATGGCAAAATCACCTACAAGGATCTGCGCACTGATACCCCCTACAATACATACACCCGTAATGGTCTGCCGCCTACGCCCATCTGCATGCCGAGTCTGGCATCCATCGAAGCAGCACTACATCCAACGCCAGGAGACGTACTGTATTTTGTTGCGCGTGGCGATGGCACGCACCAGTTTTCAGCTACCCTGGCAGAACAGACAGCGGCAGTCCAGAAATACCAGATCAAACATCATTGACCATGAAACGCCATAAACAACCACCGCGCGGCAGGTTCATCACCTTGGAAGGGATTGAAGGCGTGGGCAAATCCACGCACCTGGATTTCTTAAGCCGCTATCTACGGGATCGAGACATTAGCGTGCGTGTAACTCGCGAACCCGGTGGCACTCCTTCTGCCGATGAGATCCGCAAACTACTGCTGACGAACCGCACGGAACATTTCCAGCCCATGGCAGAATTGCTGTTGATGTTCGCAGCACGCGCCCTGCATGTGGTAAATGTAATCAGGCCAGCGCTGACGGCAGGTACCTGGATAGTCTGCGACCGTTTCACGGATGCCAGTTATGCCTACCAGGGCGGCGGCCGCGGCATCGCCTCGCGACACATCGAATCCCTGGAACGCATGGTGCTGAAAGGTTTGCGGCCTGATCTGACCATCTTGCTGGATGCCAAAATCGAGGTGGGCATGGCGCGTGCCAAGCAGCGCGGGATATTGGATCGCTTTGAACAGGAAAAAGACGAATTCTTCAAGCGTGTGCGACGCGTGTATCTGGCGCGCGCACGGCGCGATCCGCGACGCATCAAGGTAGTAAACGCCGACGGCAGCATTGCCGATGTTCAAACGCAGATCTCGGTTTTATTGGATAAGCGCCTTGCCAGTTGGCTATGAATTCCACGCCGGAACCATCCTCAATTCCTTTACCTTGGCAGTCGCGGGCCTGGCAGCAGCTGCATGCACGCCTGAAGAATGGCACACTGCCGCATGCACTGCTGATTTCCGGCGTGGCCGGTACCGGCAAGCAGCATTTCGCACAGGTATTCGCGGCCCTGGCCCTGTGTCGTCACCCTGAAAACGCACATGCCTGTGGACAATGTGGTGCCTGTCGCCAGCGCGTCGCGTCTGCCCACCCGGATTTCCATCGGGTAACCATAGCCGAAGACAAGAGCGGGATACTGGTGGACCAGATCCGCGAACTGTCCCAGAAACTGGCCCTCACTAGCCAGCATCGTGGCTGGAAAATCGCGATAGTAACTCCGGCCGATGCCATGAACGTTAATGCCGCCAACAGCCTGCTGAAGACTCTGGAAGAACCGTCCGCCGGCACGCTTTTACTTTTGGTGACTGCCCGGCCAGCGCGCTTACCGGCCACCATTCGCAGCCGCTGTCAGGCTGTGCGTATCAACACACCCTCGATGGACGCGGCCATTGCCTGGCTCAATGGACATGCATCGAGGACTGACTGGCCGGCGTTGCTGAAAATCGCCGGTGGAGGACCCTTGCTGGCACTGGAATTGGCCAATGATGAACTCATGCAGGAACGGCTAGATTTCTATAAGAAGTTGATGGAACTGCGCAGCGGCCAGCGCAATCCCATCAGCTGTGCCACCGAAACCGACAAGGAAAACCTGCCTCTGATACTGAGGTTATTGCAAGCCTGGGTCGCAGATCTGATCACCTTAGCGTCCACCGGTAATCCACATGAGCCAGGAATTATCAATGCAGATGCGCTGGCAATGTTGCAAAATGCCATTATGGGAATAAACTTGCGCGGACTACATGCCTTCCTGAGCCGTATAAATGAGGCGATGGCACTGACTACGACATCTGTGAACGGGCAGTTGCTGTTGGAAGGCCTGTTCATGGATTGGTCGGAAGGATTGCGAACATTGGAGGCGGCACCGCTCGCCGCACGTGGAGGATAACTGAATGAATGAACCCCGCCAGCAAGGCATACTCAATCTTGTCATCAAGGACAAGAGCGCACTTTATAGCAGTTACATGCCGTTTGTGAAAAACGGTGGCTTGTTCATTCCCACCAATAAGGCCTATCAACTGGGTGATGATGTTTTCATCCTGTTGCAGCTCGTAGATTCTCCTGAACGTCTGCCAGTGGCGGCTAAAGTCGCGTGGGTCACACCGCGTAGCACTAACCGTTCACGCGCCATGGGTATTGGCGTGCAGTTCAGTGAGCAAGATGGCGGCAATACACAACGCAAAATAGAGAGTCTGCTGGGCGGTGCATTACAGGCCGACCGTCCGACCCACACCATGTAATATTTATCACAGCGTGAACAATCGTTCCGCATCGGACCCTCCCGATATGGATGCACTGGTGGAAAGCGCACGCCAAAGTGTGCAAACCGGCCAATTGCAGCAGGCGGCTTCCCTCTATACGCAACTCCTGCAGCTTGATCCTCAGCATCCTGAAGCACTGAAATTCTTCGCAACTCAGGCGCTCAGTTCCGGGCAATTTTCCCAAAGCATCGAATTGTTGCAGCGTGCACTGGCTAACAGCCCCGGCGATGCCAGCTTGCACAAGAATCTCGGACTCGCCTATCGGGGTCGGGGTGAGCTGCCGGAAGCGCTCTCGGCATTCGATGCGGCCCTGCAACTCAAACCCGATTATCCAGTAGCGCTGCTGAACAAAGGCGCCGTGCTGGAGCAAACCGGCAGACACCAGGAAGCACTCAGCATTTATCTAGAGGCACTCTCATTAGCGGGGAATATCGGATTGCTTGCACAGATGCCCAAACTCCCGGCCGGATTACGCCAACTATTGGTGCATGCCATCGATGTTGTACAACAGGCGCGTGCGGAACATCTCAAGCAGATGCTGGCTCCATTGCGGATGCAACACGCTGCTGCGGAGTTTACCCGCGTTGACCATTGCCTGCGGATGTATTTGGGCCAGGAACCACTCACGATAGGCCATCCCATGCAACGTCCCACCTTCATAACCTTTCCAGGCATTCCGAGTCATGCTTGGTTTGAGCGTACGGATTTTCCATGGCTGGATAACATTGAAAGTCATACGCCTGAAATCCGCGCAGAACTGGCCCAGGTACTGCATGCTGACCAAGGATTTCGTCCCTTCATAGAAATGCCTCGTGAACATCCCGGTACTGCCTATTGGGAAGCACTCAATTATTCACCCAACTGGAATGCGTTCTTTTTCTACCGTGATGGTCGGCGCTTCGATGACAACTGCCGTCGCTGCCCGATAACCTCAAAATTACTTGACAGTCTGCCACTCAGCCGTGTGGCAGAGCATTCGCCCGAAGTATTCTTTTCAGTGCTCAAGCCTGGGGCATATATACCGCCGCACACCGGCGTAATAAACACCCGCTTAGTGACGCACATGCCACTGATTATCCCGCCAGATTGCGGCATCCGCGTGGGCGATGAAACCCGTGGTTGGAAGGAGGGCGAGTGCATTGTGTTCGATGATACATTCGAACATGAAGCCTGGAATCACAGTGATCAAACCCGCGTGGTTCTAATCTTCGACATCTGGAATCCTTACCTCACAAATACGGAGAAACAGGCGATGCGCATCGTGGTGGAAGAGATTGGCCATTTCAATCAGCTTCACGGTCAGCCTGATCAGGCCTATACTTCAGATTGAATTGAAAGGTGTTCCGCGTTGTTCGCTATAGAACGTAACTGGACAGTCCGTTTTTCAAAAGATAAGTATCGAAACCACGCTCGCTTAAAATAAACGCACCCGCGCTCAATTCAGCCTGCTGTATGGCCTTGTTGCTGTTTGGCGCTTCACGTGTGACCTGAGAGCGGTCCTGGGTCAGTATGTAAAAGTAATCGCCTACGTCCCCTTGCTTGATGATGACCGCACCCTGCTTGGCGCCCATATGCTCCATGCGCATGAACAGTGTCTGGATATTCGCCGGCGGAATCCGGTGAAAAACCTTGACTTGCAGCACCGCGGCCATCCAATCGTGCTCCTGGTTTTCCTGGGCCTGGAGTTCGCCCACCTCAAAGGCGCCGCTCTGGTCCCAGGTGAGCATGATGTCCAGAAGATCGCTGTCAATCTCGAAGTATTCAATGCCGGTCGCCGCGCGCACCCAAACATGCCGCGGTATCTGCGGTGCCAGCAGATGCCGGGCTTCATCGGAACCAGCCTTGATGGTTGTCAACACCTACTCGCCGGAACGCAGATCCACGGAACCATCAAGCATATAGACGTTGCGCCGGTCGGTGTCTTTCTGCTTGAACAGGTACCGGCCTGCATCGAGTTTCTGGATGACACATTTGGAAGCCAGGCTGGTCAGATGTTCCGGCTTGAGTCCGCTCAGCGGGGAGAATTCCTTGAGACGTTCACTGGCGGGCGTGGTCGGCATGCTGGCGTCACTTTGCGATCGGTACCGGCCTGCGATTGGCGCCCACACGTACATAAGTCATCTGTGCCGTGGCCACTTTCACGCAGGTCTCGTGTTCACCATCATTGCGCTGTGAAAACACTGTTACGTCGATGCTGATGGAGGTGTTGCCGACGCGTGCAATATCAGTATAGAAACTCACCACGTCTCCAACATATACAGGGCTCACGAACACGAATTCGTTCACGGCCACGGTCACCACACGGCCACCTGCGTGCCGGAAGGCGATGATGGCACCGGCTATATCAGCATGCGACATAATCCATCCACCGAAGATATCACCCAGGCCGTTAGTATCCTTGGGCATGGCCAGGGTGCGGACAGCCGCCTCATGGTCCTTAGGCATGGTTTCGAATTTCATGCTTTGGGTTCCTTGAGGGCAGGGGCGTTCCAGCCCGAATCCGGTGTAAAGCGTTGCCCGTGCTTTGCCTGCAGTTTTTCCAGACGTTGCTTGAGATTACTTACGCCGGTGGCGCGGATGTAGTTGATCGGGCCGCCGCGAAAGGGCGCGAAACCAGTGCCGAAGATCACGCCGGCATCCAGCAGGTCCGTGTCATCCACGATACGCTCGCGCAGCACCGCAACTGCTTCATTGATCATCGGCAGTATCAGGCGGTCCTGGAGGTCAGCGGGCATCTGGCGGGCCCGGCTCTTATCCTTCATGGGCTTGCCGTCCTGGTATTTATAAAACCCTTCGCCGGTCTTGCGCCCCAGTTTTTTCTCGGCGACCAGCTTGGTGAGGCTGTCGGGAATCTTCTTGTGGAATTCATTGGCAAATACCTGGGCCACCGACAGCGACACATCCAGTCCCACGGTGTCGGTGAGCTCCACCGGGCCCATGGGCATCCCGTAATCCAGGGCCGCCTGATCGATGGCTTCCAGGGGCACGCCTTCATCGGCAGCCAGCATGGCTTCCATCAGATACGGCATGAGGATGCGATTCACCAGAAAGCCAGGCGAACTCTTCACCGGCACCGCCAGCTTGTCGATCTGGCGGGTGAACGACAGGCATTTGGCGATCTCATCCCTAGAAGTATCTTCTGCATGGATCACTTCCACCAGCGGCATCTTTGCGACTGGATTGAAGAAATGCAGCCCCACCAGCCGTTGCGGGTTCTTGAGGACTGTACGCAGGATTTCCAACATTATGCTGGAAGTGTTGGTGGCGAGAATGGCATTGGGTTTCATCTTCGCATCCAGCACTTTGTATAAGGCCTGTTTGGCCTTGACGTTCTCGAAGATCGCCTCGATGACCACATCCGCATCTTTGGCGCCATCGCCAGCCACGTCCATCTTCAGCCGATTAGTCGCGTTCAGGATCTCGGCTCCTTTGAGCATCTTCGCGAACAACTTTTGCGCGCGCGCCAACGCTGGCTGCACATATTTTTCCTCGCGATCCTGCAGGGTCACATTGAAACCGCGCAGTGTGCACCAGGCGGCGATGTCGCCGCCCATGGTACCGGCGCCCACCACATGTACGTGCTTGAGCACCAGGTCGGATTTCTTGCCGAGGGATTTCAGCCGATCCTGCAGCAGGAACACACGCACCAGATTGCGGGCGGTGTCATTGACCATGAGGCGCGCGATAGAATGCGCTTCCTGCACATACATCTCATCAGTGCCGGCATAGCGTTTCCACAGATCGATGATGGCGTAAGGTGCCGGATAATGGTCGCGTCGTACCTTTGCAGACACCTGCTTGGTGAGAATGCGGGCCACCAACGGCCGCAACCAAGCCTGGGCCAGCAGTTTCTGTGCAAAAGGCGCGCTTTTCTTCGGTGGGTTCTTGAGCAACAGGTTGCGCGCGGTCTGCCTGGCGGCATCACTTTTCACCAGGCGGTCCAGCAGACCGATCCTCAGGGCTTCGCTGCCGCGAACACTGCGTCCGGTGAGCATGAAGCTCATGGCCGGCGTCACGCCCACTAGGCGCGTGGAACGCACCGTACCCTCGAAACCCGGGTGGATGCCAAGTTTCACTTCCGGGAGTCCGAGACTCAGCCGCTCGTCGTCTATGCCCACCCGGTAACTACAGGCCAGCGAGAGCTCCAGGCCTCCGCCCAGGCAGAAGCCATTGATGAGGGCCACGCTGGGGCAGGGCAAGCGCTCCAACTGTTCCATCACCAGCTGGCCACGGCGAATCATCTGGAATGCATCTTCCGGGGTCTTGAGCGCAGTGAATTCCTTGATGTCGGCGCCGGCGATAAAGCCGCTCGATTTGGCGGAATAAACGACCAGACCCTTGGGCGGCTGCGCGGCCAGCTGCTTTAGTAGATCGCCAAGTTCTGCCATAACCTGACCTGACAGGACATTGGTGCTGGCACCCACCTTGTCGAAGCCGAGCCAGGCGATGCCGTCGGTGTCGTACTCGATTTTCCAGTTGGTCTGGGAAGCGCTGGTGGGCATGGAGATACTCCGATTTGGCGTGTTGGTCTCGCGGCCTATTAGGTCATAAATCCGGAAAGAATGTTAATCATAGGAAGGCCGGGCGTCCGCCGCAACTTACTTAAACTTGCTCGCTGATCTGTTCCACGGATTTGCCGAAACCAGGAAATCGCGTACCTGCCGGTACCTGCAATAAACGCTTACGGATTTCGCTATCCATCAGTGTCATGGTCTGAAAGCGGACATCATCAGTAGCGCTCTGCGGACCTCCAACAGCGCGTTCAATGTAGCTGCGGGTACCGCGCTGGCGCAGGCTTGACGCCTTCTGATAAACATCGAACCAGTCACCCTCGGCACAATCCCCATAACGCAAACCGGCATATTCACGCAGCACTGCGATACGCATTTCATTCGCACTTATATAAGTATGCGCTGCTTCATCGGTCTGCAATATATCCGGATGGCTTTTGCGCAAATCTGCGCGGGTATTTAACGGCAGTTTGAGAATCTCTGAATTGAGCTGGCGCCGGTCAATGCTGTCCATAAGCTCCCTGCGTACTGCCAGCATGGGTTGGCCGTCATTATGCAGCCGGTCCTCCAATTCCAGCAGGCTTTGGTGCACTGACTCGCGTACAGTCTCATCAACTGTATTCATTAATCCATTCTGCGTACTATTTTGAGTATTACGCGCTCTACCGTCATTCAGCCAGGATTGCCAGATGTCTTCCATGCTGATTTGCCGGTTGTGCTGGCGGAATCTGCCCAGCAATCCTGATGGCTGGCGGATAACCAGTGTAACGATACCTAGCAGCATCAGCACTACGATAGTGATAACCAGCCACATATCATTGACTGCTCTTTACCGTAAAATCACAGATCAGAGGAAGATGGTCAGAATACTCAACCTGTGGCATTTCAAAATGGGTAATCTTAACTTTGGGTCCATACAGGATGAAATCCAGTTGTCGCGATGGATGGTTGCTTGGCCAGGAAGGCAAATTTCTGGGATTGGCGCTATGCAGACCGGCAGCTGCGGCGAACAAGTCGATCTCATAACTTCCCCAGAGCGTATTGAAATCACCGGCCACGATAACCGGTTTGCTGGAACTGCGCACCAAAGAAACCAGATGATGCATCTGATACTGACGATGGCGGTATTTAAGCGATAGATGCACCAGAAAAAGGCAAACATCGTCCAGCTCCAGCTCCATGATGAGCCGCTTGATGCCCAAATCGAAATAGTGAACCCGCTGGACGGCGCTGGGAAAGCGCGTGAGGAATGCGTTACCCTGCTTGCGGACGATCGGTAATCGCTGGTTGATCGAGGCCAACCCATATTTGCTTTGATATGAGGATGAATGACCGATTGAGGTGGCGATGGCCTCCGCCTGATTGATGGTGCTCGAGCGCACAGAACCCATATCCACCTCGATGAGCCCCACGATGTCAGGTGTAATTGACCTGATAAACTCCACAATGCGCTGGAAATTGCGTGAGGTACCACGCATGTAGCCGCCAACACCGGGCAGTGGAAAATGGAATCTCGGGCCGTGCCCGGTTCCATAACGTATGTTATAGAGCAATAGACGCATCGGCTATGCTGAAAGCTTGTGATTCAGCGAAAGGATATTTATTGGGGATCACACTATACCAGTCCGGAGTGCATCCTTAAGCATGCAGTAACCTATGACGACTATTAATACAGGGACTTTAAATGAAGGGGTCACACGCATATACACGGAAGGTGACGTGCTGTATGCACAAATGCTTGAGTACATTGGTAACGCGCACCATTCCATAAAGCTGGAAAGTTACATTTTCGCTGATGACGAAGTCGGTCGGCGTTTCGCTACCGCACTGGGTGAGCGGGCACGTACCGGAATTAGGGTACAGGTAAACATTGATGCAGCCGGTTCTCTCTTCTGGGGTTCACCTCAACTTGCAAGCATGATGAAGGCCGATGGCGTGCAGCTACGCTGGTTCCACCGTTGGAGCTGGCGTGCTATCTGGCGCTATAACCGTCGCAATCACCGTAAGCTGCTGGTTGTAGACAACCGTGTGGGTTTTCTCGGCGGCTTCAATATCCACAGGGAAAATTCCCGCACCAGTTACGGCGAAGCACGCTGGCGCGATACCCATGTGGAAATGCATGGACAATTAGCGCTTGACCTGCAAACCCTGTTTGATGCCTTCTGGCGAAGGCAGCGGCGTAATTCCCCAATACTGCGTTCATCACAAGGCATCCTCATCACCAACCATTCTCATCGTGGCCGGCGGCATTTGCGCAACCTGTATGCATCTCGTTTTGCAAATGCCCGGCAGCGCATATGGCTCACCACACCCTATTTTGTTCCGGATCGCCGCATCCAGCGTGAACTCACGCAGGCTGCACGTCGCGGCGTAGACGTGCGCGTGCTGGTGCCACATAAAAGCGATGTCCGCATCGTTCAGTGGGCGGCACGCGCTGCCTACGCGGGTCTGCTCAATGCCGGAGCTAAAATCTATAAATACCAGCCGCGCATGCTACACGCAAAAACAATAACGATTGACGGCAAATGGAGCAGTGTCGGCACCGCCAACATTGACTATCGAAGTTTTTTTCTGAATTACGAACTGAATCTCGCGAGCGATAACATCGAATTGGCCACCGCACTGGAAAGCCAGTTCCTGGCCGACCTGACTGAATCCGAGCAGATTCATTTGAAACATTGGGTAAAGCGCGGTTGGTACTCTCGAATACTGGAATTTATCGGCTGGCTTAGCCGGCGCTGGTTGTAAGTGACGTTATCATATTTACATAGAATAATATAGTTTTACGATAAATTATTAATAGCAATGGGGTAACAACATGAACCAATATTTATGGGAATTAATTTCTTCCAGTGGTCGTTTCATTGTTATTATGGCAACAGTCATCGCGGCTATTTCCAATTGAAGCACTTAAGCAACAGCAACCGCTTGCAAGGTTTGCTAAAGGTGTTCGATAACATCGAATCAGAGCGATACAATATATTGTTGGATGAAGTACATAAGGAAATTGGGTCATCGCTGATTAGTGTGGGTAAAAACAAGGTGTGTTTCTGCATTCAGCCCTAGTTTTACAGGGGTTTTTGCGGATTTCATAGGGGCTGATTTCTGGCATGCTTGCCGCATGGCTAAAACACG
>Ga0307374_10009388_pt1 | contig 14420 bp, 10 predicted proteins | sample OX3MG_FD_202532 | JGI IMG/M metagenome (GOLD analysis project Ga0307374, IMG submission 202532) | Soil microbial communities from Risofladan, Vaasa, Finland - OX-3 | ecosystem: Environmental > Terrestrial > Soil > Coastal area > Acid sulfate soil | place: Finland: Risofladan, Vaasa | collected... | reverse complement strand
CCTCGGTCCCTTGCGTGAGTTGCTGCACTTTGAGGACAAGCGCGGGAAAGGCCGCCGGATCGGGCGCCACTCGGGCATAGGCGGCTTCAATCGGCGAGCCGGCGAACATCTTGGGCGAGAACGTCGTCTCCAGGCCCCCCATCGCCTCGGGATACCCGTGGCGACTGGTGTAGGTGGCCGAGCCGGCCACCAGCTTGCGCACCCGGTCCGGGTGCCGGAGGACGAGTTGCCAGGCGACGCCCCCGCCCATGCTGAAGCCGAAGACGTCGACGCGGGCGATGCCGAGGTAGTCCAGCAGCGCCGCCGTGTCGTCCGCCATCTGGTCGTAGCGGAGCGGCCGGTCAATGTCGGCGGTGCGCCCGTGGCCCTGCTGCTCGACCGCGATCACCTGGCGAGTCTGCGCCAGGGCAGGCAGCAGTTCTCCGAACATGTCGAGCGTCGCCAGGGCGCCGTGCAGGATCAGCAGCGGGGGAACGTCCGCGTTCGGAGAGCCGTGGATCTCGTAGTACATGCTGAGGCCGTTGACCGGGGCGTATCCGGTCCGAGGGGCGGTGATGGCCATGTCGGCTCCTTCCAGAGGTGGGGTCGCTGAGAGCCCCCGTGGGGTGAGTAAGCACCGGCGAGCGCGGCGTGGCATGACGGTTGGTGCTCCTGCCGGGTGCCGCCCCGCGAAGCCGACCGCGTCATCCCTACCCTACGCGTCTCGGCGTCCAGGGCACGCAACACCACGGTGACCGGCGTTGCAGAGTCGTGTCAAATCCGTCAATCCGGATTCGGGTCTGCCGGCACCCTGGTCTTCCTCGACGGCCCCCAACGCGTCTTCCTCGATGCGTGGATCCCGAGCCTCGACCCGCAAACGCGCCGCGTGACTCGGGCCGTCCTCGCGCAGATTCGCGCCCACGGCGCCACGCTCTTCGCAATGCACACGTGGCCCAGCGGGGCACCCGACCGATTGATACGGTTCTGACCCACTGGTCGCGGTACTTTCGTCGCGTCTGTCACGGCGTCTCGCGTACGGTGCTGCTAACGGCAATCGACCTCACTTCTCCGTGCCCGCGAGGTCGTCTCGCCGCAGAAGAGGGAGGACCCATGGCCGCGGCTCCGGCTGTCAAGCACGACACGTCCCCACCGAGCGTGATGATGATGGGCTACAACGGTGCGAACAACACCGGCGCCGAGGCGCTGCTACTGGCCGACATCGAGGACGTGCGCGCCGTGCTGGGCCCCGAGGCGCTCATCACGGTTCCCACGCTCAACCCCGTCAACCTGCGCCGCTACCTGCGCGAGGGACCCTACCTGCGGATCGCGCCGTTCCCATCGATCTATTTCCGAGCACTACGGCGGCTCGTGCGCCAGCACGACCTGATCATGCTCGTCGAGGGCAGCAGCTACATGGACACCTGGACGTCCGCGCTGCTGTGGGCCTACCTCTGGGTGACGCGCTGCGCCGATGGCGCAGACAGGCCGTGCCTGGCCTACGCGGTCGACGCCGGCACACTCAACGCCGTCGACCGAGTGCTGGTCCGGCGCTATGCCAGCAAGACGGGCCTGATCGTCGTGCGGGCCGAGGAGGCTGCCGAGCGCCTGCGTGCCTGGGGCGTCACCGCGCCGATCGAGAGCACCGCCGACAACGCCTTCACGTTTCATCCGGACGCAGCTGACGAGGGACTGCTCCGGCGGCTCTGGCCCGAGGCGAGCGGCGAGATCGCGGGCGTGTGCCCGGTCAACTTCTACCTCTGGCCCGTGGTCATGCGGCCGTGGGGGCGCCGGGAGGACTGCTACCGCTGGCCCTACTACTTCTCGCACTCCGCCGAGCGCACCTGCTCGACCGAAGCGCTCGTCGTGCAGTACGCCGCCCTCGCCGATTGCCTGGTCGCCCAGCAGGGCATGTCGGTCGCGCTGATCTGCATGGAGCAGCTCGATGAACCGCTGGCGCTCCAGGTACGCGAGCACATGGCGCGCGCTGATGCGGCCCGCGTGTTCTCCGCGCGCGAGTACAACGCGTCCCAGATGACCTCGCTCCTGCGCGGCCTCGATCTGCTGCTGACCTCGCGGTATCACGCCGCGGTGCTCTCGCTGGCCGCTCAGGTGCCGCAGATCGCCGTCGGCCACGACCTCCGTCTGAAGACGCTCTATGAGGAGCTCGGGCTGGCCGAGGGCTTCTTCGTCGACCCGCACGACGCCGACCTGTGCGCCACCGTGCTCGAGCGGGTCGAGCACGTGCTCGAGGACCCGCGGCCGATCAAGGAGGCGCTGTCGCGCGGCTACGACGACCACCTCCAGCGCGCGCGCCACAACCGCGACCTGCTGCGGGCCTTTGTCGCCGACCATGGTTGGGAGGTCGTCGGATGAGCGCCACCGTGATGCTCACCGGTGCGACCGGCTTCGTCGGCACCCAGATCGCCAGGCAGCTCATCCAGACGACCGATGTCCACGTCCTGGTCCTCGTCCGAGCCGCCGACGGTGACGCGGCCGCGAGCCGGCTGGCACGTGCCTGGTGGGACTGGCCGGACTTGACCGCGGCCATCGGGACGCGGATCGAGCCGCTGGCCGGGGACGTGACGCTGCCCGGCCTCGGTCTGGCGCCCGACGACGACCGTCTGCGCGCCGTCACCCACATCATCCACACGGCAGCAGACCTGCGTGTCAGCGCGGGGATCGCCGAGCTGCGGCGAACGAACGTCGAGGGCACGGCCAACGTGCTGGCGCTAGCGTCGGCACTCCATGCCGACCACGGGCTGGCCCGGCTGTCGCACGTCTCGACGGCCTACGTCTGCGGCCGGCGCGCGGGGCGCGTGCCGGAGCAGGAACTGACCGACGAGTACGGATTCGCGAGCGCCTACGAGCAGAGCAAGTATGAGGGCGAGCGGCTCGTCCAGGCCGCCGCGCGAGAGCTGCCGGTCTCCATCTTCCGACCGGGGATGATCGTCGGTGACTCGCGCACGGGCTACGTCAGGACTTTCAACACTATCTACCCGCCGCTGCGGCTATATCTCGCCGGGAAGCTGCGCCTCATTCCGGCCCGGTCCGACCAGCGGATCAACGTTGTCCCCGTCGACTACGTGGTGGACGCGGTCGTCCGGCTCACGCTCGATCCGCGCGCCGCGGGCATGACGTTTCATCTGACGACCCCGGACCAGTCGCTGCCGACGGTGGCGGAACTGGTGGACGCGACCCGTGAGTGGGCCGCGATGCACCTCGGAGTCTCCCTGCCGCGGCCGTGGTTTGTGCCGCTGCCGTCGGGAGCGCTGCGTGCCGTGGCCGGCCGTGCGCCGGGCACCCTGGCGACGCTCAGCGTCCTGCTGCCCTATTTCGACACTCGCGGCCAGTTTCAGCGCGACAACACTGACCGGCTGCTGGGTCCGTACCATCCGGAGTGGCGCACGCTGGTGCCGGCGCTGCTGGGCTATGCGGCGTCGCAGAGCTTCCTACATCGATCGGACCGCACGGTCCACGAGCAGGCCCTCTTCCGCCTGCAAAGCGAGCACCGGCCGGTGACCTACCACGACATCGTCGAAGGCCGGGTGCTGACCCGGCCCGGTCCGGAGGTGCGTCGCGATATGCTCGCTGCGGCTCGCGCCCTGCGGCGCATGGGTGTCCGGGCCGGAGACCGGGTGGCGGTCGTCGGTTTGAACGGCACCCGCTATCTGACCCTGGATGTCGCGATCGGGCTGGTCGGCGCGGTGAGCGTGCCGCTCTACTACACCAGCCCGCCGGCCGACATCGACGCCGTCCTCGCCGCCAGCGGGGCACGCCTGTTGCTGGTCGGCGCGCCGGGCCTGCTCGCGCGGTTGGGGGAGCTGTCGGCGACGATCCCGGTCGTCTCGTTCTGCCGCCAGCTGCCGCCCGCCGGCCTCGCCCGCCCGGTGCTTTCCTGGGACGCGTTTCTCGCATCGGGCGAGCTCGGCGGAGCGGCGGTCGAGGAGGCACCGATCGTGCCCGACGATCTCGCGACGCTGCGCTACACGTCGGGGACGACCGGGCCGCCGAAGGGCGTCGTCTTTACCCACCGGCAGCTGCGCTGGATGGCGGAGACCCTCGCCGGGCTGATCCCGTGGCGGGCGAGGCACGCGCCGGCAACGTACCTCTCGTTTCTGCCGCTGAACCACGTCGTCGAGGGGATCCTCGGCACCTATGGACCCTACTACCTGCCGGCCCCGGTCGACATCGTCTTCCTGGAAGACATCCGGGACCTGCCGCGGGCACTGCCCCAGGTGCGGCCGACCGTCTTCTTCTCCGTGCCGCGCGTCTACGAGAAGGTCTGGGACAACCTGCAGGCGAACCCACTCGGGCGGCGCTATCTGACCTGGCCGGGGCGACGCGGCAAGCGGCTGCTCGGTGCGCTGCTGCGGCGGCAAGTGCTGCGGCGCGCGGGGTTCGATCGCGCCGTGTGGCTCATCGCGGGGTCCGCGCCGGTCGATGAGGGACTGCTACGCGGGCTGCGGGAGCTCGGCATCGAGGTCCACGACGCCTACGGGTTGACCGAGGCGCCGCTGGTGACGATCAACCGGCTCGGCGCGAACCGGCTCGGTACCGTCGGCCAGCCGCTGCCGGAGACCGAGCTGCGCGTCGCCGAGGACGGCGAGATTCTGGTCCGCGGGCCACAGGTGACATCCGGCTATAGCGACCCCGATCTTGCGTCGCCGCTGTGCGACGGCTGGCTGCTGACCGGCGACCTCGGTCACCTGACGGCCGATGGGAGTCTCGCGATCGACGGCCGCAAGAAGGACCTGCTCGCTACCTCCTACGGCAAGAAGATCCAGGCCGCGAAGGTCGAGGCCCGGCTGCGCAAGATCCCGGGCGTCGCCGAGGCGATGCTGGTCGGCGAGGGGCGCCCGTACTGCACGGCGCTCCTCTGGCTGGACGACGGCAACCGGGAGGAGGTCGACCGCTCGATCGTGACGGCCAACCGTGACCTGTCGCATCCCGAGCAGGTCAAGCGTTGGGCGCTGCTGCCCAACGACCTGTCGATCGAGGGCGGCGAACTGACCGCCAACCTGAAGCTCCGACGTCACGTCGTGGAACGGCGCCACGCCGCGCTGCTGGAGGCGCTGTACGACGGACCGGCCGTCCCCGGGGAGGACGTGCACATCGGCGGCGCGCCGCGAGAGGAACCGGTGCCGGCGTGAACCTGCTCCTGCGAGCGCTTCAGCTCTACACGCCGGAGTACCTCAGGCGGCGCCGACTCGCCGAGCTGGCGGCGGTGACGGCCGGCGCGTTCGGCTGCCCCGCTCCGGACTTCGGCGGCCTGAGCGGTGACGAGCGCCTGCGCCGCTATGCGGAGTTCACCCGAGCTGGGGTCGACGAGATGATCGCCGGCGGGCAGGATCTCCGTCTGATCCACGACCGGCTGTACGCGGGCGCGTTCCGGATCGGAAACGAGCTGCGCCGCCAACTGCGGGTCATGACGATGGCCGACGTGATGGCGGCTGCCCGCGTGCTCTACCGCGGCCTGGGCATCGACTTTCGCGGCACCCCGTCTGGCGACGTGCTGATCGCCCGCTGCTACTTCAGCGATGTCTACTCCAGCGACGTCTGCCGCGTCATTGCCGCACTCGACGACGGGTTCCTGGCCGGCCTGGCCGGTGGCGGGCGCCTGATCTTCCTGCAGCGCATCACCGAGGGCTACGACCACTGCCGGGCCTGCTTCACCTGCCCCGAGAGAGCGGAGCGTGCCACATGAAGACGGCGATCGTCGTCGGCTCCGGGGCCGGCGGCGCGACCGCGGCCAGGGAGCTCCAGGGCGCTTTCGCCGTCACCGTGCTCGAAGCGGGCGGCGAGTTCCACCGCTTGACGCCGAAGCTCAGCACGCTCGAGACCCTCCGGAAGACGGGCGTGTTGATCGACGAGCGCGAGATCCTGCTCATCTTCCCCCACTTCCGCGTGAGGAAGGCCGGGGACGGAATGGTCCTCATCCACGGGCGCGGGCTGGGTGGCTCGACCACTGTCTGCACGGGCAATGGCCTGCGGATGGACCGGGATCTGCGCGCCCTCGGGATCGACCTTGACCGGGAGTTCGACGAGATCTACCGGGAGATCCCGATCTCGACGGCCCATCAAGCGGGCTGGCACCAGACGACGCGGCGCCTGTTCGAGATCTGCCAGGAGATGGGCCTCGATCCGTGGGCGACGCCGAAGATGGGCGATTACGAGCGCTGCGCGCACTGCGGTCGCTGCGTCCTGGGCTGCCCGCACGGGGTCAAATGGGACAGCCGGACGTTCCTGCAGGCGGCGGTGGCCGCGGGGGCGAGGGTCGAGACGGGCTGCCGGGTCGAGCGGATCGTCTTCGAGCACGGCCGGGCAACCGGCGTTCAGGCGCGTCGCGGGCTGCGCAGTGTCTTCTATCCGGCCGACCTGATCGTGCTCGCGGCAGGCGGCTTCGCCACCCCGGCGATCCTCGACGCCTCCGGGATACCCTGCGAGCGGCGGCTCTTCGTCGATCCGGTCCTCTGGGTGGCCGGGCGCGCCGAGGGTAGCGGGCAGTGCTACGAGGTCGAGATGCCCTTCGTCGCGCAGCGGGAGCACTTCATCGTGTCGCCTTACTTCGACCTGCTCACGTTCTTCTTCAACCGGGCGGCCCGCTATCCGGCGGTCGACACGGTCGGGCTGATGATCAAGCTCGCCGACAGCGACCAGGGTAGCGTCACCGCTCGCGGGGTGACGAAGACGCTGCGCGACGTCGACCACGAGCGGCTCCGCGAGGGCGTCGAGATCTGCGAGGAGATCCTGCGCCGCTTCGGGGTCGACGAGGGGAGCGTCTTCCTGGGGACGCTCAACGCCGGTCACCCAGGCGGCTCGCTCCCGCTGACCGCGCGCGAAGCGGCGACCATGCACGATGCCCGGCTGCCGGACAACGTCTACGTCGCCGACGCGACGCTCATCCCGCAGGCGCTCGGCAATCCGCCGATCCTCACGATCGTTGCCCTGGCCAAGCGCGTCAGCCGCTGCTGCGTCGAGGCCTGGTCGGACACCCGCGCTCCGGCACTAGCCGCCTCGTGAAGTGCCCGGCCCCGCATCGCGCGGCTCGGGTACGGGCCGCATCCCTGGTTCGGAGGTATCCAGATGAGCGGAGTTGTCGAGACCCGGTATGGTACGGTGCGTGGGAGAGCCGCCGACGGGATCGCCACCTTCAAGGGCATTCCCTACGCCGCGCCGCCGTTCGGCGCCAACCGGCTGCGACCCCCACAGCCCGTCGAGCCCTGGAGCGGTGTGCGGGATGCGCTTGCCTTCGGGCCAAAGGCGCCCCAGCTGCCGTATCCCCCGCCCTGGGACGCGCTCCTCCCGGAGCTCGTCGCCGTGGGTGAGGATTGCCTGACCCTCAACGTCTGGTCGCCCGACCCTGGGTCGGCGGGGCTGCCGGTGATGGTCTGGATCCCCGGCGGGCAGTTCGAGCACGGCACGGCCGCGATGGCCACCTATGACGGCAGCCGGTTCGCCCGCGACGGCATCGTCTGCGTGACCATCAACTACCGCGTCGCGGTCGACGGGTTCCTCTCCCTGGGCGACGGGATCGCCAACTGCGGCCTGCTCGACCAGGTCGCCGCGCTCGAGTGGGTGCAGCAGAACATCGCGGCCTTCGGTGGTGATCCCGGCAACGTCACCGTCTTCGGCGAGTCGGCGGGCGCGATGAGCGTCGGTATGCTGCTCGCCATGCCCCGCGCCGAGGGGCTCTTCCGGCGCGCCATCGCCGAGAGTGGGGGTGCCCAGCACGTCATCTCGGCCCCGACCGCGCAGCGGGTCGGCCGCCGCCTCGCCGGGCAGCTGGGCGTGGAGGCGACCCGCGAGGCGATCGCGGGCGTGTCCATCGACCGTCTGCTTCAGGGCCTGGCGGAGCTGACGGCCGACCTCATGGCGCATCCCGACCCTGAGCGGTGGGGCCCTGAGGTGGCGGTCAGCCTGGCGCCCTGGCAGCCGGTGATCGACGGCGACGTCATCCCCGCGCGTCCGCTCGACCGCATCGTCGCCGGAGCCGGCGCGGAGATCGACCTCATGGTCGGCTCGAACCGTGACGAGTACAACTTCTTCCTGGTGCCCGGCGACGCGATCGACCAGATCCCTCCCGAGGCCCTGGCCGGAGTCGTCATGGCCCACGGTCTCCCCATGGAGGCGGCGCTGGCCACCTACCGCGCGGCCCGACCGCGTTCCGGCCCCGGCGAGCTGCTCTCGGCCATCCAGGGCGACTGGTACTTCCGGATCCCCGCGCTCCGCCTGGCCGAGGCCCACGCGGCGAGCCCCGCGGCCACCTACATGTACGAGTTCGCCTGGCGCTCGCCGGCCTTCGACGGACGCCTCGGCGCGTGCCACGGGCTCGAGATTCCGTTTGTCTTCGACGTACTCAGCCCCGAAGGTGAGCCGCTGCTGGGGGCCAATCCGCCGCAGCAACTCGCCGACATGATGCATGCCGCCTGGGTGTCGTTTGCGGCTACTGGGGAATGCCCCTGGCCGACGTACGACCTCCGCCGCCGGGCCACCATGCGCTTCGATGCGACGTCGGGGGTCGTGGACGATCCGCTTTCCGCTGAGCGAACATTATGGGCAGGCGTGCGCTAGCGCTCGAAGCCGCCCGGGCAGCGTCGATCGGACAGGTCGCGATCAGGCGACGTGCCGGACCGTGAGGCGGGTCCAGGGCCAGGGGCACACGTCGGGTCCCTCTGGCAATCAAACGGTCCGATCCACGCTACCCCCGCGGCGCGAAGCGGTACTCCTGGACGACGCAGACCGGCTCGTAGCCGACGCGCTCGTAGGCGCGGATCGCGGCGGTGTTGGTCACCGCGGTGAAGAGGAAGCACCAGCGTCGCCCGCCGTCGAGCAGCAGCCGGCTCAGCGCCGCGACGCAGGCGCCCGCGTAGCCGCGGCCGCGATGCTCGGGGGGCGTGTAGACCGGGCCGATGCGCATCCCGTTGGGCGTCGGCCCGGCGTGGCCCGCGAGCGATACCAGCGCGCCGCCGTCCTCCCAGAGGTAGAGCCCGCCGCCGGGTCCGGTCAGGCGCGCGTCGACGATCTCGGCCGCCTCCGGGTCGTCGCCACCCGCCTCGGCGCTGAAGGCCGCCACCCAGCGCACCAGGAGGTCGCGATCGGCCACGGTCGCCCGCCGCAGCGCGCCCGGCACGCCGTCGACCGGCCGGACGCGCTCGACCCGGTAGATGCGCTGCGTCATGCCGGCCCGGGCGACGCTCCCGGTCTCGGCGGCCCAGGCGTCGGCGAACGCGTGGCTCGCCTCGGCCGGTCCGAGCAGACCGGGGACGGGCCACCCCTCATCGTGGAGGTCACGAGCGACCAGGGCCGGCGCCTCGGGCGCGGCGGTGAGCGAGACGACCAGGTTGCGCGGCGGCGTCATCAGCGCGACGGCGACCACCTCCGGGCCGGACAGGACCGTCGCCAGGTACGGCTCCGGCGCCCCGCCCGTTCCCGCCTGCAGGCCGGCGACGATGCCGAGCAGCAGGTGGTGATGGGCCTCGTGGCGCAGCAGGAAGCCCTGCGCCTCGATCGCGAACGCGCCCACGTTGGCGTAGCGCCGCAGCCGCACCCGTGCCTCCCATGGCGCTGAACCGGGACCCGCGACACTATCGTAGCAGCTATCGGCGCCGTTGCCGGAACGTCGCCGGGGTGCGTATAGTGCGTCCGGCGGTCGTCGTCATAACGAGCCCGCGGAGGGGGCAGGAACGGTGGCACGCGCCCGGCTGCTGGCTCTCGTCGCCCTGGTCCTCGCGGCCTCGCTGGGGTGCCGCGTCCCTGGCAGTATCGGCGTCACGGCTCCGACGGCCAGCGCCTCCCCGACGGCGGCCGCGGCAGTGGCAAGCACCGCTCTCACGGTGACGCCGAGCCCCACCCTCGCGCCCACGGCCACCGAGACGCCGACGCCGGCCCCCACCGCCACCCCGACCGCGACGCCCACACCCGCGCCGACGCCGACCGCGACGCCCAACCCGGACACCGAGCCGGTTGCCTGGTACATCGACAGCCTGCGCACCCGCGCCTACAACGGCTGCTGCCTCGAGCGCACGAGCGTCTACGAGCACGGCGCGAGCTACACGGCCTGGCTAGTCGCCTATCGGAGCGAGGGGTTGCGCATCACCGGCCTGATGGCCGTGCCGAACGGCAGCGGCCCCTTCCCGGCGGTGATCGTCAACCACGGCCACTTCGCGTTCAACGACTACGGGCCCGGCTGGGACACCATCCGCGAGGTGCGCTACCTGGCGAGCCACGGCTACGTCGCGGTCGCGCCCGACTACCGCAACTACGCCGGCTCGGACCAGGGCGACTACACCTTCGTCCCCGGCTACGTCTACGACGTGCGCAACCTGATCCTGGCGCTGCAGCAGCTGCCGGAGGTGCGGGGCGACCGCATCGGCATGCTGGGGCACAGCATGGGTGCCGGCATCACGCTGCAGGAGATCGTCAGCGGGGCCGACGTCCAGGTCGCCGCGCTGTTCGGCACGGTGAGCGCCGACGAGGCGCAGTACTTCGACGCGCGGGTCCACCTCTGGTCCGCCACCGGCCAGCCGGACGCCAACACGGCCGCCTTCTTCCAGAAGTACGGCACGCCCGCGCAGAGCCCGGGGGTCTACGCGAAGATGTCGCCCGCGAACTACTTTGCGAACGTGCAGATCCCGGTCATCATCCACCATGGCACGGCCGACACCACCACGCCGCTGCAGTGGGCGAAAGACGTCGACGCCGGCCTGCGCGCGGCCGGCAAGTCGGTGCAGTTCTACGTCTACCCGGGCGCGGGCCACTCGTTCAACGGCGCCGACTGGGACCTGGCGATGGCGCGCACGCTGGCGCTCTTCGACTCGGTGCTGAAGAAGTAGGGCGCACCGGGCGCGGGGGTCCGGCTTGACAGGTCGAGCGGCCGACCGTACCGTCGCCCCGCGGGCGGCGACGGGCGGCGGCGAGAGGGGCGGGGCTCTGGCAGCGGCGGCGACGGAGGCGGGCACGGCCCTGCGGCACAAGCGGGCCACGGTGGCGCTGCTGGCCGCCATGCTGATCGTGCACAACGCCCAGCGGATGGGCGTCGTCACGGTGTTCGACCCGCTGCGGGCACGCTACGGCACCGACTACGGCGGCGTCGGCACCCTCTTCTCGGCCTACGTCTTCGGCTACGCCCTGTTCCAGTCGGTCGTCGGCCTGTTCGGCGACCGCTTCAACGCCAAGTGGCTGCTCCTCTCCGGGCTGGCGCTGAGCGCGGCCTTCTCCGTCGTCTTCGCCGGCACGCACTCCTACGCGGTCGCGCTGGTCTCCCGCTTCCTGCTGGGAGCCACCGGCGCCCTGCTCTACACGCCGGCCTTCAAGATGGGCATTACCCTCTTCGCGCCACAGGAGCGCGGGCGGGTGCTCGGCATCCTCCAGGCCGGTGCCGGCATCGGCAGCAGCGGGGCGATGATCGCGGTGCCCTTCTTCGCCGGGCTGCTGGGCCTGACCGGCGGATTCCTGACTCTGCCCGTGGTCGCCATCGCCGTGCTGGCGCTGGCGTTCGCGGTCCTGCCCGACGCACCCGCGCTGCCGGCCCCGAGCCGGGCGGAGGGCGACATCGGTGTGACCCGGAGGCCCGACTTCTGGCAGCTGCTGGCGATCAGCCTGATCGGGATGCTGGCCGCCTACGGCCTGCTGACCTGGCTGCCGACCTTCCTGACCCACACGTTCAACTACTCGACGGTCAAGGCCGGCACCTTCTCCTCGGTCTCCAACATCGCGCTGCTGATCGCCGCGCCCGTGGTGGGAATGGCCGCCGACCTGCCGCGCGGCCGGGCCGGCGTCGTGGTCGGCGGATCGGTGCTGGCGGCGATCTCGTTCGCCCTGATGATCGTCAGCGGCAACGTCGCGCTGGTGCTGGGGGTGGCGGTGCTGATCGGGATCAGCCTCTCGGCGACCACCGCGCCGATGATGCTCTTCGCCGGGGAGCGCTTCGACCGGCGGCAGACCGCGCGGGTGGTCGGCCTCATGTCGATGGCGGCGCAGCTTGGCGCGACCCTGGCCGGCACCGTGTTCGGCGTCGTGCTGGCGCGCGGCGGCAGCTTCCGCATGATCTGGGTCGCCTGCGCCGTATTGGCGCTGATCCGACTGGCCGTGCTGGCCAACCTGGTGTGGCGAGATCGCGCGGCGCGCATCGCCAGCGGCCGCGTGGCGCGCGCCGCCTGAGGCGAAGGCGCGGCCGGCCGTAGCCGGCGGGCCCAGCCAGCCCTCCCGCATAGGGGTATCGAGCTCGTCCCCATGGCCCATTTCGGACTGCTTGCGGGTGCCGGGTGAATCTGGTACGCATCGGGGCGGAGCGGGCGCAGGAGCCGGGGAGGCGCGGCGCGAGGGCCGCCGGAGGGCTGGAGGGAGCCAATGAGCGGGAGCATGCAGAGCATGCGCGCGGCGGTCGACGTCGCCATCGTCGGTGGCGGGATCATCGGCTGCACCATCGCCTACGAACTGGCCCGCAAGGGCATCTCGGCGGCCGTGATCGAGCGGGGGGAGGTCGGCGGCGAGGCCTCCTGGGCCTCGGCCGGCATCATCTCGCCCCCCTCGCACGCCGCCCCGCCGCTGCGGCTCGAGCTCGGCCGGCGCAGCCTGGCCGGCTACCCCTGGCTGATCGCCACCGTCCAGGAGGAGACCGGCGTCGACGTCGGCTATCGCCACTGGGGCGAGCTGCTGATCGCCCGCGACGAGGCGGACGTCCCCCGGCTGCGCGAACTGCTGGCCTGGCAGGAGGCGAACGGCTTCGACAGCGAGTGGGTCGATGCCGGCGCCCTCCACGACCTCGAGCCGGCCCTGCCGGCCGGGCTGGCCGGGGCCGTCCTGGCCAACGATGCCGGCGCGGTGGTCGTCAACCGGCTGACCCGCGCCCTGGCCCGCGCCGCGGCCGCGCGGGGTGTCGCGGTCATGGAGCACACCCCGGCGGTCGGGCTGGCCACCGACGGTGACCGGACGACCGGCGTGCGTCTGGCCGACGGCGCGCTCCTGCCGGCCGGTCAGATCCTTCTGGCGGCCGGCGCCTGGACGGCGCGCTTCGGCCTGGAGATGGCCCGGCCGCTGCCGACGCTGCCGGTCAAGGGGCAGATGATGGCCATCGCGGACGCGCCGGTCATGCCCCACCACGTCATCGGTGGGGCCGGCGGCTACCTGGTGCCGCGCACCGACGGGTCGGTCGCGGTCGGCGCGACCGAGGAGCGGGTCGGCTTCGACAAGCGGGTCACCCCGGCCGGGCTGCGCGAGCTGATCGGACTGGTCGAGGCGCTCGGCCCGGTCCTGCTGGCGGGCACCGTGACCGCGACCTGGGCGGGGCTGCGGCCGGGCACGGTCGACCGCGAGCCGATCCTCGGGCTCGTGCCGGGCTACCGGAATCTGTGGGTGGCGACCGGCCACTTCCGGCAGGGCGTGCAGCTGGCCATCGGCACGGCCGAGCTGATGGTCGACTCGCTGCAGGCGGGCCGGCCGGACCCACTGCTGGCGGCGGCCAGCCCGGCGCGCTTCGCGCCCGGGTCGTAGTCGAGCACGTCGACGAGGAGGGCGAGCCGATGAGCGGTCGACCGACGACCCCCGAGGTGCGGCTGGAGCGTCTGACCGGCGCGGCCATCGCCGCCGGAGGGTTCGACAAGGCGATCCTGCCGATAGGCGCCACCGAGTACCACGGACCGCACCTGCCCTACGGCACCGACACCTTCACCGCCGAGGCCTTCGCCGAGGCCATCGCTCGCGAGCTCGGCGGCACGCTGGTCCTGCCCGCGCTCGACTACGGTGTCAGCCACCACCACCTCCACTGGAGCTGGACGCTGTCGCTGCGGCCGGACACGCTGGCGCTGGTGGTCCACGACGTCGGCGAGTCGCTGCTGCGCCACGGCGTGCGCAAGTTGCTGGTCGTGACGGCCCACGACGCCGACCCGCCGGCCGCGGAGATGGCGGCGCGCATGCTCTCCCAGGATCACGACATGACGGTCGCGATCCTCGGCGGCTGGCAGGGGATGGCCCGGCGGCGGCTGGCCGGCCAGCGCGACATCGACGAGGACCATGCCGGCCAGTCCGAGATGTCGATGGTGCTCTACGCCGCGCCCGAGACGGCCCGGCTCGACCTGGCGACCCACCAGCCGAACCAGTTCATGGACTACCCGGTCGACGTCATCGGCGGCTTCGAGGGGACGGTGCCGCTGGGCTACTCCGGCAACGCGGCGGCCGGCAGCCTGGCGGAGGGCGAAGCGATCGTGGCGGCAGTCGTCGGCCACGTGGTGCCCTTCCTGCGCGACCTGGACCGCCACGGCTGGCGCCGCGGCACCTGGATGAGCCACATCGATTCACCCGTGTAGTTGCCTGTGGTCCTGTGTGAGAGTCCCGCGTACGGACGCGTGTCAACGCTGCGCCGATTACCGTCCATCCGCAAGCGGGACGTCACCGCTACGGGACGCAGTTGGCCGCACAGCCTTTCCTCCTGACCGATACCGCCA
>Ga0307374_10009386_pt1 | contig 14422 bp, 10 predicted proteins | sample OX3MG_FD_202532 | JGI IMG/M metagenome (GOLD analysis project Ga0307374, IMG submission 202532) | Soil microbial communities from Risofladan, Vaasa, Finland - OX-3 | ecosystem: Environmental > Terrestrial > Soil > Coastal area > Acid sulfate soil | place: Finland: Risofladan, Vaasa | collected... | reverse complement strand
ACTTCCCCCTGGCCCCTCACCAGTACATCACTCGATGATCAGGAGGTCGCACGTGGCGCAACCGGTGTACCGCGCTCCGCGGATGACGGCAGACACATTCTTCACCCTACCAGATGATGGCCACCGCTACGAGTTAATCGATGGAGAATTGACTGAAGCGCTACGCAAGATTTGGCGTGCCATGGTACTGGATCGCGGATCCGCGAAAGAGGATCTTTGACGAGTTAGAGCTGGTCGACGGCGCCTACGTTCGACGGTCGTCCCTGGAGGGGGACGCGGTGTTCGAGCCGGCCATCTTTCCAGGGCTGAGCATTAGTCTGGACGAGGTCTGGCCCAACCTCCAGGAAGGCACGCCGGAGGAATGACCGCATCAAGGATTCTTCAACTGATGCCGCGCCGCAGCAGTCGACGCAGCTGCCCGACCTCGCTGGAGCCAAGCAGCGCGGTCACCCCCAGGTAGACGGCTCCGCCGATCGCGACCGCACCCAGCACTAACAGCAGGCCCCCGAGAGGTCGCCCGAGGGGCGCTGCTGCCTGGATGAATCCTAGCACGATAGCTCCCATCAGCAACGACGCCGCCAGGCTCTTCAGCGCGGAGCCAGCCAGCCGGTGGACCTCGAGACCGGGAACCCGCCGGTGGGCAACGGCGAACAGGGCCACGGCCTCGACCGTGCTCGCCAGCGCGGTGGCCAAGGCCAGCCCATTCTCGCCCATCGTTCGGATCAAGACGAGCGCCAATGCCAGGTTGACGACCATCGCCAGCGCCGCCACTTTCACCGGCGTCAACGTGTCGTGCAGGGCGTAGAACGCGCGGGTGACGATTTCGGTGGTCGCCATGCCGAACAGCCCGATGGCATACAGCCGCAACGCATCCGCGGTCATCGTCGTCGACGTCGCGGTGAACTCACCCCTCTGGTAGAGGAGTCGAACGATCGGGTGGCTGAGCACCACCAGCCCGATGCAAGCGGGGATGGTCAGGTAGAGGATGAAGCGGGTCGCGTTCAACAGCGTCTGGCTGAGCTCAGAGTGGTTGTCGGTCGCCCCCTGCTCGGCTAGCGCGGGAAAGACGGCGGTGGAGATTGCCATGGCGAAGATGCCCAGCGGCAGCAACGTGAGCTGCCAGGCGTAGTTCAGAGACGAGATGCCGCCACGAATCCTCGACGCGAGCACGAGGGTCACGAGAAAGTTGACCTGTGCGACCGCGAGACCGACTGCACGAGGGCCGATGAGCCTGCCGACTGCCTGGACGCCCCGATGCCGAAGGTCGAGTCGCGGGTGGAAGGCGAAGCCGATCTGGCGAAGTCCAGGAACCTGGATCAAGAGGAAGCCGGCGGAGCCGATCAACGCGCCAAGTGCCAGGCCATAGACGCCGAGACTCCGACCCAGGACGACGGCGCCGAGGATGATCCCGACGTTGTAGGTGGTGGGGGCGAGCGCTGCGAGGAGGAAGCGGTGGTGAGCGTTGAGTGCGCTGGTGGTAAAGCAGCCGAGGGTGAAAAAGACCGGACTGAGCAGGACGATTCGCGCCAGATTCGCGGCCAGCGCCTGATAATCTGGTGTGAAATTGGGCACCATCAGCGGCATCAGCGACGGAGCGAAGACCATCGCGACGAGCACCACCGGCAGCAAGACGACCAGAGCAAGGGTAAAGAAGATGCGGACCATCTCCCAGGCCTGATCTTGTTCGTCCTTCGCGAGGTACCGGGTGTACACGGGGATGAACGCGCTGGTAACGGCGGCGCCTGCCACGACCTGAAAGATGATATCCGGCACCTTGACCGCGGCGTTATACGCGTCGAGCTGCGGGCCGGTCCCGAAGCGATAGCTGATCGCGATCTCGCGCAGCACGCCGGTTAGTCGACTACAGACGTACGCCGCCATCACGATCGCGGCCGCGCCGGCGAGCTGGCGCGTGCGCTCCGTCGCGAGCATCAGCGCGCTCCAGACTTGACGCGGCCTCGTCGCCGGACCCGTTCGATCATGGCCCGGCGCGCGTCGATCTCGACGGAGTCGTCGAGCGGCGACAGCACGACGTCGTCGCCGTGGCGGCGGCGCAGGGCGAGGAGGATCAGATGGTCGGCGAGCTCAGGGTTTTTTGGCAGGAGCGGTCCATGGAGATAGCAACCGAAGGCGTTGCGGTACCTGGCGCCTTCCTGCCCGTCTCGGCCGTTGTTGCCGGCGCCGACGACCGTCTGCCCCAGGCAACGGCCGTTTGGACCGAGGAACGTCCGTCCGCTGTGGTTCTCGAAACCGACCAGGTCGACGACCTGATCGCCCAGGTCCGCGCGGACCACTACATCGCCGATGAAGCGTCGCGGTCCGGCGACCGTCCAGGCGTCGAAGAGGCCGATGCCGGGGAGCGTCTCGCCGCCGCCGGCCTTGAAGTAATGCCCGAGCAACTGGTACGTGCCGCAGACCGCGAGCACGGCCGCGCCATCCTCGACTGCTTCGATCAGCGCTTTGCCGGTGTCGCCCTGGAGATCCTGACTCACCGCGACCTGATCGCGGTCCTGGCCGCCACCCATGACCAACAGATCGCACTGCTTCAAGGGCGCTCGATCGCCGACGCCGCGTTCAATTATGTCAAGTTCAATGCCCCGCCAACGGCAACGCTGGGCGAGGGTCAGGACGTTGCCGCGGTCGCCATAGACGTTCATGCCGGAGGCGTAGAGGTAGCAGAGCGACAGGCGCATCAATCTTCCCAGAAGTAGCTGGCGTAACCGCGACGGCTCAGCAGCGTTCGCAGCTCGATCATCGCGGTGTAGGTTGGCAGGATGTAGAGCGTTCCGCCCTCGGGCAGGCCGGCCAGGCCATCGTCGACCAGTTGCTCGGCCGATCCGACCTGGTGGACCCGGTTGGTCGGCGTGCCCGCGTACTTCAGGCGCACCGCCATGTCCCCGGCGCGCGTCCCTCCCACGAGGACGCGCTCGCACCGCCCCGCGAGCACTTCGACGTCGGCATCCCAGAGCCAGGAGACGTCGGTGCCATCGGCGAGGTTGTCGTTGATGGCGATGGCCAGGTGCTTGGGACCCGGCTCCTGGAGGATCGTTCTCAAGACTTCGGTGAAGCCGACCGGGTTCTTGATCAGGACGACGAAGAGAGTCCGTCCGCCGATCGTGATCCGCTCCAGCCGGCCGAACGCGGCGCTGAATCCGACGACGCCCGCGTCGATCGCGTCGATTGGCACGTCGAGCGCGAGCGCACCGCTGACCGCGGCCAGAAGGTTGTAAACGTTGTAGAGTCCGGGCAACCGGAAGCGCCAGCGACGCGTGCCGAAGGACGCGGCGACGTCGACGTCGCTGGAGTCGACTCCGTTCAGCGACACCGCCGTCACTGCCAGATCGAGCGGGGGCCGCTCGAAGTCGCCGGTTGGGCAATGGTACGTTCCCACGTGGGCGTAGCGGACCGTGTCGTAGCGAAGCGGCGTGGCGCAGAGCGGACAGTTCTTGGAATCGGCGGCGTGACCGACGGGCGCGTCGCCGCTTTCTCTGGTGTCGAGCCCGAAGTAGACCGTACGAGCGCGAATGCCACGGCCGAGAGCGGCGATGCCTGGATCGTCGGCGTTCAAGACCACGGTGGTCTCGGGAGGAAGCTGCTGAAGCGCCGTCCGCCAGAGGCCAGCCACGAAGTCGATCTCGCCATAGCGGTCGAGCTGATCCCGGAACAGGTTGGTGAGCACGACGACGCGAGGTCGAACGGCGCCGAGCAGCCGGGGCATCACGGCCTCGTCGACCTCGAAGAGGCCGCTGTCGCCATCCGGGCAGCCAGTCAGGTTGCTTCGCTCGAGCAACGCGGCGGTCACGCCGCTCGCGAGGTTCGCACCGGCTCGGTTGTGGATTGGTTGCCAGCCGGCGCGCTTGAGAATCGTCGCGAGCAATCGGCTGGTGGTGGTCTTGCCATTGGTGCCGGTCACGAGTGTCGTTCCACGTGGTAAGCCGAGCGCCAGCTTGGCGAGCGCGGCGGAGTCGAGCCACGCAGCGAGGACGCCGGGCAGCGCCGTTCCGCCGCCGGCGCCCAGCCGTCGACTCGCCAGCGAGGCGACCTTCCCCAGCAGCACCGCGGATGACAGGCGCAGATCCCAGCCAGACCTGGCCGGCGGCGCCGGGGCAGCTTTGCCGACTGTATCGACGTCCATCGAGAATCCCCGCTGAAGATGCTACCGGCCTGCTCAAAGTATAACAGATGTGAGGAACCCGGCCGGCGTGCCGTGAAATACCAGGCAAGAAAGCTGCCAGGAACCGCGGGACGTTATTCCGGCGGTATGCAGTATGCGGTAGTCTCCGTCTTATCCGCTGGCAGGCGCTATGTCGGGCGTCTAATCGTTTGCACAAGATGTTGAAAGCGATGGACCTGGATGCTACAATATTGGGGAGATGCCAGCTGGAGGAGACAGGGGGGGACGTTGGGCACCGCGGTACTCGTATTGAACCAGAATTATGAGCCCCTCAACGTGTGCAACGAAAGGCGTGCAATCGTGCTGATCGATCGGGGCAAGGCCGAGATCCTCGAGCACGGCTCGGGGCAGATCCGCACGCCTTCGCAGATGTTCGCACGTCCTTCGGTTATCCGTTTGATGTACCTCATTCGGCGACCGCGGCCGAAGGCCCGGCTCACCAGGCGGGAAGTCTTCATGCGCGACAACTTTACCTGCCAGTACTGCGGCGTGCGCGGCAAGGATCTGACCATCGACCACGTGATTCCACGCCACAAGGGCGGAAAGCACAGCTGGGACAACCTGGTCAGCGCCTGCCGGCCCTGCAATCATCGCAAGGGGGGCAAGACGCTCGACGAAGCGAAGATGTCGCTCCGTCGCCCGCCTGCCCAGCCGCGTGTATCGCCGTACTATCTGCTGAACCAGTACCTGCAGTCCTACACGGAGTGGCAGAAATTCGTCCCCGAGTGGGAGCTGACGCCGCTGATGGCCGCGGCTGGCTAATCGCGAGAGCACGCGACACGCGGTGTTGAGTGAGCGTGGCGCATACGGCACGCTCACTCAACACCGCGTGTCGCGTGCTCGTTCATGTAGTGGGAGCAGCCTCCCGTACCGAGCTCAGGCCAACAGCAGCGCGCGCAGCTCCCCCTCTTTTTCAGCCCGCGTCAGGGCGATCAGTTGATCGCCCGCTTGCAGCGGGGTATCACGCGTCGCCACGCTGGTCTGTCCGTCGTGAATGATCACCAGCACGAGCGTCTCGGCTGGTAGCGAGATCTCGTGAATCTTCTTCCCAGCGACCGCCGACCTCGGGGAAACCTCGGCTTCGACCAACTCGAGGTCGGCGTCACGCAGGATCCGCAAGTGGACGAGCGCTTGCGCCGGTAGCTCTTGCTCGATCTGCTGCATGATCAGATCGGTGCTCGAGACCGTCGCATCGATTCCGAGCAGGCGGAAAATCTGTTCGTTCTTCGGGTTGTTGATGCGCGCGATCGTGCGCGGCACATTGAACTTCTTCTTCGCCATCTGGCAGATGACGAGATTGTCTTCGTCGTCGCCGGTCACGGCGACGATGACGTCGGCCCGGTTGGTCCCGGCCTCGCTGAGGACGCTCGCTTCGCAAGCGTCGCCGCGTAAGACGACACTGCCAAGCTCCTCGTTGATGCTGTCGGACTTGCGGCGATCGCGCTCGATCACCAGCACTTCGTGGCCTTCGTTAATCAGCGTCTTGGCGAGATAAAACCCAACCTTGCCGCCCCCGGCGACGACGACATACATCTCAAGCTCCTAACGTGATTACGGATCACCCCACGCGTCGGGAAGAGCCAACGCAAAACGCAAATAGCGTTCACCCCACGCGTGGGGAAGAGTCATCGCGGGTCTCGCGGCAAGCGATCGGCTGCCGGTGTTGGCTTGGCGGCGCCGTTTCCGGAGTCATAACGATCCAGCATCTCTTCGATCAGGTGCGCTCCGAGCGCGGTGGGGCAGACCGTTTCCAAGCCGAGGGTTTGATACGTTTCCTCGCGAATGGGGTCGTAGATCCGCGTGATGACTTTGGGGACGTTGTGAAGCACCTTGGCCATCTGCGACGCCATGATGTTGGTGTTATCGTCGTTCGTCACCGCGGCGAAGACGTCGGCCTTCTCGATACCGGCTTTTCGCAGCACGTCGTCGTCGATTCCCTGGCCCACGATGGTGGTCCCCTTGAAGTCGGACGCGAGGCGCTGGAACGAATCGACGTTTCCATCGATCACCCGTACGTCGTGACCCTCGCCATCCAGCACGTTCGCCAATCGCGCACCGACCCGTCCACAGCCTAAGATCAATACCAGCATGATCCCTTTCTTTGCCTGACGAAGGGTCTCCGTCTGCTGAACGCTACCTTTTTACTCAGGTATGACGCCGGGCGAGCGTGTCGAGGACGTCGCTGCCTTGAAAAGCAGGCGAAGGGACGGGGGGACTGAAGTCCCTCGCGCTGGGCGACGCGGCTCTCCGGGACTTCAATCCCCCGTCGCTTCGCCTGGCTTTCAAGCCAGCGACTGCATACCCGACTAAAAAGCTAACGTTCATCAGGCGGAGGCGTCCTGATTCACAGCTTTGCTTGATCGGCGCCCGTCGTCGGCGCGTTCTCGGGCACGAGACGCCCGCGACTGAGCCAGACGCGGCACGGTGCGTTCTTCAGCACGTACGATGCCGCCGACCCGAGATCGCCCTCGCCGGGTCGCTTGCGTTGCGAGATTCCCATGAAAATGCCGTCGACCCCGCGTTCGACCGCCTCGTCGACGATAGCTGGCCCGACCTCGCGTGTCTGGAGCAGCGCGGTTTCCACCGGCACCTGAGCGTTTTCGCACCACTGTTCGACGGAGTCGAGCAGCCCCTCGCCCTTTTCAATCTCGGGCCCAACCTCCGCGTCTATCGGTAGCGATCGCTTGACCTCAATGACGTAAATCGCGTAGATCGTCGCGTTGAATCGGCGGGCCAGGGTCGTCGCCATCAGCAAAACGTCTTTGTCAGTCGTTCCGCCCGTCACCGCGATCAGCAGCTTCTCAACCTTCACGTGTCTACTCCAGTGGCACCGATGCCCGATGGCGCGATCAAGGGACTCTTGCTACCAACGGTCCGGCTCCGCGCGGGGCAGATAGGATGAGGCCCGTCGAGCACCAGTGAGCCACTTCTGAGGGAGTATACACCGCGCCCCAAGGCCCAGCAAGGTAACTTTCTCACGCGGGTATCACGCGGATTCGCCGTGGCTTCATCGCGGTCTGGCGTGGCTCGCGGCATCGTCGGCGGTGTTCCCAAGTTTTAACGCAACTGCGAGCAGCCCGATCGTCATCCAGACCATTGCCACGACGTGCGGAAAGTTCATGTCCACGAAGTGATGGTCGAAGATACCGGCGACCAGCGCAGAGATGAGAGCGGCAAGGCAGGACACTGCCAGGCTCGACGCCTCGTCGTGCGCCTGCCGACAGTGTCGCGCGGCCCGGAGGATGATGCTGCCCATGGTCCACAGCCAGATGGTTAACCCGACCAGGCCGACCTGTTCGGCGATCAGGAGGTAAATGCTCGAGACGCCAACGTACAGGTCGACGTTGGGCGCCGTGCCAAAGCCAACGCCAAACCACGGGTACTGGGAGATCAGGCGGAGCGCATCCTTGTACTCACCTAGCCGCATCAAGGTCGCCTGGTCCTTGATCTCGATCCCCGATTGGAGGTGTGACAGGAAGCTGCTTTGCGCGACTTCCCCGGTCAGAAGGATCACGACGACGATCACTCCGCCGATCAGCCAGAGCCGGCGATAGCGCAGAGTGGCGATGACCGCACAGCCAGCCAGGAACCCGACCAGCGATCCCCGCGAGTAGGTCAAGAGGAGGGCGGCGAGCATCGGCGCCAGCGCCACGAGAATCCAGAGCTTCCGCGAGCGCGGTCCCGGCGACGCCAGCAGCCCGACCGCCACGACGCCGCAGATCATGAGCGTCGCGCCGAGAATGTTCGGATCGATCGACGTTCCGATAGCGCGTTGGATCGTGGTGCTGGCGATGTATTGGAGAATGTCCGTCGCGGGATAGCCGACGTGGGATAGCGCGCGGAGGAGCGCCGTCGACGTCGCGACCGGCAGGTAGTAGAGAACGACTCCCAGCAGGCCTGACGCCGCGCCTCCTCCGACGAACGACAGCAACAGTCCTCGTAGAACCGCGAGGTCGCGGACGCAATTCACCACGCCGAAGAAGAAGATGATGCCGTCCAGCAGCTCCGCGAACTTCCGCACGTCGGAGGTCGTCGTCTGGTAGGCCGTGCCGAGGACGAACGAGGTGAGACACACGCCGATGAAAAGCAGGACCGGCAGGTCGATGCCGCTGGCGCGAATCCGCTCGCGACGGTCGGCCAGGAGGCGGAACAGCCAGAGCAGCAAGACCGGCACCAGGCACGCGTCGACGAGGGTTGGCCGGACCGGTCCGAGCGAGATGGGGACCGTTCCGAAAGGCAGCAGCGTCGCGACCCCGACGAAGCCGAAGAGACCAACACGAACGTCGGCGAACAGGCAGACCAGCCCGACCAATCCGACGAGGCCAGCGACCACGTAGAGCGGAGATGCCGCCGCGACCGCGACCCCGAGAGCAAGTCCGACCAGCAGCCCGAGCGCGGCCACCGCGACGTTGGGTGGAAGATTGATCCGACGGGCGCGATCGACCCGTTCGGCGCCACTCGATACCTTGAGTGCGCTTTCCATACGCGGCCAGTATACCACGTTGCTCCGCTGGCGAAATTGTCGGCTGTGATTGCCAGTGTTACAATGCCTGAGCGACTGCAGCGAAAAGGCGGTGACGTTGCGCACCGAAACGGCGCTACCCGGGAAGCCCGACCCGCCGGCCAGAGTATCGGCTGGTGGCCGCCTGGTCACGCGCGGAGATGTCGCCGTTCACCTCGCGCTGCTCCTGACGACCGTCGCGTTCTTCTGGCCGATGATCCGCCCGTTCGGTGCGCACTGGTACATGGCCGCGGGCGATTTCAGCCGCCAGTTCTACCCGTTCCGGACGTTCGAGGCCCACGAGTGGTGGCACTTGCGGATCCCCCTCTGGAGTCCGGACATGTTCGCCGGACACCCGTTCCAGGCCGACATTCAGACCGCGGTGTTCTACCCGCTGGCTCTGGCCAACGCGATTCTGTTCGGGCGACACGGGTTCCCTTTCTTCGCCCTCGAGGGCGAAGTCGTCGTGCATACACTGCTGGCCGGCTTCTTCATGTACTGGCTCGCCCGCTACATGACTCGCTCGCGGATCGGCGCGCTCGTCGCGGGATTGGTATTCGCCTTCGGCGGTTTCATCACGACGTACCCGGCCGAGCAGCTTCCCTTGCTGGAGACGGCGATCTGGCTGCCGTTGATCGTGCTGTGTCTGGAGCTGGCGGTGGGGCGGGGGAGGCCCGTTTTCTGGCACTGGCTGATCGCGGCAGGAGCGACGTTTGGCGTCGCGATGCTGGCCGGCCATCCGCAAACCGATCTCTTCATCGTGTACGCCACCGAGGCCTATCTCATCTGGCGCCTCTGGCGGACTCGGACCGACTGGCGAAGACTGGTCGTCGCCGCGGTGGTGTATCCCGCGACCGCCGTCGGCCTCGCGGCCATCCAGATTCTGCCGTCGCTCGAGCTACTGATCCAGAGCACGCGCGAGCAGATGGGCTACGTCGAAGCGGCCCGGGGATATCTCCCCTCGGCGTTGGTCGAGGTATTTGTCCCGCTCTGGCATGGCGAGAAGGCGTTGTCAATCGGCATCGTCGCGCTCTCGCTGGCAGCGATTGGAGCCTGGGCCAGCCGGCGCGAGCCGCTGGCCTTTTGGACGGTGGCTGGCCTGGTGGCCCTGCCGCTCTCGGTTGGCGGCGCGACGCCACTGTTCTGGGTGCTCTATCATCTCGCGCCCGGCTGGGACCTCTTCCGCGACCAGGAGCGGACGATCTACATCTTCTCCTTCGCCGGCGCTCTCCTCGCCGCGCGGGGCGTTGCCGAGCTTCAGCGACGGGACCTGAGAGCCTGGCTGATCCGACGCTGGTCGGTCGCCGCTGGCGCCGCCGCCGTGGCGTGTCTGGCGCTCTACGGATTTGGGCCGAGCCTGGCAGAGTCCGCGCCGCTTCGTGCGAACCTGGGTTTGAACGCGCTGGTTCTCGCGGCGCTGGCGGTCGTGCTGCTCGTGCGCGCCATCCCCTCATCGCTCAACCACTTTCTCGACGGATCTCGGGATGGCGCGGATTCGCCGCGAACCGCGCCCGGTTCCTTTTGTGGCGTTGCCCTGGCGGTCCTGGTCGGGGCGGAGCTGTTCGCGATCAATTTTGGGAACAATCTGAGTCCGGTCTCTCCGGACCCGGTCCCCCGACTCGCGCGCACGGCGGCGTACATTCAGAAGTTTCCGGAGCCGTTTCGCGTTCGGGGAATCAGCGAGGCTGTCTTTCCCTCGGACTACGGCACCGTCGTCGGCTTGCCGACGATCGGCGGCGATACGCCGTTCCAGTTGTCGCGCATGCACGAAATGCTGAACGCGGATGCTGACTGGCGCGTGTGGCAAATCCTCAACGTCAAGTTCTTCCTCAGCGATGGCGGCCCGTTGGCTGGTTTGAAGCTGGTGTTCCAGGATGGGGCGCTGAAGACGTACTTCATGGAGGACTCGCTACCGCGCGCCTGGGCGGTGCGCGCCGTCGAGGTCGCCCACGACCCGGCCGAGGCGAAGCAGCTGATCCTGGCGCCTGGCTATCATCCCGGCAATATCGTGGTACTCGAGCGGCCCACGTCGATCGGTCCGTTCGCGCCGGGTCCACGTCCGGACGTGCGAATCACACAGCTTGATCCCGAGCGGATCGAGATCGACGCCAACGCCGCGGCGAACGCGATGCTCGTCCTCGCCCAGCAGTATTACCCGGACTGGGTAGCTTACCGCGACGGCCAGCCGGTCACGACGTTCCGCGCAAATTACCTGGCGATGGCCTTCGAGCTGCCGCCGGGCAAGCACCAATATGAGATCGTCTATCGCCCATGGACGTTCTACCTGGGCGCGCTGATCTCGCTGGCGACACTCGCGGCGGCCGGCGCGGTCGTCCTCTCGCGCCGGCGAGGGCGTGGGGAGACGTCGCCTTGACCGTCGGTCGAGAACGATGGCTGGCGGTGGCCTGGTGGCTGGCGGCGCTGGCCATCGCCGCGCTGGCCCTCGCGCTTCGCGTCCACGCGCTCGGAGTGCCCAATCTGACCAACGACGAGTGGTTCATGCTGCGCAACCACGACCAGGGACCGCTCTGGATCATCCACCAGGCGCACACGTTCGAGCCCCACCCCTTGCTCTACTACCTCGGGCTCGCCGGCTGGATCGAGCTCGCCGGTCGGACCGAGTTCGCGCTGCGCTTCCCGTCGGCGGCGTCGGGCGTCGTGCTCACCGTCGGTGCGATGGGCCTTGGGCGCGCGGTCGTCGGCCAACGGACCGGCCTGATCGCCGGCGCGCTGGTCGCGCTGAATCCGTACCAGATTGCCGAGTCGCAGAACGCGCGGAACTACGCCCCGGTCGTCGCTTTGAGCGCGCTTGCGTCGCTGCTGTTCCTGCGAGCCCTGAGGGACCAACGACCGCGCGACTGGATCGCTTACGGCGTCGTCATGCTGCTGGCCCTGAACACTCACCTCGACGCCGCCCTCGTCCTGATGGTCCACGTGGCGTACGTTGGGGTGGGAGTCGGCGGTCGGCGGTTGAAGGTTCGGGATGCTTTGAAAAGGCGGATGGGCGCTCATCGGCTCAATGGCGCTGCCCTTCTCTCTCATCCCCAACCACGGAGCCCTGACCGCTGGAAGCCCTGGCTCATCACCACCGCGGTGGTTTCCGTCTGCTTCGGCCTGTGGCTGCTCTATGCCTGGCCGGCGCTCGTCGCGTACCACGGGTACTTTCCCGAGGCGGTCAGCCTCGAACGCGTGGTAGGTCGCTCGCTGGCCACGTTCAGCCTCGGCGCGGCGGTACCCATTCGGCAGGCGCTGCCGGCCTTCGCGCTGGCCGCCATCGGGCTGGTCTGGCTTGTCGGGCGCCAGCCGATGACCGCGCTCTTTCTCGGTTTGTACACCGCCCTGCCGATCCTGGCGGTGAGCCTGCTGTTTTTGGTGCGGCCGATGTTCGACGAGCGCTACCTGATCGTCCTCGCCCCGGGTTACCTGATCGTCGTCGCGGCGGGTTTGGAGGGATTGCTCCGCGCGGCGCTCCCCATCGGCATTCTCGCCGCCGCGGGAACGTTGCTCGTGCTGGCGCCGACGATCCCTGGCACCTATCAGTCCATGCTCACCGATCGTGCCGACTACCGCGCCATGGCGTCGTGGATCTCGACGTACGGGAACCCCGACGATCCGATCGTCGCGACGGGCTTCGGGCAGGCCGAGCTCTTCGACTACTACGACGGAGGCGCGCGGCAGGTCCACGTGCTCGACCAACCGGCGGCGCTCGCCGCGGATCTGCCGGTCGAGCTTCAGCGTCACGACGGCCTCTGGCTGCTGCCGTACTGGCAGGACCCCGCGGACGAAGCGGCGCTTGGCGTTCTCGATCGGATTGCTGCTCCGACCGCGGAACGCTGGTTTGTCAACACCCGCGCGCTGTACTTCGCGTCACCACGCCAACTCACCCTGGAGTCGGGCGCACGCGGTACCTGGGACAACCGCGTGACATTGGAGCAGTCCGCGATCACCGGCGCGGCGATTACTCCGGGCGATGCCGTGGCGGCGGAGATCCATTGGAAAGTCACCGCGCCAGCGGCCACTCCCAAGGTCTCGCTGCGACTCCTTGACGACGCCGGTGCGACCATTGCCCAGTCCGACGCGCCGCTGTCGACGACTCCCAGCCTGCCGCCCGGCACTGTCACGACCCGGATCGGCCTGCTCGTGCCACCGGTGGCGCCACCCGGTGCGTACACGCTGGCGATCCTGCTCTACCAGCCCGACTCCGGCGCGACGCTCGCGTTATCCGGAGCGTCGTCGGCGCAGAATGGCGCGCTCGTCCTGGGCCCCGTCCAGGTTGGCGTGCGCCAGCGGCCGGTCCCGCTGTCCGAAGCCGGCGTGGCCCTGATCCGTCCCGTCACCTTTTCGGCCGGCGTGTCGCTGGTTGGCCACGACGCTCTGGGACCGCCTCGCCCGGCCGGCGATTGGCTCTCGTTCGGGGTGCTCTGGCGCGCCGACCGCGCTCAGCTCCCCACGGTCGATCGCACCCTCCTGCTCGAGGACACACGCGGCGGCACGACGACGCTGACGACCGGACCGATTCTGCCGTCGGACCCCACGTCCCGCTGGTCGCCGGGGCAACTGCTCGAGGAGAGAATCCGCTACCAGATCCCGCCGACGGTGACGAGCGGTCAATATCGGCTACTCCTGGTGGTTGGGCCTGGTGGTACCGCCTCGACGGTGCTCGGCGACGTGGTCGTCTCTGGTCCCGAGCGGAGCTTCGCTCGACCAGCGGTCCAGCAGCGGATCGGCGCGCGCTTCGGCTCATTCGCGACGTTGCTCGGCGACCGCCTCGCCGCGAACACGGTGAAGCCGGGAAGTCCGCTGGACGTGACGCTGGTCTGGTCGGCGACGGCGACCGCGGACAAAAGCTACACCGCGTTCGTCCACCTGGTGGACGCCGCCGGCACGATTCGCGGACAGATCGACCGCGTACCGCTGAACGGTTCCCGACCGACCGACGGCTGGCTCAGCGGCGAGTACCTGACCGACGACTACCAGCCTCGGTTGACCGCGACCGCGCCGCCCGGTCAGTATCGGATCGACGTGGGTCTCTACGATGGAAAGACCGGCTCGCGCGTGCCCGTCGTTCTGACCAACGGATCCAAGAGCGATCACGTCGTCGTCGGAACGTTCCTGGTGGCTGGCTGACCGTGACTGATCGCCGTTCGCGCGCGTCGCCGCTGCTCTGTCTCGTGCCGATCATGCTCCTGGCCGCTGGCGTCCGCATTCTTGGTCTGGGCAACACGGATCTCTGGGGCGACGAAGCGTTCAGCGTGATGGCGTCGCTCGGCCCGGTGAACCACCTGCTGAGCATGCTGTCTACCGGCGAGCCACATCCCCCGCTCTATCCGTTCTTGCTGGTCGGCTGGCTTCGAGCGTTCGGCCACAGCGAGTTCGTCGCGCGGTTGCCGTCCGCGTTCGCCGGCATCGCCAGCGTCCCGGTCGTCGCCGTGCTGGCAAAGTCCTTCGTCGAGGAGCTCGGGGATGGGCGCGTGGTCCAGGCGTCTCCCGCCGCCGTATCGCCCACGCGCCCACTCGCCGCCATGGCAGCCCCGGTTATCGCCGGGTTGCTCGTCGCGTTGAATCCGATTCAGGTCTGGTATTCTCAGGAAGCGCGCATGTACGCGCAGGTCAGCTTTTTTGCTGGCCTGGCGACTCTCGCGCTACTCCGCCTCTGGCACGGCCGTCGCGGCAGCACCCCGCTGTACGTGCTCGCCATTCTGGGCGCCGCCGGGAGCCATTACTACGGTCTCTTCATCCCGCTGGCG
>Ga0307374_10009382_pt1 | contig 14425 bp, 12 predicted proteins | sample OX3MG_FD_202532 | JGI IMG/M metagenome (GOLD analysis project Ga0307374, IMG submission 202532) | Soil microbial communities from Risofladan, Vaasa, Finland - OX-3 | ecosystem: Environmental > Terrestrial > Soil > Coastal area > Acid sulfate soil | place: Finland: Risofladan, Vaasa | collected... | reverse complement strand
GACATCCGCAAATATCTTTAGGCCGGCATGAGCGCGATACCCGAACGCATTGCGCTATCGAGCGGAGAGCGGCCGCTCAAGATCGTACGACGGCGCAGCGCGCGGCGTTTCATCCTGCGCCTCGACGACGAAGACGACGCCGTCGTGCTGACGCTCCCGCGCTATGCCTCGTTCGCCGCCGCGCTGCGATTCCTCGACGACAATCGCGGCTGGATCGAGGACCAGCTCGGCGAACTGCCGCCACGGGTCGTTTTCGCCGACGGGATCGAGGTTCCGCTCCTAGGCGTGCCGCATGTCATCCGCCATCACGACGACAGCCGCGGACGCGGCGCCGCGTGGCTCGAGCCCGGCGTCCTCTGTGTCGCGGGCGACGCGAGCCATTTGGCGCGCCGCGTCACCGATTTCCTGCGCGAGCAGGCACGCCAAGAGCTCGGCAGCCGGGCGCGCGCGATGGCGGCGTCGATCGGCAGCCGCATCATCCGCATCAGCGTGCGCGACACAAGGAGCCGCTGGGGCAGCTGCTCGCACGACGGCGCGCTGTGCTTCTCCTGGCGGCTGATCCTGGCGCCACCGGCGGTCGTCGATTACGTCGTGGCGCACGAAGTGGCCCACCTGAAGCACATGAACCACGGCGTCCGGTTCTGGCGCGCGGTCGAGGAGCTGGCGCCCGGCTCGACCGCGCAGCGGTCATGGCTGCGTCGGAACCGGGCTCGGCTGCTGCGTTTCGGGTAGCCGCATCAGGTAGAGCAGCAGCAGCAGCGACGGCGCACAGGCGGCGGTCGCGATCAGAAAAAACGGCTGCCAGCCAAGCCGATCGGCGAGGAATCCGCCGGCCGCCGCCAGCACCGTCCGCCCCGTCGCCGCCAGCGCCGACAGCAAGGCGTATTGCGTGGCGGTGAAGGCGGGATGGCAGAGCCGCGACAGGTAGGCGACGAACGCGGCCGACGCCATGCCGCCGGTGATGTTCTCGGTGGCGATGGTGAGCGCCAGCATCGCGGGGTCGGGCCCGGCCCAGAGCTGGACGACGTACATCAGATTCGACAGCGCCTGCAGCGCGCCGCAAATCAGCAGCGCCGGCATCAATCCCAGGCGATAGACCGCGCCGCCACCGAGGAACACGCCGGCGATGCTGGCGACGGTGCCGAAGATCTTAGCGACATCGGCGATCTCGATCTTGGTGAAGCCCAGCGTGATGTAGAACGGGCTCGCCATGATGCCGGCGAGCGCATCGCCGAACTTGTAGAGCACGACGAAGATCAGGATGGTGAGCCAGGCGCGCCGGCTGGCGAACTCGGCGAAGGGCTCGACCACCGCTTCGAAGAACCATCCATCGCGCGCCGGCGGCGCGACGAGACGCGGCTCGCGCGTCATGAGAACCGTCGCGATCCCCACCAGCATCAGCGCGGCCATGCCGGCATAGGACCAGAACCAGCCGAAATACGACGCGAGATACAGCGCGCCCGCGCCCGATGCGATCATGCCGAAGCGGTAGCCGATCTGCGTCGCGGCGGCGCCGGCGCCCTGCTCGCGCTCGGCCAGCAGCTCGACGCGATAGGCGTCGATGACGATGTCCTGGCTCGCCGACAGGAAAGCGACGACGGCGGCGATCAGCGCGACCGACCACGGATCGGTGGCCGGATCGCGCGCCGCCATGACCAAGAGCGCCGCCGCCAGCGCGAATTGGATCGTCACCGCCCAGCCGCGCCGCCGCCCGAGCCGGCCGACGACGGGCAGGCGCACGCGGTCCATCGCCGGCGCCCAGAGAAACTTGAGGTTGTAGGCGAGGCCCACCTCGGCGAAGAGACCGATGGCGGTGAGCGAAACGCCGCCTTCCTTCAGCCAGATGGCGAGCGTCGAGGCGGTCAGCGCCAGCGGCAGGCCGCTCGAGAAGCCCATGAGCAGGATCGCCAGCATGCGGCGATCGCCATAGACCCGGAGCGAGGCGAGCCAGGACCGCATGGGCGAGGACGCCGGCGCGCCCGCGTCAGGGCTTCTTGTCGGCGTCGGCCGCGACCTGCATGCGGATGATCTTGTCGGGATTCTGCACCATGCCGCTTTGCGGATCGCCCTTCTTGATCGCGTCGACGTATTCCATGCCCGAGACGACCTGGCCGAAGATCGTGTACTTGCCGTCGAGGAACGGCGCGGGCGCAAGGCAGATGAAGAACTGGCTGTCGGCGCTGTCGGGACTGGCGGAGCGCGCCATGCCAACCGTGCCGCGGACGAAATGCGCCGCGCTGAATTCGGCCTTGAGATTCTTGCCCGAGCCGCCAGTGCCGGTGCCGGTGGGATCGCCGGTCTGCGCCATGAAGCCGGCAATCACGCGGTGGAAGACGATGCCGTCGTAGAAGCCCTTGCGTGTGAGCTCCTTGATCCGCGCCACCGTCACGGGCGCGAGATCGGGCCGGAGCTCGATGACGACACGGCCTTTCGGCACGTCGAGATAGATCGTGTTTTCGGGATTGGCGGCGCTCACGGGACCTCCGCTGGTCAGGATGAAAGCGGTGGCGAGCGCGGCCAGGATGAACGATTTCATTGCGTCGCGTTCCGCCGGTTGAAGACGGTGCGACCTTAGCCTATGGGCGGCCGCTTGGGAATCGCTAGCGCACGTTGTCCTAGAACCAAATGAACCCGCTCATCAGCATGTCGACGGTTTGCCCGTCGGTTGAAAGCGGCAACACGAGCACCTCGCAATGCCAGACCCTTTGATCGGTCAATCCTCAACCAAATCCGCCGCCACTGGAGCCCCGACCTAATGCGGGCGAGTCTTTCGCCGCAGCTATTGTGGCTACGCCGGGCAACGAGCACAGATCGCTTCGTGCGTTGAAAAAACGCTGACCCATCAAAATTCGAAGCTGCCGATCGCATCCAGAAAGGCGCTGTCGCCGTCCTCCAATTTCTCCAGCATATGAAAATTCATAGGCTGCGGCGCATCGACGACGAGGAGGGCCTTCACGGCAGGCGGTTCGCTCAGTTTTAGGCGATGGCACAGCGCGTCCCTGCGTTTTCTTAGATATTGGACCCTGCGGATGTGACGCAACATCTTGTCAGGTTCCTCGCGGCCCTTGCTGTTACGATTCATCCGTCCGCGATATTCCGATAGGCGGGCGGCAACCTCAGCTCCGGTCCGGCAAAGCCGAAGGTTCTTCGCTTCTATGACCCAAACGCGCTTTTGGTCACGGCTGACGGCCAGGACATCGACATCGCCCAGCTCCTCACCAACCTTCTGGTTCAATGCCCACGAAAGCTTACAGCGAACCCATGCTTCCATTTCCATGCCGCGTAGCCTTTCGGCGACGGATTCCTCGAATGCCTCGCCCGCTGCCTTCCCTCGCAGTCCGGCGTATTTCCTCGCCGCCTGAGAAATCCAGAATTGATTGTTCAACGTGCCATCCATCAGTCCCGACAACGAGTACATCGTGGCATCGGCGACAAAGATCGGCGTAACCAGAATGAGCGGATCGGCGGAGTCATCCAATGCAAGCAGCGGTCGGTTGATAAGCGAAAATCGCCGGTCGAATCGGCTGAGGTCGATATCCGATTCCGTCAGCCCGGAAGACCTGTCCCTCCACGACGGCCGCCTCGGCAATGTCAGGCGTTCGAGCAAGGCGGCGTGGTCGCCATCAGGAAAAGAATGATTCTCGCCAAGGAGCGAGCACATCTCGGAGCGCTTGATCACGAATGCGCCCTCGCCTCTTGCCTCCGCGACGTGAATGAGCGCGTATTGTAAATCGAAAAACGCTTCCGGCGAATCTCCGTATTCTGCCTCAAGGGCGCGGCGCAGCCCATCTTCCCATGGCAATTTGTCTTCCGTTGCCGGAGCCTTATTCTGGCGTGCGTCGCGTCCATAAGCACTCGCCGCATCGTCAAGCGCGCGGGTATTGGTCCATTCTGCACCAGGCTTGAGAGTCACTTCGAATACCGATCGGTCGCTCAACAGGTCGCCGGCGGGACTAATTCGTAGCGTTGGTTTAACGAGGCCAGCGCGGATGGCCGCGAAGAGTTGTCCGTTGCCGAAAAGCAAGAGCGCCTTGGCGAACAGTTCTCCCAACTCTGGACGGCCCGGATTGAGGCCACCCGTCTCCGACGCTTCACAAGCGGCAATTTCGCATATGGATTTTGCCGCGCGCTGAACCGCGTTGATTTCATTTTGATGCTTGAAGGCGTTCGCGTCTGCGGTAGCGCCGCGGATAGCCCTGAGCGCCCGGATCGTACCGCGCCACCGTTGTTGCTCGACGCGCGCGGCTTGATAGCTTTCCGCGGCCAGCCCAACAAGCTTTTGCCGATTGAACTTTCGGATATCGCCAATCAATTCGTCGAGAATGTGATCGCGGTACCGCGTCAGAAAATTCCTGCACTCCTCCTCTCCATTGATATCCAGTCCCTCCGATCTCGCTCGGAATCCCCAGATCGAGCCGCATTTGGCGAGCGACACGGCGGAAAAAGGAACTCTATGGAAGCTTCCAACTAACCCGTGACCCGCCAGCCGATCCATGGGCGTAATCGCGCGCCGCGCATGCATCCAGCGCCAATCTCTTGATCCGACTGCACCGAGAATCTGCTTTGCGAGTTCCGGGCGCGGCACTGGATGCGCGGGAACGGCAAACGTCTCTAGGATCGCCGAGATAAGTTCGATCTCAGCGTCGTTCTCGGGCCGTCGAAGAAACGGCAGCCACTTATCGGCGATCCTTACATGGCTGGTGCTAGTTTCATCCGGCAGCGAGGCCGTGACGGTCTCCGACAACGCGACGGTTTCGCATGCCTCGGCATCAATTTGCTCGAAAGCCGAATTCGTCGGAATGGCGATATCAATTCGGGACGCCCTAGGCGGATATGCATGGGGAAAGGCTGAAACGATATGCGGACCGACGGCTGCCAGCCATTCCAATGCCGCGTGCCAGACGTGATACCGCCATTCTCGGTTTTCGCCCGGCTCCGGAACGGATTCGACCCACCAGACATGTTTTTCGATCGCGACGGCACCGAGCAGGCGTCCTTTCACCAGCTCGTCGACGCTCCCATAGATCGGCTTTAGGTCGTCTTCGTCCCAATCAATCCGCTGAACCGTCTTGAAACCCTCTCCCGGAAGCGGCAACGCGCGTATATCGGCCTTTCTGACAGCCTCGTGTCTTGGCTTCAAAAGCTCGTCAGTCGGTATGCTCAAATGGCATGGTGGTTGAATTTGCGAAAGATGTTCAGGAATCAGATGGCCGCCGGTAAGGCGCCAAAACCCAAAGAGGTTTAGCAATCCATTCGGATTCTGAAATTGGAATCCCTCTGACTCCAGGCGATCCTGTTGCTGAAGAATCCGCACGATGTCGTCAAATTTTCCATCCTCGCAGGCGCCCAGAACTGCGGCATCGGCGAAGCTCAGGTACAGAAACTGCCAACCCTTAGGCTCCTTGCCGTGGTCGATCGGCGGCGCAAGGCTGTGAGGAGTTCCCCAGCCACTCATGAGCACGACAGTCACGCTCTTTCGGCAATCAGACTGCCCGGCAAGGAATTTCCAGAACTCGTGGACGTATTTGGCAACCGCCTTACTGGCGTCTTCATCCAGCTCCACGATCGACCCAAAGCTCGTTTGCGGAAACGTGTCGAAGGTCACCGGCACTTGGATGACCTGAATAAAATGTCCCTCAGCGAATTGCCCGACAGCGACCCGCAGAAAATGCTTATCGGGCTGAGACATCTCCAAAGTGCGTGGGGGCCAGAAGCCCGACATCTCAGAATATTTTTGTTGGCTCTTTAGCAAGAGGTACAAAAGCGCTTTGTCCATGCCGCCCTGTTTGGCGGCGTTGATAAGGATCGCCCTGATCGCCAGGGAAATGCCGGCGGGGCTGGCGACAACTACTCCGTTTGAAGTGTCGAGAAGCGGGTGGAGCTCCAGCGGCGTATCCCCCGGCTCCCGGTCGCTGACGTGGGGAAAAAGTCGGGGCTCGATGACGAACGGACTCAACGCTGCTTTGTCGATGCCCAGGTGAGCAAAGTCCGCATCGCTGAATTTGACGCGCCGGGCTAGGCGCTTCAGTGTCTCGATATTCGGCACCGCCATGGTTCCGTGCGGTGTGCCGCCCGTCTCGCTGAGTGGCGCGACACCCGATCGCTCCGCCAGTTCATCGCTAAGCCGCAGCGCGGCATAGACTGACGCGAGAACGTCTTGCTTCAGCGAGCCATCCGGCAACGCCTGAAACGCATCAAACAGCGTCTGGGTATAGGGTCCGGCCTTTTCCCACTGGCCGGTGAAAATCCGAAAATTGCCCTGCGGCGTAACAATGAGATCACAGAACAAATCTTCGCTCGGATCTTCGAGCCTCAAAACCTTTGCGCGTTCCAATCCGACATTTAGCGCGTGGCTGATTTCTTCGGATGGCGGCTTTCTTTGGCCTTTGGCCTTCGAAAATACGAGGCGCTGAAGCCAGTCGAGCCTAATCCCGTTTGCATAATATTGCGGCTCAGTCAAAAGACCGGCGAGGATCGAAATCGCAAAGGTTTTCTTCCAGGCGGTTATCTTGAAAAGATCAGCGTTCTCGCGATCGAAGGCCGAGTCTGGAATGCGCGGCGGGGCCATCGCCGCCAGAAATTTCTCAATGTTTATTGATTCGGGTTGCTCACCTTCCATAGCCGAAGGATGCGCGCCGCTCGGCCCGACGTTCAAGGTTGCTGAGTGGAAGCGATGGGCGTCGCGCGTAATAGGGCGGCGCCTTATTAGTTTCTGCTTCAGCCGGACTCGGCCTCGGCCTTGCGGCTTTCGCGCTTGCGCTCGTGCGGGTCGAGGAAGCGCTTGCGCAAGCGAATCGACTTCGGCGTGACCTCGACCAGCTCGTCGTCGCCGATATAGGCGATCGCCTGCTCGAGGCCCATCAGGATCGGCGGCGTCAGCCGCACCGCCTCGTCCTTGGCGGTCGTGCGGATGTTGGTGAGCTGCTTGCCCTTCAAGGGATTGACGTCGAGGTCGGTGCCGCGCGAGTGAGCCCCGATGATCATGCCGGGATAGACCGCGGCGCCCGGCGTGATGAACATCGGACCGCGCTCCTCGAGATTCCACAGCGCATAAGCGACGGCCTCGCCCGATCCCGTCGAGATCAGCACGCCGTTGCGCCGGCCTTCGATCGGGCCCTTCCACGGCTCGTAGCCGTGGAACAGGCGGCTCATGATGCCGGTGCCGCGCGTGTCGGTCATGAATTCGCCCTGATAGCCGATCAGGCCACGCGTCGGCGCCAGAAACGTTATGCGCGTCTTGCCGCCGCCCGACGGCCGCATGTCGCGCAGCTCGCCTTTGCGCTGCGCCATTTTCTCGACGACGATGCCGGCGAAATCCTCGTCGACGTCGACCTGGACTTCCTCGACCGGCTCCAGCCGCTGGCCGTTTTCGGTCTTGATCAGCACCTGGGGCCGCGAGATCGACATCTCGAAGCCTTCGCGCCGCATGGTCTCAATGAGGACGCCGAGCTGCAATTCGCCGCGGCCGGCGACCTCCATCGAATCCTTGTCGGCGCTTTCGCGAATGCGGATGGCGACGTTGCCTTCGGCCTCGCGCCGCAGGCGGTCGGCGATGAGCCGCGAGGTGACCTTGGTGCCTTCGCGTCCGGCAAGCGGGCTGTCGTTGACCGAAAAGATCATCGCCAGCGTCGGCGGATCGACCGGAATCGAGGGCAGCGCCTCGGTCACCTCGGGCGCGCAGAGCGTGTCGGCGACGGTCGTCTGCTGCAGCCCGGCGATGGCGACGATGTCGCCCGACTGAGCCTCTTCGATCGGTCTACGCTCCAAGCCGCGGAATGCCAGGAGCTTGGTGAGCCGCGCCACTTCGATCACCTTGCCATCGGGCGACAGCGCCTTCAGCGGCATGTTGACCCGCGCCGTGCCCTTATGGATGCGGCCGGTGAGCACGCGGCCGACATAGGAATCGTATTCGAGCGTCGTCGCCAGCATGGCGAAGGGCGCACCCGGCTCCGAGACCGGCGGCTTGACGTGGCGCAGGATCAGGCCGAAGAGCGGCGCTAGGTCGGGTCCCGGCTTGGCCGGATCGTCCGATACCCAGCCGGCGCGGCCCGAGCCGTACAGCGTCGGGAAATCGAGCTGTTCGTCGGTCGCGTCGAGCACCGCGAAGAGATCGAAGATCTCGTTATGCACCGCCTGCGCCCGCGCATCGGACCGGTCGACCTTGTTGATCACGACGATGGGATTGAGGCCCTGGCGCAGCGCCTTGCCGACGACGAATTTGGTCTGCGGCATCGGGCCTTCGGCGGCATCGACCAGCACCAGCACGCCGTCGACCATCGAGAGGATGCGCTCGACCTCGCCGCCGAAATCGGCATGGCCGGGCGTGTCGACGATGTTGATGCGGACGCCGTGCCAGTCGACCGACGTGCACTTCGCCAGGATGGTGATGCCGCGCTCGCGCTCGAGGTCGTTCGAGTCGAGCGCGCGCTCGGCCACCTGCTGGTTGGCGCGGAACGTGCCGCTCTGGCGCAGCAGCTGGTCGACGAGGGTCGTCTTCCCATGGTCGACATGGGCGATGATCGCGATGTTACGGATGTCCATGAACTCACTATATGGCGCGTCGAGCGCCGCTAAATAAGGCCCTCGCCGGCGGCGAGACGTTGCAACGAGGTTTCAGGCCGGGCGCCGACATGGGCGATGATCTCGCCGGCGCAAAGGCTGCCGAGCCGGCCACAGGTCGCGAGGTCGCGGCCGTGCGTCAGTCCGTAGAGGAATCCGGCGGCATAGAGATCGCCGGCGCCGGTGGTGTCGATCACGCGCGCGACCGGCGCCGGCGCGACGTGCAGCATCTCCTTCTTGGTCACGATATCCGAGCCGCGCTCGCTGCGCGTCAGCACCGCGATGTCGCAATGGCCGCGCACCGCTTCGGCAGCGAGCTCGAAGTGCTCGGTCTCGTAGAGGGAGCAGATTTCATGCTCGTTGGCGAACAGCACGTCGACATGGCGGTCGACCAGGTCGCGGAACTCGGCGCGATGGCGATCGACGCAGAAGGGATCGGACAGCGACAGCGCCACCTTGCGGCCCGCCTTGTGCGCGACGGCGGCGGCGTGGCGGAACGCTTCCATGGCGCGCGGCGGATCAAAGAGATAACCCTCGAGATACGTCACCGCGGCCGAGCCGACCAGGACCTCATCGATGTCCTCGGGACCCAGGTCGACGCAGGCGCCGAGGAACGTGCACATCGTGCGCTGCGCGTCGGGCGTCACCAGGATGAGGCAGCGCGCGGTCGGCGGACCGGACGTGGCCGGCTTGGTGTCGAAGCGCACGCCGAGCGACTTGAGGTCGTGGGCGAAGACGGCGCCAAGCTCATCGTTGCGGACCTTGCCGATGTACGCGCCGCGGCCGCCGAGCGACGCGATGCCGGCGACGGTGTTGGCGACCGAACCGCCCGACTTCTCGACGCCGGCCGGCATCGCCGCGTAGATCGCCTCGGCGCGGGCGGCATCGACCAGCGTCATGGTGCCTTTGGCCAGGGTCTGATGCTGCACCAGGGCGTCGTCGGTCCGCGCCAGGACATCGACAATGGCGTTGCCAATGCCGACGACATCGTACGAAGGGGCGGACATGCGGAATTCCGGTGCGGTGAATGCGGGTGACGGGCGGGCGCCGCGCGGCGCGCGCGGAGTATAGGGACCGCGCCCAGCATCGCAAGTGCGGCCGCGAATTCTCGCCCGATCACGCAAAATCGGCAAATTGCGCTTTATTTTATGACCGCCGCAGCGCTATCTTGGCCCTTGAAAGGCTTGAAGCTTTTCGTCCCGCTGGTCGGTGCGGGAACGGGGGAGGTTGTCGGGGTTCTGCGGCTTTTTGGGCTCGCTTCGGGCGAGCGCCGGCTCGCATCGTCTTGCATTGCCCTTGTTCCATAGGCCCGGCCGCGGCTTGCCGCGACGGACGCGACACATGGTGGGCACGGCCAAGTTTGGGCGAAGAATTGGCGGCACGTGGCGCTTTCGTGCCGCCGCGTTCGGCGCCGGCCTGTTGCTCGCAGCCTGCAGCAGCGGTCCGACGGCGGTCGCGCCGCAATCCGCGGCCACGCCGACAGTACCGCCGACGCTCGCCGCGCTCGGCCATGCGCCGGCGATCCGCGACTTGAAGGGCCTGGCGCCAGCGCAAGTCGCCGCGCTAATCGGCGATCCCGATCTGCGCCGCGTCGATCCGCCGGCCGAGGTCTGGCAGTACCGCAGTGCCGATTGCGTGCTCGATCTCTATTTCTATGACAGCGGCGCCAGCAGCCGGATGGTTTATGCCGAAACCCGCAGCCGGCTGCCGCAGCGCAGCCCGGGCGCCGGCGCGCAATGCCGCCAGGGACTGGTGCCGCTGGCTCCGTCGACGCGCCAGACCAAGCTTTAAGTCATAGCTGCTCGGCGAATTGCCGCGGCGCAGCGGGCTTGCCTCGGCATAATATTAGAACTATTCTAAACCATCGTTGACGAGGCGAAACAAGGAGGCTTGCCGTGTACGGGACCAAGAATGATCTGCAATCCAATGCCAAAAAGGTATCGATCGAAATCTTGAACGCGCGGCTCGCCGACGCGATCGATCTCGCGCTCCTCACCAAGCAGGCCCATTGGAACATCAAGGGCCCGCGCTTCATCGCGCTGCACGAGATGATCGACGGCTTCCGCACCGAGATCGACGGCCATGTCGATACCCTGGCCGAACGCGTCGTCCAGCTCGGCGGCACGGCGCTCGGCACCAGCCAGGTCGTCGCCAAGGCGACGACACTCGCCGCCTATCCGACCGACATTCACAAGTCGACCGCCCATCTGGCGGCGCTGATCGAGCGCTACGCCAAGGCCGCGAACCTCGCGCGGACGGCGATCGACCAGACCGACGAAGCCGGCGACGCCGACACGGCCGACATCTTCACGGCGTATTCACGCGCGCTCGACAAGGCGCTCTGGTTCCTCGAAGCGCACGTTCAGGAAACGGAATAGCGGCGCTTGCCGGCGGCGAGCCGCGCGTCGATCGCGTCCCACACGCCGGTCTCGAGCCGCACGCCGTCGAGGCGATTGATCTCCTGGATGCCCGTCGGCGAGGTGACGTTGATCTCGGTGAGATAGTCGCCGATCACGTCGACGCCGACGAACACCAAGCCTTGCTCGCGCAGCGTCGGCCCGATCGCGGCGCAGATCTCGCGGTCGCGCTTCGACAGAGAAGCCTTCTGCGCCTGACCGCCGACATGCAGGTTGGCGCGCGCCTCGCCCGCCTTGGGCACGCGCAGCACGGCGCCGACCGGTTCGCCTTCGATCAGGATGATGCGTTTGTCGCCCAGGCGGATCTCGGGCAGGTAGCGCTGCACGATGATCGGTTCGCGATAGAGGCGGGTGAACATCTCGAGCAGCGCGTTCAAGTTGTCGTCGTTCGGCTTGAGATGGAAGACGCCGGCGCCGCCGTTGCCGAAAATCGGCTTGAGGATGATGTCGCCATGGCGGCGGCGGAAATCGGCGATCGTCTCCGGATCGCTGGTGATCAACGTCGGCGGCATCAACCCCATGAAGTGCGTCGCGAAGAGCTTCTCCGGCGCGTTGCGCACGCCGGCCGGGTCGTTCACCACCAGCACCTTGCGACTGACGTGCTCGAGCAGATGAGTCGCCGTGATATAGGCCATGTCGAAGGGCGGGTCCTGGCGCATCAGCACCACGTCGACGCCGGCGAGATCGAGCATGCGCGGCGGCCCGAGCGCGTAATGCGGTGCATCGCGGCGCACGCTCAAGCTCCGCGCGAGCGCCGTGAGCTTGCCATCGGTCAGGATCAAGTCGCGCGGCAGATAATGGAACAGCGCGTGGCCGCGCGCCTGCGCCTCGAGCGCGATGACGAAGGTCGAATCGGCGGCGACGTTGATGCCCTCCATCGGGTCCATCTGAATCGCGACCTGGAGGGCCATCGCGTGCGTCCTATTGCAGCGGCGTTACGGTGATGTCGCCGCGCGGCGTCGGTGCGTTGGGCGCCGTATCCTCGGGACCGGGCGCCGGCTGCGGCGGCGGCGCGCTCTCGGTGGCGGGGTTCGGATTGGCATTCGTCGCGCCGCTGCCGGCGGCGGTCGCCGGCTGCGCATTGGCGTTGATGCGGATATAGGTGATGACGCGCCGCACGCCGCTCATGGCGTGGGCGCGGTCGATCACGCGCTGCTTCTCGGCTTCGCTGTGCGCCGAGCCGATGATGTAGATCACGCGATTCTCGGTCGTGATGATGTAATTGTTCGAGTGCACGTCGCCGTCGGTGAGCAGCTCGGCCTTGAGCTTCTGCGTCGTCACCGCGTCGTGCGCGTCGCTCATGAAGCCTGCGCCGGCGCCCACCGTGATCTCGTCGTAGACCTCCTTCACCTTAGCCGCCCGCCAGGCGCGCTGGATCGCCGCGTCGCGCCAGGCCTGGCTCGGCACGTTGCCGGTCACCAGCATGCGCCCTTGATAGGTGTGGCAGTTGAGATCGTCGTTGAGCTGGGTGTTGAACTGGGCCCAGAGCTGGATCGCCTGGGTGCAGGTGACGATGTCGTCGGCGTTCTGCTTCAACGAGCGGTCCTCGGTGGCGACGTAGCCGATGCCGCTGCCAGTGCCGGCGGCGGCGATAACCAGACAGCCCGACAGCAGGACCGGCAGGCCGAGCGGGATGAGCGCGCGAAAGCGCAGGCGTGAGCGTGACAAGCGGCGACTCCTCGAACTAACCATCGCCGGAACTATCGAGGCAAGCCGCGCCACGGGCAAGCCCCTTGGGCGAGTCGCTACTCGCCGGCGCGCCACGCATCGCGCAGATGGCGCGGCCACCGCCCCGGCGTCACCAGCATGACGTCGAAGCGCAACTCGGCATCGCCGAGATCTGGCCGGCCCTGCAGGAAATGCTCGAGCGCGCGGGCGATGCGGCCGCGCTGCTTCCACAGGATCGCCTCGGCGGCGCGCGTGCCGTCGGCGCGCGCCTTGACTTCGATCGCCGCGATCGTGCGGCCGCGCCGGGCGATCAGGTCGATCTCGCCGACCGGCGTACGATAGCGCTGCGCCAGGACCCGATAACCTCTGAGCCGCAGGTGCCAGAGGCACAGGCGCTCGGCCCATTCGCCGCGGCGGTGCGCGGCGGCGCCGCGTTGCGCGCGACGGCTCATCGTCCACCCTTGAGCGCAAGCGCCCGGGCATAGACCTGGCGGCGCCGCGCACCGGTCGCGGCCGCCACGTCCTCGACCGCCGCGCGCAGGCTCTTATGAGCGAGCGCCGCACCCAACGCGCGATCGAGCTCGGCGTCGCTCGCCGCCGCGGGTGCGGGCGGACCGACGACCATCACCAGCTCGCCCTTGGGCGGACCCGCCGCGCGATAATGCGCCGCCAGCTCGGCGAGCGATCCGCGGCGCACTTCTTCGTGCAGCTTGGTCAGCTCGCGCGCCACCGCAGCCGGGCGCGGCCCAAGGATATCGGCCATATCGGCAAGACTGGCGGCGAGCCGCGGCGCGCTCTCGAAGAAGACGAGCGTCGTCATGACGCCCTTCAGCTCGTCGAGTTCGTGTCGCCGGGCCGCCGCCTTGGGCGGCAGGAAGCCCGCGAACAGAAACCGGTCGGGCGGCAGGCCGGAGCCGAGCAGCGCCGTCAGCACCGCGGACGGCCCCGGTACGACGGTCACGGCGACGCTGTCGGCGAGCGCGGCGCGGACCAGCTTGTAGCCCGGGTCCGAGACGAGCGGCATGCCGGCGTCCGAGACGAGAGCCAGCGTGGCGCCGGCCCTGAGTCGCGCCAAAATTTCGGGCCGCACGCGCTCCGCATTGTGATCGTGATAAGCTTGCGTCGCGGCGGCGATTCCATAGCGCTGCAGGAGCTTGGCGGTAACCCGCGTATCCTCGCAAAGGACCGCATCGGCGCCGCGCAACACGGCGAGCGCGCGCAGCGTTATGTCGGCGAGATTGCCGATCGGCGTTGCGACGAGATAAAGCCCGGGAGCAAGTTTACTTGGTTCGGTCTCCCCTATACCCTCGGCGCCCCGCGCCGCGTTGCCAAGGGAGTGCGCGCTTGCCGTTCCGGATTCCGTTCCGTGTTCCGCGCCACCCCGCGCCGCTGCGCCGGCCGCGCCTTTTGCTCGCGGCATGGCTCGTCCTTTCCGCGCTTGCGCTGGTCTCATGCTCCGCCCTGAACATAATGGGAGGCGAGAAGCGGCCGCAAGCGGCACCCCCAGCGGCGGCCCCGCCGGCGGCGACGCAACCGGCGCAACCCGGCGCACCGGCGGCGCCGCAGTCGCCGGCGCTCGCGACGCCGGTCGCACCGGCGCCATCCGGCCCGCCGCGCGTCGGTTTGCTCCTGCCGCTGTCGGGACCGAGTGCGCCCCTCGGCAAAGCAATGCTCGACGCCGCCCAGATGGCGTTGTTCGATCAGCCGGACAGCGGCATCACGCTGCTGCCGCGCGACACGCAAGGCTCGCCGCAAGCCGCCGCCGCCGCGGCGCAGGATGT
>Ga0307374_10009381_pt1 | contig 14425 bp, 13 predicted proteins | sample OX3MG_FD_202532 | JGI IMG/M metagenome (GOLD analysis project Ga0307374, IMG submission 202532) | Soil microbial communities from Risofladan, Vaasa, Finland - OX-3 | ecosystem: Environmental > Terrestrial > Soil > Coastal area > Acid sulfate soil | place: Finland: Risofladan, Vaasa | collected... | reverse complement strand
CCACTGCGAAGGCACGTTGTGTACCCCACTTGGAACTACACCATCCGGCCCACGGCGGCCTAGCGAACGATGCCTACGTTATTGGCGAACGTGTCCTTAAGACGTGGTTGGGGGATGGGGATGCAGTAGGCCGCTCAATGAAGGCCGGGGATCTCTCCCCGGCGATGGTAGAACCCGGCGGGGATTCCAGGCCTCCTCATTGCGCTCAATGAAGGCCGGGGATCTCTCCCCGGCGATGGGCGCCGGCGGTGAGGTTGGTCTGCTCCTGGACCTGCGCTCAATGAAGGCCGGGGATCTCTCCCGGCGATGGGAGCGCCCACAGCACCCCGCGCACGCCAGCTATCAGCGCTCAATGAAGGCCGGGGATCTCTCCCGGCGATGGGAGCGCCCACAGCACCCGCGCACGCCAGCTATCAGCGCTCAATGAAGGCCGGGGATCTCTCCCCGGCGATGGGATCCCTCTCTGTTTTAGGACTCAAAGCCATGTCTCGCTCAATGAAGGCCGGGGATCTCTCCCCGGCGATGGCATTGTCCCAACCCAGCCAGTCCAACAACCACCAGCGCTCAATGAAGGCCGGGGATCTCTCCCGGCGATGGGGTTCCGCCCAAGGTCAAGACGGCTGACGGCACCGACGCTCAATGAAGGCCGGGGATCTCTCCCCGGCGATGGGTGAGCGGCCACCAGGTACTGGTTCTGCGGGATGTCCGCTCAATGAAGGCCGGGGATCTCTCCCCGGCGATAGCTGCACGGCACCGGCCACGACCGACTCGCGGCAGACGTTCGCTCAATGAAGGCCGGGGATATCTCCCCGGCGATGGAGGGAACCAGGTAGGAGGCTGACTCTCTCTCTTCGAGCGCTCAATGAAGGCCGGGGATCTCTCCCCGGCGATGGTGGTTTGATCTTGTCAAGGTGCATCGAAAAGGGGAATCGCGGCCAGCGCGCTGTCGCGGTTGAGTTCAGTCGTCGTCCGGCAACGCTTTCCTTCAGCCCGGATCACCGGAGGTTCGGGGAACCTACATGATCCACGGTTTCCCCGGTTCGTGCACAGGCCGCCGGCCCAAAGAGAGTCGCGACGAAGTGAGGTCAGCGCTGAAGGTGTAGACGTTTATGCTATCGAGGCTGGGGTCGACCAGGTCTGCTAGTCGGATTACCAGCCGCTGCAGGCGAGCCGGTGTGAGCCGGCATTCAAAGACGGACTTCTGGACACGAGCTCCGTAGGCCTCGCACACGTGAGCCACGCGAACTAGCCGACGTTCTCCTGCGGGGAAGGTTGTGTCGATGTCATAGGTGACAAGAACGTCCAACCCTGCAAACGCCTCAGCTCTCCATCACATATGACGCGTAGGCCGGCAAGTCGCCACGCAAGAAGCGAGCCATCAAAGTGGCCTGGGTTAGTGGCAATGCCGACCGAGGAATCGCCCTTCTAAGAGGTGGGTGAAACGCTTCGACACGTTTGAACTGGTCGAACTCGTAAAGTAGTTTCCTGCGTCCGGCCTCAGCGAGGTAACAAGCGCCGCCCGGCGTCGTCACGAAGTCGATTTCGGTTAGCATCCTTCGCGTGAAGAGTCCCGCTACGAAGCGGTCGGCGATGGCGGGTCGGAACTCCTCTAAGACGTCCAGCGCGAGAGACGGCCGCCCAGGCCGGACCCCATGCAGGAATCCGACTTGAGGATCGAGTCCGACCGCTTCCAAGGCTCCTGCGAAGGGACCGAGAACTAAGCCATAGACGAATCCGAGCGTCGCGTTCACTGGGTCGCGCGGCGGCCGGCGCGTGCGGACATCGAAGGAGAATTTGCTTCCAGCGACCCGGAGATGTCGACGGAGTCCTTCGAAATAGAGCCTGGTTCCCTCGCCCTCGCAGCCTCGGATGGCGTTACCGTCCGCAGCTGACACCAGTTCGGCGCTGCAGGCGGCGACGCGCGCCTGGCGCTCAGACATGTAGCGGCGATCAGTACTTCGCGCATCCCACCACCATCGCTTGAGCATTTGGCGACAGTTCGCAAGCTTGCCGGCAACCAACCAGCGAGCAACCTGGTCCCGGGTCCGAAAATCAAGGGCCCCTTGGATCTGGCGAAGCCGTAGGTGCACGTTACCACCCATCCCGTGCCCCGCCTGGTAGCGGACTCGGCCATTGCCGGCTAAAGACGTGACATTGACGCCGTTGCTTGCGCAGGCTTCAAGCGCCTCTGTCGTAACTTGCGCACCGCCAACGATGACCACGGCCTCGAGCTTCTGAAGTGGCACCCGCGACCAATGGCCCTCCATGAAACACGGCGATGGTATGACTACGGACTGCAATCCGAGCGCGATGTTCGGTCACGTAGAGAGTGGTTAGTAGGCGCATCCGAGGACCTCGGCGACGTACCGCTTGACGCGGTCCGGCGAACCGCAGAGCTCTGGCTGACAGTAGTCCAAGAGCTGACACGAACGGCAGCGCTGATCGGCGGGCGCCTCCGGGTAGACGGTCGCTGGAGAGCCAAGTCCCTCACCTGGCCAGTAGCATCAATACTTGCCATCCGCAGAGGAACATCGAACTGAACGACCACACGACGGCGGGGCGCGGAGAGCCAGAGATGTCCGATCGGGACGGTGACGCCAAGCATCTCCTCGAGGCATAGCGCTTGGGCACAGAGCTGAACGTCAGCGGCTCGACGGTGGCGAGACCCATCTTGTACTCAACCGGCGAGACAGCACCGCCCGCCCCAAAAAGCACCACATCGGCGCGCCCTGATAGGCCATATCGCTCGGACCAGAGCGGCATTGCCCGTATCGTGTGACTGCCTCTCTCGAACGTGTTAGACCCGGAATCGGCGCGCCTGTGACCGGCCACTCCCCGAACTGTGTGCTCGTTGTCTGCCCACATGCCATCGACGTGGATCAGGGCGCCGTGGCGGGGAGTAAAGGTGGTGTTCGAGGGCGCCTATCGGAACTACGGGTTCGATGTCGCCCGTCATCGCACTCGGCGGCTTGCGAAGGCGCGCGTCGGATCGGCCGACCCCTTCGATGTATACGCAACGCTTTCGAAGACAGCATGGATCTCCAAGCTTGCTAGTGAGCGCCAATCCGTGACATCGGGCACCGCGAACGCCAAACTGAGGGCCGCGTCGATCGACCATCGGTCAATCGCCGGACCCCAAGCGAACCAGGTGAACGAGTCCATACGCGCGCGCCGTCGACTCCAACCTCGGGTGGCTGCCCGGTTACCGTCGCCCCGAACCGTAAAGAATGCCAGGCCGAAAAAGGCCAAGGCTTCGATGACGGGGTCGATGTACATCTCGCCGAAATCACCTGCCATATCCCCGATGGCGATACGCCGGACGTCAAAGCCCAAACCATTCGCCTTGACCCGCGGTCCATGGCCGGCCAGGCTTGCAGCTGCACTCCCTGCGCCTGGAGGCGGGATCAGGCGCAGACAGGTGTCAAGCCGGTCACCGATCGTTCCCACGGTGCCGGGTCCACTGGTGTAAAACGTTGACGGCGTGGGGCCCGGCTGCTTCCCCTCCCGGTCTAATGCAAGGTCCGTCATTACCATGGCAAGCGAGAAGTCGCCGTCCGTTCGGGCGCGCGCGGCTGCGGACCGGTACTCATCCAGGCTTGCTTGACGCCGCAGATGAGCGCCCGCGTAGGTACGTCCGCCAGCCTCCTGAAGAGCCGAATCGACGGCCGATCCGAGGTCACCATGCCTGTCCCACTCGAACTCGGCCACTGGCTGCGGCTCACGTGACCAGCGCAAGCGGACCCCTTCGATCAGTACCGTGACACCAAGCGCTGCTAGCCATCCGTTAAGCCAATCGGCGGGCAGACCTCCGGCTCTTAGCGCTGTCATGCGACTCGTACCTGGCCGGAGGCAACATGGTCGGCTTGCCTGAGCACTGCCTCGAGAAGCGCGATGCCCCATACGCCATAGCGCTCGCAGCACCGCCTGAAGCGGCTGGCCTGGGACCAATCCGGGACGGACAGGTCTCCGCTGGCAATGACTCGAGCGGCATCGATTGAAGCCGAGACCCGGACGGGATAAGGATCGCCTGCCACCGCGACCCAAGGTCGGCCGTGGCCATGATGCGAGACGATGAGGTGAAGCAGCAGGTCAGGGTCGACCTCGGGGCCGCCGCCTTCGATCGCCGTCAAATCCTCAAGCCATGTTTTCGCCAGACGTGTACTAAGCAGCTCGTGACGGCCGCCGCGGGGCCAACCCGACTCGGCAGCTGCCGATGCCGAGAGCTCCAGACGAACTGAGGACTTGGCCAGCGCCGCGGTCGCCGTCCCGTTCGGGTCGAGTTGGCGCTGAAATCGAAGATCGTACTTACCTAGGTCGTGAAGTCGGCCAGCCAACTCGATGCACCGTGACACCCGCTCCGGGAGTGTCAGACTCTCAGCGACGCGCCGTGCCACGTTGCCAACCATGACAAGGTGGTCTTCGAGTAAAGGGCTATCTCTATTAGTCGCCGCGAAGCTGAGGTCATCGAACGAGTCGGCCCGAATCATCATCCGGGCGCCCCGTCGAGTGGTGATGCCCGGGCAATACGCGGGGTAACCGTTGTCTACGACGACTGTCGACCAGTCGACCCGAGCCAGGTAATCCAGCCACTCCACAACGGTGAGATCGAACCGTGGGGTCCCAGCCTCCAGAAGATCGCGAATGGAAGAAAGCAGAGAGCGACGTGTGGGATGGTCGAGATCGTCGGCCCCTAGCCCGGCGATCGGCGCCTGCAGACGTTGACGGTCGTCTACATCCAGCTCAATGAACATTCCGATGACGTTGGTGTCGAGCCAAAGGACTCCAGATCGCAGGATTCCGACATCGATCACCGGATTTGCGGCATCGGGGCTCCAGCCTCCGATGTCGTAGAGGCCGGCCGACGAGGGAAGCAGGATCGTATCCCCCGGCCGAAGGCCATCGACAGTGATCATCTCGAGCGATGCCCGATCGCCGCGCAGCCGCCGAATCACACTCGGTCGATCACGCAGTGCTTTTCGGAGTTCACCGATCGGGACCTCGATACCCTCTGCCGCGTCCAGAGCCGGAATCAGGCGGGTGTCGGCCAGCTCGGGAAGGACCTCACGCCAGGCCACCGATACAGTTTTCGAGTCATCGCCAAGCTCGTCGAAAAAGACCTCGACCGGCGGCTCGCCGGGTTCACGCATGCTCGTCTTGGCGAATTCCCAAAGATGCTCGGCGAGAAGTTCGCCAGCTCGAGGCGGAACGTCGTCCGGCTTACCGAGAACTGCCTCGATCAGCGCCGGTGCGAGGTTGATGGGTCCTTCGATCCACTGGAGTCGGTCCCAAGCGACCTTTGAGCCCAGGCCGTACACCCCATCGCCTTTGTCGTCCGCCGCATGGCAGATGACTCCTCGAGCGTGCGGGCGACGACCAAGACGGTTGAGCCTTCCGAAGCGCTGGATGAGGGATCTCACTGCGGCGGACTCGGTTACCAAGAAGTCGAAGTCGAGGTCGGCCCCCACCTCCAGCGTTTGGGTACTCACGGCTATGAAGCCGGCGGCCTGGGTGCCAGTCGGCCGGCCGCTTGGCGCTCCCACCTCCGGGTCCAAGAGCCGCGAACGCACCGCGTCGGCCTCACGATCTCGCATGCGGCCGGTCACTAGTACGGGCGCCGCCTTGGTACGTCGCTCCAACTCGGTGGAGACCTTGCGGGCGAGGTCGACGCTGTTGCAGAAGATGATGCCGGCCCCCGATGGCATCGACTGCGAAAGTTCGGCAGCCCGGGCAGCCATGGTCGCTGCCATTGACGCTTTCGTTGATGTGGCGAGTTCAACAGGCTTAAACGCTGTAAGACGCTCGGCGATCAAGGGACTACATTCATCGTCAATGTCCAAATCAAATCGCTCGTCATCCGCTTCGCCGGTGGCGGTGAGCGCGATCAGTCTTGGGCGTGCTCGCGGCGGCACAAGGAGAGTCCCCGCGTCTCCGGTGTCGCACTCGGCAGCCATCCGGACGAGGTTCATCAGAGGCGCGGCTAGGTGTGCCTCATCGAGCAGGACCAGACTGTCGATACCCGCAAGGGCGGCGTCGATCGGCTGCATCGAATGGCTGCTGCCATAACCTCTGAAGAGCAGTCGGCTGGCGAACATCGGGACCGTGGCGAAAATGAGGGCGGGGTGTGAAGGTGCCGGCGGGCGCTCGCCGAGATCCGCTCCTCCCCGGAGCCGAGAGACGTGGAGCGGGCCGCCCTCGGAGCTGATGGAGGCCAATCCATGAAGGGCGCCGCTGATCGCCTCGAGGGCCGATTGGCGCCGCGCATCGCCCACCGTTGAAGGATTCGCCAGCAGCTGCGCAATCCGACATCCGCGCCGATACGCCTCGTCGACGAGCAACCTCCGATTGACGACGTACCAGATGCGGGTAGCTGCTTCGCGTTTCGCTCCGCGCTGGAAGGCATCGTGGGCGAGCGCCCAAACCGCTACGTCGATGCAAGCCGTTTTGCCCATGCCGGTCGGAATGCCAATCGTCCCCGGCCAATGCGCTTGAACGACTGTTGATGCGAGCCGACTCTGCCATGGAAATGGCCGCTGGCCATCGTTGGCGGCCGTATAGAAGTCGTCAAAGTCCGGAAACTCAGCGGTCATCGACCGCGCCGGTTGCAACCGGCAACATCAACCCAAGTCCGAACTGGCGTAGGCGGCCAAGTACCATCGGGCCGGTCACCGCGGATCCGAAGCTCACCGCCAAAAAGGAATACGGGCGGCGAGAGTCGTCGCGGTCCCTGAAGACATGCTCTGGTCGGAGCGCAGGGCTTCCATTGATAAGCGGGACCAGACTGAGAGTGGCCGAGACGGGGTCCGGAAACCCGGCGTGGCGACACCAGGCAACGACGTCGGCGGGGCTCGGTCCGTGCCGGCGGCGCCGCTCGTGGACGACCGGAAATACGGACATCCAGGTCTGCGCCGGTCGCGACCATCGGCGTGGTTGGGTGGCCAATGGCCGATTCTCCCCACCGTACGGTCGCACCGCAACCGGCGCGCGGCCGGGGATACGCAACGACCACGGCCGCCAAAGTGCCGTCCTGAGACTCTCCACAGTTTCCGCCGACGCGTCGGACGGCAACATTACAGCGAGGCCGTGGATCCGGCCTGTGGCGTACTCATGGCCGACGTCAGGAAGCGCTATGTACTGGGCGTGCTGGTAGTCGCGGCGTCCGTCGTAGCCATGGCCATGGAGAAGCTGGGGCGGATCGCCGATATACCTCTGATAGAGGGCGAGCACGGATGACCGGAATGTCTCGGTCACGGGTATGACGAGTTCGCCCGGCAGTGGATCTGCCAGGCGCATCCAGAGGACGTGGGGCCACCGCGTGGTCCAGCGCGCAACATGCTGGCCCGGCACCGCATACGCCGCCCTCGTCACGGGATACCAAGCACGACGCGCTGTGCCCGTGGTCCAGGCCAAGTAATAGTCGCTGAGCATGTCGACATATCCGGGCCCGGGCACCGCGATTAGTTGATCGCCGTCGCTAACTGGGGCCCATCTCTCGCCGGGACCGATCGGCTCGAGTTCCGTCAATACCGTCATGACGGCCGGGGAATCTGCGCAACCCAGGTAGCCAACCCGAGCAGCACGCGTTTTGAGGGAATCGAGCTCTTCGATGCTGGGGCTTATGTCGGACCAGGTGTAGATGACGGTCGGATCCCGCGGCGCGCGGCGCGAGCCGGGGCGCGCTTCGGCCGCAGTCCTGGCCGGGTATTCCTGAACCGTAGCGTCCCTTCTCTCGTTCATGACCACGAAGCGAGGCCGCAGGGGTGAGGTGAGGACGTCCTCCGGCGGACTGGCCTGAATCGAAGGCGGAGCCGCGGTCTCGAAGAGACGCAACTCAGCGCCATCGCTCACCCGAGACGCAGAGTCAATCCCGCCAGCCGCGACCAGCGCCGCCACGATGCGCGCTGGACTCGGAGGCCACTCGCCGGGGTCGTCCTGACCGGTCATGGCCAGGTCGGAGGCCGAGCCGCGAAATGTGCCGTGAATCAGCCGAACTCGGATGCTCAGCACTTGCGGCGCCTACTCGCGGACCGGCCAGCTGAGCTCGATCGCCTTCTGTAACGCCGAATTCGGTCGGAGCACCAGCGGTTCCGACTTCCAACCTCCATCCGAGGCAAGCTCGCCGGCTGCCTCAACAGAGTGTCTTAGAAGATCGGCCGCGCCTTCGAAGTCCAACGCCTGCAGCTCCTGATCACGGTCGGGACCGAGCCAGCGCCAGGATGACCTTACGGGTCGGAGATCACAACCGCTTCGGAGGCTGAAGGGTCGTCCGAAGGCGTCGACGTGGGCTATCAAACCGAGCGCCACGAGGAGGCCGCGACCCTGGGCTGAGGTCTTGATCCGGCGGAGACCTGCGAAGGAGACGGTCGTATGTTGCTCGATAGCCTTGAACGAAACGCTCGCGAGGGCCGCATTGGCGTAGGGAACTTGCCCATGGCCGATTTCAGACAGCTTCTCCTTCTTTCGCTGGCCGGTAGGACCCGCCTCCTTGCCAGCGCGTGCGGTCAGATCCCAGCCGGCGAGGATGTCGTCCTCCACGTATTCGACGCGCTCCTCGGCGGCAAGATTCAACGGGTCGCCTTTCGTTCCGGAGAGGCCCGTCCGGTGACCGGCCGACGTCGCCGGAGCGTAGCCGACGATTTCCGAGACCCACGATCGGGCCAGTTTCGACTGCGTGCGCTTCTTGCCAAGGTGGGACTGCCAATAGCCGAATAGAAGGGCCTGTGGAAACCACCTGAAGAGCGCTTCGGGACGGTCGGCGGTGGCATCGATGATCGCGGCTCCTGCGGCCGAACGCGGAAATGGGGTGCCATCAAGCACAGCGTCCCGTAGGTAGGCATCGGCTTGGCGATGTGGGAAGCGGAAGCTCGAGATCTGTCGTGGCAGGTGCGTTGGAAGGTTCCCAACAGATGTGAGGTCGAGAACTATCTCGGGCAGCCCGAATTCGGAGCGCATTCCATGTAGCGCCGCTTCGAGCCGGTTAGCCTGGCTAGGCGGGTTATCGATGACGATCACGCCAGTCCGCTCGGGTGGTTCACCCCACCATCGCTCGTCTTCCTGGAACACGCCTCCCGCGTAGGTCGCCGGCTTAATCGGTGCCATCCGTCCCGCGATCGGCTCCAACGCGGTCGTGATCTGAATGCCAGCCTCGCGCGAGGAATCAGCGCACGCATCGGCCAGCCTGGCAACGTCGACGATCCCCAAACCCTCAGCCATTGATGCCTCCCTCTCTTGCGCCGGCCAAACCATCGACCGGCATTACGCCCTGACTGAACAGCACGCCGGCGACAGGTGTACGTCGCGTTGGACCGGAGGATGGGAATGGTAAACCGGCCGCTTTACGACTGACGGTTCGGGTCGGGCAGCGCCCGACTTATCTCGCTACCGCCCGCAGGCGGTTCCCCGACCCCATTGGGTCAGAAGTTGGGCTGCGCTTGGGTTGTCTGTTGAGCCGGCTCCGACAGTCCATGGAGGCTCAGTTCGTTGAGCTCGTCGGAACCGATGCCCAACAACGATATGGCGTCGACCTGCTCCCTGGTGAGACCCATCGTCAAGAGGTGGCGGATCTGATCCCTGCTGAGGTCGCGGACCAGGGCAACTCGGGCAGGTCGGCCGCCCCGGGCGCCAGACTCCCCCGCCCTCGGATTGCGTCTGGCCGGCCTGAAGCCGGCTGCTTCGAGCCGCTGTTGAATCTCCCGGACCAGCGGTCGCGACGCGCGCCGAGCTATCCCCCGCTCCCTTCTCCGCAGCCTGTCGAGCGTTTTCTTGAGCCCGGCGGTGAGCGTCTCGCGACGGAGCCGCCGGATATGGCGGACAGAGAGGTCGAGCTGTTCCGCAGTTTCGACGGTGTTGAGGCCGGCCAGAAGTAGGGAGTTGACCGCCAGAACCCGGTAGAGATGGAGGTCCATCTCCGGGTCGTTACGGATCGCTGCCAGGAGCCCGCGCTGCCAGCCGGCCAGCCGATCCGGCTGCTCGATCAGAGCGTTCAAGTCGCGGTTGACCGGCTCCATCGCGGCCGGACCGAGATCCCGCCGCTTCATTCGGCGCGGTGGCAACAGGTAGGAGAGCTCCTCGGCGGTCACGTAGTAGCGGCCGTGAGGCCCGCGACTGACCTCCAGCCGCCTCTGGCGGACCCGCACCCGCAACGTCTCCACGTGGCAGCCCAATCGTGCCGCCGCCTCCGCCAGAGTCAGCCTTTCCGAGTCGTCCTTGAACTCGAAATCGTCAGGCTCAAGGGAAGGGGACATGCCAATCCTGCATGTTACGAAATAGAGGCAACCGCGCCAAGCGAGTGCCTCCCTCTTCGGACCGAGGAAACCGGCAGCAGGAGCACGGCCGCTCCTCCCGTTGGTCCGTACTTCCCGCGGGGCCGCCCCCCGCGGTGCCGATGTGGAGCGGTTTTGCCGCCGGAGCGGCACGCCCCGTTTGTAGGAGCTTGCCTATGAAACAGCGCATTGGTGCCACGTCGCGGATCCACGGTCACGATGTCCACGTCCGCTTCACGGATCGAACCTTCGCCGCCCTCCAGGCCTTCGCCAGCGAGAGCGGGCTGGCCCTCAACGGCTGTATCCGCCTGCTTGTGGAAAGGGCCCTCGCGATCGAGGCGGGAGGTCCCCCCGGTGACATCGGTCCTGAGCTGCTGGCCCAGCTCAAGGCACTCAACCAGGGAGTGCTGTCCGGGCTGATCGCGACCGAGCAAAGCCAGCGGCTGCTGGTTCGAATCGTGCCTGGCGGCGCCCAGTTGTGCGAGGAGCTCTTCGAGGAGTCGGCGGCCGGCGCCCGCCGGCGGCTCTTCCGCCTCGAAGAGGCGATCGATGAGGAGGTCGGATGAGGAGTACGCGCGCGATTCTGTCGGTCCAGTACACGGCGGCGTCGTCCAAGGCCGGTAAGGCCGTGGGCGGCTTTCTTCGCTATGTCCACTACCGCGACCACCAGAACCGTGAGCGAGACGAGAAGGGCGTGTCGGGCCTCGTCCGCTACGTCGCCTTTCGCGACTCCGCCTCTCCCCAGGGCCGGCTCTTCAACCAAGACCAGACGATCGGCGATCCGGAGCGGCGCGCGCTGCTGAGGCACGTGCGCCGATCCATCGTTGGCGTGCCGCGAACCAGCCGGAGCGCTCGCGCGGTCTATCGATTCGTCCTTTCCCCCGAGGACGCCCGCGGGTTGGACCTCCGTCGCCTGGCGCGCGACATGATGAGCCAGCTGGAGCGCGACAGCGGTGGTCCGCTGCCGCCCTGGTTGGCGGCCGAGCATCGCAACACCGCCCACCCCCACGTCCACATCGTCATGGCTGCGCGGCTCGAAGTCGAACCCGGTCGGTTCCAGGAACTGCGCATCACGAAGGTGCGGCTCGCCCGAATGAAGCAGGCCCTGGGCCGCGAGATGGAGCGCCAACGCGGCGAGCGAACCGCTGAGAGTCCGCTGGATCGCCGTCTGCTCGAGGGCTGCCGGCAGCCGCTCGAGTCCGGGCGGCGCGGCGTGACGCGAGAGACCGTCCGCCAGCGCCTGGCCGTCCACGACCCTCTGCGCCGCGTCACCCGGCGCTCGTCCTCACGTCTGGGCTTCCAGCGGGTGCTGGCCAGGATGGCGGCTCACTACCGCTGGGAGGCCGAGCAACTGGCGGAAGAGCAGCGGCGCCGCCTTGAACACGGCCGGGAGATGGAGCGGGAGAGAAGCCGATGAGCCAGAGATCAAACAGCAGCTCTGGCAGCACGGATGCGCTCCTCATTTTCGCCATGGTCGTCACGGCCATTGGATTTGGCGTTGGCGCGTGGCTCTACGTGGCGTTGTGGCTCTCGTTGCTTCTGGAGGGCCGCCTTGCCTCGCTCCCCGCACCAGGACCAGACACGTTCTCCAATCTCTTCGGCGGGCTCGTCCAGCATCCGGCGCAGCCCTGGTTGAGAGTCGCGCCGGCCGTCAGCGGCGCGATCTTCTGGCCGGCCGCCGTCGGCCTACTGGCCGCCCTCGCAGCTGCCGTTCACGCGGTCTTGAGTCGTTTCGACGGTTCCAGCTTGTCGCGCATCACCCGCCGCGGGCGCGACAGCCACGGCGAGAGCCGTTGGGCCACCCCGGGCGATACGCGGCGGTTGGGCCGCACTGCGAAAGCCGAAAGTCTGCACCCAGATGGGATCGTGCTCGGCTGGTGGAGTCGGAAGGTGCTCCAGACGCCGGCCGAGGATAACGCTCTCGTCTTCGGCGTTCAGCGCTCGGGCAAGACCTCGACTGTGGTCGTCCCAACCCTCCTCGGCTGGTGCGGAGCCGCCGTTGCAACCTCGACCAAAGAGGAGCTGGTTCGGCTCACGGGGCATCACCGAGCGAGCGTGGGCCCCGTCTGGGTCTTCGCCCCGCTCGACAGCGACCACGAATGGATCAGCGACCTCGGCCTGACGCCCGCCATTTGGAACCCGGTCGCCGAGACGTCCGACCCCTCGCGGGCGGTGGAAATCGCCGACCTCTTCACGTCCGACGGCAAGCGCGGCGAGTCAGCGCACTGGTACCACGCCGCTTCTAGCCTGCTGGCCGGCCTTCTGCTCGTCGGTAACACGGAGGGCGGCGACCTTCGAGCCGTTCTCGCTCGGCTCAACAGCCTCAGCCAGGGCGAATACGTGGGCCTGGCCAAGGCTCACGGCGGAACCACCGCCGGCGAGTTGCTGACGGCGTTCGCTAACACGCCCGACCGGGAGGCCGGCTCGATCGCCTCTACCGCACGCTCGGCGCTGTCCCTGTGGCTAGACCCTCGAGTCGAGCACGCGACTTCCGCCGAGGCAGACCCGCGCACCAACCTCGACCTCGGGCACCTGTTGGAGACCGGTGGCACCCTCTACCTGGTCGCCCCCGCCGAGGAGGCCGAGCGATGCCGGCCGCTGTTCTCGGCGCTCCTACAGTCGCTGCTCGCCGCCGCGACCCGCCGCGCTCGTCGCCAGGGCGGTGTTCTCGCTCCTCGCCTGCTCCTCGCCCTCGACGAGGTAGCCAACTTCGCCCGCATGCCTCGGCTGGGCGGCTACACGTCGACCGGTCCCGGCCAGGGCATCCAGCTGCTGCTCTGCTTCCACGACCTGGCGCAACTCGAGGAGGGCTATGGCCCTGAGCAGGCCCGCACGGTCTGGAACAACTGCCGCGCCCGGCTCCTGCTCCCCGGCCAGGGCGACCTTCGCACTCTCGAGCACTTCTCGCGCGGGATCGGCGACGAGACCCGAACGTTCGAGGTCCCGAGCTGGAACAACGACGGCCGCTCCAGTACCTCCACCCAGCGCCTGGGCCGGCCGCTTGCCACGCCCGACGCGCTGCGCCGGATGCGCCAGCCGGTTCTTCTCTATGGCTCGTCGGCCCCCGCCCAGCTCACCTCCCGACGCTGGGATGAGGTCCCCGCCTGGCGTTCCTTGGTGCTGCCGTTCGAGGCTCCGGTGCGGCCGTCACCCCGGGAGCTCATCAACCGGGCCCGACGTGGTGACTGGAGAGGGCCCGGTTGGTCGTCCGTCTCATCGACGCTGGGCAAGGTCACCAGGCGAGTAATCGGTTGAGCGCACGAATCAGCCGTCACCGCCTCGACCGCGAGCTGACCCTCCGTGGCTGGACGGCCCAGGACCTTGTTCGGGCGTCAGGGATCAGCGCGGCGACGATCACATCCGCCCGTCAAGGCCGGCCAGTGAGACCCAGCTCGATCCATCGAATCGTGACTGCCCTACTTCGCGCTCCAGTCCTGGACGGCGTCGCGGAACTGCTGGATGAGCCGGAGTCGCCGCCGATGTTGCCTGACCGCAATTAGACCGTGGCGCCCACCGCCGCGTCCCCGCCGGTGTAACCGCCGGCGCATTCAGGCGCGTCGGGGTCGAGTGGCGCGCCGCGCATTTTGCCGGAATCAGCGCACCCGTCCGTGCCTACCGCTCGGAATGTTTGAAGCGGCGGTTCAACCACCCCCCGAAGGCCCACAAGCGATAAATCGCAAGCACTACGGCAAAGCCCATAACGGTGACGAAGCCCACCTGCTCGATGTCGCGACCGCCAATGAGCGCTCCATGTGTCCGCTCAAGCAACGGCTTTCGCTCGGCCGGTCTGGCGATGTCTAGTTCAACCTCGACGGCATGCGTCACGCGCGGATAGTCCCGGCTGCTGAACGCGGCGCGCCTGAGCGCCTTCTCGGCCTCGACGAACCAACCGGCAAGCGTCTCCATCGCCTTCTGATCCTCCCCGCCAACCCGGTCGGCGAAGAGCGACAAATAGCCCTGTCCAAAGAACCATCGATACGGCTCGATTTGTCCGTACGCCGCTGAGACTCGTGCGAGCTCAGCGGCAGTCAGATGCCGGGATATGACTTCGGCAGTTCCATCCCTTGTCCATTCGGTGGTGCTCACAAGGAGCGAAGGGGGCCGCAGCTTCTGAAAAGCCCGCAGACTGAACGCGTTGTAGAGCACCTCCCAATAGACCAGCTGGA
>Ga0307374_10009378_pt1 | contig 14426 bp, 15 predicted proteins | sample OX3MG_FD_202532 | JGI IMG/M metagenome (GOLD analysis project Ga0307374, IMG submission 202532) | Soil microbial communities from Risofladan, Vaasa, Finland - OX-3 | ecosystem: Environmental > Terrestrial > Soil > Coastal area > Acid sulfate soil | place: Finland: Risofladan, Vaasa | collected... | reverse complement strand
ACCGGGCCAGGTGCCTACTCGCTCGACTCCGCGTTCGGAATCCACCTCCCCGAGCCTCTCACCTTCGTGGTCGTCGGGCTGGCCACGCTGGCCGGGGTGGCCGTGGCGGTCGGAACGAGAAGCAAGCCGGTCGTCGAGGCCAAGCCCGGAGCGGCCTGACCGAACCGAACCTCACCCAGCAGCTGTGGATTCAACCTCGTTGCCGTCCGGTACGAGCTTCTGAAGGGTAGTACCTCCCTTGACTGTCAGGTGCTCCGTGCCGAGTTGATCGCGGCCGCCAGCTCACTCGCACCCGGGTATTTTGCGTGCAGCACCAGCACTCACTGCCTCGGAACGTTCGAATTGAACAGCATCGCCCAACGAAGAGCTTGGTCGTTGGTGATTGAAACGTCGCCTCCGGCACGCACGATAACGACCAGGTTGTTGATTCGCCACACAAAGGCGTATGCCTTTGGTGCGGTGCCCATCGCGAACTGGGGCGCGATGAAAGCGTTCGTCGCGGACCTCGCCCCCGAAGGAGGAGGGAGATCGCCGGCTGAGGCCGCGCCCGTGAAGCCAAGTGAGGTGAGCGCGTCGATGTAGCGCTGCATGGCGTCGCCAGCAGTCTGGGCCGACCTCAGCCGAGACCCTGACGACGTTTAGCCCTGGCGCGCCCGGATCGCCGATCGTCGCGCGCTGCCCGGCGACGAAGCCATTTGTGTCCACGAGCGGTGCCTCGAGAGGGTTGGGGTTGGTGGTCGGTCCGTAGGGACCCGTCAGATCCTGGCGAGTGGCTGTCTGCCACCCGTCCGTCTGAGACGGCGTCGGCATGATTGCCGCTAGATCAGAGGCCGCATATGTTCTTGAAGCGACAGGCGTCGGGCTGGTATCTGCCGTGGGGCCAGGATTCGAGACGGCTCTCGGCGTGGCGCTTTGACACGAGACAAGTAAGGTGCTTGCGCACATTGCGACTAGCGCCTTACCAGCGGTTCTCAGAAGCTGACCCTGTCGCGCCATGCAAGCAAATTGTTCAAGCGTTCAGATCATCTGTCTTGGGACGGTTGGCTGTACTTTCGAATTCCGTCTGGTTCAGACCTTGTCACCCGAGTAATCGCGGTCTTGAGAAATGACCTCAACTTCGTTCCCGTCTGGTAATGGCTGACCAATGTAGTTCTTAGCCGTAAGCACTCCCTTTCGTTCCAAAGCGTGGCAAACGACAATGTGCCCGTGAGTAGGCGGCGCATCGTACTTGCCGTCGTCGCCGTGTTCGTCATTCTGGCCGCTGCGATCTCGCTCAGCCCCGCGCGGCTGATCGAAGCGAACGTTGATGGTCCGCCGGTGAAAGTCGAGGTTGTCGGCGTTGCGCAAATTTTCGTCCCGTGCCCCGACACCAAGACGACCTGGTGCCGTTCCTGCGCCTGATACCACGGGACGTCGTGGTGACCAACAACCGCGATAGTTCGATCCTGCGCAGGCTCAGCGTCTCCGGCGACATTGTCGTCCTGATCCGAAGAGACGGCGTCCTATATGGCCCGCCTGGTAGCTCTTATGGGCCCGCGCCTGTGAACGGCTGCGCCTAAGCGGGGCCGATCACCTCGACCTCATTGTTGTCCGGGTCGTCAACATAGAACGTGCGCACGCCCTTGAGCACGGGATGAACGCCCGACCGAACCTCGAGGCCCGCAGCTTCCAAGCGCCGCATCAGGGCGTCATAGTCGCCGGCTTCGACGCGGAACGCGATGTGATGCAGCACGCGCTTCGCCTTCTCACGCGGGAACTCTTGCGAACGGTCTGGGTGTGGGACCAGGACGATCATCTCGGGCACCCCGCCCCCTGGATCGGCCGCGCGGAGGAACTTGTTCGGCAGCGCGGGCGGAGAGATGACCTCGAGGCCGAGCAGGTCGCGGTAGAAATGCAGCGCGGCGTCCATGTCATGCGCCCACAGCACGATCTCGGCCAGGCCGGCCACGCGGGTCATGCGGCGACGGCCGTCACCATGGCGGCGAGGTTGATGTCCTTCGCGCGCGGCGGCACCGAGCATCCTGGTGCGAGCACGAGGCCTCGTCCGCCCGTCTCCGCCACGGCGCGGCGAGCTTCGGCCTCCACCTCCGGGGGCGGACCGTAGAGGAGGCTTGCGCGCTGCCCGAGACCGCCCATCACGGCGCGCCCGACGATCTCGCGACCTTCGGCCAGCGACGGGTTGCCCTGGTTGTGGACCGACCAGCTGACCACCTGCACCGGCAGGTCGCGCGCGATTCCGAAATTAAGCTTCGATCCGCACAGGTGCAGGACATTGAACCAGGCCTCTTTGGGCAGGCGCTTGAGCACGCTGAGGTCGTAGGGCAGGACGAGCTCTCGATACACCGCCTCGGGCAAGACATCCTTTCCCGCATAGCCGGAGATCGCGTAGAAGATGCCGGCCGCGCCCGCCTCGACCGACCTGCGGCTGAAATCGGCCAGCGCGTCCGCGATCTTGTCCAGCGCGGGCCGCACCAGCTCGGGGTTCTTGCGCAGCTCGCGTAGCACGCGCGCCTGGGATTTGCCGACGAGATAGCCGCCCACCGTGATCGGGCTGAACACTGTTTGGATCACGGGAACGTCGGGACTCAGCTCCTTCGCCACGAGCCGGATCGACTCGACCTGGTCGTCCAGGGCCTTCCGGTTGACGAGCCCCACGTTCTTCCACGATTCGAGGTCGGGCACGGCTTCACGGACGAGCACCGGGGCTCGCATCCGGTGGCCCGACGGTCTGTACTCCGATCCGAAGGCCTCCGCGAAGCAGCTCGCCCGAGGTTGGAACTTGACGAAGTCCCACCCGAACTGGCGGGCACGACCGACGGTGATCGCGGCCAGCGCCTCGGGCGACCACTCCTCCCGGTACGTATGGCCCCATGCTCCGACCGGGGGCCTGTCCGCCACACCCATCGCGATCGCCGCCTCGACGCGTTCCCTGCCTGTCATCAGTTCGAGTTTAAGCTGGACTCGATGACGGACATCGAGACGGAGGCGGCCCGGCTGCGCGCCGCGGCAGAGGCGAAGCCTTTGAAGCTCCCGGTCAACCGCCGTGTCGATGAGAGCCATCACACGATTACCGACGACGGCCTGTCGGTCTGGTACACGATCCAGGTCTCGCGCCACAGCCGGATCCAGGAGGCGATCTTCGAGCGCATGGACGGCATGCCTTCGGACGAGGAGTGCCGCCGGTGGCTCGACCTGCTCATCGTCGGTGCCGAAGCGATCGAGGCGCCCGGATTGCCGGACGCGATGACCCGCCGCTTCGAGGCTTTCGAGCACAACCCGGATGGCGAGGCGCCGATCGCCTGATGGCGCTTGCCGAGGGGGCCGCCGTGGAGCTGCGCCGCATCGTCGGCCGCGAGTCGGTGATCGATTCCGCGAACGACCTCCGCATCTTCGAGCGCGACGCTTCGATCGAGGGAGCTCTGCCCGACGCGGTGGTCCTGCCGTCGACCACGCAGCACGTCAGCGACGTGATCAAGGTCGCGGCCAGGCACAAGATCCCGGTCGTTCCGCGCGGAGCCGGCACCGGGCTCTCCGGTGGCGCAGTCACCATCCGTGGCGGCATCGCGCTGCAGGTGTCGCGCATGCGCGGCATCGAGATCGATACCGTCGCCCAGACTGCCCTGGTCGAGCCCGGGGTGGTCAACAAGGAGCTCACCCTGGTCGCGGCTCGGCACGGCCTGTTCTACGCTCCAGACCCTTCGAGCCAGAACGCATGCACCATCGGCGGCAACGCCGCCGAGAACTCAGGCGGCCCTCACTGCCTCTACTACGGTGTGACGACCAACCACGTCCTGGGAATGGAGGTCGTCTTCGCCGATGGGAGCGTGCACTGGGTGAGCGGAGACTCGCCGGAGCGGATCGGCCTTGACCTGTGCGGCGTGCTGGTCGGTTCCGAAGGGACGCTGTGCGCCATCACCAAGATCAAGGTGCGGCTGCTGCGCATCCCGCCCACCGTGGCCACCCTGCTCGCGGCCTTTCCCACCATCGAGGCCGCGAGCCACGCGGTGTCGGCGGTCATCGCGCGCGGCATCGTCCCCGCCGCCCTGGAGATGATGGACCAGGTCACCGTCGGCGCGGTCGAGGCCCATTACCACGCGGGCTATCCGACCGACGCGGGCGCCGTGCTGCTGGTCGAGGTGGACGGGATCGCGGAGTCGACTCGCGAGCTGATCGCCGCGATCCGCGACGTGCTCGCCAAGAACGAGGGCTACGCGATGCGCGAGGCGGAGACCCCGGCGGAACGCGACCTGCTCTGGGCTGGGCGCAAGGGCGCGATCGGTGCGCTTGGCCGCATCAAACCCAACTATTACCTCCACGACGGAGTCGTGCCGCGCTCGCGCTTGCCGCAGGTCCTGTCGGCGGTCGGCGAGATCGGCGAGCACTACGGGCTGCCCGTGGCCAACGTATTTCACGCCGGCGACGGGAACCTCCACCCCAACATCCTTTTCGACCTGCGCGAGTCCGGCATCATGCACCAGGTCGAGGACGCGGGCGAGGAGATGCTGCGGGCCGTTGTAGAGCTCGGCGGGGCCCTGTCCGGGGAGCACGGGATCGGCCTCGAGAAGTCCGCGTACATGCCCTGGGTCTTCAGTCCCGACGACCTCGACTCGATGCATCGCGTGAAGGACGTGCTCGACGAGGACGGCATCTTGAACCCGGGCAAGATCTTCCCGGACCCATCTCGAAAGTCGATCCGCCTCGCCGGCCGCACCGGCGTCGCGATCGAGGCGAAATGGTGGTGAGCGCCGGCCCGAGGGTCGAGCAACCCGCGTCTGCGGAAGAGCTCGCAAGCCGCTTGCTCGAGGCGGCCGCCTCGCACGCCGCGGTCCTGCCCGTGGGCGGCGGGCGGGCCCGTGCCATGGGCGACCCCGCCACGAGATGCGATATCGAGCTGCACACGTCCCGGCTCGATCGCGTGCTCGAGCACTCGCAGGCTGACATGGTGGTGAGCGTCGAGGCCGGCATCACGCTCGAGGCGCTGCAGGAGGAGCTCGGCAAGGCCGGCCAGTTCCTGCCGCTCGACCCGTTCAACTCGCCGGGACACACCATCGGCGGGCTGCTGGCCACCGGGTGGACCGGTCCTCTCCGCCTGCGCTACGGCTCGCCGCGCGACTTCCTCATCGGCATCCGCGTCGCGCTGCCCGACGGCAAGCTCGCCAGCGCGGGCGGCCGGGTGGTGAAGAACGTCAGCGGATACGACCTCATGAAGCTGCACTACGGCGCCCTCGGCACTCTCGGCGTGATCGTGGCGGCGTCGTTCAAAGTATTTCCACGACCCCTGCGCGACGTCACCCTCGAGACGACGTTCGAATCTCGCGACGAGGCCTGGAGCGCGGCGGCCCGTGCGCTCGCGATGCCGCTCGGGCCTTCGGCGCTGGAGCTCTTCTCGGACGGTCGTCTGCTGGCGCGCTTCACGGGGAGTCCCGACGCCGTCGAGCGCACCTCCACCGACCTGGGATGGAAGCCCGGGCCGGCCTCGGTCTGGGTCGAGCATTCGCGACGGGCGTCTGAGCGATGGGCGCGCTTCGCGGTGCCACCCCAGGATCTGAGGCGCGTGCTCGATTCGCTGCCGGGCGACGCGCAGTGGTGGGCGTCGCCCGGGGTGGGCGTGGCGCACTGGTCGATCGAGACCGACGCTGACGGCGTTCGCGCAGCCCGGGCCGTGGCCGAAGCGGCGCGCGGGACGCTGGTCCTGATGGCCGCGCCGGCGGACTTCGTGCGCGAGGTCGGCGCTTGGGGCACGCCTCCGGCGACTCTTGACATCATGCGCAGGCTCAAGCGGGCCTTCGATCCGGATGCCACCCTCAACCCCGGTAGATTCGTCGTTTGACCACCCCTTTCAGCCGTCTTAGCGATGATGACCTCGCCACATGCGTGCACTGCGGTCTGTGCCTCGACGCATGCCCCACGTTTCGCACCACCGGACTCGAAACAGAGTCGCCACGTGGGCGGATCTACCTGATGACGCAGTGGAAACGCGGCACCATGCCATTCGACGAAGGCCAGGTCCGCCACATCGACCTCTGCCTGGGCTGCCGAACCTGCGAGGCCGTGTGCCCTTCGGGCGTGCCTTACGGCCGGATCATCGAGGCCGGACGAGCCGACGTCGAAGATGTAAGGCGGCCGACGTTCAAGCGAAGGGCGAGCCGCTTTGCGCTGCGACAGCTGCTGGCTCACCCGGGACGCCTGCGTGCCGTGGGGTCTGCGACGCGGGCGGCGCAGGCGCTGCGGCTAACGTCCGCGGTGCCCTCAGGTCGGCAGCTGCCACCTCTGCACGCGCCGTTCCGTCCACCCTCCGGAAACGTCGCCCCGGCCATCGGCGAGCGCAAGCACCGCGTGGCGTTCCTGGTCGGATGTGTGATGCCGATCATCTATCCACAATCGCACCGCGCGGCGGTGAGGCTGCTGCAGCTCGCCGGATGCGAGGTGTGGTTCCCTCCCGGCGAGCGATGCTGCGGCGCGCTGCTCGCGCACAACGGAGACCTCGAGGGAGCGGAGACGCTGCGCGACGCCAACATGCGCATGTACGCGGCGGGAAGCTTCGATGCGCTGGTCGTCGACTCTGCGGGGTGCGGTGCGCACCTCAAAGATTTCTACCCTGGGCTCAAGGGCAAGGTGAAAGACCTCAGCGAGTGGCTGGCGGACACCGGCCTGCCCGAACCCAAGCGCGAGGTGAGGATGCGTGTGAGCTACCAGGACGCCTGCCATCTCGCTCATGCGCAGCACATTCGCAGGCAGCCGCGGGACCTCATTCGATCGATGCCCGGGGTGGAGCTGGTGGAGATGCGCCATCCCGAGATCTGCTGCGGGGCGGCGGGGCTCTACGCCACGCTCGAACCCGACATGTCCAACCGCATTCTCGCGGAGAAGCTGGACGACCTGGCGGGCACCGAGGCCGGCGTCGTGGTCGCCGCCAACCCCGGCTGCCAGATGCAGCTCGAGTCAGGCCTTCGCGCGCGCGGCTCGAGCATGAAGGTGGAGCACCTGGCCGAGCTGTTGGCCCGAGCGTACTGAAGCAAGCTCCTCCCCACCGGCCCTTCGGGCCACCTCCCCACCAGTGGGGAGGTTCTGGCTGTTAGAGCTTTAGTTTCGGCAGGACGGCGGTCTTGGTCACGTCGACCTCGACGCGCGCCACCGCCAGGGTCACGTTGTCCGGCGCGCCCAGCTCCCGGCACCGCTCGATGACGCGCTCGGCGCCCCGGTCGAGGTTTCCGTCCTTGAGCAGCAGGCGACCCATCTCCTCGACCGACACGCCCGCCGTCTCCACGCCGTCGCTGCACAGAACGATCGCGTCGCCTTCCTCCAGCCGCATCTTGTCGGTGAAGGACTGGATCTGCTCCCAAACGCCGATGGCGCGCGTGAGTCGGTGCTTGAGCGGATGAGTGGCGGCCTCCTCCGGCTTGATGACACCGAGCCGCACCTGCTCAGCCGGCCACGAATGGTCCTGCGAGATGAGCGTCGCGTCCCCCTCGCGGAACAGGTAGGCGGGGCTGTCGCCGACGTTGAGCAGGCCAAGCTCGCCATTGCGGATTGCTGCGACCACCATCGTGCTGCCCATCCCAGCCCAGTCGGGGTTATCGCGGGCCGCCTCGAACACTGCGCGATTCGCCTCCTTGCATGCACGCTTCAAGCGCTCGACGTCCGGCCCTTCCTGGCCGTCCTCGGAAAGGATCTTCGTCAGCGTCTTGACCGCGATCGAGCTCGCCTGCTGCCCGGCAGCGTGGCCGCCCATCCCGTCGCACACGACGAGCAGCGTGTCGAGGCCGGCCTTGTTGCGCCAGACCACGACCGAGTCCTCGTTCTCCTCACGTTCGAGACCGGGGTCCGTGGCCCACGCGATCCGTAGCCGCATCAGTAGTGAACGGACGGCTCGTACCGGCGGGTCACCACCTTCCGAGAATCGAGAATCACTAGGCCCCGAGAAGCGAGAACTGGACCGCGTTCTGTCCGACGGTGATGCGGTCGCCGTGGTTGAGCTGCTTCTCCTGCACCGGCTCGCCGTTGACGAGCGTGCCGTTCGTGCTGCCGAGGTCGACGATCCAGAACTGGTCGCCTCGGCGCTCGAGACGGGCATGGTGGCCGCTGGTCGCCGGGTCGCGCAGGATGACGTCGTTGTCGGGAGACCGTCCCATCCTGAGCGCGTGGTCGCCAGCGCGGTGGCTGTGGCCCGCGTCGGGACCTGACTCGATCGTCAGCTCGCCTTGCGCGCCTGCGCCCGGGCTCACCTCGGCCGCAGCTGCCGCCTGGCCGATCGCCATGGTCTCGGCCACGGCGGGCGGTGCCGCCGGGGGCGGCTGCCAGGCGGGCATCAGGGTGGTCGACTCGCGCTGAGCCGCGGTTTCAGGGCCCATCATCATCGTGGCCGCGACGTCGGGTTGGGCGGGCGCGGGGGCTTCGGCGGCAGGCTCCGCGGACTGCGACCCGGCGACCAGGTCGCCGTCGGTGGCGGAGGGCTCCTGCGGCTGGGCTGCCGGAGCGGCTTCTTCGGCGGGCGGGGCGGGCGGCGCTTCAGGGGCGGACCATGCCGCCGTTCCGGGCGGGCCCCATGCGGGTGCCGGCGCAGGCGCCTCGGCAGGCGCGGCCGCGGCGGCAGGGGCGGACCACGACGGGGCCGGAGGAGCTGCGGGCTCCTCGGTCTTGGGGACATCCCATGACGGAGCCGCCGGTTCGTTCCAGGCCGGCGCCGGGGAACTCGACGGCGACGAGGCCCCCGGCGCGTCCCACGATGGAGCGACGGTCGGCGGTGCGGACTGGCCGGCCGCGGCCGGGGCTCCCCAGTCGCTCGAGCCCGGCGCCGACTCCGGCGCTGCGGCGGCGGGAGCCGCCGGAGGGTTCCAGGACGGAGCCGACGGCGTGACGGTTTGAGACTCGGGTGCCGGCGTGCCCCAGGCGGGCACCGCGGGAGTGCCGGGACGCGAGGGTTCGACCGGTGGTCCGGCGGGCGGAGCCGGGGGTGCGGCCCAACCCGCCGCGGGCGCGGCCGGAGCTCCCCAGGCGGGCGCGGGCGCGGCGGGGACGGGCGCCTCCCAGGCCGGTGAAGATGGCGTAGGCGACGACGGCGCGGCGGGCGCCGCAGGCTGCGGCGGCACGCCCCAAGCTGGCGCCGGGGCGCCGGTCGGGGGCGAGGCCGGTGCGGCGGGCGGGCCAGGAGCGGCCGCGGGGGCGGGCGCGCCCCAGGTGGGGCCGCCAGGACCGGGCGGCGGAGGCGGCGCGGCCGGGGCTCCCCAGGTGGGGGCCGGAGCGGGCGCCCCAGGCGGTGCGGGCGGCGGACCGGCGGGCGCTCCCCACGACGGTGATGCAGCGGGGGCGGCGCCGGCAGGCGACGGCGGAGCGCCCCAGGTGCCCTGGGCGGGGCGTGCCGCAGGCTGCTCCCACGCCGAGCCAGGAGGGGCCGGCGGCTGAACGACCATGGTCGGCGCGACGGGGCTGGGTGCTCGAGACGCGGGTGTCGGCGGCGCCCAGGTGGCCGCGACCCCTGCCGTCTGCTTGGCCGGGGCGGCCGGGCGCACGGGGGGCGCCACTTTCTTCTTACGCCTGCTGCGACTCCTCATCAAAAGAATGGCGGCGATGAGGGCGACCAGCGCCAGGAGGATGTATGCGTATTGAAGCGGCATGCGGTGGAGGGCCTCCCTTTCGCCTAACCAGGCATTCGATCTATGAACAAAATGTCCGACTGCGTAGTGCTGAAGTATGCCATCCGGTCAAGCGAACTTCAGCCTTTCTCGTTCGATCCAGAGCCTTTCATGCGCCGGTCGGGCCCTCGATCACGAGCCGGCCCGAGGCCACGCCGGGGACGGTGATGTCGGCCTCGAGGGAATGGCCCCCGCTCGCCAGCGGCTCGCCGGTGACCACGTGGATGACGAGTCGGCGGCCCAGGGGCATGTCCAGCCTTTTGGGCAGTGGCGCCAGGCCGGCGCTGGTCTCGATGCTCAGATCGTGCCTGGCCAGCACGACCCCGTCGAGCCGCAGGCCCGCGACTCCGACCAGCACGGCGGGGCGCGTGCGGTTTTCGAGGGCAAAGCTCAGGCCTTCCTTTTCGGACCGCAAGCTCCTCAGGTCCGCGAGCCTGTCCGCGAGGTAACCCGGAATCTCCGGGCGCGGGCGCAGAGGCGGAAGGTTGGAGGTGACCGTGAACTCGAGCTCCGAGCGGTCGACCAGTTGGCCGGCCACGGTCAGACTGGCTTCAAGCACGTAGACGCCCTCCGCCGCGAGAGGCAGGCTCAGGGTCGTCGCGTTGACCGCGGGCTCGAACGCCGTGGGAATCTCCACCTCCGCCGCGCCCGCGTAGGACTTGCGGGTCACCACGTCGCGAATGCGGTTCACGCCCCGCGCCGCCGCGCCACGCTCGCGCGCGACGGACCAGCGGACCGTCCCGCGCCCGTTGAGCGCCGGGTCGTCGTTGACGACGACCAGTCGCGCCGCGAATGGGACGCCGGGCTTCTGCAGGACGCCGAATGGACGGTCGGGTTCGAAGGCAAGCGGCTCGATGATCAGGCGCGTCGCCTTGAACGCGCGCGCCAGCGCTGCGAGCGCGGCCTTGGGCCGGCGCGCTCCGTCGAGCAGCCCGAATCCGATCGCGGGGAAAGGGTCGACGAGATGAAACACGAATGCTCCCCAGCACGACTCGAATTTGCGGGTCCGCAGGTGCTCGGCCGCGAACCGCACCACCTCTGCCTGGTACGACTGCGACGCCTCGACGTACGACTCGAGGCTCTGATGCGCCGACGGGAGCCCGGCTCCGCGCTCCGCCCAGTTGACAGGCTGGAATCCCGCGTATCTCCACGACGGTTCGTCGTCCGCGACCGGCCACCCGCGGCCGATGGCGTCCCACGCGGGCGAATCGGCCGCCGGCAGGGCCTGGGCGCCGAATGCGCCTGCGATCAGAGGCTCAACCTGGGCGAGATCTCGCCACGAGCCGGACGACCACCCGAGCATGAGAGGCAGGTCGACGTCGCCCGACGCGGCAAGCGCCGGCCGGCTTGGGTCGAGGCGCTCGAACGACGCTTTCAGCTCCTGGTCGACCGAGTGGTTCTGGCGGACCGCGTGCACGTCGCCCAGGTCGAAGTTGGTCGCCAGCCACGGCGGATCGTCGTGCGCGATCCAAAGGGTGACCGACGGCCGGTTGTGCAGCATCGCGACCATCTCGGACTGCTGCTCGCGGGCAGAGGTCTCGAAAAAACGCGCGTCGTCGAGCCTGGCGTGGTGGACATACGTCCCGGTCAGCGGGAGCTCCTGGAACACGAGCATCCCGGCGGCGTCCGCTTCGCGGTAGAACTCCTCCGGGAGGACGTTGGCGACCACCCGGATCGCGTCGATGTTGGCCTCCTTCGCGATAGCGAGGTCGCTTTCGAACCTCGCGCCGCCGAGCTCGTCCAGCCGCCACGAAGGCGCGTAGCACGCGCCCCGCAGGAACATCGGGCGGCCGTTGACGGCAAGGCTCCAGCGCCGAGGACCGACGTCCCACGTGAGGTCTCGGAACGCGAAGGTGTCGTCGACCCGCGACGACTCAATCCCGTCGGCGGTGCGGGCGGCCAGCTCGGCGCGATACACCGGTTGCTCCCCGAACCGCCATGGCTCCCAGCGGCGCGCGCCGTGAAACGCGAGGTGCATCGACACCGTCTCCTCCACACCGCCCGCGAGCCGGATCTCGCGGCGCAGGCGCAGCGGTTCGCGTCCCGGGCCTGGGACTACGAGCTCGACCTCGCCTTCCATCTGCCGGCCGTCGAGGTTGCGAAGCCGCGCCTCGACCTCGAGGCGGCCGTCGCCTCCCTCGAAGCGCGGCTTGAGGCGCAGCCAGTCGATCGTGATCGGCCCCACGTACTCGAGCTCGACCGGCCGCCACAACCCGAGCGGCACCTCGATTCGATACGGGTCCGGCAAGCTCGCGTACGCGGACGCCGGATAGGGCTTGAGGTCGCCGTCGTTGAACAGGCCCATGATGTGCCGCTTTCTGTCGGGCTCCACCTCGACCGGGGATTCGCAGCAGATCACCAGCATGTTCTCCGGCTTCAGGTACGGCGTCAGGTCGAACCCGAACGGGGCGAAATAGCCGTAGTGGGAGCCCAGGAGGCGGCCGTTGAGCCACACGTTGGTGGCGAGAAAGGCGCCCCCGATGCGCAGGACGACGCGGCCGGTATGGTCCGGCCTCGGAAACTCGGTTCGATACCAGACCGCCTGCCGCCCTTCCTGGGCGGCGAGCTGTCGCGGTACCTCGATCGGCTTCCACCCCGAGCCGCGGCCGATGGGTAGCCGCTCCGCCTCGCCTTCGCCGAGCGGCATCCAGAGCGCCTCCCACGCCGTGAGCTCACGGCGGCCTGCCGCGCGCTGCGCCATAGGGAGGAACAGGCAGTCGCTCATCGACGCCCCACGTAGGCCCCGTCCGCCGTGCTGCAGAAGAGCACCGGGCGGTCGAGCGAGGCCGCGAACGGTAGCGCCTGCTCGCGGTCGACGAGCGCGAGGACGCTGCCGCCAAAGCCCGCTCCCATGATCCGGGCGCCGCGGCAGCCCGGACCAAGTCGCGCCCTCTCGACCAGCGCGTCGACCGTCGGCGTTGACACCTCGAAATCGTCGCGCAGGCTCTGGTGCGACTCATTGAGGAGCACGCCGATGCGGTCGAAGTCGCGGCCTCGCAGCGCGTCGACGAATGAATGCACTCGGGCGATCTCGGAGTCGACGTGCCGGCGGCGTCTGGGGTCTCCAGACTCGGCCTCGCGGCGGCGCTGGTTATAGGGCGTCGAAGCGAGGGACCGATGCTCACCGGAGTCGATCACGGCGATGGCGAGCTCGTCCGGAAACGGGACCGCCTCGTAGCGCAGCGTCGCGCAGTCGAGCAGCAGCGCGTGACCGCGCCGGCCCAGGGCGGACGCGAACTGGTCCATCACGCCGACCTGCACTCCGGTGGCCTTCTGCTCGGCGCGCTGGCAGGCCAGGGCCGCCTCTTCGCCGTCCATCGCCGGCCTGAGTCCGGCCGCGACCGCGACCAGGAGCGCGGCCGACGAGCTGATTCCCGCGCCGGGCGGAACCTCGGACTCGACCTCCACCGCCTGGGGTGCAGCGCCGAGCTCCTCACCCACCGCGCGAACGTACGCGAGCCCTCCGGCGACCTCGCTCTGAATCGACCACTCGGACGCCGCGTGGCCGGTGACATGCGTGTAGCGGTCCACGGCGGCGGGCAGGACGACGCCGCCCAGGTAGTCGACGTGCTCACCGATCAGGTTCACACGACCCGGGGCGCGCCCCTCCCACGACCGCGAGGACACGTTCAGAGGGCGCGCAGCTCCGCCGCGGTGTCCTCTGCGCGGGCATCCATGATGAAGGCGCCGGCGCCGATCTCCGACCCGGCGAGGTACTTCAGCTTGTCGCGGCTGCGGTTGGGTGGATAGAACTCGACATGGAAGTGGTGGTGACGCGCGCCTCGGCCGGGCGGGCGCTGGTGCATCGCCATCACATATGGCAGCGGGCGCTGGAAGAGCCGGTCGTACTTCTGCAGCACTGTCTTGAGGGTCACGGCGAATGAGTCGTCGTCGCCATCGTCCAGGTCGGTCAGCGCGCCGCGATGTCTCACCGGCGCGATATGGACCTCGTAGGGCCACCGGGCGAACGCCGGCACAAAAGCGATCCATCGCTCGTCGCGGACCACGGTCCGCTCGCCGCCTTGCTCGCCTTCGATGACGTCGCAGTAAAGGCAGCGACCGGTCTTTCGCATGTGCCGCGCCCCGGCGGCGAGCTCGCGCCGAACCACCGGCGGGACGAACGGGTAGGCGTAGATCTGGCCGTGCGGGTGGCTGAGCGTGACACCGATCTCCTCGCCTCGATTCTCAAAGATGAACACGTAGCGGACGTTGGGCAGACGGCTCAGCTCGCGCGTCCGATCGCGCCAGACCTCGATCAGGTCCCTGATGTGGTCGACGGTCTGCCCGCCGAGCGAGGAGTCGTGGTCGGGCGTGTAGCACACCACCTCGCAGCGTCCCTGGTCGCCCGTGTACGACGGGAATCGGTTCTCGAAAACCGCGATGTGGTAGTCCGGCTCGGGGATCTCCGTCACCTCCATGCCGGGCCGGGTCGGGCAGAGAGGGCACTGCTCCGCAGGCGGGTGATAGGTCCGGTCCTGGCGCCACGGCGCGACCGTGACCCATTCGTCGAGCAGGGGATTCCACCGAAGCTCGCTCACGCTTTCTCGAAATAGATCAGGTAGCGGCCGTCAGGTTTCATGACCACTCTTTTCTTGAGACGGCGGGGCATTCGAGCCCAAAGTCTAGGGCTGCCACGAGGCCGACCCTTGATACACTGCGGTGCGAAGTTCACTGCCCAAGGGGGCAAAGGAGGTGAGGCGGAACCTTGGATAAACCGAATCGCGGTGCCAACCGCCTCGTTTGCCAGCTGGGAGCTCGGGAGGAATCGAGCCTCTAGGGCTTCGCGAATCCGGC
>Ga0307374_10009377_pt1 | contig 14426 bp, 18 predicted proteins | sample OX3MG_FD_202532 | JGI IMG/M metagenome (GOLD analysis project Ga0307374, IMG submission 202532) | Soil microbial communities from Risofladan, Vaasa, Finland - OX-3 | ecosystem: Environmental > Terrestrial > Soil > Coastal area > Acid sulfate soil | place: Finland: Risofladan, Vaasa | collected... | reverse complement strand
CGAAGCGCACGCCGCCAAGGTCGGCCCGCAGCGCTAGCGGCGGGGCGCCGCAGGCGTGCCCGGCCTGCCACCCGCGCACCAGGGCCGCGCCCAGTTCGGCGGGTGTCCCGCCGGGAGCCAGTTCGGTGACCTGTACCGGGAACTGGCGGCGGGCATGGGTGGAGCCCGGGAACAGCGTCTCCATCGCCTCGGCCAGCCGGGCCCCGATGCCCGGCGGCCCGGCCACCAGCAGCGGCGCGGACCGGTGGGAGAACTGGCCGTCCAGGATCAGGAAGGGCAGCCCGCCGAAGTGGTCACCATGCAGGTGGGTCACCGCCACCGCTGCCGAAGGCATCACCACTGCCGGCGAACCGGACCCTCATGACACATCATCATGGCCCACCCGCCCCGCATGCTGTGCCGTCAGCGGCAATAGCGGTCGATGTTGAGGGTGGCGGGCTGCCGGGATTCAGGCTGCCAGTGGTTCGCCCTTGAACACCTGGTGGGCGTGCCACGTCACGTGGACGGCCGCGGGCAGGGCAGTGCCGGGCCGGGGGGAGAGTTCACACCCGTGCAAGCCGTAAACAGCGCGGCCGGCCGGGGTCCGGGCGGAGAACCTAGCTGAGACCATGACCCTTAGCCCCGTGTCGAGTCCCAGCACTCCCAGGTCGAACAGTTTGTGATGCAAGGCGCACAGGGCCAGGCCGTTGTCCAGGGCGTCTGGCCCATCGAAGGCGAACCACCGCACATGCGCGGCCTCGATCCCCACGCTCGCCCCCGCGGACTGCCCGTCATACCCGCAGAACGCGCACTGCCTGTCCCAGGCTTCCAGCACGGCAAACCGCCATCCGGTGTCGCGCCTGCGCTTTCCCGGCACGCCACCGGCCCATGGGAGAAGGTCGCTGGCGCCGAGCACCTCATGGGGGTCCAGTCCGACCGCCTCCAGCACATCCGGCGCCACGGTGGCAGGGAAGTTGCTCATCACCAGGTCCCGGGCCGCTGCCCGGATCAGGGCCGGCTGGGCCAGCAGTGCCGACTCCACCGATGCCTCGAACTGGCCAGTGACATGACTTCTGGCGAGGGGCCCAACGAGGTCCATCTGCACATCACGGTCAAGCACCCAGATCCCATCGGTGCGCAGCCGCGTGAACGGGTAGGCAGCGCTCTGGGTCCTGCCGGTTCGCGACGGCGGCCCGAACTCGGCGATCAGTGCGGCCAGCTTGGTCTCGGCCTCTGACCACGGCAGCTCGCTGGAACCTGCCACGGCCAGGCGCCCCAACGCAAGCAATACCAGCAACGGCTTGTGCGGGGACCGCTGCCCACGATGCTGATGCTGGCGCAAGGACACAAGCCGGGCAACCACCTTGGCCACCTCAGTCTCATCCTGCGAATCCACGCCCCAAGCTTGCCACCGACCCCACCGCTGGGCGCCGTGGCCCGGTTCGAAGGCGGCGCGACCACGGCCGGTTCACGGTCCGCTTCCCCCTCCGCACGCGCGCCGCGTGTGGTTCGACTGCTTCGCTGCTGGAACGACGGCAACGAGCACCGGGTGAGCAGATTGACGATAGATCTGGCATCCGGGCAAGCATGGATCGAGATGTCTGGTGGACTGCGTGCGTGTCATCATGGCAGGCATGGACCCGGTGAATGTCGACGCCATGCTGGCACGCTTCGCTGAGCACTGGTCGCCGAAGAAGATCGCCCAGATCAACGACTACGACGTGCGGATCGTGAAGCTGCAGGGCGAATTCACCTGGCACAAGCACGACGGCACCGACGAGTTCTTCCTCGTCCTGAGCGGCGAGCTCACCATCCAGATGCGTGGCCGCGACGTGGTCCTTGGGCCAGGCGACCTGTTCGTGGTGCCGCGTGGCGAAGAGCACTGCCCGCGCGCTGACATCGAGACCGCAGTGCTCCTGCTGGAGCCAAGCAGCGTCATCAATACCGGCGACGCCGGCGGAGCGTTCACTACCGAGGTCGAAACGCTGTCCTAGCTGCTGATCCCGGTCCGCGGCAATTGAGGATGTTCGGCTCTGGGTGGGCTCTGCCTGGCGGGGGTTGCCGATAACTGTGTGCCGCAGACCTGGCAGGGGCTTAACCTGCTGGGCTTCGCCCTGACGGAAGTCCGCCACCGGCTGCAGGCCGCACACGACCCCCAGCAGGCGGCATCGGCCTGACCCACAACAGCGGCCATGCCACCTCCCGGCCAGCGGCAGAAGCGGGCGGGTTTCGCCGAACCAGTCCGGCGAGCCGCGCATACTGACGGCATGCCTGTCCGACTCCATCACATCGTCGTTGACGCTCACGACCTGCCCAGGCTGGCGCGGTTCTGGACGCAGGCACTCGGCTGGAAGGTTCTCTCCGAACGTGAGCGCGAGATCGTCATCGGGACCGACGAGAACGCGCCCGTCGGCATGTGCTTCATGCCGGTCACCGACGCAAAGACCGTCAAGAACCGCGTGCACCTCGACCTCACCAGCAGCGCTGGGGACCGCGACCAGGAGATTGAGCGGCTTCTCGCGCTCGGGGCGCGCCGGGCCGACATTGGGCAGACCGGCGCAGAGTCCTGGACTGTCCTGGCCGACCCGGAGGGAAACGAGTTCTGCGTGATACGCCCGAAGGAAACGCTCATCCGGTAAGGCTTGGTGCTCGTACGCAGAGATCCAACCCTGTCCGCGGCAATAGCGGATGTTCATACTGCGCGGCTAGGCGCCTTGGGATAATTCTGGCGTGGCCGGCCGCACTGTTCCGATGCTGCGCCAGTGCACCCATCCTCAGCAGGTCAGCCCTGGACTCAGACAGCAGCTGATCGAGTGCTGGGTCACAGTCACCAACGCCGGCGGAGCGGTGGGATTTCCCTTTCCGCCGGTAGACAGCGCGCACGTCTCACCAGTGGCTGACGACCTCATCGCCGGCCTGGACCCTGACCGCAGCCGGCTGCTGCTCGCCCAGTCCGGCGGCGTACTGGCGGGCTGGCTCAGCCTCCGGCATGACGTTAACCCGCTCATTGCCCATTGGGGCACTGTCAGCCATCTGCAGACCCGCCCTGCTTTCCGCGGCCAGGGAATCGGCAGCGCCCTGATGGGGCAAGCCAGGCAGGCCGCCCGCGATGAGATGGGCCTGGAGCAGCTCCGCCTCGCCGTACGCGGCGGCACCGGGCTTGAAACCTTCTACGCCAGGCTCGGCTGGAAGGTGACCGGGCGCTGGCCCCGCGCACTGCGGCTTGGCCCAGGCGACGACCGCGATGAGATACTCATGATCCTCACCCCGCTTTGATGCCGTCCGCCGCGTGCGACTCGCGGCAGATGCGAATGTTCATGCGAGCTCGTTGCGGAGCCGCCGGATCTCTGCGATAAGCCGGATTACATCGGCGGGCGCGTGAGCAACGAAGTCGATGACTGTGTCGAGCCGAGGATCGGGAGAGGCGAGCCGGATGGCGCCGAGGTGCACGTCGATATACATCTCATTGTCCACCGCCGGATCGTCGCCAGCATGGATGAAGCTGCAGCCACCGATGCCCTGACGAGTCTCCAGCCGCGAAATCCAAGGCGCGGGTGCGACCTCAAGCGCCCGCAAGGCACGTTTTTCGACGTCGGTGAGATCCGCGTCATGCATGGCGTCCATCACGCTCTCCATCATTCTGGGCAACACCGCAGCGCTACTGGGGCAAGCTACCCTCGGCGCGTAGGGTCCGCAGCACCCAATCAGCCGGTCGGCGGCAGAAGGACCGGCTGGTCAGGCGATCGAGCCGGTCCCGGTCTATCTGAAGTAATCCCAGCCGCCACTGGCCCGGACGCGCTGCTCGCTGTCGCACAGGACGTCAATGCTCGCCGGGTTTGGCCATGACAGGGCGGCGAAATGCTCGCGCACGATGTCGCGAAGGTGTTCCAGCCACGCCACAAGTTCCGGGTCGAGCGTGGCCCGTTTGGCTGCGTTCTCGGGTGTGAACCACTCGACGCATGTGGAGAATGGGCCGATGACCATCTCAATCCGCCTCGTCGAAGATCGTACTTCGCGGTGGTATCTCCGCCACACGGGCACGAGGCATGGGCAACCCCAGAGCCGATGACGGCTCGACAGCTGGTCCAGGCTCTCCGCGAACTGGGATGCCACACGACAGACATCAGCGACGCGTTCCATGATGCCGACCCGGACTGGATAGCCAAGCATGATGCTCAAGATCCTGCATAATCGTGCGCCTTGTAAGCGGCAAATGAGTGAGTTCCGGGGCCGGGACACGTCACTGCTGCGCCCGCTGATCGGGTGGTGCCGCTGGTTCCCTGGCTGGGCGGCGGAGATGGAGGGCGACAATTATCACGGCCGCTCCGACAAGCAAGGCGATGGCGTTGGGGATCACGAGTGCCGGGATCCTGGCGAACGATCCGTAGGCGATCCACAGCAGAAATCCGATAAGCAGGACCGTGAAATAGCCCACAGACACCTCGCGTGAGGACTGCGCGTGGAGCATGCGGCGGATCTGCAGGACCGGCGCGATGCCCATCAGGACTGCCCACGACGACGCGGCAACTGCCAGGACGGTCGCAGCCATGGCGCTCCTCCGGTGAGGCGCCCTGACAGCGCGGATCGTGCTCGCCAGTTACCTGGTGAGGGGCGCAAGCACGACCGCCATCATGGTACCTCTGCGGCCCAGTGCCCAGCCCTCACACGACATGCGGCACGAGCGCGTGTCCGAGAGCGTCCTGCATGCAGTCGGCGGCGCCGGAATTGTGTTTTGCCGGACAAGCAGCCCCCAGCCAGAAGATGGCGGCGCTCCGTCCCGCCTTCCCTAAAACTGGTGTGCGGAAGCGGTGGTGAGCTGGTTACCGTCGGGGGATGGCAGCTGTCATCAAGTCCGTCACGTTCGACGCGGCAGATGCTCTCGCGCTCGCCACATTCTGGGCCTCGGTCTTCGGGTCAGATGTGGACGAGGACTCGACCAGCAGCAAGGCTTTCGTGGAAGCCGCAGGCTGGGGCGGCCCGAACATCTGGTTCGCCCAGGTACCCGATGCCAAGACGGCCAAGAACCGGATGCACTTCGACCTGCGTGCGCCGGGTCCGCTGCAGGCCGAGGTCGCCAGGCTGGAGCGACTTGGGGCCACCGTCCTGGAGTGCCACGAGCATCACACCGTCATGGCCGACCCCGAGGGCAACGAGTTCTGCGTTGAACCCGGCCCAGCACAGCACCAATACGAAGGGTAAACGCGTCCAACACGCGGCATGTGAGTGTCGTCGGACAGGGTCATGAGGGTGTACTGGCCGGACTGGCCTTCCCAGGTTGTCCCCGGGGTGAGCGAGCTCGTCCGGGGTCTCAGGTTTCCCTGGCGCGGGTGAACCCGCCCAGGTGCAGCGGGTGGATGCTCAGCGGCACCCCCGATCCCGCCTGCTGCCTGAGCATTCTCAGGATATTTTCGGAGGGCGTCCCGAAGACCTGGATGCCCGTGGTGGCCTCCAGCGTCTGGGCGTAGGCCTGCCGGGCGCGGTCAGCGACGATGCCCATGTGAAACTCCATGGAGGCCGCGTCCGGATGGACCTGTACGACCGTTACCTCGCTGCGTTCCTCGTTGACATACTCGTTGAAGGCGATCAGCCGGGGCTCATTCGCTTCGATGAAACGAGACAGCTCCGGGACGCGCCGCTGCTCGGCGTCGAATCTGCCGTCCCTGAGCCGGTTGGTGGCAATGAAGATGAACGGTCCGGGCATGTGGCCTCCTTGTCTTGCGGTCCTGCGGCTGGCCGCCGCAGGCTCCATGCTGCCCCCGGTTCCTTGATGACAGCACGCGGCCCCATCGCCCCACTGGGCCCGGTCACTGTCCAATCGGCGACCGCATCCGTCAAGCCGCGCCATCCACATTGACACGCACCCGCCCAGCTGCAGAAGCGGAAGGTTTGATGTTTCTGCCTTCCCTGGGCCGCTGCCTCAGATCACTCGCTGGCCCTCAGTCTCGCCCAGTTCGGTCGCGGGATCCCAGAGATCTTCTTGTCGGGCATGATCGGGACATGCGAGAGCAGCGAGCCTGGCCTGTGCGCTACCAGGTGACGATCAAGTCCGGCCTCGGCCAGATCCGCAAGCTTCAGGTCCTGACATGGCTGGGTCCCGAGAAGGCGATAGCGATAGTGGCCCACGCCGATGGCCGCGGCTACGGCTTTCCTGAGGGCATCTACGACATCGACGCGGAGGAACTGGGCCCCGCCGAACGCGGTGAGCACGGCGAGGTAGTCACCACTGGTTACCTTTCCGACCGGATGGAGTTCTAGCGCTCCAGGCATTCCAGGCTCCACCCACGCTCGTCGCGGCATGACAGTGCGTTGCGCGCGCTGCGGCAGATCTACCCGACTGTCTCGAGCTGGCTTGCGTGAACATCTTGGCGGGTTCAGGCGTCTGCCTGACTGATTAGTGCCGCGGCTTTTGCCGTCTTTCGGAGGAGGGCTGGAGGGGCGGGGTTTCTGTCCAGGCGCTGCTTGGGCCTCGTTGTGTTCGCCGAGCCGTGCACCCAGTGCGCGCGGTGAAGCGGGGTGCATCTGTTATTGGATTTTGGGTCCGATCGCTGCGATGAGGTCATCTCTCCCGATACTGGTCCATGCTTTACGAGCAGCTGCCCAATGGCTGGAACGGTCGCCGCCGGGGGGTGCGAGCAGGGCTAGACGGACATGAGTCCAGCCAATCGAGTAAGGCGCTGTGGTGACTTCGTAGATGGAGAGGGCCTTTTCGTAGCGGGCGCGGGCGCTGCTACGATCAGATTGCCTGAGGGCGACGTCGCCCAAGCTCTTGACGCAGTTGGCCTCGCCGAGCAGGCTCCCGACCTGCTGGTAGAGCTGTAGCGCTTTCTGATAGCGGACGCGGGCGCTTTCGTAATCGCATCGCTTGAGTGCAATGCTGCCCAGGCTCTTGACGCAGTTGGCCTCGCCGAGCAGATCGCCGATTTGCTGGTAGAGGAGGAGGGCTTCCTCGTAGCGGGCGCGCGCGCTCTCGTGCTCGGATCGCCTGAGGGCGATATCGCCCAGGCTGCGGATGCAGTTCGCCTCGCCGAGCACGTCACCAACCTGCTGGTAAAGGAGGAGGGCTTGCTGGTAGCGGGCGCGCGCGCTCTCGTGCTCGGATCGCCTGAGGGCGATATCGCCCAGGCTCTTGACGCAGTTGGCTTCGCCGAGCAGGTCCCCTCCTTCTCGGTAGAGCGGGAGAGCTTCTTCATATCGGTCGCGGGCACCCTCCTGGTCGAATCGGCGCAGGGCTATGTCGCCCAGGCTGCGGATGCAGTTGGCTTCGCCGAGCAGGTCCCCGACTTGCTGATAGAGGAGGCGGGCTTCTTCATATCGGTCGCGGGCGCCGTCGGGACGGGATCGTCTGAGGGCGATATCGCCCAGGCTCTTGACGCAGTTGGCTTCGCCGAGCAGGTCCCCGATTTGCTGGTACAGGGGGAGGGCTTCTTCATATCGGTCGCGGGCGCCCTCGTGATCGGATCGGCGCAGGGCTATGTCGCCCAGGCTGCGGATGCAGTTGGCTTCGCCGAGCAGGTCCCCGATTTGCTGGTACAGGGGGAGGGCTTCTTCATATCGGTCGCGGGCGCCTTCGTGGTTGGATCGGGCCAGCGCCAGATCCCCAAGAACTAGCCAGGTGGCCGCTTTCTGCGCCGCAGTGCCCTGCGCGGAGACCGCCTCTTCGGCCAGACTGACGACTTTGGGCTGAATCAGCCCGGTGTACCGCCAGTAGGCGACCAGCCCATGTAGGCCAGCTACAAGCTGAGTGATCCGGCCTGCAGCTGCGGCCTGCTCCAGCATTGCCGCAATATTGCCAGTTTCGGCCTGCAGCCGGACGACTGCCTGGTTTCCCTCCCGACGGCCAACCTGATTCCCGACGATAGCGGCGAGCTGGGCATAGTGCCTGACCGCTCGATGCAGGTCGGTGGATTGGGGCGGGAGACTCTTCGCAATGTGGTCGCGAATGGGCGCCAGCGTCCGTAGCCGGTCGCTCTCGTCGAATGCTAGGCCGAGCTGCCTGAGCACGGCGGCGGCTGGCTGCCCCCACTCTAGAAGCAGGGCGGCGATATCATCATGGGAGATGCCATCTGGCAGGACGCCGAGTAGGGCGAGCAGCCGTCGGCCGGCCGTGGTCATCAAAGGCGCGGTGACAGAGGTATCGACAGAGACGGCGACATTGAGTTCCCGGCTGCCACCTCCCATCCGTGCCAGCATGCCAGTGCGCTCTCGCCGCCACCGTTCGGCGACCTCGCCTAGGCTGGGCTGACCTTGCGCCGCGTAACCTAGCAATTCCACTGGCAGCGGAACGCCATCAAGCCTGGCGAGGAGGTCGTCCAGCTGCGGGTCGGCGGCGAACCCCACTCCGGCCACAGCCAGGAACAGGCGGCGTGCATCGGATAGTGGCAGCGGACCCAGTGGGGGAAAGTCCCGCCATCGCAAGCCTGCAGGTCGGGTGGTACCCCGGACGCTGATCGCGAGTCCGACCTGCGGGATCGCACCGAGTGTCCGCAACAGTTCCTCGACAGGAAGCGGGTCAGCCATCCACGGCGTCTCGAAGTTGTCCAGAACCACCACTGCCGGTCCGGTGCTGAGCGCGGCACAAACTCGCTCGGCCAGCGTGCCAGGCGATCCTTCACCGATCACGCTTAGGTCAGCTGCCAACGCGGACCACAGGGCGTCTGCTGATCTGGCGCCGTCGCAACGGACGAACCATCGGCGGACCGCAAAACGCTGCAGTGTTCGCTCGTCGTGCAGCGCAGCGAGGCAGATCGTCGTCTTCCCGATCCCGGGCGCCCCTTGTACTGCTACCGGCAGCGGCGGGTTAGCAAGCCACGCCCGCACCAAGGCGGCGACCTGGGCGGATCTGCCCACTAGATAGGGCCGCGCAGGGATTCGCGCCACCCGGGTCGTCGCCACAGGACGCCCCTCCGGTCGGCTTTCCTGCAATGCTTGGAGCAACTCCAGCTCAAGCCCCTCAGGGCTGACGAACATACGTACCGTGATCCCCGATTCCAGTAGCCGCGCCCGGAGTGCCCTCTGCCTGATCTGCAGGTCATGCTCCCGGTCCAGCAGCCGGGCGGGGGGTATGGGTACCGCGGCATTCTCATCCAGCAGGAAGATCAGCCGTGGCATCTCAGCCTCTGTCGCAGCATCAAACTCAAGCTCTGTGTAGGACAGATCGGCCCGGTCCCGTACCGGCGAGCCATACCGCAGCCCGATCAGCCCGACGTAGACATCACATCCACGCACCATGTCGCGGCAGTAGTCCGACGGTTTGTCATCGCGTGCGCTGAAGTACGCCATATCCACGACAGCGTCACCGGCCCGGCTGACCGCTGCCTCGGCTGCGGCAACGAACGATTGGCCGCTCGGGAAATCCCTCAGCTCGGAGGTATGGCTGAGGAAGACTCGTCGCGCCACCCCCTCCATGGGCTAAACGCTACCCTTCCATCAGCACACAATTACCCCCAGAACTCACAAGCCCCCGTAGGCATGCGGGTGACAGGACAGCGGGGGCGTGCTTGCCTGGTGGGCACAGTGGTGCAGGGCAAGGTGGGGCCCCGGTCCCGCCGATGGAGACTCTCGCCGAACGCGGGATCACGGTCGTGCCCGTCGCGGCCGACGAGTACGAGACGATGGCATGCAACGTCCTGGCAGTCGGCCCACGGCGAGTACTGATGGTGAACGGCAACCCGCGCACCTGCGCCGCACTCGAATCGGCCGGTTGCGAGGTACACGGCTACGACGGATCGGAGATCTCCCTCAAAGGCGACGGGGGCCCCACCTGCCTCACCGCACCGATCTGGCGCAGCACCGAACCTGCCGGACCAGACCACCCCAGCTCACACAAACGGTGGACCTACAACCGGGGTCCGGCCAGTGCCGCCGGTCCCGGCGTGACGCACCAGACCCATACGCGATGCATGAAAACGGGTTCGAGCACCGAATGTCTGCTGAGCCAGCTAATCGGCAACGACGCACCTGGGCTTGTGTCAGGACCCACCGATGGCGGCGGCTTCGTACTGCTCGACGACGCTGGCGGGAATGCGGCCGCGGTCGCTGATGGTGATGCCCCGGTCTTTGGCCCACGCCCGGATACCGCCGCCACGCTGACGGCCTGCCGCGGTGCGCACCGGTCGGCGGCGCGGCTCCCGCCCAGCCTTGCGGGCGTGGGCGATGAACGGTGCCAGCTTCTGGCGGAACGCCGCGGCGTTCTTGGCGCTCAGGTCGATCTCATAGCCAGCACCGCCGATCGCGAACCGCACTGTCTCATCGGCCGGGCTCCCATCAAGGTCGTCCTCCAGCGCGACGGTTATCTTCTGCGCCATCCCGGCCTCCCTGACTGGCGATCGGCTACCTGCACCGTACAAGATCAACCGTTGATGCCACGGCAACCACACCGCCGACTCGTACTACTCGCGGCATGAGAGTGCGTCGGTTCGGCTCATTCTGCTCGTGTGATGGGTCTGCACTCTGCGGCATCAGGGGCTCAGGGCAGATCGGGATCTGGGTGGCCGGCCAGGAAGCGGCTGGCAGCATCGTCATCGATGAGCGAATTGTCGGCCAGCCATTGGACGGCCCTGCGCTTGGCGCGGGCATCGCGGAACGCGTACCACGCTGGCAGCAGGTCTGGATACTCATCGTGGAGCTCGTCCTTGAATCGGCGGAAGGCGCCTTTGCCCTGGATGGCCCGTGCCAGCCTGCGCCCGGCGCGTTCATCGGTAATGGTTTCGGCGAAGTCGGCCATGTCCTGGTGCCAGACCCAGGATGGCAGTGGGTCGATGCAGACCAGGTCCAGCTCGTCGAGGTCGACCGGTGTCTGGCCGTCGATGCCGGTGTCGGCTGTCCAGAACGCGATCTCTCCGGTCTGCGGGTTGATCAGCCACCGGTGTTCGTAGTCGGTCTGGTCGGCCAGCGCGTTGCCGATCTCCTCCAGGTCGAGGCTGCTCAGATCCAGCACCAGGCCAGAATAGATCCCTCCTCCAACCGCCAGCGCTGGAGGAGCGAACACGCGGTCGGCGGCAATAGCGTGCGGTGCTGCTGGCCCGGGGAGATCATTGGTGGGATGATCGATCGGAGTGCTCCGGTGCTTGTCCATGCCTGGCTTGGGCCGCTGTACCGGAACGGGACTGACGAGCTGGCGGGATCGATTGACCTCGATCCCGCAGTCCGGATCCCCCGGCGCAACGGGGCCCAGGATGCCGAGATCCTCCTGGAAGTCCAGGCTGTCAGCCCGGCGCCGGGACTGGAAGCTCATGTCGATGCCTGCGCGGCGCGTATCCGGTGTGGTCTGGACCGGCTGCCGGAACTCAAACGGTACGCCATCAATTATGCTCCTCCTGAGTGGCTGCGGCACTACGGGGCACAGCCTGGCCCGCGCTGATCAACCGGCTGTTCCTGGACACGATCGAAGTCAGCCCACTGCTGCTCAGGGTGCGCTACGGGCGCGCTGACCTCGCTTTCGAGATCAGCCTGGTGCTGTCGTACATGGGCGAGGAGTATGTGGCCACCGATGTGCTGTCGGAGGATGACTCCGGGTCGGTTTGCCGCACTCAGATTGGATCCACTACGGCGCACACCGGTTATCAGATGCGCCACGCTCTGGACCGGCAGGCGGAAGCGGTGCGCAGAGTGCTCCGCGAGCGAATGCCGCTTTGTGCAGACTGAGCCCTGCAAGCGGCAAATGAGTGCATCCTCCGTGAGCCTCGGGTCGGAGTCTTGGACGGTGGTGCCGTCCGGGCAGCGTTCTCCTCATGATCCGGTGATACCGGGATCATGGACTCATGAGTGAAGGCCTGACCGCAAGCGAATGGAAGCACCTCGTTGCGCTGCTGCAACGATTCGCTGAGCACAATCTTGATCAGTTCGACGCCTGGCGGCTGGACACCCGCCACGGCCCGGTGTTTGTCCACCTCACCCGCAGACTCGGGCCGGATGAGCCCGCCGAGGTGTTCCGGCCCCTGACCAGCCCGACTGGAAACCCCTCGCCACCATCCCGACCGCCGCAACCGGCTACGAGTGACGCACCCCATGCGGCCAGAAGCGGGCGTCGTGACCGTGGTGGTTAGCTGCTAGTTCTCGATGAGCCGGAACGTCTGGGCGACCACGAGGGTGTCATCATCGACCGAGAACACCGGATCGCCGAGGGCCTCGCGCATTTGCGCCGAGTGCCAGAACCGCTCGTGCCCGGCCCGCCATTCCGCGACCGTGGTGTATCCCTCACCCTCGCCCAGTGCGTGAGCCAGGTCTACATCGGCGAGGCGTATCACCCGTACCGCAGTCGTCTCGATCACTGCCACCGGGTTGCTGGCGGAGTCGATAACGACCTGCCGCAGTCCAGGGCGAGGCAGCGGCTCGCCCTCATGCTCGTAATCTGCCACCAGCCCGCTTGTCGTGGTCTTGCTGCCCGCCACGATCGCAGCGACGAGCTGATCGCGCAAAGGCCCGGGGAAGCCAAACTCCGCGACTGGCAGACCCTCGGCTGGCACAACGGCAAGCCTAGCGAGGCGCCGCACGCATCTCCCGGAGCCGCGCACCCACGGCGGCAAATGCGGACGTTGCTCGTCCCGCGTCGCAGGGATGCTGGGGCCGACGTGCTGGGAACGGGCAGCGACGAGCAGTCGTGCGGACGTGCTGCTGTGCGTTCAGGCATCCGGTGCCGGTGGGATGATGCGCTTGTGAAGATTGTCCTGGCGGGCGGCTCGGGGGCACTGGGGCGAAGGCTCGCGGCGGCCGCGGCCGGGCGGGGCGACGACGTCGTGGTGCTGACGCGTTCCGCTCGTGCTGCCTCGGCCTGCCGGCAGGTGGAATGGGATGGCCGGACGGTGGGTTCGTGGCGAGAGGAGCTCGGGGGTGCGGTTGTGGTGAATCTGGCTGGTGAGCTCGTGGACCGGCGCCCAACGGCCGCCAATGTGCGGCTGCTCACCGAGTCTCGCGTGCAGCCGACACGGGCGCTGGCCGCGGCTGCGGCGCAGGTGCGGGTGCGGCCCACCGTTTGGGTGCAGATGAGTACGCTGGCGATCTACGGTGACTCCGGCGAGGCGGTCCTGGACGAGTCGGCAGCCCCGGCAGACGGGCCTGTGCAGATGGCCGGTGTCGCCCGGGCCTGGGAGGAGGCAGCGGCTGGGGTGCCCGCGGACCGGCAGGTCGTCCTGCGGGCCGGGGTCGTGCTTGACCGCGGCACCCCGGCCCTGGAGCGGCTGACAGGACTCACACGGTGCGGGCTCGGTGGGCGCATCGGCGCGGGTCGGCAGTGGATCTCCTGGCTGCACATCGAGGACTTCCTCGGCATCGTCGAGCGGGTCATCACGGACGAGACGCTCCGCGGTGTCGTGCACGCCACCAGTCCGCAGCCGGTGCGTAACCGCGAGCTGATGGCGGCCCTGCGAGCCGTGCTCCGCCGGCCCCCGGCGCCACCGACACCGGTTCCGCTTGTCCGCCTCGGCGCGCTGCTGCTCAGGACCGACCCCGCGCTGGCGCTCACCGGCAGGCGCGCCATACCCGGCCGTCTTCAGGAAGCGGGATTCCGCTTCCGCTATCCCGAGCTTGCGGCCGCCCTGGAGCACCTCCTCGCCGGCCAGACACAGGCCCGTGGCGGTTCCTCGTAGATCCTCACTACCGCAGGACTCCAGGCGGCCTAATCAGGGCGTCCCCCTGGCCTGCCAGATCGCAGCGCACTCGCGTGTCCAGACGACGTGACTGAGCGCAGGACGCTCCCCATAAGGCCAGATAGCCCCGGTTACAGGCAGGACCAATACGGGGGCCGCGGACCCGCAGGTAATCCCCTGCTTGCTGTATGCCGACGCGGGTGCCGCCATCGACTGGCTGGTGTGCGCGTTCGGTTTCACCCTGCGGACGTGCCACCGCAGGGAAGATGGCACTGTCCGGCACGGCGAACTGCAGCTCGATCAGGGCGGAATTATCATAGTGGGCTCACCCGGGCACTGTTACCGGGGACCCGGGGTTCTCGGCGGAATCACTCAGCTAGTGCGCGTCACGGTCACCAGCCTGGGCTCTCACCGTGACCGGGCGAAGGCTGCCGGGGGTCAGGTAACCGGGGTGACGACCGGGCCGCCGGGCTGGCAGTCCTACTCGGTGAGCGATCCAGAAGGACACCAGTGGTATTTCGCTCAGCCGCTCACCGGTCCGGCACCTAGCGCCCCTGCCCGCTGACACCCGGGCCAGCAGCAGGCTCCAGCTGAAACGGCCGTCAATGCGGCAATAGCGGGTGTCTTGGCCCAGTCTTCACCCGTATCCATCCCATGGGGGAGGCGCGGGTGGCGCCAAACGGAGTGCTGGCTACCTTATATGAAGGGGGGTCGCGATCCTGGCGGCACCGTAGAGGGGCAGGCAGAGCATGGCACGCGGCATTCAGGCCGGTGACAAGGCCCCCGACTTCACCCTCCTCTCGCAGTCCGGTGAACCGGTCCGGCTGCACGACCGGCTCGGCGAACGGGTGGTCGTCTTGTACT
>Ga0307374_10009376_pt1 | contig 14427 bp, 9 predicted proteins | sample OX3MG_FD_202532 | JGI IMG/M metagenome (GOLD analysis project Ga0307374, IMG submission 202532) | Soil microbial communities from Risofladan, Vaasa, Finland - OX-3 | ecosystem: Environmental > Terrestrial > Soil > Coastal area > Acid sulfate soil | place: Finland: Risofladan, Vaasa | collected... | reverse complement strand
TCCGCCCAACCTGACCCCAAGAATGACCTTTCCACTATGTCTTTTAACGAGCGGCATCCGGCTGCTCCCGAATGCCATGATTCCGGACCAGCATTGGCTGATTTGGAACTCCCTGCCTGGCAGGATTATAGACTCCAATTTTTCTTTCAGGTCATCCAATATCCGTCTGTCAGGTCCAAAAACTGTAGTAGTTTCTCCTTCAATATTCAATTGGCGTCCTCCGCCAAACAGGATCCTTCCTTCCAATTCCCGAAAGTAATAATACCCCTTTTCAAAATGATAGATCCCCCTGAACGGCAAGCCAGGAATAGGTTCCGTCAGGATGACCTGCCCACGTCCGGGCTGAAGATCCAGCCCGGGGACCAGTTCACTGGTAAAAGCATTCGTACAGATCACCAGGTTCCTGGCTGAAAAGGGAATGGGCCCTTCCCTGATGCCTCCAGAAACCATCACCCGGATATCTCTTGGCGATTCCTCCATTTGTTCCACATGGGCTCCTGTCTTGATCTCCACCCCGCAGGATATTGCTAAGGCAGTCAGTGCCCTCATCATTTTACCCGGATTCAACTCTCCTTCAAACTGGTTTTCAATCAGGGCCCTGGCATACCCTGGATCAAAGCCGTATGCCGGTATCCGGGAACTGACAACGGTATAAGCATCGCCCCCCAATATTGGCTTAAGTATTTCATTTAGCCGGCCCAACTGATCGAGAATACCCAGATGGCTTTCCGAAATGAGTTCATAACTGCCATTTTCCTGGAAATCGATGGCTTTGTCCCCCAGTCTGGTGCGAAGCATTTTCAACCCCCGCCATCTCAGGATGATCAACCGGACCAGTTCTTCCTCTGTCATGGTCTCCAGGTAATCTATCAGTTCCGTTGCACTTCCGATGCAGGCGAAGCCCGCATTCCTGGTACTGGCGCCTGTGGGCAGTACGGCTCTTTCCAGGACCAGTATCCGGTCCCCGGGTTTTTTTTCCCGCAGACTGATAGCAGTGGATAATCCGGTGATGCCTCCCCCTACAATGATATGATCATACTCCAGGAGGGAGTCCTTTTCCCAATAGCTGAGCATATGACGCCAGAATAATTGCCCATTAATATACTTAATTTCTTAACCTCCAGCTGATTTTATGGTTTGATGCCCTGACCTGACTGCATCAAAACACTTACCTTTACGCCTCATATTCAAACCCGATTTATGGCAGGTAATACCTACGACTTTGGCATGATTGGCCTGGGAGTGATGGGCCGTAATCTCCTGTTGAATATGGCCGATCATGGTTTTCAGGTCATCGGTTTTGATACAGATAACCAAAAAACGACTGCACTTCAGTCTGCTGCGGGCCCGGACGCTAAGGTGAAAGGCGCAAGTTCCCTGGCTGAAATGGTGAATTCCCTGTCCAAACCCCGCAGAATCATGATGCTGGTGCCGGCCGGAAAACCGGTGGATGCAGTGATTGCCTCCCTACTGGCCTTGGTTGAACCGGGGGATATTGTGATTGACGGCGGAAATTCCCATTATACCGATACCCTGCGACGGGTACTTGAACTGCATGATAAAGGAATTCATTTTATGGGAATGGGTATTTCAGGTGGTGAGAAAGGAGCCAGGACTGGGCCCAGCATGATGCCCGGTGGTGACCCCGCTGCCTGGCAGTCCGTGAAACCAATCCTTGAGGCAGTGGCTGCGCGGGCTGGGACTGAGCAGAGCCCCTGTGTGGCACATATGGGCAGGGATGCTGCCGGACATTATGTCAAGATGGTGCATAACGGGATTGAATATGCCATCATGCAGCTGATCAGTGAAACCTATATGTTACTCCGGCATGGAGCTGGACTGGACAATGATGAACTGCATAAAATATATGCAGAATGGAATACCGGTGATTTGCAATCCTTCCTGATGGAGATCACGGCAAATATCTTCCTAAAAAGAGATGACAGGGGCCCGGGAATGCTGCTGGATCAGGTTTCAGACCAGGCTGGTTCCAAAGGCACAGGGAAATGGACCTCCCAGGATGCCATGGATCTTCCGGTACCGGTCAATGTGATAGATACCGCAGTGTCCATGCGCGAGCTTTCCGGGTTTCCGGATCAGCGACTCCTGGCATCCGGACTGTATGCCGGCCTGGAAAAAATATCCTATTCCAGGGAATCCTGGATTGAACTGGTCCGCCAGTCCCTCCATTTTGCCACGGTGATCAGTTATGCCCAGGGGCTGACCATGCTGCAATCAGCATCCAAGGCCCTGAATATGGATGTACCCCTGCCGGAAGTAGCCCGAATCTGGAGAGGAGGCTGCATCATCCGATCTGCCCTGCTTGATCTCTTTTATCCGGCCTTCCTCCGGAATCCTAAACTGAAAAACCTGTTACTGGATGCAGATCTGGCGAAGCAATTACAAGGCAGGGATATTGCCCTGCGCCAGGTCATCGCAGAAGCGGCCCGAACCGGCTACCCGGTAGCCGGATTAATGTCCGCCTTATCTTATTTTGATAACTACCGCTTGGAACGTATGCCCACTAACCTGATCCAGGCCCAGCGGGATTATTTCGGGGCCCATACTTATCAGCGGACAGACATACCTGGGACCTTCCATACGGAGTGGGAGCCCTGAATAGAGAGAAAAATCAACCATTTAAAGACCGTTTAAACCATGGATAAGGACAAGCAGGCAGTATCTTCACTGATTTTCATCTTCGGTGGGAGTGGCGATTTAAATTACCGGAAGCTCACCCCGGCTTTGTTCAATCTGTTCCTTGATGGATGGATTCCTGATCATTTTTCTATCGTGGGTACCGGAAGGACAGCCTATACTGATGATTCCTTCCGCGCTCACCTGCTCGAAGGAATCCAGAAGTTTTCCCGGCGTAAAGCCGAAGACGGGGATTCCTGGGGAAAATTCGCTGGTCATATCACCTACTGGAAGATGAACGCTGACGATGACCATGCCTATTCGGAAATCACCGATATTGTGAATGCCCGGGAAAAAGAGTGGGGTGAACATCCCCATGTGATCTTCTACCTTGCTGTTGCACCCCAGTTGGTCCCAGACATAGCCCGGCATCTGGGAAACCTGAATATATGTCATGAGTCCCATAACACCCGGATAGTGATCGAGAAGCCCTTTGGCCATGATCTGCAGAGCGCCCATGATCTGAATGCACTTCTGGGGAGCATGTTCAAGGAAGATCAGATCTTCCGCATTGATCATTACCTGGGTAAGGAAACAGTCCAGAATATCCTGGCCCTGCGGTTTGCCAATACTTTATTCGAACCCATCTGGAACCGGAGTTTTATTGATCATATTCAAATCACGGCAGCGGAAAGTGTCGGTCTGGAAGGCCGGAGCAGTTATTATGAGGGAGCGGGTGCCCTGAGGGACATGGTGCAGAACCATATCCTTCAGTTATTATGCATGATTGCCATGGAAGCTCCGGTATCTTTTGACGCCAATGAGATCCGCAATAAAAAAGTGGACGTGCTGAATGCTATCCACCCTATTTCCAGGGATGAGGTACATAACTATGCAGTTAGGGGACAGTACCAGGCCGGATGGATGAAGGGTGAAAAGGTCAAAGCATACCGGGCAGAGGAAAAAGTAAACCCGGAGTCCCGGACAGATACCTTTGCCGCTGTCAAATTCTATATTGATAACTGGCGCTGGCAGGGAGTGCCCATTTATGTCCGCACCGGGAAATACCTGCATGATAAAACCACGATCATCACCCTCCAGTTCAGGCCAGCCCCGCATTATGCTTTCCCCCCTGAGGCAGCCGATACCTGGCGGCCCAACCGCCTCACCATCAGCATCCAGCCGGCAATGGATATCCGTATCCGCTTCCAGTCCAAGCTTCCCGGTCAGAACATGCTGCTGAGTCCGGTGGATATGATATTCAATTATGAGGATGCTTATGGAGAGCATTCCCCCGAAGCCTATGAAACCCTGTTACTGGATGTCATGCGCGGGGATGCCACCCTGTTCATGCGGGCAGACCAGGTGGAAGCGGCCTGGAAGATCATCATGCCTATTTTGGATTCCTGGAATGCCAGACCCCCCATGGATTTTCCGAACTATGCGCCAGACAGCTGGGGGCCCGAAGACGCGGAAGCATTAATTGCCAGGGACGGCAGAACCTGGATCACTATGCCTCCTATTAAAAATTAATTGATTCTTTAAATAAAGAATGGTTTCAACTCCCTGGGTATGACCCAGGGATTCCAAACTGGAAAATGATTATCCCAATACCTACCCTTTTATGCAGATACACCAGGAAAAAGATCTCGCCAGTCTCAGCCAGTCTGCAGCAACCTGGATAGCCAACCTGATCAAGCAGACCCTGGTCACTCAGGACCGATTCACCTGGGCGCTTTCCGGTGGCAATACCCCAAAAATATTATACCACTTACTGACAACTTTTCCATACCGGGATCAGATCCCCTGGGAGAAGTTGCACCTGTTCTTTGGGGATGAACGCCATGTCCCTTTCAGTGATTCCCGCAACAACGGCAATATGGCATATCATCATCTGATCAGTATGGTTCCTGTACCACTTGACCAGATCTATTATATGCGAACAGATATTGCTCCTGAAGAGTCAGCGTTGGAATATGAGCGTTTGCTTCACCGTTATTTTGATGGGAAAAAACACAGTTTTGATCTGGTATTGTTGGGAATGGGTGAAGACGGTCATACCTTGTCCCTTTTCCCAGGTACAAAAGTGATTTTTGAAAACAAGAACTGGGTACTTGCCTATTATGTAGCTACGCAGCAAATGTACCGGATCACGTTGACCCCGGCAGTAGTCAATCAGTCCTCCGCCATCGCTTTCCTGGTCACCGGTTCCGACAAAGCAGGTACATTGAAGGAAGTGCTTCAGGGTAAGAATGATCCAGCCAGGTTCCCTTCGCAAATCATACAACCGCAGGATGGGGAACTTCATTGGTTCATTGACCAGGACGCCGGAACATACCTGTAAAATAAATACCTAGGAAATTAAGAAGATTGGCTATGATAAATGTAAACAGCTGAATAGAAGATGAATACATTTCCCTGGACGGGAATTGTCCAACGCGGTCAAATCAGGTAACCATACAAGTTATCGTCCTTGTTAATTTCCGTGTACCCAAAATGATGAAGCTGCATGTTATTGATCAGCGCTTCATACCCTTCCCGTTCCCCCAGTTCAATGCCGATCAATGCGGGACCTGCCTCCTTATTGTGTTTCTGGATATACTCAAACCGGGTGATGTTATCCCCCTCTCCCAGCACATAGTTCACAAATTCCTTCAGTGCTCCCGGCCGCTGGGCAAACCGGATTATGAAATAATGCTTTAGCCCCTCAAATAGCAAGGATCTCTCCTTGATCTCCTGCATTCGGTCAATATCATTATTGCCACCGCTGAGGATGCATACGACCTTTTTTCCGGCTATTTCCTTGCGGTAGTCATTCAGGGCAGCTATGGACATGGCTCCTGCGGGTTCTGCGACAATGGCATTCTCATTATACAGATCCAGGATGGTGGTGCAAATCCTGCCTTCAGCAACCAGGTGAAGGTCGTCCGTCACCTGACGGCAGATCTCAAAAGTGAGGTCCCCGGTCCGTTTCACCGCAGCGCCATCTACAAACCTGTCGATGTCAGCCAGGGTGACCGGGTGACCGGCTTCAAAGGCCCTCAGCATCGATGGGGCCCCTTCCGGCTCAAGGCCAATGATTCGGGTTTTGGGACTGAAGGCCTTAAAGTAGGTACCACAACCTGCGAGTAAACCCCCACCTCCCACAGGTACAAACAGATAATCGATCTCATGGAGTTGTTCAAGTATCTCCACAGCCACCGTACCCTGCCCTTCAATGATCCGGTAATCATCAAAAGGAGGGATGAAAACAAGCTGATTTTTTTTTGTGTACTCCTGGGCTACAACGGCGCAGTCATCGAAGGTATCTCCTATCAGCCTGATTTCCGTCATATCCCCTCCAAACATCCTGACCTGATTCACTTTTTGCCTGGGAGTGATTATTGGCATGAAGATCACCCCCCTGACCTGTAATTTACTGCAACTGTAGGCAAATCCCTGGGCATGATTGCCTGCGCTGGCGCATACGACTCCGTTTTTTAGTTTATCCGCAGGAATGCTGCTCATCATATTATAGGCGCCCCTCAGTTTATAAGAACGGACAACCTGCAGATCTTCCCTTTTGAGGTATATTTCACCCGCATATCTCGCCGATAACTGGACATTAAACTGCAATGGAGTCCGGTTGATCACATGCTCCAGCCTTTGACTGGCGGCTTGAAAATCCAGTCCCCTGATCAGGGGTTTCGCGATATCGGTTTTCAAATTCTCCAAGTCAATACCGGATTATTGTATTATTTATGTCAGCCTGTTTTTATCTGGGGAAAACCCATTATTTTTTCCAACAATTTATTGCTGGTTTTCCGGCCTCAGGCCCCGCACTGTCTTGCCTGCCTGCCAAAGTTCGCTTTCCCGGAGTTCTTTTAGTTCCACCTGAAGCTTTTCCCGGTAATCGGCCTGGCTGTTGCTGTCAATAGAGCGCCTGGACTCTTTTCCGGAAGCTACACTTTCATACAATTCGTTAAACACGGGCAAGGTGGCATCCCGGAATTTCTTCCACCAGTCCAGCGCACCCCGCTGGGCCGTGGTGGAACAGTTGGCATACATCCAGTCCATCCCATTTTCCGCCACCAGGGGCATCAGGGACTGAGTCAGTTCCTCTACCGTCTCGTTGAAAGCTTCCGATGGAGTATGTCCCTTTTTCCTCAATACTTCATACTGGGCGGCAAATATGCCCTGGATGGCTCCCATGAGGGTACCCCGCTCGCCGGTCAGATCGGAAAAAACTTCTTTCCTGAAATCCGTTTCAAACAGGTAACCAGAGCCGACTCCGATACCCAGTGCCAGTGCCCGGTCCCTGGCGCGTCCTGTGGCATCCTGATAAACGGCAAAACTGGAGTTCAGCCCCTTGCCGGCCAGGAAAAGCCGCCGCAGGGAGGTGCCTGAACCCTTGGGCGCCACCAGGATCACATCCACATCAGGTGGAGGCAGGATTCCGGTCTGCTCATTGAAGGTGATCCCAAAACCATGGGAAAAATATAGGGCTTTACCCGGGGTCAGGGCTTTTTTCAGGACAGGCCAGATGGCGATCTGGGCAGCATCGGAAAGTAAAAATTGCAGGATGGTCCCCTTTTGGGCAGCTTCTTCTATCTCAAATAAGGTTTTGCCAGGCACCCACCCGTCCGCCACTGCCTTATCCCAGGTGATTCCTTTACGCTGACCCACGATGACCCGCAGCCCATTATCCCGGAGATTGAGGGCCTGTCCGGGTCCCTGGACACCATAACCGATAATGGCGATGGTTTCCTCTTTAAGAACCTGCCGAGCTTTTTCCATAGGAAATTCTTCGCGGGTCACCACATCTTCCCGGACACCGCCAAAATTGAATGTTGCCATTTGCGTTTAATTTTAAGTTTAAGTTTAAAAATGTTTATCAATGTACAGTATCCTGCTTTCCGGGGACATAATAGGCGGCAGATCCTTCCACGAGCACGGTCCTCTCTACTTCAATGAACTTTTCCACCTGTGATCGGACCTTTCTCATATTTTCACTGGTGGTATACAGGATGAATCTGGCCACACCGGAAAGCCGGTTGTCTTCCAGTTCGTAGGCAGTAAGGCTCTTGATCCGGATACGTCTGCGATTGAAAGCATTGATCATCCGGTTCAGGATATTGAAGTTATTATCCGCAAACACTTCCAGCGTGAATTCCTTTTTCATGATCTTTTTTTATAACAGACCAGGTTTATTTTTTCACTTCCAGGATCATATCGGAAACCCCGGCCCCGGAAGGAACCATGGGAAATACATTTTCTTCCTTTTCCACTTTTACATCCACAAAATAGGGGCCATTGTGCGCCAGCATAGTACTCAGTACATGGGAAAGTTCTTCCCGCCGGGTGACTTCCACGGCAGGGATGCCATAAGCTTGTACCAGTTTCACAAAATCCGGGTTCACCATTTCAGTAAAAGAATATCGGCTTTCAAAGAATAATTGCTGCCATTGGCGCACCATGCCAAGGAAATTATTGTTGAGCACGACGATTTTTACGGCAATATTATACTGAAAAATAGTTCCCAGCTCCTGCAAAGTCATCTGGAAACCTCCGTCCCCGATGATGGCGATAACCGGCAAATCCTTCTCCCCCAGCCGGGCACCCATGGCTGCGGGAAGCGCAAAACCCATGGTGCCCAGGCCACCCGAAGTCACATTAGTCCTCGGCGTTTTATAGGTAAAGTACCGGGAGGTGACCATCTGGTGCTGTCCCACGTCAGTAACTATCACGGCATGACCGCCGGTCAATTCTGACAAATGACGGATTACTTCCCCCATCTTGATCTGACCGGAAACAGGGAACCAATCTCCGGCAACAATTTTTTCATATTCCTGCTGACGCAGCTGATGAAAGCTGTCCACCCAATGGTCGTGCTGCTTGGGTTCAATCCTTTCGATCAGCGCTTTCAGCGCCTCCTTGGCGTCCGCATGAATGGCAATATCCGCCGGAATGTTCTTGTTGATCTCCGACAGGTCAATGTCAATATGAATGATCTTGGCCTGACGTGCATATTTACTTAAATCCCCGGTGACCCGGTCATCAAACCGCATACCTATGGCAATCACCAGGTCGCATTGATTGATATTCTTGTTCGGTCCGTAATTACCGTGCATGCCCAGGTATCCGGCGTATAAAGGATGATCAGTCGGAAAACCAGAAAGACCGAGCAGGGTACTGGCCACCGGAATACCTGATTTTTCAGCAAATGCGGTGAGTTCCGCGGTTGCCCCGGAAAGCAAAATCCCCTGACCCGCCAGGATAAATGGCTTATTGGCCTGATTGATTAGGTCTACAGCCAGTTCAATATCCCCCGGATTCAGCACAGGTACCGGGTTATAGGTCCTGATATAGGTACAGGGTTCATAATGGAATTGCAGGTTGCCGAACTGTGCGTCTTTGGTGATATCCACCAACACAGGCCCCGGGCGTCCGGTACGGGCAATATAGAATGCCTTTGCCATGGCTTGGGGTATTTCCTCACTACGGGTGATCTGCACATTCCATTTTGTTACCGGAATAGTGATATTCATCACGTCGGTTTCCTGGAAAGCATCGGTACCCAGCAGGTGAGAAGCGACCTGACCGGTGATGCAAACCAGCGGAGTGGAATCGATCATGGCATCCCCAAGACCGGTAACCAGGTTAGTCGCTCCCGGTCCGGAGGTGGCGAAAACCACCCCAGGCCGGCCGGATACCCGGGCATAGCCCTGGGCAGCATGAATGGCCCCCTGTTCGTGTCGGGTCAGGATATGAGTAACTTTATCTGCATAATGATATAAAGCATCATAGATCGGCATGATAGCCCCTCCGGGATATCCGAAAATGGTTTCCACCCCTTCTTCCAGTAAACAGATGATCAGGGCTTCAGCCCCGGTGATCTTTTGCTCCGGTTGCTGAACAGACTCAGTCTTCGTCAGTAACGCATCCTTCTGTGGCATTTTTTACGAGTTTGGCATATTTGAATAAAACTCCGCTATCCGCTTTAAGTGGTGGCTTTTTCCAGGATTTTCTGCGTACTTCTATTTCCGTGTCCGGAATATGCAGTTCGATCAGGTTACGGGTTGCATCGATCTCAATCCAGTCATCTTCCTGGACCAGCGCGAGGGTACCCCCTTCATAGGCTTCCGGGGTGATATGCCCCACTACAAACCCATGGGTGCCTCCGGAAAACCTGCCGTCTGTGATCAGGGCAACTGTTTTACCCAAACCTGAACCTATGATGGCTGAGGTAGGCTTAAGCATTTCGGGCATTCCGGGAGCCCCTTTTGGTCCCACATACCGGATCACCACCACATCACCGGATCTTACCCTGCCGTCCTGTAAACCGCTGATTAGCTCATGCTCCCCGTCAAAGACCCGCGCAGGTCCTGCAAACTTCTCCCCTTCCTTGCCGGTAATTTTAGCCACGGCACCCAGTTGGGCCAGGTTTCCGGATAAAATTTGGATATGACCCGTTTTTTTAATGGGATCGGTAATGGGATGAATAAGGTCCTGTTGATCAAAATGAAGATCAGTGGCATCTTTCAGGTTCTGAGCCATGGTTTTTCCCGTGACCGTCATACACTGGCCATGCAACATTCCCTGCTTCAGCAGATATTTCAGGACTGCCGGAACACCCCCCTGTTTATGGAGGTCTTCCATCAGGTATTTGCCACTTGGCTTTAGATCAGCCAGCAGGGGGATCCGGTCACTGATCTGTTGGAAATCCTGAAGGGACAGGGGGACTTTTACCGTCCTGGCCATGGCAATCAGGTGAAGCACTGCATTGGTAGAGCCTCCAAGGGCCATCACTATGGTTATGGCATTTTCAAAAGCTTCCCTGGTCATGATGTCCCGGGGGCAAATCCCATTTTCCATCAGTATCCGGATATATTTCCCGGCAGATGCACATTCCTGTTTTTTGTCAGCCGATAATGCTGGATTGGATGAGCTATACGGGAGGGACATGCCCAGGGCTTCAATCGCAGAAGCCATGGTATTGGCCGTATACATCCCTCCGCAGGCTCCCGCTCCCGGACAGCTATGCTGGATAATTTCCTTAAAATCTGCTTCACTCAGCTGACCGGCCATTTTCTGACCAAGGGCTTCAAAAGCTGAAATGATATTAAGGTCCTTCCCCATATACTTTCCCGGCGCAATCGTTCCCCCATACACCATCAGGGCCGGCCTGTTCAGTCTGCCCATGGCCATCAGGGATCCCGGCATGTTCTTGTCACATCCGGGAATGGCAATCAGGGCATCATAATATTGGGCACCGCAGACTGCTTCAATGGAATCCGCAATAATTTCCCGGGATACCATGGAATACCGCATCCCATCCGTACCATTGCTGATTCCGTCACTTACCCCAATGGTATTAAAAATGAAGCCTACAAGGTCCTGCTTCCATACCCCATCTCGTACCCAGGAAGCCAGCTCATTGAGGTGCATGTTACAGGTATTTCCCTCATACCCCATCGATACAATGCCTACCTGCGCCTTTTGCATATCCTGTTCCTTCAGCCCGGTCCCGTAAAGCATGGCCTGTGCTGCAGGCTGGGTGGGATCCTGGGTAACCTGTTTACTGTATGGGTTCATTTCCTTCATCTTCAGGTATTATGGAAATCACAAAACAAAAAAACCTTCCCGTTTCTGGAGGAAGGCGATCAGTATCTGAATGTTTTATTTGATCCGATTACAGCATTCTTCCGGGGGACAGGCCAATAAAGATAATACTAATGATCCCTATTCCCGGTATAAGGGGCCGGGAACCGGAGATCCGAATATTATCTGGAATAATCTGCATGGAAAGAATGCGGAATTGATTAAAGCAAATTTAATGCGGGAATTGAATATCAACCAACAAAAACTTGATTTTTTATACTTTTATCAAATTTAATGCGGTTTTTTTTATTTTCCTCACAATATTACCAATTAATTGATAATTTTTCACTTTTGTTTGGAAATACCGCCCATGCTGTTGCTGATTGACGACCCGGTTGCAGATGGATAACCCGGTCATTCAGTTTCAGGGATATTAATCCGGGAAATCCATGCAGGACCAGCTTGATCTGCGTAAACTTGCTGGAATAACTTCCCGTTGGCTTTGCGAAAAGAATCTGATGCTTTTCGGGGTCAAACGAGATCAGCCGCCGGTAAAAGACCCCTTGTTCATATTGATAAGTGTTCCCATCGTCTTCATAATACCGGAAACTGCTGGGATCTGTTCCATACCAGACATGTATCTGCAGGACCCCATCTCCCTTATCCATCGTGCTTTGAACGGGATGCTGCATCGGGATAATGCTTCCTGCCCTGACAAAGACAGGCAGGTCATTGAGCGGTGCGGCAACCCAAAATGCATGTCCACCCTTGATATAATCGCCAGTGGACATGCGGTACCAACCACATTTTGGGAAATAAACTTTAGCGGAATCCCGGTAACTCACCACAGGTGCCACCAGCAGGGCATGACCCAGCTGGAATTCATTTTCGAATCCCGGACGGTAAATATGTTGATCATAGGCATAATCAATAGCCAGGCTCCTTTCCACAGGCATGCCATTCCGGCTGGCCTCATAGAAAGTGCTGTAGAGGTAGGGAAGCAACCGGTACCGTTGTCTGATTGATTTCCTCATGAGGGCTTCGTTCTTCTTTCCCCATCGCCAGGGCTCATGGAAAGTATTTCCCTTGGCCGTATGATTACGGAACATCGGGGTATAGGTCCCCAGCGACATCCACCGGACCATGAGGGCCGGTGTTGGATTACCGGAAAATCCGCCGATGTCCATTCCTACAAATGGTTCGCCGGAAAGCCCCATGGAATTGATCAGGCGGTAGCCCAAAAGCATATGTTTATCCGTGGAGTTATTATCACCAGTCCACATGGCCGAATAACGCTGGATACCACTATACGCGGCCCGGGACAGTACAAAGGGCCTACGGCCCCCCAGTAACTTCCGGGTACCGTTATAGGTAGCCCTGGCCATCTGCATCCCATACACATTACGGACTGAAGCCAGCGTAGCCCGGTGATCCGGGTTACCGAACTCGATGAGGTCTGGTATATCCTGACCCCAGGCGGATGGTTCGTTCATATCATTCCAGAAACCGGTCACTCCACTATCGGACAGTGCACTGAAATTCTTTCCCCACCAGGTCCGGACCTGCCTGCGGGTGAAATCAGGGAAATGGCTCCGGCCGGCCCAAACTGAACCGGTATAATAGCTTCCATCCGGGTAACGGGCAAAGGCGCTGTCCCGCATGCCTTCATCAAAAGCAGGATATCCTTTTTCCACTTTGATACCCGGATCAATAATAGTGACCAGGTGGAACCCCATCATTTTAAGGGAATCGGTCATCTCCCTGGGGTCCGGGAAAGTGACCGGGTTCCAGGTAAATACCTTGTAATGGTCCATATAATCAATATCACAATACAGCACATCACAGGGAATCTGCTTTTCACGGAATGTCCGGGCAATGCCCAGCAATTCCTTGCTGCTCATGTAACTGTACCTGGACTGCTGGTAACCTAGGCTCCAGAGCGGGGGCATATGAATATGTCCGGTCAGCGCAGAGTAATCCTGAAGGATCCCCCGAATGGTGGAAGCTCCGAAAAAATAATAGTTCATTTCACCGTCATCGGCACCAAAAAAACAAAACTGACTATCCGTAGATGATCCAAAATCAAAAAAGGACCGGAATGTATTGTCAAAGAATATTCCGTAAGTCAAAGAATCATGGATACCCAGATAAAACGGCATCGTGGAATATATGGGATCCCGGTTAAGGGAATAACCAAAAGCATCCGTGTTCCAATTCACATAATGGTTTCCCCGGCGGTTAAGGTTACCGGTCTTTTCACCTAATCCAATGAACTTTTCACCTGGTAATAATGTTCGGTAATCCGTGATTTCATGGCCCAGCCAGCGTACACCCAAACCCCCGTAATCCCCACTCAGCATTTTTCCTCCCCGGGTGTAAAAACTGATCTGCAACGGGTCCTTATTCACCCGGACTTCGAGGGAATCCGTAAGGAGCAAAATATTGCCTTTGGAATCCTGTACTTTGGTGAACTCCCCATCCGGTTTGCCGATAACCGCATAGGAAAAATCCGATGAAAATACCTGATGTGACATCCTGACCCGGATCATTGTCGGACTGTAAACCTGGATCGAAGCCCAGCATCTGGTGGTTCGGATCAATATTCCATGTGATGTCTGATGAAAATTAACCACATCCCCCGCCGAAGTACTCAGTCGACTGCCCTGTGCTAATCCGCTTAGGGCTCCAAAAAGAATCAATGGCAGTAAAACGGGGATCTTAGAAGAAAAAACCCTGGTGATCATGTAGGTGTACTGTTTAACCACATAAATGGCATCCAAGATACCATTTTTCTTATTAATGTGTATAATATACACATTTTATTTTTAATAGCTGAAAGAAGTTCTTCCGTATAAAACTACAGACAGTTCCTGATAATCCGGCGTAGTGAATTTTCCTGTAGCTCAAGCTGACGCAACAGGGTAAGCTGATTTTTTGCCCGGACAAAATTGTGTTCCGGATATCTGATGGGATAATATATATCGTTGTTGAGGAAATCAGTAAGGAACCGGATCCCCTGCATATAGATTATGAACTGGCCAGCATAGTAAAGCAAATCTTTTTCCGTCTCGGTAAGTCCTTCCCCGATCTCGGACAGATACCCTTTCATAAGCGCTTCATAATAAGGTTCCCGGATGACGATTTTGGCGTAATCCTGTTCTTCCTCCGAAACCGGACTAGTATAGGTCCGCACCATATCTCCCAGATCGG
>Ga0307374_10009373_pt1 | contig 14429 bp, 11 predicted proteins | sample OX3MG_FD_202532 | JGI IMG/M metagenome (GOLD analysis project Ga0307374, IMG submission 202532) | Soil microbial communities from Risofladan, Vaasa, Finland - OX-3 | ecosystem: Environmental > Terrestrial > Soil > Coastal area > Acid sulfate soil | place: Finland: Risofladan, Vaasa | collected... | reverse complement strand
GGCCGCTCGCTCGGGTTCCCGACGGCGAACATCGTGCTGCCGCGGCGCCCGCCGCTCGCGGGCGTGTACGTCATCGAGTGCTGCGGCGCGGACAGCGGGGACGCGCTGCGCTGGCTGCCTGGCGTGGCGAGCGTCGGGCGCCGGCCGACGGTGAACGAGCTCGTCGCCCCGCTGCTGGAGGTGCATCTGTTCGACTTCGACGCGGCGCTCTACGGCAGGCATCTCAAGGTACGCTTTCTCGCCAAGCTGCGCGACGAGGCGAAATACCCGGACCTCGGCGAGTTGCGCGAGGCGATCGCGCGCGACGTCGCGCAGGCAAAGGAATATTTCTCGGAACATGGCTGACTACAAGAACACCCTCAACCTGCCGGACACCCCCTTCCCGATGCGCGGCGACCTCGCCAGGCGCGAGCCGCAATGGGTCGCGGACTGGCACGAGAAGGGGGTCTACCGTCGCCTGCGCCAGATCGCGAAGGGGCGTCCGCGCTTCGTGCTGCACGACGGCCCGCCGTACGCCAACGGCGACATCCACATCGGGCATGCGGTCAACAAGATCCTCAAGGACATCATCGTCAAGTCGAGGTCGCTGGCCGGCTTCGACGCGCCGTACGTGCCCGGCTGGGACTGCCACGGCATGCCGATCGAGGTACAGATCGAGAAGCAGTACGGCAAGCACCTGTCGGCCGAGGAGACGCAGCGCCTGTGCCGGGCGTATGCCCAGGAGCAGATCGAGCGCCAGAAGAAGGACTTTCAGCGCCTCGGCGTGCTGGGCGACTGGGACCACCCGTACCTCACGATGGCCTTCAAGAACGAGGCCGACGAGATCCGCGCGCTCGGCACGCTGCTCGCCAAGGGCTACGTGTACCGGGGATTGAAGCCGGTCAACTGGTGCTTCGACTGCGGCTCGGCGCTCGCCGAGGCCGAGATCGAATACGAGGACCGCAAGGACCCGGCGATCGACGTCGGATTTGCGTTCGCCGAGCCGGACAAGGTGGCGCGCGCCTTCGGCCTGGCACGGCTGCCCGACAAGCCCGGCTACGCGGTGATCTGGACCACGACGCCTTGGACGATTCCGGCCAACCAGGCGCTGAACGTCCATCCGGAGTTCACCTATCAGCTGGTGGACACCGAGCGCGGCCTGCTGATCCTTGCCGCCGAGCTCGAGGAGCAGTGCCTGGCGCGCTATAAGCTCTCCGGCCGCGCGCTCGGTTCTTGCAAGGGCGCGGCGCTGGAGAACATCGCCTTCCGGCACCCGTTCTACGGGCGCACGGTGCCGATCTATCTCGGGGACTACGTGACGCTCGACACTGGCACCGGCATCGTGCACTCGGCGCCGGCCTACGGCGTCGAGGACTTCGAGTCCTGCCGCCGCTACGGCATGAAGGACGACGAGATCCTCACGCCCGTGCAGGGCGACGGCCACTACCTGAAGTCGTTGCCGCTGTTCGGTGGTCGCATGATCTGGGACGCCAACCTCGAGGTCGTCGCCGAGATCGAGCGCCGCGGGGCGCTGTTCGCCAAGCAGGACTACGTCCACAGCTACATGCATTGCTGGCGCCATAAGACTGCGGTGATCCTGCGCGCCACGGTGCAGTGGTTCGCCGGCATGGACGCGGTGCCCGGCTGGGAAGGAGTCAAGCCGGGCGAGACGCTGCGCACCACCGCGCTGCGCGGCGTCGACAACACCCAGTTCTTCCCGGCCTGGGGCCAGGCGCGCCTGCGCGGGATGATCGCCAACCGACCCGACTGGACGCTGTCGCGCCAGCGCCAGTGGGGGGTGCCGATGCCGTTCTTCGTGCACAAGGAGACCGGGGCGCTGCATCCCGAGACCCTCGAGCTGCTCGAAGCGGTGGCCATGCGGGTGGAGGAGGGCGGCATCGAAGCCTGGCAAAAGCTCGACCCGCGCGAGCTGCTCGGAAGCGAGGCGGCGCACTACGAGAAGGTGAAGGACACGCTCGACGTGTGGTTCGACTCGGGCTCGACGCACTTCACCGTGCTGCGCGGCTCGCATGCCGCGCAAACGGCGTTCCCGGCCGACCTCTACCTCGAGGGCTCCGACCAGCATCGCGGCTGGTTCCACTCCTCGCTGCTGGTGTCGTGCATGATGAACGGTGTGCCGCCCTACAAGGGGCTGCTCACCCACGGCTTCGCGGTCGATGGCCAAGGCCGCAAGATGTCCAAGTCCAAGGGCAACGTGATCGCGCCGCAGGAGGTGGCCGGCACCCTGGGGGCCGAGATCCTGCGCCTGTGGGTGGCGAGCACCGACTACTCGGGCGAGCTGTCGATCTCGAACGAGATCCTCAAGCGCGTGGTCGAGGGCTACCGCCGCATCCGCAATACGCTGCGCTTCCTGCTCGCCAACACCTCCGACTTCGACTCGGAGCTGCACGCGGTGCCGGTCGGGGAGATGCTCGAGATCGATCGCTACGCGCTTGCCCTCGCGGCGAAGCTGCAGGCGGCGCTCGAGGAGGACTATGCCCGCTACCAGTTCCATCTCGTGGCGCAGAAGCTGCAGACGTTCTGTTCCGAGGACCTGGGTGCGTTCTATCTCGACATCCTGAAGGACCGCCTGTACACCTGCGGCGCGCAATCGCACGCGCGCCGCTCGGCCCAGACCGCGCTGTGGCACATCACGCACAGCGTGGTGCGGCTGATGGCGCCGATTCTGTCGTTCACCGCCGAGGAGCTGTGGCCGGCGTTCACCGGCAGGAAGGAAGACAGCGTGTTCTTCCACACCTGGCACCCCCTGCCGGCGGTGCCGGACGGGGCGGCGTTGCTCGCGCGCTGGGAGCGGCTGCGCGAGCTGCGCAATCCGGTGCGCAAGAAGATCGAGGCGCTGCGCGCCTCCGGCCAGGTCGGCTCTTCGCTGCAGGCCGAGGCCGAGCTGCGCGTTGACGGCGCCGATTACGAGCTGCTGGCGAGCCTCGGCGAAGATCTGAAGTTCGTGCTGCTGACCTCGGCAGCGCGCGTCGAGCGGGCAGCAGGGCGCGAGGACGAGAGCGTCGCGGTCGCTGCCAGCGCGCACGCCAAGTGCGGGCGCTGCTGGCATTACCGCGCCGACGTCGGCGCCAGCCCCGAGCATCCCGGCCTGTGCGGGCGCTGCATCGAAAACCTGCACGGCGCGGGCGAGACGCGCAAGCATGCGTAAGGCGTATCCCTGGTTCGCGCTGGCCGCGGCGGTCGTCGCCGCCGACCAGCTCACCAAGTGGCTGCTGCAGGCCGCCTTGCACCCCGGGGAGCGCTACCCGGTGACAGGGTTCTTCAACCTGGTGCTGGTCTTCAACAGGGGCGCGGCTTTCAGCCTGCTCGCGCGCGCGCCGGGATGGCAGACGCCGCTGTTCGCGGCGATCGCCGTGGCGGCCATCGTCGTCGTTTCGGTGCTGCTGCTGCGCACGTCGGGGCGGCGCCTGTACTGTGCCGGGCTGGCGCTGATCCTCGGCGGCGCGATCGGCAACCTGATCGACCGACTGCGCTACGGCTACGTGGTCGATTTCCTCGACTTGCACGCGCTCGGCTGGCACTGGCCGGCATTCAACGCCGCCGATTCGGCGATCACCGTCGGCGCGGCGCTGCTGATCCTCGACAGCTTCGTGCACGCCAGGCGTGCAAGTGATGAGCGCGCCTGACGGGCTGCCGCGGCTGCTGAAGGCGCTTGCCTTCGCGGCCCACAAGCACCGCGACCAGCGGCGCAAGGACGCCGAGGCCTCGCCGTACATCAACCACCCGATCGCGCTCGTCGACCTGCTGGTGAACGAGGGCGGCGTGCACGACGTCGAGGTGCTGTGCGCCGCGCTGCTGCACGACACCATCGAGGACACGGCCACTACGCGCGCGGAGCTGGAAGCCGAGTTCGGCGCGCGCATCGCCGGGATCGTGGCCGCGGTGAGCGACGACAAGGCGTTGCCCAAGGCGGAAAGAAAGCGCGCCCAGGTCGAGCATGCCGCGCAGCTGCGCGCAGGCCGCACCGGGATGCCGCGCGACCTCGGGCACGCCGCGATGTTGGTCAAGCTCGCCGACAAGATCTGCAACCTGCGCGACGTGGACGAGCACCCGCCGGCAGGCTGGGACCGCGCGCGCCGGCGCGAGTATTTCGACTGGGCGAAGCAAGTGGTCGACCAGCTGCGTGGCACGCAGCCGCGGCTCGAGCAGGCATTCGATGCCGCCTACGCGAGGCGACCGGAATGAGCGCTGGCGGCGGCCTCGTCACGCTGCACTACCGCCTGAGCCTGGAGCACGGCGAAGAGCTGCTATCGACCTTCGACGCCGCGCCTGCGACGCTGGCGCTCGGCGCGGGCGAGCTGGCGCCCGGCCTGGAGCGCTGCGTCGAGCAGGCCGAGCCGGGCAAGCGCTACGTATTCCTGCTCGAGCCCGAGCAGGCCTTCGGCGAGCGGCGCGAGGAGCTGCTGCAGGCGGTGCCCCGTGCCGCGTTTCCCGCCGACATGGCGCTCGCGCCGGGCGAGGCGGTGGAATTTGCCGGTCCCGAGGGCTACGCGCACCTGGGGATCGTGCTCGAGGCCGGCGAGGACCGGGTGCGGGTGGATTTCAATCACCCGCTCGCCGGAAGGCGCCTGCGCTTCGAGCTCGAGGTGATTTCCGTCCTGTGAGGGCTGCGCGCCAAGACCCTGCGCGGCGCGCGGCTTTCGCGCCTGCGGCCCCAAGTGGCAAGATGTCGGCATGACTGAGATGGAAGTACTGCTTGCAAAGCCGCGCGGCTTCTGCGCCGGCGTGGAGCGCGCGATCGAGATCGTGGAGCACGCCCTCGAGCAGTTCGGGGCGCCGATCTACGTGCGCCACGAGATCGTGCACAACCGCTACGTGGTGGAGCACCTGCGCGCCCGGGGCGCGGTGTTCGTCGACGAGCTGAACGAGGTGCCGGCCGGCGGCATCGTGATCTTCAGCGCGCACGGCGTGTCGCAGGCCGTGCGGCGCGCCGCCGCGGAGCGCGGTCTCAAGGTGTTCGACGCCACCTGCCCGCTGGTCACCAAGGTGCACGTCGAGGTGGCCAAGATGCTGCGCGCCGGCTACGAGATCGTGATGATCGGCCACCGCGGCCATCCCGAGGCCGAGGGCACCATGGGTCAGGCCGCCCGCGGCATGCACCTGGTCGAATCGATCGCCGACGTGGCGCAGCTCGCCGTGAACGATCCGGACAAGCTCGCCTACGTGACCCAGACCACGCTCTCGGTCGATGACGCGGCGGCGATCGTCGCGGCGCTGAAGGCGCGCTTTCCCGCGATCCGCGGGCCGAAGACGGACGACATCTGCTACGCCACGCAAAACCGCCAGGACGCGGTGAAGCTGATGACGCCGCGCTGCGACGTGGTGATCGTGGTCGGTTCGCCCAACAGCTCGAACTCCAACCGGCTGCGCGAGGTGGCGCGCAACATGGGCGCCGAGGCTTACATGGTGGACAGCGCCGCGGACCTGCGTCCGGAGTGGGTCGCCGGCAAGCGCCGCATCGGGGTGAGCGCGGGCGCGTCGGCGCCCGAAGTACTGGTCGAGGAGCTGATCGCGCGGCTCAGGCAGCTCGGGGCCACCCACGTGCGGCAACTCGAGGGCATTACCGAGAACGTGGTCTTCACCCTGCCGCGCGAGCTCACGCATCGCGCGCCCACCTCCTCCTAGAGCCCTGCCGCGGGCGCGCGCCGCGGCTTTCGGGCAGTTGGGCGAATCAGTAGACCGGCCGCGGGCGGCAGCGCCTCAAGGAGGCCGCCGCCCGCCTCGCCCCGCTTACTGCGAGATCAGTTCGCGCCAGGACACCCGGCGGCCCTGCACGGTGCTGGGCGCGACCGGCGTCGTCTGGGTGAGCTGCTGGTTGTCCGCGGTGGTGACAATGGTCTTCACGTCGCCGCTGGGCAGCTTGACCACGTTGATGCCGACCACCAGCGAAGCGGCGATCTGCGTGCTCACCATGTTGGCGCTGGCGCCCTGGATGAAGCTTCCCGTCTTGTAGTCCAGGAAGTTGATCCAGCCCGAGCCGCCCGCGACGCAGGTGTCGCTCGAGGGCACGTTGGATGCGACCACCAGCGTGCCGAGCTGCAGCTGCGGATCGACGTTGACGCGCTCGCCGCTGTCGGGCAGGTCGACCCACCACCCATCCTGGGTATTGAAGTCCACCGCGTTGCTCGTCGCGGTGCGTTGCGGCGGCGCGGAGCCGGAGATGGCGGTCAGCGTCTGCTGCACGAACTGGCCCGAGGTGCGCACGTCCGGCAGGGGCGTCGAGCTCAGCGTGTCCTTCAGCGCGTAGATCGATTGCACCTGCGTGCTGCCCTTGTCGCTGTTGCCGAGCAGTTCCCCCGTGGCCACGTACACGACGTCGAAGTTGTCGACCGACGCCAGCTCGGGCCGGGTGGTCAGAGGCTGCGGCGTGCCCGACGGGTCGGTGAGTGTTTCGAGCTTGAACGCGGTGCCGGTGGTGAGCTGGAAGCGCCACACGTTGCCCTTGAGGTCGACCCCGTACACCTGCTGCGCGGTGTTGTCGTAATACGAGTTGTTCACCCAGGCGTTGATGTGGTTCAGCCCGCTGGGGTCGACCGTCCCGGCCACGCACGGCGAGGTGGTGCTCACGCCGTCGCAGCCCACCCCGGTGCCGATGCGCTGCAGGATGGCCCCGGTCTGCGCATCGAGCACGTACAGGTAGCCCTGTCCGTTGCCCGGGTTGACGTTGTTGTAGCCCGAGGTGACGAGCACCACCCAGCGGCCGTCGACCGGGCTCTTGACGATCTCCGGGTTGCCGAAGCTGTAGCCGAGGTTGCAGTCCTGGAAGTAGCTGCCGCTGTTGGCCTGCGCGTCGGACAGGCAAGTGGTGCTGGCGTTGGCGGCGAATTCCCACAGCCCCTTCGGGTTGTTCGGGTCGGTGACGTCGAGCGCGTAGTAACCGCGTCCGCCGCCGTTCAGCCCCGCGACCAGGATCGTGTGCCAGCTCGTGGTCGAAGGACACTTGGTGGTGGCTGTTTCCCCGAAACACACGTCGCCGATCGTGGGCGAGCCGTCCGCGTAGTACTGGTGCGCGTACGGGATGTCGGCCAGGTTCTCCAGCTGGGGCAGAAGCATTGACGGCACGTAGGCCCAGCGCTCGGAGCCTTGCCCGTTGGTGGGGCTCGCGACCAGCGTGCCGGTGAAGGTGTCGTCCGACGTCGCGGTGGTCGCGATGCCGCCGGTCTGGTAATAGACCTCGCCGTTCGGCCCCTGGGTGTTGAAGGCGTGCAGCATGCCGTCGTTCGCCGCGGCGAACACGGTGCCGGCGCGCGTTCCGGTGGCGCCGTTGGTGCTGGCCGCAAACGTCTGGTAGTACTGGTCCTGCCCCCCGGCGTACGAGCCGCTGTCGTAGCCGAACGGCGCGGACTTCACGTAGGCCGGCTGCGCGTCCACGATGTCACCGAGCAGGTGCTCGCGCGGGCGGTACAGGTCGGTGGTCGCGGTGCCGCCGGTCGACTCGTTCGAGGGATCGCCGCGCAGGTAGTCCACCAGATTGTCCGGCGTGGCCGAGGTGTCGCGGCCGCTGCCGTCGCTCGCCCAGGTGGTCGCCTGGGGCAGCGTGAGCGGGTTGAAATAGGCCATCTGCGCCGCGGACAGCTCGGAGCCGTCGTTGCAGCCCGGGTAGTTGCCGGTGGCGAACGCGCCCGGCCAGCAGAAGCTCTCCAACAGGTTGCCGTTCTGGCCGCCGCCCGCCGTCGTGTCCGTCGGGTCGAAGGTATAGATGTTGCGGTCGTATTGCGTGCGCTGGTCGAGCAGCGCCTGCGCCGACCACAGCTCGCGCGAGGCCACGATCCCGGTGCTGAGGTCGATGGTGCGTGCCGTGAGGTCGCCGGTCCACTGCACCGTCTGGTACTGGGCGGTGAAGGCGAAGTTGTCGCCCGCGACCGGCTGCAGGTTCGAGGTGGCCGCGGCGGCGCCCGCGCCGACGCGCGAGCTGACGTTGGACAGCGTCGAGTTGATGGCGTTGGACAGCGAGACCGGGTCCTTGGCGGTAAAGAACTCGCCGTGGCCGTCGACCGCGGCGTGCCACAGGTCGTCGAGCGCGCTCGGCGAGTCGGCGGACGGCACCGGCCAGTTCAGGCTGCCTTGCTTGATGCTGAAGAAGTCCCCGCTGGTCTCGGTCAGGTAGTTCGGGTCGAAGTTGAGCAGGCCGGACTGGCCGATGATGACGCCGAAAAAGTCCATGTGCTGCTGCGGGTTCGGGTCGGTCTGGGTGGTCGGCACTTCGTCGGCGAGATCCGGCCGCAGGTCGGTCTGGTAGTAGTACATGGCGGTGTCGGCGAGGGTGTTGGTCGACCCCGTCAGGCCGCCGTCGTAGGCGCCGATGGCGCGCGTGTGGTAGCCCGAATTGGTGTTGTCCTGGTTGCCGATCGACCCGCCGCTGAGGGTCTGGCCCGCGTTGCCGTTCCAGTAGCCGTCGGTCACCAGCACGGTGTAGTTGGGTTGGCAGGCGACCTCGATCGGGCTGGCTCCCATGCCGTTGGCCAGGCGCGGCGTGGAGGTGCTGCCAAGGCCGGCGAGGTACTGGCCGACTCGCGACACCGCCTCGCGCAAAGGCGTGCCGCTATTGGCCTCGGCTGCGTACAGGTGCTGGTACCACAGGTCCTTCTGGTTGCCAGAGCCCGAGGTGAAGTCGTCGATCGCGAGGAACGCGCTCGATTGCACCGGGTTGCCCGGATTGATGGTGATGAAGCCGACCCGGAAGGCGCTGGTGAGACCGGCGAACGCGCGGCCGATCGCGGTCTTCGCCATCTCGTTACGCGTGCGGTAGTAGGCGTACCAGTTGGCGAAGTTGGTCATCTCCTCGGCGTAGGTGCAGGTGCTCACCGCCGCGCAATCGGTCCGCCCCGCGTATTTGGGATAGGTCGCGGGAATCGAGTCGGTCGGCGGATCGAGGAAGGGGACGATGCTGGTGCGCACGAACGTGCCGACGCCGGTGCGGATCAGGCCGGTGGCCGAGTTCGCGCCGCCGCTCATGCTGGTCGTCGTCGTCGCGATGCCGCCGATGGTCGTCCCGCCCGCCATGGTCGCGTTCACGGTCGATGAGCTGCTGCCGTTGGTGCTCATGTTTCTCTGCTGCAACGCGATGGTCGTGCCGTTGCCCGACGCGCCGGTTCCGGAGGGGGCGGTAATCGTGACCGTGGCGCCGCTCGAAGTGGCCGTGTAGCCGGTGCTGCCGCCATTGATGGCCGATGCGACCGAACTGGCCATCCATGCCGCCAGGGCGCTCGAGTTGCCCGAGCAGCCGCCGCTGCAGCTGATCGTGGACGGGAGCAGCTGCGTCGCCGAGTTCGCGATGATCGAAGTGATCGTGCTGCGGGACCGCCAGTTGCTGCTCACGCCGCTGAACGTGAGCGCGACGCTCGCGCTGGCGCCCGGCGTTCCGTTGTCGGTCACCGTGATCGCCTTGCCGTTCGGCGCGGTTCCGGTGGCCGTCGCGGTCACCACCACCGTGCCGCTGTTGCAGCTCAAGCCGCCGCTGGGGGTCTGGCACGCGGCGGTATAGCCGCTGCCCCCGGGGTTGTTGATCGCACTCACGATCTGCGAGGCGATCAAATTGATGGCGGTCGTGCTCGACGGGGTGCCGCTGACGCTGCTGGTGATCAGGCTGGTGCTGCCCACCTTGATCGCGCTGATCACGCCCAGCCCGCTGCTTGCCTGCGGATTGGTGACCGTGATGGTGCCGCTCGCCGCGGTGGCGGCAATTATCCCGTTGGTGAGGCTGCCGGTGTACTTCGGCCGCGTGTAGCCGGTGCTGGTGTTGTACTTGGCTTCGCAGTTGGTGAGCGCGGTGCTGTTGCAGTAGCGCACCGGCGCCGGGACGCTGTAGGTGACCCCGCCGACCACGGTCGGCGCCGTCGCGGCCGTGCAGGTGGTGAGCGTCGAGTCGGTGCAGTATTCGGTCGGGGTGATGCGGTAGTAGTACGGCGCGCCGTGGACGTAAAAGATGGTGCTCTGGCTCGTGCCGCTGCTGTGGCCGTAACCGTGGTTGGTGCTCGGATAGTTGTACCCGCTGTTGGCCTGGCAGTGGCCGCCGTCGGTCGGGTCGGAGTCGGTCGGCGTGGCCGATTGGAGGTCGCACCAGACCCGGTCCGGATAGTTGTCGACGAGGTCGGAGGTCCCGCCCGCGGTGTCGGTCGCGCTGCCGGCCGGGAACATGTGGATCGTGTCGTAGTCGTTGTGGATCATCGAGCTGGAGCTGACCGCGTCCATCGGCACTTCGGTCCAGTTGTCGGTGGCCGCGGCGTCCATCGACGGCATCGAGGTGCCGTCGAAGTTCACCGCCGGCAGGTAGCGGATCGTGGGGTTGTAGTACTGCACGTTCACGTCCGGCGACATGATCGGCGGATCGCCCACCTCGCAGTTCTGCAGGTTGGTATTGAGCGTCGAGCCGAAGTCCAGGGAATCGAAGCACAGCTTGTTGGTGTCCGAGGTGAAGTAGCGGCCGACGTAGTCCGGCGTGTACTGCTGCCGCATCGAGCCCGAGTCGTCGAACAGCAGCATGATGTTCGGCTGCACGCTCGAGGCGGGCTGCGCAAGCGGCTCGGAGGCGAGGTCGGTGAGTCCGGCGTAAACGCTCCCCGGAATCAGGGTCGCGGCGCCCAGCGCGCAGCCCAGCATCCTGAGGAGCAGCTTGATCGGTTTGCGCATGATGATTCTCCCTGCGGGCCGGTGCGTCAGTACACCGTGGCCTGCACGTAGCTGACCGTGTTGCGGGGCCCCTTGATCTGCACCGTGACGCGATATACCGCGGTGGCCGGGACCGTAAGCGCGTAGCCGCCGTAGGTGGCCGCGCCCTTTGTCCCGCCGCCGGCTGCACCTCCGCCTCCGGCTGCGCCCGAAACCTGCATGCAATTCGCGCCCGAGGGGTCTCCGTCCAGCTGGCACAGCCGCTGGATCACGTAGCTCACGGTGTTGCCCGCGGCATCGGTGCCGACCGGCACCGCCGTGCTCCAGTCGAAGGACGACTTGGTCGGATCCTCGCCGAACTGTGCGTCGGGAATGCCCCAGTTGTCGTAATACGCGTTTGCGGCATTGGAGGTCCACAGGGTGCTGCCGCCGTTGTTGATCAGCCAGGTGCGCGCCGCCTCGATGCCCAGGTCTCCGGACATGGTCGCGCTCTGCTTGAAGGCGAGGTTGTTGGCGATCATCGCGCCGGTGCCGACGCTGCGCATCATCGCGATGCCCGCGAGCGACATCGCGACCAGCACGATCAGCGCGATGAACAGCACCACGCCCTGCTGGCGGGCGCGCGGCAGGGCGGCGGTTCTCACGAATACCCCCACAGCATGTTGCGCAGCGGCACCACGGTCTGGTACACGCGGTAGCGGTAGCAGCTCGGCAGCCCTCCCGGAACCGTAAAGGTTCCGCCCTGCCAGGTGGGCGCCGTGGTGGTCGCCGTACAGGCGCCACCCGGGGTGGCCGGCTTCTCGTAGGTGCCGATGCGCACCAGCACCCCGATGCGCACGGAGAGCACCTGCTGCCACTGGGCGCTCGTGGCCGGCTGCACGTTGTTGTACTCGTCGACGATGCCGTCGCCGGCGGTGGCGCCGCCAGCGCCGTCGTCCTTGCCGTACTGCGCGCGCAGATCGACAACGCCGTCGACCAGGTCCTGCGGGCTGGCCGTACCGGCCACGTTCAGCAAAGTGTCCGTCAACTGCAGCCGGTACTGGCCGACGGCGGGGTTGGCGATGGAGTAAGTTCGCACCACCGGGTTGCCGATGTCGAAGATCAGGTCGTTGGTGGTGTAGGTGCTGGGGAAACTGCCCCAGGACGGCGGGTTGTAGAGTCCGCTCGCGCCGGGGTTCATCTGCAGCTTCGAGGCGGTGGCCTGGACGTTGGTGATGTTCGCCATGGTGCAGGGCGTGCTGGGCGACTGGCTCACCAGCAGGATCAGGTCGCCGACGTTATAGCCCTGGGTACCGGAAACCATGACCTCGGAAGAGGACGCGTTGAAGCTCTGAATGGTGGATCCCATCGAGAGCACGGTTCCGCTCGCGTACATCACCGTGATCGTGTTCGGGGTCACCGACGAGTCGATGTACACCGGCGCGAGCACGAGGTTCGGCAGCGGCGAGCCGGCCTGGACGTTGGGCGAGTAGTTGCCGTTGTAATACCAATCGAGGTTGCCGCAGCCGAGCACGTTGGCCTGGTTGATCCCGTAGCCCGCCATCTCCACGTCGCGCTGGATGGTGAACAGCGCGATCAGGCCGTTGGTCTGCCCGCTGCCCGCCCCGAGCGCCGAGCGGTTGAAGTTGTCGCTGGCGATGTAGGCCTGGGTGATGATCAGGATGCCGATCAGGCCGATCGCAACTCCGACCAGGACCTCGACCAGGCTCATGCCTTGTTCGCGTGCGCGCATGGGGGTTCTCATGGGCTGGTAGCGCCTTTGATATTCGCGACCACGATCTGCTTGCTGACGGTCGGGTCACCGGGCTTTTGCCAGTACAGCGCCACCGTGACCTGGGTGGCCGGGGTTCCCGCCACAGTGATCGTGGGCGCGTTGGCGCCGGTCGCCTTGGGCAGGCTGCTCTGCACCTGCGCGACCCAGGCGTCGCGCGGGGCGTAGGCGGCTCCGGTGGTGTCGTAGCGCGCGAGATCGACCTGGTCGACCCAGATCTGGCTGATGATCTGGTTGGCGAGGAACGCGGCGTCGGAGCGGTACTTGGCGTCGACCGTGGTCTGCATGCCGACGGACTGCATGCCGAGCATCGCCAGGATGCCGATCGAGAAGATCAGGATCCCGATCAGCGCCTCGATCAGCACCATGCCCTTCTGCGCGGAGTGTGGACGTGCGCTCATCGTCGCTCCCTCTCAGTCGCAGACGCGCGGATCCGTGGTGTCGGTCACCTTCGGATCACACAGCTTCGCTTGCCCGCCGGTGGACACCTGGATGCGCAGGCAGCGCATGGGGCCCGGCGTGGTGGCGTTCTGGCAGTTGCCGCCGGCCGGATTGGAGAGGTCGATCTGAGTAATGCCCGTGCCGACGACGCGACCCAGGCCGTTGAACACCACGTTCGAGGCGTCGGCGGTCACCGCTACGTTCGCGCTTCCTTCGCTGGCGTTCTTTTCCTCGACGATCTGCGGCGCGGCAGCCGTGCTGGCGTTGCCGCCGGCCGGAGCGACGTTGCACAGGCCAGTCGGGTCGGCCAGGCTGACGATCCAGTTGAGCGAGGTGGTCGACAGGGTGCAGGCCGAAGTGAAGTCGCTCACCAGCTGGAAGCGCACGGGTGTGTTGAGGCGCACCGCCTCGGAGCGCGCCAGGTCGAGGCCCTGCAGCGTCGTCGCGCCGGCATTGCGGATCTGCGTGTTCTGCAGGAAGGTCGTGAACGCCGGCACGCCGAGAAAGAGCACGAGCGCCATGATCACCAGGCCGATCATCAGCTCGATGAGGGTGACGCCGCGCTGCAGGCGCATGCTCAGCACGTGTCGCCTTTCCTCTGGATCCAGCAGTTGACGGTGCCCGAGGTGGCCCAGCCGGTCGGGGCCGTGATGTTGGTCGTGCGCACGTTCGACTCGTTGATCGTGTAGGTGAACGTGCTCATGTTGGCGAGGCCGGTGGCGGTGAGGGTGTAGGTCTGGTCTCCGGGGCCGCTCGAGGTGCCGGAGGCGCAGGTGATGGTGAAATACTTCGCGTTGTCACCGCTCGGCATCGTCACCCCGCAGGTGCCGGGCGTGCCGGAAGCATTGTAGAAATGATTGTCCGCGTAGTACTTCTCCATCGCGATGCGCGTGGAGGACAGATTCGCGACCGCCTCCGCGATCTTGCCGCGCATGATGTAATCCTGGTACGAGGGCAGCGCGATCGCCGCGAGGATGGCGACGATCGCGAGCGTGATCATCAGCTCGAGCAGCGTGAAACCTTTGGCCTGGCGCATGGGAACTTCCCTCCCTGGGTGCCTGAATGCTAGGCGGAGCCGGCGCAACCGGGCAAAGCCGGGCGACCGGCGGCGGGAATGGTGCCCTGAACGGCGCGCCGAGCGGTGCAGCGCGGGAAATCGGTCACGCTTTCGCGAGGAGGAAATTGTTCACACGCGAACCCTGCCCCGCTATAATCCTCCGCTCGCGTCGGGCGTACGCGATCCACAGGCTGGTGTAGCTCAGTTGGTAGAGCAACTGATTCGTAATCAGTAGGTCCCCCGTTCGAGTCGGGGCACCAGCACCAATCCCGCCGCTCTCGGACACTTTCCTCGAACGATGGCAGCCCGCATCCTCGTGGTGGATGACGACGAAAGCCTCCGGGAGCTGCTCAGGCTGCACCTGCGCACTGCCGGCTACGACGTGCGCGTCGCGGAGGACGCGATCGTCGCCGGGCACATGGTGCTGAAGGACCCGCCCGACCTGATCATTACCGACGTCAACATGCCGTTCATGGACGGCTTCGAGTTCGTCGCGGCGCTGAAGGCGGACAAGTCGATCCCCGACATTCCGGTGATCTTCCTCACCTCCGT
>Ga0307374_10009372_pt1 | contig 14430 bp, 9 predicted proteins | sample OX3MG_FD_202532 | JGI IMG/M metagenome (GOLD analysis project Ga0307374, IMG submission 202532) | Soil microbial communities from Risofladan, Vaasa, Finland - OX-3 | ecosystem: Environmental > Terrestrial > Soil > Coastal area > Acid sulfate soil | place: Finland: Risofladan, Vaasa | collected... | reverse complement strand
GTGGGGATCTTCCTGTTTCGGCAATTCTTCAGCACGCTCCCGATGGAACTCTTCGAGGCCGGGCGCCTGGATGGCCTCTCCGATCTCAGTATGCTCTTCCGCATTGCCTGGCCGCTCTCCCGTGGCGCGATCGTGACCGTGGCCGTACTGGTCTTTATGAATGGCTGGGACGACTTCCTCTGGCCCCTGGTGGTCGAGCACGATCAGAACTACCAAACCGCCACGCAGGCGGTCGGCCTCTTCGTCCGCGGCGGCGCGAGCAACGGCTACCTGACCTGGCAATTGGCCATGGCGACCGTCCTGGCCCTCCCCGTGCTGGCCATCTTCGTCTTTGGCCAGCGCTATTTCGTGGAGGGGATCGCCACCACGGGGCTGAAGTAGGATGACGTATAGAGTGTTGATTGTCGGGGCCGGCCAGATGGGCCGCGGCTGGGGTGAGACCTTGCGCGACTGCCCCGAAACCAACATCGTGGCCTGGGTGGACGTGCTGCCCGGCGCCGCCGCTCGTGCCGCGGCGGAGCTTGGCTTGGCCGCCGTCCTCACGGACACCGAGCTCGATAGGGCGATTACAACTGCCAGGCCCGATTTCGTGGTCGACGTCTCCCCGCCCGAGGCACACCGGGACGTCACCCTGGCGGCGCTCACGCGGGGCTTGCCCGTGCTGGGCGAGAAACCGATGGCCGCCGGCATGGCTCAGGCGCGTGACATGGTGGCGGCCGCCGAGCGGGCGGGCAAGCTCTACATGGTCAGCCAGAATCGCCGTTACGATCGCAACCTGGCGGCCCTGCGCCGTCTGATCGGGGACCACACGGGCCCGGTGGGCATCCTCAACGCCGACTTCTCTATGGGCGAACACTACGGCGGTTTCCGCCGCGCCATGGCCAGCCCGTTGCTGGTGGATATGGCCATCCATACCTTCGACGCCGCCCGCTTCCTCATCGGCGCCAAGGCCCTGGCGGTCTACTGCCACGAATTCAACCCTCCCTGGAGTTGGTACCGGGGCAACGCCTCGGCCACCGCGATCTTCGAGATGAGCAACGGGGCCGTCTTCAGCTATCGCGGCAGCCGGTGCAGTGATGGCTATCACACCACCTGGGATTCAGCTTGGCGCGCGGTGGGGCCGCGCGGCACGGCGGTATGGGATGGGCAGGGGGTGCCCTCGGCGGAGATCGTGGCCGAGCCAACGGAACCATTCGCCCGCTTCATCCAGGTCGAGGGCATGCCCGATCCCACCATGGCGGTCGGGATCGCTGGTACGCTACGTGAGTTCCTTCGGGCACTTGACACCGGAGAGACGCCGCCCTGCGAATGCCACGACAATATCCACAGCCTGGCCATGGTGCACGCGGCCATAGAATCGGCGGCGACGGGCCAACGAACGCGGATAGGCGCGTCTATCCCTTGAACCGTACCCGCGCCGATTGGATGGCGCGCGCGCCCACCGGTACGCGAACGGTGTTTCCCTCTATCGGCAGCGGCGCGCCGTCTTCCTCCAGGGGAGAAGTGAGACAGGCCGAGGCTGGACTGATCATGGCGCGCACGGGGATGTCCTCGGCGTGATCTCGCATTGACTGCAGACGCAGAATCAACCCGTCTCCATTTTCCGCCGGCTTGGCGGTGAGGAGGATGCCGGCATCCTCGGGGACCGAGAGCCAGGATCCAGATGGGGCGCCGGTCCGAATGTAGTCCCGCAGCACCAGCGCCGGAGTGGCCGCTTCCGCCCCGAAGCGGGCCGCCGCCAGGTCGTCGCACGGTCCATCGTGAGTGGTCAGCCGGTAGCGCAAGGGTATCTCGCCCCCCTGACTCGCCTTGAAGTTCACCATCCAGTGGTTATTGAGCGCCCAGGACATCACGGTCGGTCCCTCGGGATCAAACTCCGCCGTCCAGCGCGCGGTGGTGATCCCACCCAGATGGGTTAAGGGCGCGTCGAGCGGCGCGACGGTAACTCCTCGCTCCGAATCGCTGACATCGACCCATCGCCCCACTGGGTACCAGGATTGGACGGAGCCCGCAAGCTGATCAACGCCGGGCGTGCAGGCGATTCCGTTCAGATCGGCGCGGAACGCGGGCCGGCCCAGGTTGAAGGGGAAAGCGATGAAGACGGCCTCGGGGTCCGTGATATGTTCCTTGTTCAGCAGCCAGTCCACGGCCAGCGTCTTCGTCTGGCTGTCCAGGCTGTAGGTGCAGGTGGCGCGATGAATGCCGCGCGCCTTGATCTCCACCGAGATGGACGCGCGCCCCTGCTCGATCGCGGATGGCCGGACCACCACCTCGTCGGCTGAGACCTGGCGGAAGGGCGGATTGGCACCCCAGACCCCGAAGTTCTCGTGCGAGAAATCCCCGGCGAATAACTCCTGGCGGCCCAGCGGCGAGTCAACCCATTCGTAGACGTATTGGCCGATCCCCCAGCCCTTATAGGAGCCGGCGAAGTCGCGCCCCAGGTCTTTGTCGAACCATTCGCTCACCGCGCCGGTGGCCGCGTCGATCCGCACTCGGTAGTAGGCGTTTTCGATCAGGTCTGGCCCGACCCGGAGATCGGTCGCGGGCGCGGCGGCCAGGGGAAGGAAGGCGAATCCCAGCGCGGGCACCTCGCCTCGCACGCGGCGGAGCGGAGTTACTGGGCGGTTGCCGCCCCAGGGAACATCGCGGGGAAAGAACATTTCGAGGAAGCCGGCGGGAGCGGTCCCGCCGCGCTGCTCCGGCTCCTCGGCCAGGACGGTCCTCGCCCAGGGGAGCGTATTGAGCACCAGCAACTCCTCGGCGCCCGATGGCGGATAGGCTTCCTCGGGGGCCAGACTCCCCAGATTGAACAAACCTTCGCCCGCCAATCGCCCCCGCGTGGAAGCAAAGGCGCGGGCGGCGCGGGCCAGCACGTCATGTGCCTCGGCGGCCGCGCCGTAAGCGAACGAGGCTTTGCGATTCCATTGGGCTTTGGCGAACAAGGCATTCGGCGCGTCGATGCTGGAGAACGCGCCCCAGGTATGCTCGTCGTAGAGGGTGCTCTGCTCGAAGATGGCGGATAGTCGCTCCGCGTCCCATGGGGCGCCGTCGGCATGCAGCCAGGCGCCAAGCATCTCAGCCATATGCAAGATCTCATGGGTGTCGCGGTTGAGTCCGGTCTCGTAGGCGCTGGACGCCACCCCGTCGGACCACCAATCCAGCCAGTCGCCGCGGAAGGTCGGCAGTGATGCTCCGTGCTCCTCGCGCAGCTTGTGGCCAAACTCGCTTACCGTCGTGATCACGATCCGCGGCGCGCGCCCAGCGGCGTTCCAGTCGCGCACGAAGTCGGGCAGGCGGGGGTCGGGTGGTCCGTTATCCACCCGTACCGGATGGGTGGCCTGCCCATACATAAAGTCGAAGGGATAGGCGGGATCGGCTTCCCACTGCTCGACCAGCGGGAGGAGGAAGCGATCGACGAAGCGCCAATCGCCAAGAGCGGCCTGACTCCGCCCGAAGAGATAGTGATAGCCGTTCCAGACCAGTACGCGCCCGGCCGCCGGTCCTTCCCACCAGAAGGCGGCGGGGCGTGGGCGGGGTGCTCCGCCGCGGAAGGTGTTGATCGCCAGGGTCAGGAACTCGATGCCGATCGCCGGCAGGAGGTTGGCAAAGAGCCAGCTCACGCCGTTGACATCGCACTGCATGGCCGTCTTCACGGTCAAGCCATACTGGTCGCGCAGGCGCCGCACTGGATACAGACTCCGGTGCATTTGCTCGACATCCAGGAGCGGCGTGAGGTTGTATTGCATGCCGGCGATGTCGATGCATCCTTGCTGGTGCCAGTACTGGAAACGGTCAAGCTGCGCCGGTGAGGCTTGCCGCAGGTACCGTTCCAGGGTGCCGGTAACCTCGCACACCCAGCGGTAGCGCGCCTCGTCCGGGTAGTGGGCGGTGGCTTCGATCAGGTCCAGGGCCTGGTCGATGAACTCGGCATGCTGGCGGAAGCAGACATCTTGATAGTCGGTGAACCCGATGTCGGTATGGCTGTGGTTGACGATGTACAGGGTGTGGATCCGCCCCATTGCCGTGTCTCCTCTCGCATACCACTCATTGTGAGAACCGGGATCCGGCCCTGCTACCCTTTGACGAACGCCTTGACCGCTTTACAGGGCGCGGCACCGGCGTTACGCAGGGTGTAGCGCCCGATCCCGGCCGGGATGATGATACTCTCGGCGAAGCGCAGCTCGATCGGGGCCGCGCCGTCCGTCATGATCTCGCAGCGCTCACCTTCCACCAGGTTGAGGGCGATGAACTTGCCGTCGGTCGTATCCTCTATTGCGTCGGTAAACTCCAGCCGGTGGATGGCGAAGAACAGCTTGGGAGTATCGCCGATCCGGTATTCGCCCCAGGTCGGACCCTCGCGTAAGGCCACGGGGGTGGGAATGAGATGCGAGCGCACCCAATCCGTCCGGCGAGTAGGGTCGATATTGGCGAATGCGTGGTCCAGGTGGACGTGACGCAGCTTCCCGTGCAGATCGGTGCGCAGGTAGTCGTAGATCTTGAAGGTGTAGATGTACGGGGTGGCGCTGATTTCCAGCACCAGGTTATCGGCACCGCTGCAATGCACGGTGCCGCTGGGGATGAGAAACAGATCGTGCGGTTGGCTGGGGAAACTGTTCACATGATCGGTGATCTCAAATCCTACCCCGCCGTCCCGCGCGGTATACGCCGCGTCCTGGAACCGCGCGAGATCGGCGTCTTCCCGGAGGCCGAGAAACACCTGAGCGCCCGGCTTGCAGGTGACGATGTAGTAGGTCTCATCCTGAGTGATCGACTCGCCGAACTCATCCCGGATATAGTCGAGCCGCGGATGCACCTGGCAGGACAGATTCGTGCCGCCTATCGTATCGAGGTAGTCGAAGCGAATGGGAAAGTAGCTTCCGTACCGCGCGGCGACCGATTCTCCGAGCACCGCGTCGGGTTCCTGCCAGAGAAGGTAGTCGAACGAGCATTCCAGCGCCCGGTCGCCGTCACCCAACAAGATCCCGTTTTCCGGCGCGATCAGCTCGAACGACCAGGCATAATTTGGTTGCTCCGGTGGGAGACCAAATTGCTCTTTCATCCATTGACCGCCCCAGGGGCCTGGCGCGAACCACGGTTTGACCCGGAAAGGCCGGCGGGCCAGGGCGTGGAGGGCCTGACGCAACGCCGATCCGCCGGTGCTGACCGGCGCGGTGACGTCGCTCAGGTCGACAAAGACATCGAGGCGCGGCAGAAGGCCGCGCTTGATCCGATTAAGCATTGGCCAATCGACGAAGTATAGCCGCTTGTACTGGACACCGAACGGCGCCGCCGTCTCCGCGCCGACGTTCGCCACTAGGCCACGCGCGGCAAGCTCCTGTCCCCGGTCCTTCGGCACATCGAGGTAGATGAGCAGATCACCCTCGGCCAGGAGCGAGGCCCCAAAGCCATGGATAATCGTGAGTTGGGTCCGTGCCCCCACCGAGCGCCGAAGTTCCGCCACCGGTTCGGCATCCCATAGTTCATCAAGGTGCCCGTGATAGATCCGCCCAAGGACAGGGTCCTGGGTGAGCGTACGGGCGAGCAGGGCGTCGATCCGCGCGGAAGGGAGAAAACATGTCTCGGTGGAGTACCAGTCAGCGGAGAGGCCCGCGTGCGTGAGGGCGTCGGTAAGCGTCGTGACGAACGTCGCCCATGGGACGCCGGTGAATCCGTCGATCACCACTACCGCCCGTGGGCCCGCCTCCTCGACGCACCGCCGCACGCGATTGGCCAGCGGCTCATAGCCTGCCTCCAGGGTCAGTCCGGGTGTCTCGTGAACCGGATGCGTGCGATACGCGGACAGGCCCATGGCGCCTCTACCTTCCTGTTTTCGGGTAGGGATGCCCTGCTTGACAAACACACCGGCCTTATTCATAATACCTGCAACCCCAATTCATCATGACGACATGATAGTGTGGTAGACCAGCGGTGTAAAGGGGGAAAGAACAGGAAAATCATGGCGCGACTCCACGCTCTGGCACCCGCGTCGCCCGTGCCTAAGTATCACCGGGTGAAGGAGACGGTGTTGGCACGTATCGCGGACGGCACCTGGCCGCCTGGCTCGCTCTTGCCCGCCGAACCGACGCTCTGCCAGGAGTTTGGGGTTAGCCGGATTACGGTGCGCAAGGCGATCAGTGATCTGGTACATGAAGGCAAAATCCAGACCGTGCAAGGAAAGGGCACCTTCGTCACCATCCCGAAGGTGGGCGAGCGCTTCGTGCAACGCGCCTTCGGTATTTATGAGGACATGGAGCGACGCGGGCTCCGGCTCACCACGCAAGTGCTTCGCCAGGAGGTCATCCGCGCTCCGGATGACGTCGCGGCGGCCCTGGACCTCAAGCCGGGCGGGCGCGTCCATCTCCTGATCCGTCTCCGGTCGGTTGAAGGGGAGAAAATCCTGATTTCCACGACCTACATTCCCGAGGCACTCTGCCCCGGTCTGGTCCACGAGGATCTGTCCGCGGGCTCGTTATTCGAACTGTTGCGCGAACACTACGGGATCAAAATTGGCCGCGGGGAGCGCTCGCTGGAAGCGGTGGCCGCCGACCAATGGCAGGCGTATACGCTCGGAATCGCGCTTGCCAGCCCCCTGCTCCGCCTGGATAGCAAAGCCTATCTTCCCGATGGCAGGGCTTTTGAGTACTCGCAAACTCTTCAACGAGGGGACCGGGCGCGCGTCGATCTCGACTTCGTTCCGGCGTCCGATGATGAGAGCCATGATTCCATGCCAATTGAGGCTGTCGAATAATCCAGGAGACCGGCGCCGGCGCCGGCGTTTCCGTTATCAGATTGGGAGACCAACGATGCGACACACTTCAGGCGCGCCCTGGTGGCGTCTCGGCGCCGCCGCTCTGATTTTGGCCATTGGCCTACCATCCTTGAGCGCGGTGCATGCCGCGAACCCACACGCGGGCACCACGCTCAAACTCTGGAACGACAAGGCAACCTGGGCCACCTACTTCAATACCGAAGGTCAGGCATCGCTCAAGGCCGTCGGGGTGGGTTTTAAGTCGGTGCCTTACGCCGATACTACCACCTACCAGGCAGCGGTACGCACCGCTGGGCGGACTTCCAAGGCGCCCGATCTCTACACCTGGTGGTCCGGCTATCAGATGAAGGACACCGTGGATGCCGGCCTCGCGACGGACGTCAGCGCGCTCTGGAATCAGAATAAGAGCGCCTACAGCCCCGGCCTACGGGCCCAGTTTACCTTCGGCGGCAAAACCTACGGCCTGCCGCTCTACCTCTCCTATTGGGAAGTGATCTACAACAAGCACGTCTTCGCCAAATACCACCTGACCCCACCGACTACCTGGGCGCAGTTCCAGGCGATCAACAAGACGCTGCGCACCCATGGGGTCACCCCGCTCGCCGCCACGATCGACGGCCGTTGGCCCGCTTTTATCTATTTTGAAGAGATGCTGGTGCGGAGCAACCCCCAGGCGTACCTCAATTTGATGGCCGGAAAGATCAAATACACCGATCCGGCCGTAGTCAACGCGATGAACATCTGGAGCACGATGATCAAGGAGGGTGACTTTACCGATCCTGGGGCCACCAAGTTCGGCACCTCCGGCAGCAACAACGTGCTCAGCTACTTTACCCAGGGGAAGGTCGGCATGATCGAGATCGGGAGCTGGTACGAGCCCACGATCACGGGTGCCGGTCTCAAGCCGGGGGTTGATTATGGGGCATTCATCATGCCGAACATGAATCCCACCGCCGGCAAGAACGTCATCTTTGAGACCAGCCCGCTCGTAGTCTCCGCCCATGGCCCCAACCAGGCGCAAGCGCTCAAGGCAGCCACCTACTTCATGTCGAAGGCCGGCCAGCAAGCGTGGATTAATGCCACGGGCTTCACCCCAGCCCGTAACGATGTGAAGGCGAGCAATTCGCTCGACCAGCAGATGTCGGCGACAGTCAACACCGGGTATACGCTCATTCCACGCTACTGGGAGGCCACCCCGTTTGACATCGTCAATGTGGCAGTCGACCAGTTTGCCAAGTTCATGCTGCATCCCGGCGATCCGATGCCGATCCTGTCGACCATCCAGAGCCAGGCCGACCGCTCCTGGGCCAGCCAGCACTAATTCCGCGCGGCGAAAATATGTGCGGGGGCGCCCTTCGTGGGGCGTCCCTGCTCAGGCTCCGACGACCAATCACAAAGGTTACTCGGTTGGCGAATTGGTCAGCAAATTCAAGATCCCGGCCCCTGGGAGCGCGAGCATCTTGCTCGTCCCCGTCGCCACCATCAACGGGGACGAGCAAGATGCTCGCGCTCCCAGAAGGTAAGGCAACCGCATGAACATCGCTTCGTCGCGGGAACCAGCCGGCGATCCCGCCGCGCCCGGCACGATCACGTCGCGACCGAAGCGCGCGCCGATCCGACCGCTGCACTACCTGTATATGCTGCCGATGCTCCTGCTAGTCGGGGCCTTCTTGCTGTACCCGGCTCTCAATACGGCCTGGCTCAGCTTCACTGACTCTAATGGGCTGAACAATCCGAACTTCATCGGCCTGAAGAACTACACCAACCTCTTCACCGACCCCGCCTTCAGCACCTCGTTTACCAATACGCTGCTCTGGGTGGTCGGCGTCCTGGTCCTGCAAGTGACCTTTGGTCTGTTGATCGCCCTTGTGCTGAGCGGCGTCCGCGGCGGGAACGCCCTGAAGATTCTGTTTTACCTGCCGGCCACCATCTCGGGCGCCTCGGTCGCGGTGGTTTGGTATTTCATGTTCGATCCGAACCAGGGCATGATCAACACGACCTTGCGGTTGCTCCATCTAGGTGGGGTCGCCCAGGACTGGTTGACCAACGTGCCGACCAATACCTGGGCCTTGATCGTCGCCGCCACCTGGCAGGGTCTGGGGCCTAATATGCTGTTGTTTTTGGTTGGATTGCAAAATATTCCCCGCGAACCGCTGGAGGCGGGGACGCTGGATGGGGCCGGACCGGTGCGATTATTCTGGAGCATCACCTTGCCGCTCCTTCGCCCCATGCTCACGATCGTGGTCGGGATCGCGCTGATCAATAGTTTCAAGGTATTTGACTTGATCTGGGTGATGACCCAGGGCGGCCCCTACCGCTCCACCGAGACCCTGGCCGTGACCATGTATCGCGAGTCGTTCGTCAGCTTCCAACTGGGGTATGGGGCGGCGGTCGCCATCGTGCTGAGCCTGATCGTGATGGTGATCTCGATCCCCTATTTGCGCACCATGTTCCGCCGGGACGCGGAGGTGTACGCATGAGCGCCGCGGCTCCCACGCCCGCCGCGCGGCCCAACCGGCGGCGCTCTACCCGTTGGCTCATCCAGATCGCGGTGCTGGCCCTGGCGGTGATTTGGTTGGCGCCCTTCTGGTCGCCGCTGATCACGCCGATGAAAACCACCCCGGAATACTTCGCCACCTCGCCCTGGGCGCTCCCCAAGAACCCGGCGAACTTCTTTGACAACCTCCAGACCGCCTGGCAGACCGCCGGCCTGGGCTCCGGCTTCCTGGCCAGCCTCTCCTACGGGGTAGTTGGGGCGGCCATGGCGATCGTATTCGCCTCGCTCGGAGCCTTCGCCATCGTGCGACTCCGCGTCCGCGCCCCGTTCTTCTGGTTTATCCTCGTCTTCTCGGGCACCATCGTCCCCTTCCAGATGTACCTGATTCCCCTCTTCCAGACCTACAACAAGGTCGGCCTCTACGATACCTGGATCGGCATGGCCCTCTTCTATACGGCGATCGCCATCCCCTTCTGTCTCTTCGTGATGCGGGGCGCCTTCTCGACCATCAGCCGGGAGATCCTGGAAGCCGCGCGTCTCGATGGCTGCCGGGATGTGGATGTGTATTGGCGCGTCTGCATGCCGCTCTCCCGCGGGTCAATCGCCGTGCTGTTCCTCTTCCAATTCACCTGGATCTGGAACGACCTGATCTTCGGTCTCGTGCTCTCGACCTCGGACGGGGTGCGGCCGGTCATGCCGACCCTGGCCGGGATGCAAGGGCTGTATGCCACCCAGGGGCCGCCGATCGTCCTCGCGGCGGCGCTGATCGCGTCGCTCCCGACCATCGTCCTCTTCCTGCTGCTGCGCAATTACATGATTCGCGGTCTGACTTTGACCGCCGGCGCCGAATAAGCGGAGGTTCCCGTCCATGGCCGACCGTATCAACCGCGTCTACTTTTACCACCATACCCACACCGACATCGGCTACACCCATCCGCAGGAGGAGGTGGCCGAGCAGCAGGCGGCCAATATCCGGCGCGCCCTGGATCTCTGCCGGCAAACCGAGGATCGACCGCCAGAGTCCCGGTTCGCCTGGACGGTGGAGACCGGCTGGACCCTGGCCCGCTTCTGGGAACGCGCGGGCGAGGAGGAGCGCGCCCGTTTTGCCCACTACGCGCGGCAGGGCCGGGTGCAGATCACCGCCAGCTATTTTCATTTGACCCAGCTCGCGCCGCCCGAATTGCTGATCCGTTCTCTCACCCCGACCCTGGATATCGCCCAGGCATGCGGAGTGATCGTGGATACGGCGATGACCAGCGACATCAATGGGGTGAACCTCTTCTACATCCACCTACTGGCGCAAGCGGGGGTGCGGTATCTGAACACAGCGGTTAATCCTACCAGGGGAGGCTCGCCGCTGCCGGAGGAGCGTCCAGGCGGCTTCTGGTGGGAGGGACCGACGGGAGAGCGGCTGTTTGTCTGGAACAACGACCACTATATGACCGGCAATGAGGTGACCTCGTTTCCGGAGGAGCCCTCCTACGAGGGGTTGGAACGGTATCTGGCGGACCTGGAGGAGCGTGGCTACCCATTTGACACCGTCCTCATTCCCATGCAGGGCTTCCACATTGACAACGCCATGCCGAACCCTACCCTGTGTGACCTGGTGGAGTCGTTCAACCAGCCGGCGGGGTATACCCGCTGCCGGCTGGTCACCCTGGGTGATGCGCTGCGGGACGTGGCTGCCCGCTACGGCGATCAGGTACCGGTCTACCGCGGCGCCTGGCCGGATTGGTGGGATGACGGCATCGGCTCGTCTGCCTTCCAGACGGGCCTGATCCGCTTCGCGCATAATGACTTGCTGACCGCCGAGAAAGCCGCCGCCCTGGCCACCGCGCTCGGCGCTCCCGATCCGTTCCCCGCCGGCGAATTGCGCCTCCTGGCGGAGAATCTGCTGCACTATGACGAGCACACCTGGGGCTGGTGGCGCAGTGTCGACGATCCGCACTCGCTGGAATCGCGCGCGCTCGGCCACCGGAAGGTTCTCTACGCCGAGGATGCCGCGATGGAGGGGCGCCGCTTCCGCGAGCAGGCCGTGCGCGCCCTGGCCACCCGCATGGCGCCGCCCGCCCCTGACGTGGAGCGCGTGATCGTCTTCAACCCCCTGGCCTGGCCCCGGCGTGAAGTGATCCGTTACAACGCGGTCTGGCGTAATCGAGCTACCACTACCCCGACCGCGATGCGAGTCCTGGATGGGAACGGCCGCGAACTGGCGGCCCGTTGCGAGTTGGAGCACTATACGGGACACCTGATCCCGCATACCGACCTCTGGGTTGAATTCGAGGCCGAGGTTCCAGCCCTCGGCTATGCGATCTTTTCTCTCGAACCAACGGGCGAACCGGTGTCCCCCCCGATTCTGGTGGAAGGCAGAGTGATCGAGAATGCCTTCTACCGGGTGGAGATGGATGGGAGCGGCGCGGTCAGCAGCCTGGTTGACAAGGAGCTTGGCCGTGAGTTGGTCGGCCCCGGTCCCTGGCGCCTGAACCAATTGATTTATGAGACAATCACCAGCCCGGGTGGGCGGGCCGACACCCTGGCTCCCAGCTACCCGCCCTTTGATTTCATGCCGGGGCGGGCCGAGGTGGCCCTCACGATCCCAACCGAGGCGCGCATCCAGATACGGCGTGACCCCTTTGGAGTCTCGCTGATCAGCACATCCACCATGGCGCGCTTCCCGTCCATCGTGCAGGAAGCGCGGCTCTCCGACGCGCGCAAGCGAGTGGACTTTACCACCCGCTTTATCAAGGACGAAGTGGATTCCACCGAGGCCGCCTACCTGGCGTTCCCGTTCGCGCTCCGGCCCGAGACGGTGCGGTGTGACATCTCAGGTGGGGCCTTTATTCCGGGCGTCGAGCAGATCGGCGGCACGGCAACCGATTGGTACGACCTGCAACACGGGGTCCAGCTTTCCGATAGCGGCCTGTCGTTGACCTGGCTCTGCGCCGAGGCGCCGCTGGTGGAGTTTGGCGAGATGAAGACCGGCAAGACCCCTTCACCGCCGATCCTGGACAACGGACTGCTGTTCTCCTATGTGCTGAACAATCATTGGATGACCAACTTTTTCGCCCGCCAGGCGGGTGAGGTGGTGGCCCGCTATCGCCTGATCAGCGAGCCCGCTTCTCCCGTGGGCGCTTTGGGACGCGCGGGCCGCGAACTGCTCACTCCATTGGTGGCGGTTCGGCTCGGCGCCCGGAGCGCCCGCGATCCGGGCCTGGAGATCGCGGCCGGCGGCGCGTCCGCCCCGGTGGGGAGCTTCGCCGAGTTGATCGACGGTGAGGCGGCGTTGGACACCGTGAAACAGGCGCGCGACGGCGATGGGTGGATTGTCCGCTTGCACGAAATCGGAGGCCACCCCGGCACCGCCCGCCTGCGCCTCCATTGGCCCGTTTCGGTGCTGGCCACCCCCTGTGATCCGCTGGAGCGGCCCCTGGAAGGCGTGGCGCCGGTCCACCTGGAAGGAGAGCAGGTGCTTACCGCCGATCTGGCCCCGTTCGGCACGGCGTCCTGGCGCTTGCGGCGAGCCTGACATGGAGTGGGTCGAGCCGCGGAAGCATGGGTGCCGTTTGCAGGCGTACGAACGGCAGGGCATGCGGCACATCGTTCTGGAGAACCGGGCTCTCCGCGTGACCGTGGTCCCGGACAAGGGGGCGGATATCACCGAGTTTCGCCTGAAAAGCCTCGACCTCGACGTGCTCTGGGCCTCTCCGATCGGCATGCGCGATCCGCGAACCACCAAGCCCTCATCGGATGGGCCGGGACCGATGATGGACTTCTATGAAGGAGGGTGGCAGGAAATCGTGCCCAGTGGCGGCCCGCCCTCGGCGCATCTAGGCGCCACCTGGGGGCAGCACGGCGAAAGCACCACCCTGCCGTGGGACATGCGCGTGGAAGCGGACACGCCCGATCATGTCGCGATAATCCTGCGCGTCCGGCTATCCCGGTATCCCCTCACCCTCCAGAAGACCTTACACCTTCGAGGCGATGCGGCGGTACTGGAGATCGAGGAGACGCTCACGAACGAGGCCGGCGAGCCGATTGAGACGATGTGGGGCCATCATCCGACCGTGGGGGCGCCGTTCCTCTCCCCAGCCTGCCGCTTTTACCTCCCTGATGGCCAGATCCAAGTACCCGCCGAAGCCGGCTTCGAGCGTCAGCGCGCGGCCCGCGGCGCGACTGGTCGGTGGCCCGTCATTCAGAGCGCGGATGGGAAAGTCCTGGATCTCAGCGTGATGCCCGCTCCAGAGGCGCGGACTGCCGAGATGCTGTACATCACGGATCTACCGGAAGGATGGTACGCGATCGTCAACGAAGAGATCGGGGCCGGCTTCGGCCTTTGCTGGGATGTGTCCGTCTTCCCTCACCTGTGGTACTGGCAGGTGGCCCGCGGTGCCTACGGGTATCCCTGGTATGGGCGCACCTATAGCATGGCCCTTGAGCCCTGGACGAGCTGGCCCGGCGAGGGACTGGCGGCGGCCGTGGCGCGGGGCACGGTGCTCCGTCTGGCGGCGGGCCAGAGCCGCGCCGTCACTCTCCATGCCATGGTCTGGGAAGGGCACGGCCCGATCGCACGAGTAACCCCCAAGGGGGTCTCGTTCGGGTAAGGTCCGTTGGAACAATCAAGGATCCTCCGCTTAAAGGGAGCCGATGGAGTGGACAAGACAGCCGCCCTGGCGATAGATCTTGGCGGAACCCGCATCAAGGCCGGCATCGTGGTGGACCATCAGGTGGTGCTCCAGCGCATCGTGCCCACCGAGGATGCCCTGGGCTTCGAGCATGTCCTCGACCAGATATTTACCGTGAGCGAGCAATTGCTGGGTGAGCGGCCGGCGGTCGGGATCGGGCTGAGCCTCCCGGCGGTGATCGATGTCGCGCGCGGGACGGTGCTGGACGTGCGGAAGAACCTTTCCGGCTTGATTGGCTTCCCGCTGGTCGACACGCTCCAGCAGCGCTTTCGCCTTCCGGTAGCGGTGGAAAACGACGCGCGTCTGTATGGACTGGGAGAAATGCTGGCTGGGGCGGGGCGCGGGGTGGAAAACCTGGTGTGCTTGACCCTCGGCACCGGAGTCGGCTGCTGCGTTGTGCGGGACGGAGATATTCTGAGGGGCAGTCACGGGACCGGCGGCATATTGGGTGGCCATATGGCCATAGAGACCTATGGGCCGCT
>Ga0307374_10009370_pt1 | contig 14431 bp, 9 predicted proteins | sample OX3MG_FD_202532 | JGI IMG/M metagenome (GOLD analysis project Ga0307374, IMG submission 202532) | Soil microbial communities from Risofladan, Vaasa, Finland - OX-3 | ecosystem: Environmental > Terrestrial > Soil > Coastal area > Acid sulfate soil | place: Finland: Risofladan, Vaasa | collected... | reverse complement strand
CTGGGCCGGCGCCTCCGCCCGCGAGCAGTACCAGGCCCGCTGGGTGCGGGTCGATGTGTGGACCACCAACCATGCGCTCCACCAGTACTACCGGCAGCAGGGCTTTGAGTTCTGGGGATGCTGCGAGGCGGTCGGCTACTACCCCTCCGCCGCCCTGTTCCAGAAGCCGACGGACCCCATCGCGGATCACAGCCTTCCGCTGACCCAGGAGAGCGCGGTCACCGGATGCGACGCCGCTGACGCGTGACACGGCCCGCACCCCGGCGGCCGCGGGCGCGGCCCGCCGGTGGGCGTGGCGCCCGGGCACAGCGGGTAGCTTCGGGGAAGTAATGGCGACTACGCGGAGCATGCGGCAGCGGGTATCGCGGCGGGTGGCTGAGTTCGCTGCCCTGCTGGTCGTGGCGGCGATCGCGGTCGCGGTGGCGATCCGGGTGACCCCCACGCAGACCGTCAGCCTGGCCGGCCAGGTCATCACCGTGGGCACGACGGCGCCCGACTGGAGCCTGTCGGGGCCTGGCGAGGTCGACCTGTTCGGGCAGAGCCTGCCCACCACGCTGCAGTTCCCCGGGCCGGTCCGGCCACGGCTGGTCCTGTCCCAGATCACCATCAACAGCGAGCTGACGAACTTCGTCCGCGGCGCGAGCCCGTCCGGGGCCGAACGCACCCTCGGCAGCCGGCTGGCCGACGGATGGACCCACTACTTCGCCTGGGAGACCGTGATCGCCGGGCTGGGCGCGCTTGCCCTGCTCGGTGCGGTGGCCGGCTGGCGGCGGCTGCCGCGGCGGACCACCATCAAGCTGCTCGCCGCCGGGCTCGTGATGACCGAGGCCATCAACGTGGGCGCGATCATCGTGACCGCCTCCCGGGCACCGGGGCTGCTCCGCCAGGTCACCTCGCTGAACCAGCTGGTGGGCAGCGCGCCACCGCCCCAGGTCAAGCCGAGGGGACGGCCGCTGCCGGCGGTGCAGGCGGTGGTGATGGGCGACTCCACCGCCGCCGGGGCGGGCCTGCCGCCGGTTACCGGGTCCTCCCAGCTCGCCCGCGCCTGCGGCCGCAGCTCGGACTCCTATGCTCAGGACCTGGCGGCCGTCAACGGCTGGCGGGTACTGAACCTCGCCTGTAACAGCGCCACCATCGCGCACGGGCTGCTCGGCCCGCAGGCCCGCGGGGGCAGGATCATCCCCCCGCAGATCGCCTCGGCTCAGCGGGCGCAGAACGCATCGGTCGTCATCGTCAACATCGGCGCCAACGACCTGGGCTGGTCGGCGATGGTCGGCTACTGCGCGGTGGCCCCGCGCTGCGACGACAAGGCGACCACCGCCTACTTCCAGCAGCAGCTCGCCTCGTTCAGCAAGGACTACCTGCAGCTGCTCAGCCAGCTCGCCACCCTGCCCGGCCACCCACGGGTCCTCATCAACAGGTACTACAACCCGTTCGGCCCCGAGCAGGCCTGCCTGCGCACGGCCGGCCTCACCCCGGCCAAGCTGGCCACCCTCACCTCGCGGCTGGCCACCCTGAACGCCGTGCTCGCCAAGGGCGCCGCCGACTTCGGGTTCGCATCGCCGCTGCCGGACTTCTCCGGGCACCAGCTGTGCACCAGCCAGCCCTACGTTCAGCGGCTGAACGACCCCGCGCCATTCCACCCAACGGCCCTGGGGCAGCTCGCGATCGCGCTGGCCGACCAGGCGGTCCTGCGCGCACCACAGCCTGGAGGAACCCGGCCATCGGCCGGAACGGTGGGCTGACCCGGATCTCCGGGCAAGCTTCAGCTCAGATCACCGTGACATTGACCGTGGGCGCTGGCAGGAGGGAGCGATCTGGGCACAACGCCAGTTGCCCACACGGCGGCTGAGCATGGAGGCATGCTCAGCAGTTCACCGGTTCCAACGCACCTGCGTGCGGCGCCGGTATTGACGCCAAGAGCCCTCACCGCCGGCGCCAACGACCAGCCGACCTGGCAATCGCGGTCCCGGTCCCAGTTCACCAGCACGACGATGGAGTCGCGCGGGTTCTGCGAGCTGAAGCGCCGGTATCCGGAACACCTGCCCATACCGGGAAGCCGGACGACGTCGTAACCATCGAGCCCCAGCAGCCGAGCGGTGTGCGAGAGGCTTCTGCACCTGCGCAGCAGCTCGGCGATATCAATCACCCGCCGGCCACGGCCGTCGCGCTCCGGCAGTGCCTCCCAGTCGAGGGGGATGTCGTTGAAAAGGGCCAGCGTTTCATTGGAAAGGCTGGCCCTCAGCCTCAAGAGCTCGGCTGAGGTATCAAAGCCAAACTCCTTGTTTGTAATGGTTTGCGCATGAAATTCATTACCAGCATAGGTAAATGGGACCGCCTGCGGGAGAAAATGGTAACAGGTGTAAAGCAGCGGGGAAAGATCAGGGAGGGGAGGCAAAGTGTCATGATTAGCCACCCCCCCCATGTATGGGTTGGAATCCGCACGCTGGGCGATCGCGTCAAGATGGTAGTTCATCGACTCCGCAAGCAAGGGAATGTTCCCGGTGTGGGCACTCACGCAGAAGATGAGGGGCCCGACGACCGCGTCTATGGCATCGGTGAACCTATCGAACTTCCACACCTGCTCGCCCACAAAAGTAATCCTCGGAGCCGGGGACCCAGGATCGCGCCTGCTGAGCTGACGGGCCATCCAGAAGACAGCATCCGGAATAGTGCCACTGACATCAACAAAGAAGACCTCCTCGCGCAGCACCAGGTGCCGCCATGCGATCATCGCCGCCGCCAGTGCCCAGGCGGGCTTGGACGGGTCGTGCAAGCCCGGCGTGTAGCATCCGGCCGGCAGCGGATAGGGAAGACTCGTGAAGTTGAGCATCGAGACGTCATCCCAGCTGAGGGTGCCGCCCACGTCCTGCCGGCCGGGGAAGGCCGGGGCCAGGGTGAGGCTGCGCTGGATCCCGTCCCGCCACACCTGGCCGACGTAGTACTGCTGCCCGTTGATGGACGTGGTGCATACGTCACTGGCATCCGGCGGGGCCGTGAACCTGCGCGCCGAGTCGGCCGAGATCTCCCGCCATGGATAGGTCCCCGGATCTGTCCGGGACCCCTGCGGATCGGCCCACTGGAGGGGTTCTTCGGGGGCCGCCTCCCGCCAGAAGCCAAGCTGGGGATCACTGGCGAAGAGCGGGCTATCGATCGAGAGCGTGGCCAGGGGCACGATCGATCCTGGCCGCATACCCAGCAGCAGGCTGGCCTGAACCAGTGCCTGGTACTGGCGGATCGCGCCTAACTCCGGCACCAGCGGATCGGCGAAGGACGCATCGATGCCAAACGGGTCACGGACCGCGAACGGCGAGCCACGAAGCCCTTTGCGGCCGACGCTCCCTATCACTCCCGTAGGCAGGCTGACGAAAACGGTCACGCCTAGCTCGGTGCGCAGGTAAGGCAGGAACATCATCTGGGTGAGGGCGGTCCCGATCTGCCCGTTCAACGACGCGAACGTCCTGGGGAAAGCCAGATAGACATGATCGTCAGGCCCCAGCTGCTGCCCTTGCTCGGGGCTGGGGGAATGCCGGTTCTCCCAGATAGCGTCCAGGATCCTGAGGAAGAAGCGGCAGGGCGAGCCGACGTCCACGAGGCGCCTTGGTGACGAGCCTCCCACGAGAATTTCCGGCACGTGATAGTGCTCGGGGCCGCCATCGGCGTCCGCCTTATGGCGGATCAGCCTGTGGAGTTCGGCAAACTCGGGACAGGAATCCTGGTCAGGCATCGCCGAGAGCATGGGCGCGCCGCGCGAGGGGCATCAGGCCGATTTCCTCGGCTCGGGCGGCCGCGTCGAGGGCCAGAGTCCGCCCGCGGTCGGGAGCGTCCGCCTCGCCTTCCAGGATGGAGAGCATGAGCAGAGCCTCAGCCATCAGATAATGCTGGCTGCGCTCGAACGCTTCCCGTGCCCGCTCGATCACCGGCCGGGCCTCCTCGCCGCGGCCAAGGTCGGCGAGCACCTTTCCGCGGACGAAGTCGTGTTCGGCGAACATGACAAGCTTGGTGACGTCCGTCACGGTGGCGAGCTCGCTCCAGTACCCGCTGCTCTTCGCCAACCAGTCCACCGCAGCGGTCAGGTCGCCAGCCAGTCGGTATACCTCCGCGAACTTGGTCGGGAAGTCCGCGTATGTCCAGAACTGGCCCCGCCGGCCGGCGGCCGGGACCGTCGGGATGATCGCGCCGGCGTGCCTGAGGGCATCCTCGGTCCGGCCAAGCGCCGCATACGCCTCCATCGCCGCACCGTGCACGGGGGCGACCATACTCAGGTTCGCTCGCGTCACCACGTCCTCGACCTGAGCCAGCAGGGCAAGCGCCTCGTCTTCCTGCCCGGCCAGCGCGAGGGAGCGCGCGACCAGGGCGCGGGCACGGGCGGCCCGCTGCTCATCCTGCTTGTCGAGGAAACGGAGGAAAAGTTCGCGGCTCTCACTCAGCCGGCCAAGCCGGAATAGCAATTCTGCTAGATGCTCCGTGTCGATGACGGGGTGCCTGCCCATCCGGACGCGAAAGTCATACGCCTCACGCTTCTGGCGCAGCGCCGATTCCTGCTCTCCCACAAAATATGAATAATAATGAGACAGGTCGGTCCTGGCATCAGCCTCGAAAGCGGTCTGGCCATGAGCGGCAGCCATCTCGAGGATCTGGATTCGATGGTTCTCCAGCCGTTCCCCGTAGTAGCCACGATGATGATATATCCAGCTGAGAGCGATACGGGCGTCAAGCTCGATCATAATATTCTGGGTTTCGGCGATCCGCAGAGCGCGACTCCCGTATTCCTCGGCAAGTCTCAGCGGATCTTCCTCGTCGGTGTCGAAAATGACATAATGTACAGCCAGCCACGACAGGCATTCCGCCAGCAGGGCCGGGTCATCAAGTTCTTCCGCTAGCCGGACACACCGCTTACGCGCTTCAAGCTGCTCAGCTGCCATCGACTGGTCGGCGACATTTGTCGTCACATGACGGATCGTAAGAGCCTTGATCAGCGCACGCTTGTCTCCCGTGCGCTCGGCTATCGAGATGGCTTCACGAACATACTCGTTGGCGTGGAAGTCAGTGAGCACTCGCCTGACTGCGGTAAGCCGGCCGAGCGTCAGGTAAACATCGACGGCTATCCCAGGGTTCACCTGGTCTATCTGGTCCAGGACCGGCAGCAACGTATCGAGCCCTACCTGGGCGTGATCAATGGGCTCGTCGGCGAGACCGCCCTCCAGTTCCGCCTTCGCATACAGCAATCGCAACCTGACATGTGTCTCCGGACCCAGGGTCGCGGCGAACTCCGGGTAGGTCTCGACCATACGGAGGCCGAGCCGGCCGAGCCTCGCCGCCTCTCCCCATCCGTAGTTAGCGAGCGCGTCTTCACCGGCAAGGAGGGCGTATTGGACTGTCTTGTCCGGGACTTCTGCCAGAGAATAGTGCGTGGCCAGGCGCGGCAGCAGTTCCGGTGAGCCGGTGCCATAGAGCTCTTCCAGGCAGACAGCCAGTTCCTTGTGCAGGACCTGCCGCTCGGCATCGATCATAAGGTGCTCGTAGATATAGCGCTGGGTCAGCAGGTGCCGGAAGCTGTAACTATGCACTTGCTTTCCCGCAATCATCCTCCTGGTTGACACTTCGATGATGAGCCGGTAGGCACTTATGAGCTTGCCTATGATGGTCATCATCAGCTGGGGATCCTCTATATGCTGGAGGGCTCCCACGACTTCAGCGGTAAATATCTCTCCCTCGATGCTGCCATACTTCAGCGTGCTGATCAGGTCCTGGTCGAGGCGGTTTACTCGCTGGCGGATCACGTGCTCGATCCGGGTAGGCAGCTCAGGTAGACTCTCCACGGAACGCACCAGTTTCCATTCACCGCCGCTCTGGACTATTTCCCCCCTTTCCTCCAGATTGGTAAGAGTCTCTGCGAGGAAAAGAGGATTCCCGCCTACGAGCGAGGTGACCAGGTCAACAAAACGATCACCGAAATGGGTCCCGTAGCGTGCGTGCAGGTAGTCGAGACAGAACCGCCTGCCGCCAGGATCACTCCGGCTGAGCTCCCGGCTCTGCAGGTCAATGGTGAAACCGCCGAGTGAGCCCAGCTGGTCAACGGCCTCCTGGAGCAGTGCCCTTCCGGCCGCTTCCTCGGGGCGATAGGTGGCGAGGATGAGAACTCGCTGTGACTGGACGACATGACCGAGGTGACGCAGGAGCAAAAGGGAGGAATCGTCGGACCAGTGGATATCGTCCAGCAATATGACGAGCGGGAACAGGGCGGATACCCTGTGCATGATCTCCGCGTAGCAGTCGAGCAGGCTTCCCTGGTCAAACGATGACGCCATGTCACTGTCGTCGCCGGCCCGGCCACTTTCGGCCAGCCGTTGCCTGAGCGCATTCGTCGCGGTTCCAGTAAACGAGGCGATCGGCCCCAGCTTGCTTATCCCCATGTCGATGAGCGTCTCGGCGACGACATCGATCGGCCGCACCTGCCTGCCCTGGCTGTCGTCCGCTGACTGATCCGAGCGCAGGATCTGCTCCATGATTGCCTTGAATGGGGCGAAACTCGTATGAGTGCCCATCACGACATCCAGCCTGGCCAACGCGAAGATCGTCGCCGGATGCTTTTCGAGAACCTCACGCACCATTCGCAGGGCAAGCGTGGACTTGCCCATGCCGGCTTCGCCGAGGATGAAGCCGACCGAGCCGGCGCCCTGCCACATTTCATCCAGCTTCCGGGCGAACAGGCTTAGTTCTTCCTGCCGGCCGACGAAGAGGACGGTGCGTTCCCGGAGAGATTCAAGCGCAAGCCCGGTCTGGCGAGGCGTGCCGGCACCCGCCGCCTTTGTGAGGAGAAGCTGATCGAAATCGGGCCAGATCAGCCGCAGTGCGTCTACGGTCACGCCAAGACCTTTGGCCCCGGCACCCTCTCTGTGACTTATCACGGCGATGACCGCGCCAGTCCTTCTCGCGACAACGGGCGAACCGCTGTAACCGGACTGGAGCCGGGCCTCGCCGGCCAGGAGCAGTTCGAAAGCGCGGATCCGTTCCTCGCGGCCCTTGGTCGCCAGGCCGAGCTGATCGCCAAGCTGTCCCGACACACGTCTGATCAGGTGCTGACCTGAGTATTGCTGGAACCCAGCGGACTCGAACGTGTCCCCGCGAGCCCCACCGACGCTCACCGCCAGCGTCGGCACACCTTCTGCGGCGCCAGTCCGCAGCACGGCAAGATCGGGCCAGTCCTCCGGTGCGAGGGCTACCACGGTCGCCGGCTGGCCCTCGATCGTCACCTTGTCAGGACCACCCACGTCACGGACGACGTGCGCGCAGGTCACAATGTAGGTGTCTGCGTCGCGTGCGATGACGAATCCAGACCCGAACCGGGACTCCCCGGGATCACTACTCGTGATCAATACGACTGAGGAATCGATGTCAGCCATCTTCGCTAGCCCGGGGTGCGAATACCAGGCGGACCGTGAGATTGGCCCCTGCCGTGGATTTCGTGACATACAAGTTTCCCTCAGCTTCAAAGCTGAGGCCTATTTCCAATTCCGCCTGCTCAACGCGGACATCCTTACTTAGCTCCCGCCAGCTGTCTGTGATGGACGCGGCAACTGTACGAAGCACCGGCCGGATCTTGTCCAGCGACGCGGCGACCCGCTCAGCCAAACCGCCGGAGATCTGCTGTGCCTGATCCGGGGCGACTTCCACCTCGACGAGGAGGCCGTCATCGAGTCTGATGAGCTTGGTCGGCATATGGCCCAAACCCCCCGCTAGAGTTATCTCAGAGTATCCACTAGTCACTCGCCTATGTCACCGGCAATCCCTGTTCCGTTCCCGGCATTAGCCCAGGCCAGACAGGCAGCTCTCCGAGTGGGCACTGCTCAGGGGCCGGCCGTGCCGGCGATGTAGATGCGCGCTCCCAACCAGGTGTGGTTGGGGTTCACCGGCAGCCACGGGACAGCGGGACGGGGCGGGATCAGGCCGTGGCGGTGATGGTCGCGCTGCCCAGAACGGCGTCTCCGTCATAAAGAACGGCCGCCTGGCCTGGCGCGACACCCCGGGTAGCGGAGGCGAGCCGGATCCTCAGCAGATCACCGTCGAGCGCTGCCTGCGCCGGCAGGGCCTCGCCGTGCGCGCGCACCTGGACCAGGCAGCCGTGCGGCCCATGCGGCGGCGGGCAGCCGGTCCACACCGGGCGCTGGCCGGTGATCTCGCGCACATCGAGGGACTCGGCCGGGCCGACCGTGACGGTGCCGGACACCGGCTGGATGTCCAGCACGTAGCGGGGGCGGCCGTCGCCTGCCGGGGTGCCCACCCGCAGCCCTTTGCGCTGGCCGATGGTGAAGGCATAACTGCCGTCGTGACTGCCCAGCACCGTCCCGTCCTGGTCCACGATGGCGCCCGGCGCGCTGCCCAGGCGGCCAGCCAGGAACCCCCTGGTGTCCCCGTCGGGGATGAAGCACACGTCGTGACTGTCGGGCTTGCTCGCCACGGCCAGCCCGCGCCGGGCCGCCTCGGCGCGGACTTCCTCCTTGGTCGAGTCACCCAGCGGGAACATGGCCCGGGCCAGCTGCTCGCGGTTCAGCACCGCCAGCACGTAGGACTGGTCCTTGGCGGCGTCCGCGCTCCGGCGCAGACGGCCGTTGTCCAGGCGCGCGTAGTGGCCGGTGCAGACCGCGTCGAAGCCGAGCGCCACCGCTCGGTCGAGCACGGCCGCGAACTTGATCTTCTCGTTGCAGCGCAGGCAGGGATTGGGGGTGCGGCCACGGGCGTATTCGGCCACGAAGTCGGCGACCACATCGGCGTCGAACCGCTCCGCCATGTCCCAGACGTAGAACGGGATGCCGATCACGTCGGCGGCCCGCCGGGCATCCCTGGCGTCCTCCAGCGTGCAGCAGCCCCGCGCACCGGACCGGTAGGAGCGCGGATTGCTGGACAGCGCGAGATGGACACCGGTCACCTCGTGGCCCGCGTCCACCGCCCGCGCGGCGGCCACGGCGGAGTCCACCCCGCCCGACATGGCCGCCAGTACCCGCATCGTCATCGCTGCCCCGTCAGGACTTCCCGGCACGGCGGGCACGGTCCACGACCTCGCCGATCACCGCGCCCAGGGCCGCCACGTCGGCCGGGGTGGAGGTGGTACCGAGCGTGAACCGCAGCGACCCGCGTGCCCTCGCCTCGTCCGCACCCATCGCGAGCAGCACATGGCTGGGCTGGGCCACCCCGGCCGTGCACGCGGATCCGGTGGAGCAGGCGATCCCTTTCGCGTCCAGCAGCATGAGCAGGGCGTCGCCCTCACACCCCGGAAACGAGAAATGGGCGTTGGCCGGCAGGCGGCCGGGGCCGGGCGGGGCGCCGTTCAGGATGGCGTCGGGAACCGCCGCCATCACCTGCCTGATCAGGTCGTCCCGCAGCCCGGCCAGCCGGGCTGCTTCCTCGTCGCGGCGCTTGACCGCGATCTGGGCGGCCGTGGCGAACGCCGCGATCGCGGGTGCGTCCAGCGTCCCCGAACGGACATCACGTTCCTGGCCCCCGCCGTGCATCACCGGCACCGGCTCGATCCCCCTGGCCAGCAGCAGCGCGCCGGCTCCCACCGGGCCGCCGATCTTGTGGCCGGTGATGGTCAGCGCGTCCACGCCGCTGGCGGCGAAGTTCACCGCCACCTGGCCCGCGGCCTGGACGGCGTCGGTGTGGAAGGGGATCTTGTACTCCCGGGCGACCGCGGCCAGGTCCGCGATCGGCTGGATCGTCCCCACCTCGTTGTTCGCCCACATGACGCTGACCAGCGCCACCGTGTCCGGGGCGGTCCCGATCCGCGCCGTGAGCGTTTCCGCCGGCAGCTCACCGGTCGCATCCACCGGCAGCCAGTCGACCTCGGCGCCTTCGTGGGCGGCCAGCCACTGCGCCGAGTCGAGCACCGCGTGGTGTTCCACGGCCGCGACGAGTACCCGTGCCCGCCGCGGGTCCGCGGCGCGCCGCGCCCAGTACAGGCCCTTCACCGCGAGGTTGTCCGCCTCGGTACCGCCACTGGTGAAGACCACCTCGCTGGGCCGTGCGCCGTAGGCCTCCGCGATCTGCTCCCGCGACTCCTCGACCACCCTGCGGGCCCGGCGGCCGGCGTTGTGCAGGGACGACGGGTTGCCGAGCTGAGCGAGCTCAGCCGTCATCACGGCGATGGCTTCCGGGAGCATCGGCGTGGTCGCCGCATGGTCCAGATACACCAGGCAGTCCTGCGCCTGACGTGGGCTCCCGCCCGTGCTGCCCGAGTAACCCATGACGCCCACCAAGCCTAGCTGCTGATCCAGGTAACCGTCGCAGGGCCGGGACCGGCCCGGTCAGGACTCCTTGCGCCGGGCGATCTCGTCGGTGAGCTGGGGCACCACGGCGAACAGGTCGCCCACCACCCCGAAGTCCGCCAGCTCGAAGATAGGCGCTTCGGGGTCCTTGTTGACCACCATGATCGTCTTGGAGGTCTGCATGCCAGCCCGGTGCTGGATCGCCCCGGAGATGCCGACCGCCATGTACAGCTGGGGGGACACGGTTTTCCCGGTCTGCCCGACCTGGAACTGGTGCGGGTACCAGCCAGCGTCGGTGGCGGCACGGGAGGCCCCGACCGCCGCGCCGAGCGAGTCCGCGAGCTTCTCGATCAGGGCGAAGTTGTCCGCGTTGCCCACGCCGCGGCCACCGGAGACCACGATCGAGGCCTCGGTCAGCTCCGGCCGCTCACCGCGCTCGGCCACCACCCGCTCGGCGATCCGCGCGGCCTTGGCCGCCTCGCCCGGCTCCACGCCGGCGGGCTCCAGCGCGGCCGCCCCCTGGGCTGGCTCCGGGGCCGCGGAGTTCGGGCGGACCGCCACGATCGGCGTGCCGCTGCGCACCCGGGACCTGACGATGATCGCCCCGCCGAAGATGGACTGCTCGGCCACCGGGCCGGAGCCATCCTGCGCCGGGGCCAGGCCCACCGCGTCGGTGAGCACGCCCGACCCGGTCTTGACCGCCAGCCGGCCGGCCACTTCCTTGCCCTCCGGTGTGGCCGCGACCAGGACGGCGGCCGGCGACACCCGGCTGACCAGGGAGGCGAGCACCTCGGCCACGGGCGCGGCCACATAGTCGCCTATGCCGGCGCTGTCCGCCACGTATACCTTCGCCGCGCCGAACTCGGCGAGCCGTTCCCGGCCCTCCTGCGCACCGTCACCCACCCAGACGACGGCCGGCTCGCCGAACTGGCGGGCCAGGGTCAGCAGCTCAAGGGTGACCTTCTTGACCGTCCCGCCGGAATGTTCGGCGAGGACCAGGATCTCTGCCATGAACTCCGAGCCCTCCGCTTGTCAGATGAACTTCTGGGCGGCGAGGAACTCGGCCGCCTTGACGCCGCCGTCGCCTTCGTCCTTGACGATCGTGCCGGCCTGCCGGGGCGGCCGCTTGGCGAAGCTGACCACCTCGGTCGCGGCCGCGCCCAGCCCCACCTGGCCCGGGTCGACTCCCGCGTCAGCCAGGCTCAGCGTCTCCACCGGCTTCTTCTTTGCCGCCATGATCCCCTTGAACGAGGGGTAGCGCGGCTCGTTGATCTTCTCGACCACGCTGACCAGCGCGGGCAGGGCCGCCTCGACCCGGTCGTAGCCGTAGTCGGTCTGGCGGTGGATCGTGATCGCGGTGCCGTCGGTCTCGACCTTGCTGGCCAGCGACAGCTGCGGGACACCCAGCCGCTCGGCCAGCATCGCGGCGAGCACGCCGGTCCGGGCGTCGGTCGACTCCGAGCCGAGGATCACCAGGTCGAACCCGATCCGGCCGAGCACGGTGGCGAGCGCCAGCGAGGTCGCGAGCGCGTCCGAGCCGGCGAGCTGGTCGTCCACGAGGTGGACGGCCTTGTCCGCGCCCATGGACAGGGCCTTCCTGATCGACTCGCTGGCCTTCTCGGGGCCCATGGACAGGACGGTCACCTCGCCCCCGTGCGCCTCGGCGAGGCGGAGGCCTTCCTCGATCGCGTACTCGTCGAGCTCGTTGATGACCCCGTCGACCGATGCCCGGTCGAGCCGGGAGTCCTCCGCCCGCAGGGTGCGTTCGGCCCACGTGTCGGGGACCTGCTTCACGCAGACGACGATATTCATGACCGGCGGCCGACCTCCTGCCTTGTGCCTGCTCTCGTGCCTTCGCAACCGGCTGCCCGGCAACGTCCGGGCACCGTAAAGACTGTCAAACGCGGCCACCCGGCCCGGCTCCGGGGTGCCTCCACGGTGCCGGGGGCCGGCCGCCTGGTGGTGTCCACCCGGGCCCTCCCATATGTTACTAGTTAGTAGCTTAAGCGGCCAGCGCGTTGCTCCGCCGCGTCCACCACATTGGCGAGCAGCATCGCGCGGGTCATCGGCCCGACTCCGCCGGGCATCGGCGCCAGGTAGCCGGCCACCTCGGCGACTTCCGGCGCGACGTCGCCCACCAGCCCGGTGTCGGTCCGGGTGATGCCGACGTCGAGTACGGCCGCACCGGGCTTGACCATCCCCGCCGTGAGCAGCCCGGGCCGGCCAGCCGCCACCACCACGATGTCGGCCTGCCTGGTGTGGGCGGCAAGATCCCGGGTGCCGGTGTGGCACAAGGTGACCGTCGCGTTCTCGCTGCGCCGGGTGAGCAGCAGCCCCAGCGCCCGGCCGACCGTGATCCCGCGCCCGATCACCGTCACCTCCGCACCCGCGATCGGCACCGCGAAATGGCGCAGCAGCTCGACGATGCCGCGCGGCGTGCACGGCAGCGGCCCGGGCTCGCCCAGCACCAGCCGCCCCAGGTTGACCGGGTGCAGGCCGTCCGCGTCCTTGGCCGGATCCATCAGGTGCAGTACCCGGTGCGCGTCCAGCCCGGCCGGCAGCGGCAGCTGCACCAGGTAACCGGTGCACGCCGGGTCGGCGTTCAGCTCCGCCACCACCGCCTCCACCTGTTCCTGGGTGGCGTCAGCGGGCAGGTCCCGGCGGATGCTGGCGATCCCCACCTCCGCGCAGTCCCGGTGCTTGCCGGCCACATAGGCCCGGCTGCCCGGATCGTCGCCCACCAGGACCGTGCCCAGCCCGGGGACGATCCCCGCCCGGGCCAGCTCCGCTACCCGGGCGGCGAGCTCCTGCTTGATCAGCGCGGCGGTCGCCTTGCCGTCGAGAATCTGCGCGGTCATCGTCTCTTCCGGTTGGTGAGTGGTGCCAGTGGTCGGTGGTGCCAGTGGTCGGTGGTCAGTGGAAGAAGTGGCGCACGCCGGTGAAGTACAGGCTGACCCCGGCCGCGGCCGCGGCGGCGATCACCTCATCGTCCCGCACCGAGCCGCCCGGCTCCGCAATGGCGTGAACCCCGGCGTCGGCGAGCACCTGCAAGCCGTCCGCGAAGGGGAAGAACGCGTCGCTCGCGGCCACCGCGCCGCTGGCCCGGTCACCGCTGCGGGTCACCGCCAGCCGGGCCGAGTCCACCCGGTTCACCTGGCCCATGCCGACCCCGACGGTGGCCCCGCCGGCGGCGATCACGATCGCGTTGGACTTCACGCTGCGGCAGGCCCGCCAGGCGAACGCCAGGTCGGCCAGGGCCTCACCGCTGGCGGCCGGGCCGGCTCTGAGCTCCCACCCGGCCGGCTCGTCACCGGCCGCGTCGATCAGATCCGCGGACTGCATGAGCAGGCCGCCGTCCAGCTGCCGCCACTCCGCGTGCGCTGTCAGCCGGGGCCCGGCCTGCCCCGCCGCGGCCTCGCGCGCGGCATGCCCGGTCCCCGGTGGCGGGCAGGCCAGGAGCCGCAGGTTCTTCCTGGCCGCGAGCAGTTCCTGGGCGGCGGGCTCGAACCCGGGCGCGACAACGACCTCGGTGAAGATCTCCGCGATCTGCGCGGCCAGCTCCCGCGTCACCGGGCCGTTGGCGGCGACCACGCCGCCGTAGGCCGACACCGGGTCGCAGGCGTGGGCCTTGCGGTGCGCCTGCGCCAGATCGGCCCCCACCGCGATCCCGCAGGGATTGGAGTGCTTGATGATGGCCACGCACGGCTGGCTGAAGTCATGCGCGGCCCGCCAGGCCGCCGCCGCGTCCACATAGTTGTTGTAGGACATCGCCTTGCCGTGCACCTGACGGGCGCCGGCGATGCCGGGCCGGGTGGCGGGCCCCAGGTACAGGGCCGCCCGCTGGTGCGGGTTCTCGCCGTAGCGGAGCACCTCCCGGCGGGACCAGAGGGCGGCGACCACGTCCGGCCATCCGGTCTCCACCGCGGTCTCGTCGGGCGCGTAGTCCGCGGCGAACCAGGACGCCACGGCAGCGTCGTAGCTGGCGGTATGGGCGTAGGCCCGGGCCGCGAGGCGGCGCCGCTGAGCCAGCGTGAACCCGCCCCCCGCGAGCGCCTCCACCACCGCCGCATACATCGAGGGGCCGGTGATCACGGCGACGCTGGCGTGGTTCTTGGCGGCGGCGCGGACCATGGCCGGCCCGCCGATGTCGATCTGCTCCACGCACT
>Ga0307374_10009369_pt1 | contig 14432 bp, 15 predicted proteins | sample OX3MG_FD_202532 | JGI IMG/M metagenome (GOLD analysis project Ga0307374, IMG submission 202532) | Soil microbial communities from Risofladan, Vaasa, Finland - OX-3 | ecosystem: Environmental > Terrestrial > Soil > Coastal area > Acid sulfate soil | place: Finland: Risofladan, Vaasa | collected... | reverse complement strand
TTCGGACACTTGGCGGGTTCGATGACGCAGCGCGGGTGGGGTTCGAAGGTGATCACCACCGAGCGGCAATCCTGCCGCCCGGCCTCCTCCTTGAGCCGCCTCAGCAGGTGCTGGTGGCCGAGGTGCACGCCGTCGAAGCTGCCCACCGCCAGCACCGCCCGGCCGATGGGCTTCTCGGAGAGTCCCTGGTGGACTATCACACCAGTACTTTTTCAGGGACGAAGGTGCGCCGCAGCGGGTCCGCGTGGCCGAGCGCGACCAGGCGCCCATCCTCGGCGTGGGCGCGCAGCGGCCCCTCTCCCGGCTCCGGGAACACGCGGACGGCACGGCCCTGGCGGACCAGCGCCTCCTGGTCGAGGCTCAGGCGGACCCTCTCCATCTCGGGCAGGATGGACTCCGGCGCCAGCAGCCTTTCCTCGACTGCGGCCGCGTCGGTCAGCTCCGAGAGGGAGACGGCCCCCGCCAGCGACAGCGGGCCGTAAGCGGAGCGGACCAGGCGTCCGAGGTAGCCGCCCACCGCCAGCCTCTCGCCGAGGTCGCGAGCGAGCGCGCGCAGGTAGGTGCCGCTCCCGCACACGACCTCGACCTGCGCGACCGCTCGCCCACCCGGCTCGAAGTCGAGCAGCCGCGCCGACTCGATCACGACCTCGCGGGCCTCGGGCGCCACGTCCTCGCCGGCGCGGGCCAGCTTGTACGAACGCTGGCCGTCGATCTTCACGGCCGAGAACGCGGGCGGCCGCTGCTCGATCCGCCCGACGAACCCCGCCAGCCCCGAGGCGACCGCATCGCGGTCGAGGCTCGAGGGATCAGCCACCGGCTCCAGCGCCCCCTCGGCGTCGTCGGTGTTGGTGCGCGCGCCGAATCGGATCTCCGCCAGGTAGGTCTTGGGCAGCAGGTGGGCGAAGTCGGCGAGGCGGGTTGCGGATTCGAAGAGGATCGGCAGCACGCCGGTGGCCAGCGGGTCGAGGGTCCCGGCATGTCCGACCTTGTGAGCTCCGGTCAAAGACCTGAGCCTGCGGACCATCGCAAAGGAGGTCTCACCCGCCGGCTTGTCGAGATTGAGGACCCCGGCTCTAATCGCGGGTGTCGCCCTCGAGCGCCGCCTTCGCCGCCTTCAACACCATCTTCACGGCGGATGGCATCGGCTCGGAGATCTCGGCTCCGGCGGCCCGCAGATGCCCGCCGCCGCCGAACTCCGCGGCGAGGGCGGCGGCGTCGACACGGCCGCGGCTGCGGACCGAGATCTTGGTCATCCTCTCGCCCACCTCCTTGAAAAGGATGGCGAGCTCCAGCCCCTCGATCGAGTTGAGGTTGTCGATGATGCCCTCCGATTCGGCCATCACCGCGTCGGCGTCCTTGAGCATCGCCCGCGTGACCGCCGACCAGATCAGCCTCCCGCTGCACTCGACCTTCATCTCGGCGAGGCTCAGCGCGTCGAGCCTGAGCGTGGTCAGCGGTCGCGACTTGTAGATGTTGCCGGCGATCTCGCCCGGGTTGGCGCCGAGGCGGGCGAGCCGGGCGGCGTACTCGAGCGCGTGGGCGGTCGTGTTCTCGTGCCGGAAGCCGCCGGTGTCGGTCATGATCGCCGTGTAGAGGTTGGTCGCGATCGTCGGCGTGATCGGGTAGCCGTAGGCGTCGAGCATGTCCACCACCATCTCCCCCACCGCCGCCGCGTCGGGGTCGATCACGTTGAGATCTCCGAACATCGCGTTGGTCAGGTGGTGGTCGACGTTGACGATCGTCGCGTGGCTCGCGATGTGGCGCACGGACGTCCCCGAGCGCTCCATGTTGCCCGCGTCGAAGAAGAAGACCAGCTGCGGGTCGGCGCCCGGCGGAGGCCGGTCGACGATCTGGTTGTAACCCGGGAGCCAGTCGTACATCTGGGGGACCGGTGGCGGGATGATCACCCAGGCTTGCTTGCCGAGCGCGCGAACCGCCTCGGCGAAGGCCAGCGAGCAGCCGAGCGTGTCCCCGTCGGCGTCCTTGTGGCCGAAGACCAGGATCTGGTCATGGCCGTCGAGCAGGCCGCCCACCTGGTGATAGAGCTCCTTCAGGCCGTCCGCGGTCAGGGCTTGGCCTCCTCGTCGGGCGGCAGGATCTCACGTAGCCGCTTCGAGATGTGGACGCTGTACTCGATCGAGGGATCGAGCTCGAAGTGTATGTCAGGGGCGAACTTGAGATTGCTGAGCCGGCGCCCGAGATCGTGGCGGATGAGACCCTTGGCGCTGATCAGTCCCTTCAGCGTGGCCCGCTGCTCCTCGGGGCTGCCGAGCACGCTGACCATCACCCGGGCGGACCTGAAGTCGGGGGACATCGCCACGTCGGTGATGCTTACGAACCCGATCCGCGGGTCCTTGAGCTCGTGCTGGATGATCTCCATGAGCTCCTGGCGGACCTGCCCGGCCACCTGGGTCTGGCGGTAGCCCATGGAGCCCTAGATTTCTTCGCGCTCTAGGCGGAAGGTCTCCATGGTGTCGCCCGGTTCGAAGGTGTCGAAACCGTCCAGCCCGATGCCGCACTCCTGGCCGGCCGTCATCTCGCGGACGTCCTCTTTGAAGTGCTTGAGGGAGGTGATCCGGCCCTCGAAGATCTGGTTGCCGCCGCGAGTCAGCTTCACCCAGCCGCCGCGGCTGACCTTGCCGTCGATGACCCGGGAGCCGGCGATCAGGCCCATCCGCGGAATCTTGATCGGGATCAGCACCTCGACCTGGCCCTCGTGGACCTGGCGATAGGTGGGCTCGCGAAGGCCCTTGGCGGCGCGTTCGACATCCTCGGTCAGCTTGTAGATGACGTCGTAGTAGCGGACCTCGACCTTCTCCTTCTCGGCGGCCCTTTCGGCGGCCGGGGTCGACTTCAAGTTGAAGCAGACGATGATGGCGCTGGAGACGCTGGCCAGCAGCACGTCGGAGTCAGTGACGGCGCCAACCCCCTCGCCGACGATCTTGATCGCGACCACCGGGTCCTCGATCTTCTGGAGCGCTCCACGGAGGGCCTCGAGCGAACCCTGGGCGTCGGCCTTGATGACCAGGTTGAGCTCTTTGACCTCGCCCTCCTTGGCGCGCCGGGCGAGCTCCTCGAGGGTGAGGCGGGGCGCGGAGCTGACGGCGGCCTCGTTCATCCGCTTCTCTTGCAGCTTGGCGAGAGCGATGCCCCTGGCGGACTTCTCGGAGTTGACGACCTGGAAGATGTCGCCGGCAGTGGCGACCTCCTCGAGGCCCGAGACGACCACCGGCGTCGCCGGCCCAGCTTCCGTGACCGATTGGCCGCGGTCGTCGGCGAGGGCGCGGACGCGACCGTAGATGTGGCCGACCACGAAGTAGTCGCCGACCCGGAGGGTGCCCGACTGGACGAGCACGGTGGCGACAGGACCACGGCCGCGCTCGAGGTGGGCATCGACGATGGTCCCGATCGCATTCCGGTCCGGATTGGCCTTCAGGTCCTCGATCTCGGTCGTCAGCACGATGGTGGTGAGGAGGTCGTCCAGGTGCTCGCCGGTGCGGGCCGACACGTGGACGCACTCGAACTCGCCGCCGTAGTGGGTGGTGACGATGCCCTGCTCGGCCAGCTCAGCGTGAACCCGGTCCACATTGGCGTTGTCCTTGTCGATCTTGTTGATGGCGACGATGATCGGGACTTTGGCGGCGCGCGCGTGCTGGATCGCCTCAATCGTCTGCGGCATCACGCCGTCGTCAGCGGCGACCACCAGCACCACCACGTCGGTGACCTGGGCGCCGCGGGCACGCATGGCGGTGAACGCTTCGTGGCCGGGGGTGTCGATGAATACGATCGGCTTCCCTTCGGCGGTCTGGATCTTATAGGCGCCGATCCGCTGGGTGATCCCACCCGCCTCGCCAGCGGCCACCCGCGTCTGCCGGATCGCGTCGAGGATGGAGGTCTTGCCGTGGTCGACGTGGCCGAGCACGGTGACGATCGGCGGCCTCTCGATGAGCTTGGTCGCGTCCTCCCGGCCGAGAGAGCTGAAGAACTCCTCGCGGCTGGTCACGGTGACCTTGCCGTCGCCGGCGCCTCCCTGCTGCTCGACCGCCACCGTCTCGCCCGCGGCGATCGGCTCGACGGTGACTCCGAACTCGTCGGCGACGATGGAGGCGGTGTCGAAGTCGATGACCTGGTTGATGGTCGCCATCAGCCCGTTCTGCATCAGCTTCTTGATGACCTCGACCGCGCCCACGCCGAGCTGGTCGCTCAGGTCCTTGACCGAGACGTTGGGCGGCAGGTTGATCTTCTTGTCGCCGGTCGGAGCGATCTTGGTCGCGACCGCCGTGCTGCTGAGGGCATGCCTCGCCGCCTCGATGGCCGCCGGGGTCAGCGGCGCCGAGGGGTTGCGGGTGAGCCTCCTCTGCTGGAGGAAGTTCACCAGCTCCTTTTGGCTGATGTTCAGCTCGCGTGCGAGTTCGTGCGCTCTCATATGGTTGGGACCTCAGGCCGTCGGCGCATGGCCCGAATTACGGATTATCCCCTTTCCGACGATTTCTAAGCCGCGGGCCGGGCTTTCAACGCCCGCTCCAGGCTCCGCCGCCTGAGAGCCAGCTCCCGGCAGGCGGGATCGTCGTGGAGGTAGGCGCCGCGGCCCGGCGCCCGGCCGCTGAGGTCCTCCACGATGGTTCCCCCTCTGTCGCGGACGAAGCGGACGAGGCCCGTCTTTCCCGCCTCCTGCCGGCAGGCGACGCAGGTCCGGACCGGTTCATGTCGGGTCTTCGGCACCGGCTTGCTCCGAGGCGGGCTTGATGTCTATCCGCCATCCCGTTAGCTTGGCCGCGAGGCGGGCGTTCTGGCCATCCTTGCCGATCGCGAGAGAGAGCTGGCCAGGAGGGACGTGGAGCAGGGCCGTGTTGGTCGAGCGATCGAGGACGACGTCGACGACGCTGGCCGGCCCGACCGCGGCCGCCGCAAAGGTGGCCGGGTCGTCGGACCAGGGAACGAAATCGATGTGCTCGCGGCCGAGCTCTGCCAGCAGCGACCGGTGCCGGACGCCCTTGGGTCCGACGCAGGCGCCGACGGCGTCGACCGAGGGATCGTCGGAGTGGACAGCGACCTTGCTCCTGAGCCCCGGCTCGCGGGCGATCGCCTTGATCGCCACGGCGCCATTCTTGATCTCCGGAACCTCGGCCTCCAGCAGCCGCCTGACGAAGAGCCGGCTGGCCCGGGAGACCTGGACCTGGGGATCGCGGGCGCCTCTTCGGGTGTCGAGGATGACCACCGTTAGCGGCTTGCCAGGGCGCATCTCCTCACCCGGGATCTGCTCTTCCGGCGGCATCACGCCCTCGGCACGGCCGCCCATGTCGAGGTGGACGGTGCCGTTCTCCACCCGGTCGATCACTCCCGTCGCCAACTCCCCCCGGTGTTCGGCAGCCTCGGTGACGGCCTTCTCTCGCTCCAGGCTTCGGATGTGCCGGGTCACCGCCTGCTTGGCGGTCTGGGCGGCCATGCGGGCGAAGTCCTCGGTCGGCAGCGGGTTGAGAACCTCCTCCCCATCGGGCCCATAGGTGCGACTGGTCACCTGCATGGCGGCGGTCGCCGGGTCGATGTGGACCGTCACGTAGCCGGGCGGGTCGAATGCCCGCCGGTAGGCGTCGGCGAGCGCCTGCTCGACGGTCCGGATCAGTTCCTCCAGAGGAATGCCGAGCTCGCTGTTGAGCTGCTCCAGCGCGGCCACGAACTCGCTATTCACAGGCTCACCGTGAGCCGAGCGGCGAGCACGTCGTCCCACCCGATGTCGAGCAGGCCGGTCTTCGGGTTGTCGACGGCGATCCCCCGATCCTCGACGGCGGCAAGCACGCCCTCGACCACTCCCTCGCTGCCCTCGCCATAGCGGTAGCGGACATTCACCTTACGGCCGGTGAAGCGCTCGTACTCCCTGCGCTCGCGCAGCGGCCGCTCGGCGCCCGGCGAGCTCACCTCGAGGATGTAGTTCCCGTCCAGTAGCTCGGATTGGTCGAGAATCGGCCCGGCCAGTTGGCTCACCCGCTCGCAGTCGGCGATCGAGACCCCGAGTGGCTTGTCGATCGAGATCCGGAGCGTGCGCCCGCCCTGTCCGGTCTGCTCGATCGAGTACAGCTCGTACCCCATGTGCGCGAGGGTCGGCTCGAGCAGTTCGCGGATCTCATTTATGGGCCAGGACGGCATTTTGTGGCTATGCGCTCAGGTCTAGCGGACCGGCTGCAGCCTCCGCCAGACGACCAGCAGCGGCGAGGCGTTGAAGATCGAGCTGTAGGTCCCCGAGACGATGCCGATCAGCAGCGCGAGGACGAAGCCCCGGAGGGTGTCACCGCCGAAGAAGAAGAGCGAGAGGAGCACCAGCACCACCGTGAAGCTGGTGATGATCGACCGCGCCGCCGACTGCATGATTGAGAGGTTCACCACCTGCTCAAAGCTGAGCCGCTGCGCGACGATCATGTTCTCCCGGATCCGGTCGAAGATGACGATGGTGTCGTGGACGGAGAAGCCGATCACGGTCAATACCGCCGTGAGGAAGAGGCTGTCCACCTGCCCCAGCTGGTTGCCGTGCCAGCCCAGGAAGGGAATCCCCTTGCCAAGGATCGAGAAGATGCCGGTGAGCAGGAAGACGTCGTGGAGCAGGGCGAGGAGCGCTGAGCCGCCGAACTGGACACCGGAGCGGAAGCCTCCCTGCACCCGGCGAAATCGGAAGGCCAGGTAGAGAAGGATCAGGGCGGATGCGCTGACGATGGCGATGATCGCCTTTTGGACGATCTCGGCGGCGATCGTCGGACCGACGTCGGCGACCTGCGTGTGGCCCTGGTCGATAGGACCCAGCTTGTTGGTCAGGGCGGTCTCGAACTGGGCCTGGTGGCTCGGGTCGAGGGCGCCGGTGCGGATCAGGAAGGAGCCCGCTCCCGTCTGCTGCACGACTCCGCTGACGCCCTGGGCCGTGACCGCCGTCTGCACCGCCCCCAACGACGGGCTCTGGGTGAACCTGATCTGAAACTCGGTGCCGCCCTGGAAATCGATGCCGAGCAGGAACCCCTGGCTCGCCATCGAGATGATGCCCGGGATGATGATGACCAGCGAGGCGAGGAAGAACCAGTTCCGGGCGCCGATCACGTCGAGGGTGCGCGGGGGCCGCGGCTCGCTGGCGATCGCGCCGGGCGAGGGCTCCGGCTCCAGCGCGCGGACCGGACGGGCCTCGTCCTTCAGGGTTTCCTCAGGCTGCACGAGTGACACCGAGGACGCGCGGCGAGCGGAAGCCGCCGCCGAAGTTGAGCACGATCGCGAGCAGGTTGTGGGTCACGATGATCGACGAGACGAGGCTCGTGACGACGCCGATTCCGAGGGTGATCGCGAAACCCTCGATCGAGGTGCCGGAGGCCGTGAAGGCGAGCACGGTGCAGGTGATGAGGGTGCTGATGTTCGAGTCCCGGATCGCCGGCCAGGCACGGCGCACCCCAGCGTCCACCGCGGCGCCGACCGTCCGGCCCGCGCGCATCTCCTCTTTGAAGCGTTCGAAGATCAGCACGTTGGCGTCCACGGCCATGCCGACGCTGAGGATGAACCCCGCCAGTCCGGCCAGGGTCAGCGTCACCGGGATGGTCTTGAAGAGCGCCAGCACGATCCCGCCATAGACGAGTAGGGCAAGGCTGGCGAGCAAACCGGGCAGCCGGTAGTAGCTGATCATGAAGATGACCACGATGGCGAGCCCGACCAGACCGGCCGCGACCGATCGCGTGACCGAATCGGAGCCGAGGCTGGCGCCGACGTCGCTCGAGGAGAGCACCACGACGTTGGCCGGCAGGGCGCCAGAGTTGATCTCGGTGGCGAGGTCGCGAGCCGAGGTGGCGTCGAAGTTGCCCGTGATACTGGCCTGGCCGCCCGGGATCGGGTTCAGGATGTTGGGGTTGGTGAGCAGCTTGCCGCCCTGTGAGGGGGGAAGGGCGATCGTGGACTCGACGCTGTCCCAGTTGGCGAGGTCCGCCTGGGTCAGATTCTCGAAGATCGCGATGTTGCGCGTCGCACAGGTGACGCCGGCGCCCGGACAGCTGTTCACCGCGTTGTTGGTTAGAGTGCTGAACTGCGACGCGCCGTCGCTGTTGAAGTTCAGCAGCACCTGGTAGTTGAGGCCCTGGGAGTCGAGGCCCGAGCTGGCGCTCACGATCTGCGCGCTGCCGAGCCCGGTGAGCTTCGGCTTGTAGCCGGCCGGCGCCTCACCCACCGCCTGCGCGTTGGGGTCTGGGACCCAGGTGGTGAAGTCGAGGTGGGCGGTCTGGGTGAGGATGGTCTGGGCTCGAGCGGCCGAAACCCCGGCAAGCTCGACGATGATCCGGTCCTGGCCCTCGGGTTGGACCAGCGGCTCGCTGACGCCGAACGCGTTTAAACGGTTCTGGAACACCTGAACGGCTACCGCCTGGACGTCGCTCTTGGCGCGGCCCGCCGGGATGTCCACCAACTGCAGCTCGAGGTGGCTGCCACCCTGGAGGTCGAGGCCGCGGTGGATGTAGATGCTGCCGTTGTTGAAGGGCCACCAGCCGAAGTTGGGAGGCATCAGACTGGCATCGACGGTCCCGCTGAGCGGCAGGTGGTTAACGGCTCGATAGACGTACCCGGCCGAGTCCACGAAGAGCGAGATGACCACGAGCGCGATCAGCAGGACGCGGACGGGCCAGCCGAGGACGAGTTGCACGGCCGAGAAGTCTACCGACTACCCCGAGGGGCATAGACCAGGGTTCGGTTCAGATGAGGCTCTGTTGCTCGGCGCCCCGGGCTGGGGGTTGGAGGCCGAGGTGCCGGTAGGCGAGCGTGGTCGCCATCCGGCCGCGTGAGGTGCGCTGGATGTAGCCCTGCTGCATCAGGAAGGGCTCGTAGACGTCCTCGATCGTCTCCGGCTCCTCGCTGAGCGAGGTCGCGATGGTGTCAAGGCCTACCGGGCCGCCAGCGAACTTGAGGATGATCGTCTCCAGGATCTGCCGGTCCAGCGGGTCGAGCCCCTCGGCGTCCACACTCAGCATGCTCAGCGCCCGCGCTGCCACGTCGGCGGTAGCCCGGCCGTCGGCGCGGACCTGGGCGTAATCGCGCACCCTGCGAAGCAACCGGTTGGCGATCCGGGGCGTGCCCCGCGACCGACGGGCGATCTCAGCCACGGCCTCCTCCTCGACCTCCAGGGCAAGGATGCGCGCGGATCGGCGAACGATCCGCTCCAGCTCCGGCCGGCTGTAGAAGTCGAGGCGGTAGATGGCGCCGAAGCGGTCCCGGAGGGGGGCGCTGAGCAGCCCCTGGCGGGTGGTGGCGCCGACGCAGGTAAAGCTCTGCAGGGGCAGGCGCACGGCGCTGGCCCCGACGCCCTTGCCGAGAACGGTGTCGAAGGTGAAGTCCTCCAGTGCCGGGTAGAGCGACTCCTCCACCACCCGGTTGAGCCGGTGGATCTCGTCGATGAAGAAGACGTCCCGGTCGGCCATCTGCATGAGGATCGAGCCGAGTGCGCCGGCGTGGTCGATGGCCGGGCCTGAGGTGGTGCGGACCGCAACGCCGAGCTCGTTGGCGATGATGTAGGCAAGGGTCGTCTTGCCGAGGCCGGGCGGGCCGGCGAGGAGGACGTGCTCTACCGGCTCCCCTCGCCGCTTGGCGGCCTCTACCTGGATGCCTAGCTGCTCGCGGATCGCCTCCTGGCCGACGTACTCGTCGAGACTCTTTGGGCGCAGGGACTGGTCGAGCTGGTCGTCCTCGACGAGCGCCTCGCTGCCGACCAGGCGGGCCTCGTCGCTCACCGGCCGAGCGCCTTCAACGCCGTCGCCAGTGCCTCCTGCGGAGTGGGTTCGGCGGCCCAGTCGACCGAGTCGATGGCGGAGCGTGCCTCGGCGGCGCTGAAGCCGAGGTTGCGAAGCGTCGCCTCCACCTGGCGTGTCGCCCCCCCACCTCGCGCACCCGCTGTGACCGGCACCCGCGCGATCGCGGCCAGCGCGGCGTCAGCCTCCAGCTTCGGCTTGAGGTCGATGATCACCTTTTGGGCGGTCCGCGGCCCGACGCCAGGCGCTCGCCGGATCGGCCCGACATCCTCGTTGAGGATCGCTTCCTTGAGGAGATCGAGGTTGGCGGAGCTGAGGATCGCGACGCCGACCTTCGGACCGACGCCGTCCACCTCGATCAGGAGCCTGAACATCTCGAGCTCTTCGACCGACGAGAAGCCGAAGAGGGCCAGGGCGTCCTCGCGCACGTGGGTGTGCACCCAGAGCTCGGTCTCGCCGCCGACGGTCGGCATCCGGTCACGCGCCGAGCCGGTCATCGCCAGCTGGTAGCCGACGCCGTTGACGTCGAGGAGCACCGTCTCCGGCGTCAGCCGCAGGACCCGGCCCCGGAGAAACGCGATCAACGCGCCACCGCCAGGTTGATCCGCCGCGAGCGGGCGTGGCAGATCGCGATCGCGATGGCGTCGAAGGCGTGGGCCGAACCCGCCGGCAGACCGCGCACCTGCGCGGTCAGCATCCGTCCCAGCTGGGCCTTGTCGGCGTTGCCATAGCCGCTGACGACGAGCTTCACCTGCGACGGCTTGTATTCGGCCGCCGCGATACCGCGCTCCTCGAGCAGGGCGAGCACCACGCCACGCGCCTGGGCGACGCCGATGGCGCTGGTCCGGTTGCTGCCCATGAACAGCTCCTCGAGCGCAGCCTCGTCGACGGTGGCCGCGTCGAGCACGACCTCCAGCTCCCGTTTCAGATGGAGAAGGCGGGCGCCGGGGCGACCGCCGGCAGCGGTGCGGATGGTGCCGCACCGGAGCACCTCGGCCGGCTCTCGGACGAGCGCCCAGCCGGTGGAGGCGAGGCCGGGATCGATCCCTAGGAGGAGCCGGGAGGCCACGTTGCCAGCAGGTTAGACATTGGCTGAGACGCGTTCAAGGACATCTGCGGGAATGTCGAAGTTGGCATAGACCTGCTGGACGTCGTCGTCCTCCTCCAGCGCCTCCATCAGGCGCAGAACGGAGGGAGCCTTGTCCTCCCCGACCGGGACGGAGGACTTGGGATGCATGGTGATCTCGGCGTTCTCGATCCGCGCGCCGGCCGCCTCGAGGGCCGCCCGGACCGCTTCGAACTCCGAGGGACCGGTCGTCACCTCCACGGAGTCGCCCTCGACGGAGACGTCCTCGGCGCCCACCTCGATGGCGGCGAGGCCAAGCTCGTCCGGATCCTTACCGGCGGCGTCGACCTCGATGACCCCCTTTCGCTCGAAGAGATAGGCGACCGAGTTGGTCTCACCGAGGTTGCCGCCGTTCTTGGCGAAGAGGTGCTTTAGCGAGGCCGAGGTGCGGTTGCGGTTGTCGGTGACTGCATCGACGAGCACCGCCACGCCGGAAGGGCCGTAACCCTCGTAGCGGAGCTCCTCGAGTGAGTCGCCGGCAGCGGCGCCGGTGCCGCGGTCGATGGCGCCCTTGATCTTGTCCGCGGGCATGTTGACCTCGCGCGCTTTCTGGATCGCCAGCCGCAGCCGGAAGTTGCCGTCCGGGCTGCCGCCGCCCTCCTTGGCCGCGATCGTCACCTCCCGGGCAACCTTGGTGAAGGAGACCGCGCGCTTGGCGTCGACGATCGCCTTCTTGTGCTTGATCCCGGCCCACTTGGAATGACCGGACACGTCAAATACACCTCGGGGCGAACATGCTTTCGACCATTTTAAGACCCCCAGCCGGCGGGCGGAGGCCCCGCGCCCGCCGGAAGAGGCCGCAACGCGCCGTCCTGCCAGGCGTAGGCCCAGACGTCGATCTCCGGGGCCTCCAGGCCCTGGCGCAGGAGCGCGGTGCCGACGTTGGTCCGGTGGTCGTTGCCGTGGTGGATTGCCTGGAGCACGATCACCCAGACCGGGATCAGGACGCCCTCGCGGTCGATCCGCGACTCGAAGTCCGGCTTCGAGGCCAGGTAGGCCTCCCACCCCTGGCGCTGGCGGGCGAAGTGCTCCAGCAGGGGACCCGGGCCTCCGGCGTCGAGAGCCGGCTGCCGCCCGCCGCCGGTGGCCCGCGAGAAGATCGTGCGGTCGGCCGACACCAGGTGATCGAGCGTCGCCTCGATCGACCCGTACGTGCCCGGCGCGGAGAACGCGAGCTGCTCCGGGGAGAGATCACGGCAACGCTCGAGAAGCTGCTCGGTGGCCCAGAAGTGGTGGCGGAAGAAGCGCCCCAGCAGCGCGTCCCACCAGGCGTGGGGAGCGGCATCGCCGGTACCCACCTCGCCATAAGACCAGCCGTCGAGGTCGGGCGGCTCGATGCCGTGGCGGCTGAGCAGCGTCCCGATCTGGGCCCGGTGGTCGTCGCCGTGGTGGACGCACTGCACCAGCGGCAGCCAGTCGGACATCACCTCCGGGTCGCGACCTCGCTGGAAGGGCAGCACCACCTCGAGATCGCGCTCGGTGGACAGCACCTCAAGCCACCCTTCGGCAATTAGGCGGCCCGGCTCGAGCAGCTCGACTGCCGCGCGGGACTCCCTGACCCTGACCGGCAGGTGCCCGGTGATGAGCCGCGCATAGCCCGCCTCCGCACCCACGATGTGGTTGAAGGTCGCCTCGATCGTCCCGTAGACGTCGTCCTCGGCCGGTGCGGTCAGCTCCGGCCGGCCGGCGCAGAACTCGAGCAGCTGCTCGGTCGCCCAGGCGTTGCGCTTGAAAAGAGCGAGGACGGGGTGCACGAAGGCCGAGCCTACCGCTCGAAGGTCAGCCGGATGGTCTTTCGACGCTTCCCGACCTCGATCGTCGAGTCCTCGTGGATCTCACGGTTCTGCAGCACCTTCTCCCCGTTGATCCGCACCCCACCCTGGGAGAGCAGCCGCTTCGCCTCACTGGCGCTGCCCACGAGCCCGTTCTCGAGAAGCGCCGAGATGACGTTCGTCGGCTGTTTCAGGGCCAGCTCACGGAGGACCTCGACCGACTCGCGCTGCCGGAACCGGAGGTCGAAGTCCCTCTCCGCCGCCGCCGCCGCCGCCGGACCGTGCAGGCGCTCGACCAGCTTGCGGGCGACGAGGGCCTTGGCGTCGCGCGGATGGGCGGGCAGGCCTGCAGGATCGAGCTCGAGCAGCAGCTTCGCGTAGCGCGCCGTCATGGGATCGGGGATCGACATTACCTTGCCGTAGGCCTCGGCCGGCGGCTCCGTGATGCCGATGTAATTGCCGAGCGACTTGCTCATCTTCTGGACCCCGTCGAGGCCCTCCAGGAGCGGGAAGACGGCGACGTCCTGGGGCGTCTTGCCATAGGCGCGCATGATGTCCCGGCCGAACAGAAGGTTGAAGAGCTGGTCGGTGCCGCCGATCTCCAGGTCGGCGTCGACGGCGACCGAGTCATATGCCTGGCTGAACGGATAGAGGATCTCGTGGGCCCCGATCGGCGCGCCCTCCTTCAAACGCTTGGCGAAGTCCTCGCGCTGGAGGACGGACTGCAGTGTCTGCCTGCCGAGCAGGCGGAGGATGTCGGCGGCGGTCATCTCACCGAGCCATTCGGCGTTGCCGTGGACCTCGGTCCGCTCCCGGTCGAGCACGCGGAAGGCCTGGTCGAAGTAGGTCCGCGCATTGGCGTCGACCTGCTCGCGGCTGAGCACCGGGCGCGTCTCCGAGCGACCGCTCGGGTCTCCGATCAGCGCCGTGTAGTCGCCGACGATGAGGACCGCCGTGTGACCGGCGTCCTGGAACATCCGGAGCACGTCCAGGACGACCAGGTGGCCGACGTGGATGTCGGGAGCGGTCGGGTCCATGCCGAGCTTGACGCGGAGCTTCTCCCCCGCCTCCACCCGGCGCCGCAGGTTGGCCTCGTCATGGACCTCGACGGCGCGATCGCGCAGCCGCCGCCAGAGGTCGTGTGGATGTCCGGCTACTGCGGTCGCGGTCCCTGGCCGTTGAAGTAGGTGTTCGGGTCGATCGGGATGACCGGGTAGAAGAGCAGCACGGCTGGCCGGCCGATCCCCCGCAGCAGGGCGGGCGCCAGGACCGACGTGCGGATGGAGTCCTGGGTCTGGATCTGGGCGCCGTCCGGCGAGCCAGAGGGCGGCTGGGTGCCTCCCAGCAGCAGGTAGAGGGCGACGGTCACGCCGAAGAGCGCCGTGAGGCCGCCCACGATGGCGCCGGTGAGTCGGTCGAAGAGGATCGCGGCGATCTGGAGTCGGTTGTGGACGAAGGCGGCCATCACCTCGATGACGACGATGATGATCACCACCAGGGCGAAGTAACCCGCGGCAAGGGCGTCGGGGACGGCCCAGCCGGGGAACACCTGGAGGACCACGTTGGCCGCCGTCGGCGCGGCGTTAGTGGCGCCCAGAAAGGCGACGTAGACCGCGACCAGACCGACCAGGCGGCGGATGACGCCGGTCCCATAACCGAGCGCCGCGTAGGCGGCGATGAGCACCAGGATGGCGAGGTCGATCACCGCGGTCGCGCCGCGTGTGCCGTTTCCAGCCGAGCCCTCATCAACGCCATCAGCGAATCCACCTCCGAGTCCGTGAG
>Ga0307374_10009367_pt1 | contig 14434 bp, 12 predicted proteins | sample OX3MG_FD_202532 | JGI IMG/M metagenome (GOLD analysis project Ga0307374, IMG submission 202532) | Soil microbial communities from Risofladan, Vaasa, Finland - OX-3 | ecosystem: Environmental > Terrestrial > Soil > Coastal area > Acid sulfate soil | place: Finland: Risofladan, Vaasa | collected... | reverse complement strand
TGGTCTTCGAGGAGGGTGCCCTCCGAGCCATCGCCCGCAAGGCGCTCGAGCTGGGCACTGGCGCACGGGGGCTGAAGAGCATCCTGGAGTCGGTCCTGCTCAACAGCATGTTCGACGTACCCTCCCATCCCGAGATCAAACGCTGTCTTATCACCGAACGTTCCATCCTGGAGGCGACCGAGCCGGAGCTGTTCCGCGACGAGGAGACCCAGGCCGCCTCGGCCTGACCACGGACGACCGACCCTGTACCCTCCAGTTAGACTGGAAAGCCATTCCAGCTGAGTTGCGCCGCGGCGCGCGCCAGCGCCGTGAGGAGCTGAAGAGTGTCAATCGCTAGCCTTTTGGGATACCCGCGCATCGGGCGAGCCCGGGAGTTGAAACGAGCCCTCGAGGGCTACTGGTCGGGACGGCTCTCAGCCGAGGAGCTGGAGGCCCAGGCGGCCAACCTCAGGGCGGAGCGCTGGCGCCTCCAGCGCGACGCTGGGATCGATCACATCCCCAGCAACGATTTCTCGCTCTACGACCATGTCCTGGATGCGGCCCTGACGGTGGGGGTCGTTCCCGAGCGATTCGGCTGGTCAGGGGGAGCTCCGGACCTTGACCTCATCTTCTCCATGGCCCGTGGCCGGGGGGGCGCGGCCGAGGTGGCGCCGCTGGACATGACCAAATGGTTCGACACCAACTACCACTTCCTGGTGCCGGAGCTGGCCACCGACCAGACCTTCAGTCTGGCCTGGCGCAAGCCGATCGACGAGTTCCTGGAGGCGAAGGCCCTGGGGATCATCACTAGGCCCGTGCTGCTCGGCCCGGTGACCTTCCTGCGGCTCAGCCGGGGAGCCCGGCCCGGGGCCGCTAACCTGGAGTTTCTCCCAAGCTTGCTGCCGGTCTATCGGCAGCTGCTCTCGGAGTTGCGCCAGGCTGGGGCCGAGTGGGTCCAGCTCGACGAGCCCTGCCTTAGCCAGGACCTGCCGGTGGCGGCCCTGGAGGCGCTCGAGCAGGCCTACCAGGGGCTGAGCCAGGCGGCGCCCGGACTCAAGCTGTTGCTGGCCTCCTACTTCGCCAGCATGGCCGGCAATCTGACCACCGCCCTGGCCCTGCCGGTTGACGCGGTCCACCTCGACCTGGTTCGTGGGGGGGCCGACCTGGATCCAGCCCTGGAGCGGATCCCCGAGGCGATGGCGCTCTCCCTCGGAGTCGTCGACGGCCACAACGTGTGGCGCACCGATCCCGATCGAGCCCTGGGCCAGATCAACCGCGCCGTTGCCAAGATCGGGGAGGACAGGGTCATGGTGGCTCCCTCCTGCTCCCTGCTGCACGTGCCGGTGAGCCTGGCCGGGGAGAGCGCCCTGGACCCCGAGGTTCGCTCCTGGCTCGCCTTCGCGGAGGAGAAGCTGGCTGAGGTGACGTGCCTGGCCCGCGCCAGCCGGGGAGAGGCCGAGTTCGTCGCCCAGCTGGACGCCAGCCGGCGCGCCTGTGCCGACCGACGCCGCTCGCCGCGGGTCACCAATGCTGCCGTGCAGGCTCGCGCCGCCCGCGTCAGCGACGACCAGCTGACCCGTCCCGGCGACGGACCGGCGCGCCGCCTGATCTGGCGCCAGCGCGTGTCCCTGCCGCCGCTGCCCACCACTACCATCGGCTCCTTCCCGCAGGTCGCCGAGCTCCGGCAGGCCCGGGCTCGGCTGCATCGCGGCGAACTCGACCAGGCGGGCTACGACCAGCTGATGGAGGCCGAGATCCGTCGGGTGGTGCGGTTCCAAGAGGGGGTCGGTCTTGACGTCCTCGTCCACGGGGAGCCGGAGCGGAACGACATGGTGGAGTACTTCGCCGAGCACCTGGACGGGTTCGTGACCACGAGCCAGGGCTGGGTGCAGTCGTATGGATCTCGGTGCGCCAAACCGCCGATCGTCTACGGGGACGTCTCCCGCCCGGAGCCGATCACGGTGCGTTGGTCCGTCTTTGCCCAGAGCCTCACCGACCGGCCGGTGAAGGGGATGCTGACCGGTCCGGTCACCATTCTGCAGTGGTCCTTCGTCCGCGACGACATCGCCCGCAGCCAGACCTGCGCCCAGATTGCACTCGCCCTGCGCGACGAGGTGGCCGATCTCGAGGCGGCCGGGATCAGCGTGATCCAGATCGATGAACCGGCCCTCCGCGAGGGGCTGCCGCTCCATCGCACCGAGCAACCGGCCTACCTCCGCTGGTCCATCGACAGCTTCCGTCTGACCGCCGCGGGAGCCGGCGCCCAGACCCAGATTCACACCCACATGTGCTACTCGGAGTTCGAGGACATCATGGATTCGATCGCCGAGCTTGACGCCGACGTGCTCTTCATCGAGGCGGCCCGATCGGCGATGACCCTGCTCCAGGCCTTCGCCGACCACGGTTATCCCAACGAGGTGGGACCAGGCCTTTACGACATCCACTCTCCCGCGGTGCCCTCGGTGGAGGAGATGGTGGTCCGGCTGCGCAAGGCGGCGACCGTGATCCCTCCCGATCGACTGTGGGCCAACCCCGACTGCGGGTTGAAGACCAGGGGCTGGGCCGAGGTCGAGCCGTCCTTGCGCAACATGGTGGGGGCCGCCCGACAAGTTGCGGCCGAGCTGGCGGCGGTCTTTCCGCTCAGCTCCTAGCCGGGCGCCCGGGACGTCCGGTGGAAGCTGCCTACCAGCCTGAGGCAACCGAGCGTCGGTGGCGCGCCCGGTGGGCCGAGATTGGGCTCGGCGAGGCTGACCCGAGCAGCTCGAAGCCGGCCTTCTCGATCGCCCTGCCCCCCCCCAACATCACCGGTTCCTTGCACATGGGGCATGCCTTGAACGCCCTGGTCCAAGATGCCCTCTGTCGGTTCTACCGTATGCGCGGCTTCGAGGTGTGCTGGCTACCGGGCACCGATCACGCCGCCATTGCGACCCAGAATGTGCTCGAGCGCCAGCTTGCCGACGAGGGAACGACCAAGGAGGAACTGGGCCGGTCCGCGTTCGCGCTCCGGGTGGACGAGTGGTATCAGAACTACCAGGCGCGGATCCTGGAGCAGCTGCGCCGCCTGGGGGCCACCTGCGACTGGTCGCGGGAGCGGTTCACCCTGGATGAGCCCTACGTCCGGGTGATCCGAACCGTCTTCGCCGACCTTTACCGCCAGGGACTGATCTATCGGGGTCCCCGAATCGTCAACTGGTGCCCCCGCTGCCGCTCGGCCATCTCCGACGAGGAGGTGGCCTACCAGGAGCACCGGGACACCTTCTATTACGTGAGCTACGCGCGGGTGGACGGTGGTGAGCCGCTCCAAGTGGCCACCAGCCGCCCGGAAACGATCCTTGCCGACGTGGCGGTGGCGGTCGCCCCCGGCGACTTGCGATTTGCCGAGGCGGTGGGTCAAATGGTTCGAGAGCCCTTGGGGGGTCGGGAGATCCCGGTCATCGTCGACCCGGCGGTGGATCCCAAGCTCGGCACCGGGGTGCTCAAGATTACCCCTGGGCATTCGGCCGAGGATTTCGAGGTCGGCGAGCGCCACCAGCTTCCAGTTCGGACTGTGATCTCCCTGGAGGGGCGAATGATCGCTCCCGAATTCCCGGCCCTGGACGGTCAGGGGGTGGCCGAGGCCCGGGTCGTGGCGGCTCAGATGCTGCGTGAAAGTGGCGCCATGGTCCGCGAGGAACCCCTGGTCCACGAGGTCGGCCACTGCGACCGCTGCGGGACGGTGATCGAGCCCTTGGTCACACCACAATGGTGGGTCCGGGTTCGCGACCTGGCCGATCCGGCGGCCGACGCGGTCGAGTCGGGCCGGATCACAATTCACCCGGCGCAGTTTCGCGGTCAGTACCTTGATTGGCTGGCCGGACTGCGAGACTGGTGCATCAGCCGCCAGCTCTGGCTGGGACACCGAATCCCAGTCAGCACCTGCGAAAACGGGCACAGCTTCGCATGGGTGGACGAGCCGGTGAGCTGCCCCGACTGCTCCTCCTCGACATTGATCGCCGATCCTGACGTCCTGGATACCTGGTTCTCCAGCGCCCTCTGGCCCTTCGCGATCCTGGGCTGGCCGGAGCCCAGCGCGCTCCGCGAGAAGTTCTACCCCACCTCGGTGCTAAGCACCGCCCGAGAGATCCTCCAGCACTGGGTCGTGCGCATGGTCATGATGGGCCTCCGTTTCACTACCGAGGTCCCCTTCCACGATGTCCTCTTCCATGCCACCATCCTGGGGGCCGACGGCGCCCGGATGTCCAAAAGCCGGGGCAATGTGGTCGACCCCCTGGCGATGGTCGACAAGTACGGCGCGGACGCGCTCCGGGCCTGGGCCGCCAGCGTGGCGATGGGCACCCAGGACGCCAAGTTCGACGAGACCCGGATCGAGGGCTTCGCCCACTTCGCCAACAAGCTCTGGAATATGACCCGTCTGCTACACCGGCTCTACTTCCCAGGCGAGGATCGAGAGGGGCGGATCCCGGAGCTGGCCGAGCCCGACCGGCGAAGCCTCGAGCTGGCTGATCGCTGGATCCTCTCCCGGCTGGCCGCGGTGACCGAGCGCACCACGAGCGCTTTGCCCACCTTCGACTACGACCGCGCCATCGACGGCATCTACGACTTCGCCTGGCACGAACTCGCTGACTGGTATCTCGAGCTGGTGAAGGGGCGCCTCGAGGCCCGCGATCCGGCCGCCCACTGGGTGACCCGCCAGGTGCTGCTCCAGACCATCACCCTGCTCCATCCGATCATGCCCTTCCTCACCGATGCGCTTAGCGAGCAGTTCGCCGGCACTCCGGCAAGCCTCGACCTGGCCGGCTGGCCCGAGGGGCCGGCTGGCTGGACGGACCCAGCCTCGGAGCGCGCGATGACCGACTGCATGACCCTGATCTCGACTATCCGCAAGTGGCTTGCGGAACTGGGAATCGAGGCGAACCGGCGCAGCAGCCGGGTCCCCTTCGCGGTCACCGAGGCGGGTCCCGAGCTGGCCTTCCCAGAGGCCCTTGGCTACGTCAGCGAACTACTCCCGATCGAGTGGGTCGAGCCCACCGCCGCCGCCGCCGCCGCACCTCGGATCGTCGCCGGCCGAACTACCCTGGCACTTGGCAGCAGCGCTGGTCCGGGCGGGGACTACTGGAAGGGGTCCGCTCAGCGCGAGCTGCTCAAGGTCCAGGCTTTCCGGAACAATTTAGAGCGCAAGCTGGCCGGTCCTTTCGCCGCCAAGGCGCCCAGCGGGGTGGTGGCGCGGGAAGCTGACCGGCTGGAGGAGGTGCGCCAACGGGAGTCGCTCCTGCGCCGACTGGTCGACAGCTGATCCGGGTCGGCTGAGTGCCGCCGATCACGCTCCTTCCACTGCTCGGGCTCCTGTTTCCAGCTCTCGCGACGCTGCTCTGCTCCGCTCTCGGCCGGCCCTGGCCTCGCCGGCCCGGGATCTGGGCACGATGGGTGCTGCGGCTCGGGCTCCTCTTGACGCTGGCCGACGTCCTGACCCTGCTGGACCAGCTCCCGCCGGGGGGAACCCTGACGGATACCCTCTGGCAGGCTGGCCCGAGACTGCCCATCACTCTGGCCGTCGATGCCTCCGGGACGCTCCTGGCCGCGGTGATCGTGGTCGCCGCCCTGGTGGTCAGCTTCGCCGCTCGGGACCGGCGCCCGCTTGCCTCGGCGGCGCTTGGACTCGCGGTCGTGGGGGCAGTGGTGGCCACCTTCGCAGGAGACCTTCTCAGCCTGTACATCGGGCTCCAGCTGTCGTCCCTTGGGGGAATTGGTCTCAGCTACGCGCGCCAGCCCCGCTCAGCCAGCAGTCGGATGCTCTGGGCCGCGGTGGTGGATCAGGCCATCGGCCTGGCCTGGCTGGGGGCGATCGTGGGGCTGCTTCACCGGACCGCGACCCTGCAGCTGACAGCGATCCCCATCGGCAGCGTCAGCCCGGCGCTGGCCGGATTGCTGATCGTCCCCGCGGTGGCCCGGCTGGTCGGGTGTGGGCTGGTTGCGGGATCGGTCAAGCGCGGCCGGGCCCGGGGGATCGCCAGGTCTCTTGACGTCGCCGACTGGCTGGCGGTGGTGGCGGTGCCCACCGCGGGGTTGCTGCTGATCCGGGTCCAGGCCCTATCGGGCGGAAGCTGGCCGGCGCAGTGGTTCGGCACCTCCTTGGACCTCTTCGCACTGCTTATGGCGCTGACGGCCGTGGTCGGGGTGCTTTTCTCGAATCACCCCCAGTCTGGCCTCCGTTCGTTGCTACTCCTCCTTGGCGCCCTGGTGATCGTCGGGTTCGGCCAGAACTCCTCGGACGGAACCCTGCTCGGCTTGGGGGCCGCACTCTACCTGGAAACCTGCGTCCTCTGCCTGCCCCGGGCGCTGATGGGGAGGACGCGCGCGGGGTCACCGAGCGGCGCGCCGCGACGAGGTGGAGTCGGCGGCCTGCCGGCCGGACGGGACGCCCTCGCACTCCTGCCCTTCCTGCTCGGACTCGGGGTCGCCCTCCTGGGCATGGACCTGGCTCTGCGCGCGGGCCTGGCGGATGGGGTCAGCCCAGCTCTGGCCTACCTGGTCGCCCTGATCGGACTGGCCCTCACCGTTCCCCGTCTGCGCCAGGCGGCGACATTGCCGATCAGCTGGAGCTGGCCGCTGTGGTTGCCCGCCGCCTGCCTGGTGGCCACCGCCCTGGCGCCGGGATGGACACTCACCGTAGCGGCAGCGGCCCTCGCCCCCGCCGGGACGAGCAGCGCCAGCCTCCTTTCGGCGCCCGACCCTTTAGCTGTGCTGGCGCCTGGTCTGATCTGGCCGGGTGGATACCTGGCGATCCTGCTGGCCCTGGTCGGCGGAGGAGCCGGGGCACTCCAGGTGGCGACCGGGGCGCGGTCGCGCCCGACCGGCGCGGGGCTGGATCTGGCCGTTTCCCCAGTCATTCCGCTGCCGCCCCAACTGGCGAGGTGGCTGGCCCGGGAAGGCCAGCCACGCTCGGGTCCGGGGGAGATTCGGGGGTGGGCCGCGACGCTGGTTGGACTGGCGGATCGGGAGCTGGCCGAGCGTCCAGTGTGGCTCTGGGTCGCCACCGCCTCGGCGGTGGCCTGGTTGCTCGCCGAGGTGGTCCGGCCGTGAACTGGGCGGCGGTGCTGGCCGGGTTCGGATTCGCGGCCGGCGCGCTCGCCCTGTTCTCCATCGGCCCGAGGGGGATGGCGCTCAGTGCGGCGGGCCTCGGACTGGGCATGGGCGGGGTGGCGTCGCTGTCCTCGGGCCCGATCGGATTCGGCTCCCTGGCGGCGGTGGGGCTGGTCGCTGCCCTGCTCGTCCTCGTCAGTGGGCGCCCTGGCTGGCCCGATCCCTCCCGCCGCCTGCTGGGACCGGGTCAGGCCGTCGACCGACCTCGGGTGTTCGGAGTCCGGAGCCTCCGCGCCATCCTGGGTGCGGCGGGTCTCTACACGGACCGGCTGCTGTCGGGCCACCTCACCGCGGGCACGGTCGCCACTCAAGGACCAGGTTTTGCCTGCCTATTCGTCGTCGAGGTCGGCATGATTCGGATCGGAACGGGCCGTGGACCGGCCGAGCTGGGGCTAGGCGGCCTCTGCGCCGGGATGGGTGCGGCCGGGTTCCTCCTCCTAAGCGTCCCGGGTACCGCACTCGCCGTCGTCCTCCTGGCGGCCGCGGCACCGGCGCTGGCACTGGTCGCTCTGGGCCGGGCCACGCCATGGGAGACCTCGGGGTGAGTGTCTGGGTGGGGGTAGCTCTGGCCGGGGCCCTCGCCCTCGCGACCATCTCCTCAGCGCTCCCCTGGCGAGGCCGGGGGAGGCTCGTGCCCTACCTCATGCTGCTGGTGGCCGCGGCCGGGGTCTCGCTCGTCCTGACGGCTTCACTGGCACACCATCCTCCGAGCCCGCTTCTGGTCGTCGGCAGGTTGGGGGGCCTGTCTCTGGACCGGCTTTCGTTGGGGGTGCTGGTGGGCGGCTGGAGCGCTCTCCTGCTCGGGATCGGAGTAGCCCGCCGGACCGGCACCTCGGGCGGCACGCTCGGAACCGCCGTCGGGATCGGGGTGATTGCCTGCCTGGCGCTGCTCGTGACCGGACTCCTCCCGCTGCTCCTCCTGCTCGCTTTGATGAGCGCAGTTCTCTGGGTTCGCTGGCAACGGGTCGCCGGCCCCCTGCTGGCGATCCGCAGCCTGGGTCGACAATCGGCGCTGCTGCTCTGCGCGCTGGTGGCGGCGGCGGCCGTAGTTCCCTCCCAGCGGATCGGGGCCGCCCCCGCCGCTCTGGCGGGGATGCTCGTGGTGGGCGGATTGGGGGGAGTCGCCGGCCTGATCCCTCTCTCCAGCTGGGTCGGGGCAGTGTCCAAACTGACCTCCGCAGAAGCGGCTCCCTGGCGCGTCTGGCTGGTCCCGGTGGCGATCGTGGCCATCGCCCGGGTGATGGTCAGCGGCCCCACCAGCCTGACTCAGGTGATGCAGATGCTGCTAGTCGGGCTGGGACTGGCAACGGCGATCTTCTGGGGCTGTGCCGGGTTCTGGGCCGAGCCCAGCACGCGCTACTGGCGCGTGCTGCAGGCGGATGTGGGCTTCATGTGCGTTGGGGTGGGCAGCGGAGACCTCCAGGGCCTGGCCGCGGCGCTGCTGCTCATCCTGGTCCACTGGCTCGCCGGGGCCGCTCTGGGGGAACCGAGGGGGGCGCGCTCACACCTGCTGGCCTGGGTGGGACTGTCCGGGGTCCCCCCTTTCGGCGGTTTCACGGGCCGGCTTCTGACCGTGGTGGGGGCGACCTTCCTGGGTCCGGTCGTGGTCGGGCTCCTCTTGCTTGGGTTCGGCCTCCAGTTGGCCGCGTGCGGCGCGGGTGCCCGCGAGGCGGTCAGACGCGCCGCCGCCCGGGGGCCTCAGCTCAGCGAGCTCGCCGGGCTGGCCGCGGGTGTGGCCGCCCTGGGCATCGGGCTGGTCGGCGGTCCCATCCTGCAGCTCGCCTTCGGGCTCCGACTGTGAACCATCTCCTGCTCGGGTTCGCGCTCTGCGCCGCCCTGCTCATCTACCCCGGTGGGCTGGCCGTGCTGGCGGCGGCGCTCGCCGCCGGGGCGGGCCGAGTTCTCGACCGACGCCGCGGGCGGCCGAGCTGGCGCGCCGCGTTGCTCCTTACCCCGGCGGGTTCCCTCGTGGGTCTGCTTCTTGCCGGTATGGTGCTGGCGCCGATGCCCTGGCCCGACAACCCGGTCGCCCCGGTGACGGTCTCCTGGGCCTCCGGTACTGATTTTGGGGGCCTAGCTCTCTCACTGGGCGGACTCTGGGCCCTACTGCTGCTGGGATCGGGGCCCACCCGGCGCGGATGGGTTCTCGGCCTATTCGGGGCCTGGTCGCTCGGGATCATCCTGTTCGGCTTGTCGGTCGGTTCGGCGAGCTGGTCGGGGCTTCTCAGTGCTGGCGGATTGGGAGCGGAGGTCGGTCGAGTCGGACTCTGTGCCTGGGTGCTGGGGTCGCTGGCCCTGACCTTGCGGGGAAATCCGGAGGGAGAGTTCCTGGGAGCGATCGTCAGGGCCGCCGGCGGAGGTCTGGTGCTTCTGCTAGCGTTCCCCCAGCTGCAGCGGGGGCCATTTCCGGTCGTACTGGGCCTTTGGTGGGCCCTCGTGTTCGCCCTCGATCTGGTCCGGCTGGCGCTCGCGTCCTGGTGGCCGGGCGAGCCGCGACCCGGGGCCGCCCCCGCCGCCGCTGCTACACTCAATGTTCCGTGAAGCGCTTGCCGGCACGGGGATACAGATCCCCCCGGGGACCGGAGTCGCCACGGGTACTGGAGGCACAGTGAGGACGTGGTCGAGCTAGTCCTGGCCTCCGGCTCGGAGCGCCGCCGTGAACTCCTGCTCAGGCTGGGATTGCGGTTCGTCGTGGTCCGGCCGGAGACCGAGGAAACGCTGCTGCCGGGGATGTGCGCTGACCTCGCGGTGCAGCTCATCGCCCGGGGCAAGGCCCATGCCGCGCTGAACCTAGTGCCGAGGCGGGACGCCTATTTGCTTGCCGCCGACACCATCGTCATGGGCCCGACCGGGCCTCTAGGCAAGCCCCGGACGGTAGAGCGAGCGCGGGAGATGCTGACCGTGCTGCGCGGCCAGCGCCACGTCGTCCTGACCGGAATATGCGCGTTGAGTGCGATGTCCAAAAAGGAGGCGACCGGAGTCTCCCGCTCGGCGGTCCGGATGCGCGACTTCAGCGACAGTGAGATGGAGCAGTACATCGCCGGGGGCGAGCCCCTGGATCGCGCCGGGTCGTATGCGGTCCAGGGCCTGGGCGGCTCCTTGGTGGACGCGATCGCCGGACGCACCGACACGGTGATTGGCCTCGACTGCCAGCTGGCGATGCAACTGCTGAGCGAAGTGGGCTACCCGGTGCCCCTGCCGACCGCACCGGACCGCCACGTCGCGCTGGGAAAGGCGGCGGCCACCCGAAGGCCCTTGGCGAGTTCCAATCGGGTGGGAGGCTCCCGCTGAGGCTGCGGTCGCTCGGCGGGCTGGCCGGGCTCGTCTCGGTCGGGTTGGGGCTGGGCACGGTGGTCGCGGGGTGCGGATCCACCCGCCTGGGGGGTCTCGAGGTCGCCACGGCCGTGGTCTCAAACGGAGCCACGGCGAGCACTCCGACCGTGCCCCAGGGCACCATCGTCGACGTCAAGATCACGATCAGCAACGTGGGCCAGAGCAGCGTCGGCGGGGTCACCGTCCGAGTCACCGTTCCCGCCGGTTTCACCTATCAGGCAACGGTCACCACAACCACCAACGGCAACTCCGAACGGTCCTCCGACATCGCCCCCACCAGCCGCCAGGCGACCTTGACCTGGGGAGCCTGGGAGATGGGCCCCCAGGCTTCGTCAAGCAAGTCCCAGGTCCTGATCACCGCCGAGTTCAAGGCGACCGGAACTCCCGCCACGGCCCAGTTCTCGCCGTCGGTGTTCGCCACCGGCTACGTCAACTCCCTGGCTGGGGCGCCTCTCGGGCTCACCATCACGCCCGCCCCGGCGCTCAGCCTGCAGCTCCGGGCCAGCCCGGCGGTGGTCGCCGCCGGAGAGCGGCTCACTTACCAGGTAGTGGTCACTAACACCGGGAGCGGTGAAGCGCCCGGCACCTCGGTGGGGATCACCCTGCCAGCTGACTTCAACTACGTCGCATCCGTGGCCAGCTCCGGGAACGCGAGCCTGGCTGGGGCGACCTACCCGAACCCCGGCACCGTTATCCCGATCTGGACTGGCGTCGACGTTCCGGGGGCAGGTTCCTCTGGTCCAGGGATCCTCTCGATCAGCTTCACCGTCGAAGTGCTTCCGCTCGTCCCCCAGGGCATCTACACCAGCTCGGCCACGGTGGTGGCCAGCACCGGCTCCCAGACGCAGAACTACATCCAGCAAAACTACACGGCCTTGGCGTCGGTTCAGGTCACCGGCCCCTAGCCCGACGAACCCCTGCCGGAGTCGCCGATCTCAGCGTTCGGGTGGCTCTGGTAAACTCGCAGCCCGAACGCGGGCATCCGCCAGCCCAACCGGTCCGCCCTCACCATGAGCTGCCGGCTTCCCCAGACGCCCTCCAAAGGAGCCCTGATGTACGCGATTGTCCAAGTCGGTGGACGCCAGTACCGGGCCGTGGCCGGAGAGAGGCTCGTGGTGGATCGGATGGACGTCGAGCCCGGCGCCCGGGTGCAGCTTGCCGACGTACGAATGTTGATCGCCGAGGATGGTGACGGCACACAAACCGAGATCGGGCGCCCCCGGGTCGAGGATGTAGCGGTGGCAGCTCGGGCCATAAGTCACTTCCGCGGCCCCAAGATCCTGGTCTTCAAGTACAAACCTAAGAAGCGGTATCGACGCCACCAGGGATTCCGGGCTGAGCTTACCGAACTGCGAATCGAGGAGGTTCGCCGGGGCGCCTTTCTGGCCGAGCCGACCCCCGCTACGGGCCGCAAACGAGCGCCGGCTCAGTCCCTCGCTGCCGAACCGGCTGCGGTTGACGAGGCAGCCGAGGCTCCCGCAACTCCCGCCAAACGATCTCGGCCGAGCGCCAAGGCCGCGACTCCGGCGCTCGCCCCGACCGGACCTAAGGTGACGCCGAAGGCGCCACCAGCCGAATCCCGGTCGCGCAAGCCCGCGAGGGCGACCGAGTCGGCACCCAGTGAGAAGAAGACTCCGCCGACCCGTACCAGGGCGGCCAAGAAGCAGGAGCAGCCTGATGGCTCATAAGAAAGGGGGCGGCAGCAGCCGCAACGGCAGAGACAGCCAGTCGCAGCGGCTGGGGGTCAAGGTGTATGGGGGCCAGTCGGTGACAGCGGGCGCAGTTCTCGTTCGTCAGCGGGGCACCCGCATCCTGGCCGGGCCGGGAGTCGGTGTCGGGCGTGACCACACCCTGTTCGCCCTCCTGCCTGGGGTGGTGGACTACAAGCCCTACCGGACCGACCGGACCAGGGCGTCGATCTCCACCCCGGGCAGCCAGACCGGCTGACTTTCCGGGGCAGGCTGCCCGGGCGCGCATGTTCTTGGACGAGGTCGAGCTGACGGTGACCGCTGGGTGGGGCGGGGCCGGATCGGCGAGCATGCACCGCGAGAAGTTCGCGCCCCGGGGAGGGCCAGATGGCGGCGACGGGGGGCGGGGGGGCGACGTGCTGGTCGTCGCCGACAGCAGCCTCAACTCGCTGCAGCGCTACCAGCTGGCTCGTACATTCAAAGCTGCGGCTGGTGGGGCGGGAGGTCCTTCTCGGCGCCACGGTGCTGACGGGCAGTCCAATGTTCTCAGTGTGCCCCCCGGGACGCTCGCCTGGGACATGGGGACGGGCCAGCTGCTGGCCGACTTAGACCGCCCCGGGGCCTCCGCCGTGGTGGCCAAGGGAGGCCGGGGGGGGCGCGGCAATGTGCACTTCGCGAGCCCAACCCACCAGGCGCCCAGGCGCCGGGAACTGGGTGAGCCGGGAGCCAGCCTGACGGTTCGCCTGGAACTGCGGATGATTGCTGAGATCGGCTTGGTCGGACTTCCCAACGCGGGGAAATCGACCCTTCTGGCTCGGCTGACCGGTGCGAGGCCCAAGATTGCTGCCTATCCCTTCACCACCCTCACGCCCAACCTGGGGGTGGCGGAGCTGGGGCTGGGGACGGTTCGCACCCTGGCTGACGTGCCCGGGTTGATCGCGGGGGCTCACCAGGGCGCGGGCCTGGGATTGACCTTCCTAAAGCACCTCGCCAGAACCCGCGTCCTGGTGCACCTGCTCGACGCCAGCCGCGGCCCCGAGGCCTGCCTGACCGCCTTTCGAGAGGTCACCACCGAGCTGGAGTTGCACAGCCCGGAGCTGAGCGCCAAGCCTACGATCGTGGCCCTCAACAAGGTCGATCTACTGGGCGCCGGAGAGGAGGTCCGGCTGCTGTCCAGCCTGACCGAGTCTCTCCCCAGTGGGGTCCCGCTTTTGGCGATTTCGGCGCTCTCCGGCAGCGGCTGCGGCGAGCTACTGGCCCAAGCTGATGCGCTTCTCCGATCGGAGTCCAGCTCCAGCTCCCCTAAGTCCGGGACAGGGGGATTCCGGCTCTACCAAGGACCGCGGGGTCTGAGCCGGGAATTCTCGGTGGTGCGCGTCGGCGACACCTACCGGGTGGCCGGGGAGTCGTTGGAGCGTCTGGTCGCGGTGACCGACCTGGACGACGAAACTTCCGTCGCCCGGCTGCAGCGCCAGCTGGCCCGGATCGGCGTCGAGACCGCCCTGGAGCAGGCTGGCGCACGGGAGGGCGACGAAGTCCAGATCGGCGCCGAGGCCTTCACCTTCTACCCGGAGGTCTCCCCCGACCGATCCCCGATCAGGAGCTCCGGCGACGATCGAGCGTGACCGCGCGGATCCGGCTCGCCAGCCGATCATCTTCTTTGGGGGTACCTTCGACCCGCCCCACCTCGGCCACCTGGCGGTGGTCAGGGCTCTGCGCGAGCTGACCGGCTTCCCGGTCCTGGTGGTTCCCGCCGGGGCGCCCGACCACCGGCCTCCTCCCCAGGCGACCGCCGCCCAGAGGGCCGAAATGGTCGATCTGGCGGTTCGCACTCTGGCCGATCCAGCGGTTTCGGTCTGCCGTCGCGAGGTGGAGTGGCCCGGGCCGACGTTCACTGTCGACACCGTGGAGTGGCTGGGGCGCGAGCAGCCCGAGCTCACCCTCATCCTGGCCTTGGGATCTGATGCGGCCGCAGGACTGCCCGCCTGGAAGCGGGTGCGGCGACTGCTCGGCCAGGTCCAGCTCCTCGTATTCGATAGGCAGGGGGCGGAACGGAACGGCCCAGAGGTGCTCGCCCAGCTCCGTCGCCGGGGGTTGCCGCTGGCAGGGGCGCGGGCTGTCACGCTTGCTGCCCCCGCTGTCGCCGCGATCGAGATTCGGGCCCAGCTGGCGACCGGAGCCAGCTGCGCCCACCTGCTCTCCCCCGGGGTGGCGGCATACATCAGGGAGCACGGCCTCTATCAGTAGCTCGCCAGGTCGACTGGATGAGCCGGTGCGGGATAATCGGCCCCGAA
>Ga0307374_10009365_pt1 | contig 14435 bp, 9 predicted proteins | sample OX3MG_FD_202532 | JGI IMG/M metagenome (GOLD analysis project Ga0307374, IMG submission 202532) | Soil microbial communities from Risofladan, Vaasa, Finland - OX-3 | ecosystem: Environmental > Terrestrial > Soil > Coastal area > Acid sulfate soil | place: Finland: Risofladan, Vaasa | collected... | reverse complement strand
GACTTTATGCGCGCTCCGGAGTGCGGACGCGGCACAGCGTCGTGTTGCGAGAATCCACCAATGGCGCTCCGGCGAACCAGTCGTTTTATTTGCCGGCCAGCGGCGTCGACGATCTTGGCCCCACCACGGCCGAACGGATGCGCGTCTATGAAGAAGCGGCTTCGCAGCTAGGCGTGAGGGCCGGCGCCGATGCGCTGGCGATCGCCGAGACCGCTCCGCGCGAAGTCACGCATTTGATTACGGTTTCCTGCACCGGCTTTCATTCGCCGGGCGTCGACGTGGCCCTGGTCCGCGAATTGGGGCTGGACGCCGGCGTGGCCCGCACGCACGTCGGTTTCATGGGCTGCCATGCCGCGCTCAATGCGCTGCGCGTGGCGAAGGCGTTCACGGACTCGCGCCCCGAGGCCTGCGTGCTGGTGTGCGCGGTCGAACTTTGCAGCTTGCACTATCAATATGGTTGGGACCCGGACCGGCTTGTCTCCAACGCCCTGTTCGCCGACGGCGCCGCGGCGGTGGTGGCCCGCAGTTCGCTTGGCTCGAAGGGAGGCCAGCCAGGCGGATGGCAGCTTATCTCTTCGGCATCGGCCATAGTGCCCGAAACGGAGGACGCCATGCGCTGGCATATCCGCGATCACGGCTTCGAGATGGGCCTTTCGGCGCGAGTGCCGGACTTGATCCGCGAGAGGCTGCGGCCGTGGCTGGCATCGTGGCTGGCGGATGCGGATTTATCGATCGAGGAGGTGGGATCGTGGGCGATTCATCCGGGCGGGCCGCGCATCTTAACGGCCTGCGGCCTGGCCTGCGATTTGAGCGAACCGGAGCTGCGCGCCTCGGCCGACGTGCTGGCGGAGTACGGCAACATGTCGTCGCCCACGATCTTATTCATTCTGGAGCGATTGCGCCGCCAATCGGCGGCCGGCCCCTGCGTGGCGCTGGCCTTTGGTCCGGGGTTGACCATCGAGGCCGCCTTGTTCCATTAACGGCCGTTTATGGCAATTGTCCAGGAAAAAACGCTCCATGCCGGTTTTTTTGTGGCCGAGAGTCGTCGCCCTGTTTCGCATAATCGGATTGCCCCGGTTACCGAATTTGGCTGTTTCTCCTTGCAGTGCCGGGACCGCCGATTATAATCCATTCACTCGTCATTCCGCGTTTTCACACTTAAAGGAGATTACCCCATGAAGTGGGTCGTTTTTGGGGCCGTGGTTCTCGCCATGTTTTCTTCGGTGCCGGCAGCCCATGCGGTTGCTTTTGTTCGGATCGGGATTACCGCGACGGACACGCCCAATGTCGATGGGACCTACACTTGGTCGTACGACATGCACCTGGAAAGCGGCAGTTTTTTTCGACGCGACACGTTTCAGCTTAACTTTCTGAGTAAGGACCTTTACAAACCCGGCAGCGAGACGGTTACAACGACAACTTATGGAGGGGATTCCTCGGTCACGTGGAATGCCAGCGAGAGCGGTGCAACGATCAACTTTTCCGCCTCGGACACGAATCCTACCGACCCGAACGCCGAATCTCGTCTGACCGACGTCAATTTCCAATTTATTTCCAGCGCTGGTCCCAATGGCTCAACCGTGGCCGGCTTTGGATCGGCGGGCGCGATCGATGAGCTGACCCAGGATCTTCTCGGGCCCGCTACCGCAACTACCCCCGGCATCTCGGACGTGAACCCTTTGGTCGTCCCGCTCAACACGGGAGCGGGAACCTACGATTTCACCGGAATTCGTTCCGACGTCTGGGTTGATCCTCCTACGACCTACGGGTATCTCTACGATTTGACTAGCGGTGGCACGATTACGGAAATCGCCGGTTTGCCAAGCGGTTACAGTAACTTGACGGTGGAAGACGGAAGCGGCAACATCATCGGCACAATTACCGATTCGGGCGCTATTTCCCCGTCAAACCCCTTTCCGATCAATCATAGCGAGTTTCAGATCTTGGGCATTGCGCCTCCTGTGGACGGCACGAACTCCAATGCATTCCCGGTACTTCTAGAGTTCAGCAATGCAACGGGCAACAATCTGACCGTCACGCCGCTTGACGCTTCGACTCCTGAACCAACCTCGCTCCTTCTTTTCGGCTTGGGGATGGTGGGTTTGGCCGGTTCACGCTGGCGGCGCGGACGCCAATCCCAATCACTGCTGCTCGATGAGTAGGGCTGGAAAATGGGGTCGGGGAAAAGGGGAGAAGTAATTATTGACTCCGCAACGTATGCCCGACGCGCTGCGGCACCTCCCGCGCCCATCACGAGTGCCCTTGGAATCGTCGCGACTTCGGTTTTCGGCACGGCTTCCCCGAGGTTGAGCGTAGTCGGCAGGCCAGCGGCGCGGCCGACACGAAAACCCTCAAAGCCAGCCCTACGGTAGGAACGACGTAGGCGGACGATCGAGGGCGGGCGGTGGGCGGCCGATGTCGGAACGTCGCAAGTCGAAGCAGAAAAAGCATTTACGTCGATCGTGCCGGGTGGCGCCGCACCCGCGTCCGCGCCGAAACAAAAGCGCCGCGCGCGCGGCGCTTTTGTTTCGGCACGCGCCGCCCGCGGCGCGCGGCACGCGCTGGAGGTGCTCCAGGACCTCAACGTGCCCCTGACGGACGTCCAAGCGAAGCCGCGCCGCGGCTTCCTCTCATTGCCCGACGGCGGAGGAGGCCAGGGATTCCGGCCGCATCGCCGGTTCTGCCGGCACGTTTTCGGTCTCGGCCGGGCCAAAGGGGAGAAGTCCAATTATTGACTCCCTACCGGATACTTGTCCGGCGCCGCCAACTCGAACTCGATGAGTTGCCGCCCGCGAAGGACGGTGATCTTCACCTTGTCGGCACGATCGATGCGTCCCATTTCGGCCGCGAGCGCCTGACACGATTGCACCAGATGGGTGTTGAGGAAAATCAGCAGGTCGTCGGCCGAGAGACCCGCGGCGGCGGCGGGCGAGTTCGGCAGCACGCGCTCGACGTAAGGCGGCGTGCGGTCAAGCACGTCGGGCACCATCACCAGCCCGAGCGAGGCGAGATCCAAGGGGTGCTTTGGCTTCGTGCCGTCGTCGGTCGACGAGGCGGGCACAAACTTGCCCGCACGAATCGCGTCGACGGTGCCTAGGATCTCCGGCACCGGCACGGCATAGTTCAGCCAGGTGTTGCTGAGCGCGTTGCGCAGCTCTTTGCCCAACATGCCGACCAGCCGGCCCTGAGCGTCGGTCAAGGCGCCGCCCTGGGCGCCGGGATTGTTGGTCATGGCGTCGAGAATGTAAGCCATGCCGTGATAAGGCGTCTCGAAACGCCCCCGCCTGGCTTCCAACGGGGCCTTCACCGCCACAATGCCGTGTTGCACGCTGACCGGTTCGTTGCCGGTGGCCACGCCAAACAGGTTGCTGAAGGCCAGCACGCGGGATCCCGCTGCCACGTCCTGCGATTGCGTCAGATCGAAGTGCGGCAAGCCGGTGGCGTCGATCTTGAGCACGGCCACCTCCAACCGCGGGTCGGCGCCAAGCAGCTCGGCGTCGAACTTTCGCCCGTCGTCGAGCGTCACGCCCACGTATTGCGTGTCGAGCACGTAGCTCCAGGCAGTCAGGATGTGGCCCTCGGCAGAAATCAGAAAACCGCTCTGATAGGCCTCGAGGCCGCGGAAGCCGCCGGCACCGTAGATTTTGACGATCTTCGGCTCGACCTCTTGGACCACCTTGGCCAGCGAACCCGCGGCCATAGCCGCGGGGGCAGGATACGATGAAGCGCAGAGGGCCGCTACCAAGGGTAGAACGTACAAATTGCAAATTGCAAATTGATGTGGCTGACGCCTGACGCCTCGTTCCTGACGCCTGATCATTCTACGTGCTCCTTCCAACTTACATCGCTGAACGCGAACAGCCCGTAAACGTGGTCGCCGTAGCGGACCAACATCCGCGCGGGAACCTCGCGGCCATCGACCTCGCGATAGTCGGCAAAGTGCAGCTCGCAGGGATCGTCGTCGGGGTGCAGGTAAAGCTCCACGACGAGCAGGTGGCCGGAGGTGGCGTCGATGAGGAAATTGCACTCCACGCCGCCGAAAGTGCCGCTGAGCATATCGACCAGGCCCGCGTGTCCGGCCAGCGGCCCGGCTGGACCGCTCAGGGGCAGAGTGCCGTAGTATTCGACGCTGCCGAACTCTTCCGGACCCTTCACCAGCAAGCGGCGCCAAAGATAGAGCGCGGCCAGCAGGCCGCCGCTGCCCGGTGGAACAGCCGCGCCGACGAGATTATCGTCGATCGGTAAACTGGCTTTGCCGCCGGGCAAGCTGCACGCCACCAGATTCTCGGAGATGCGGAACTCGCTGTCGCCCGCTTCCATCAGTTGCCCGCGCAACACCCACTCGCCGGTCAGCGACGCGAAGTCGCCGCGGACGGTCAGCGTTTTCCACACGCGGTCGCGGTTGAGGCGATTGTAGTAGTAGTTGGCGTAGCCGCGTCGCGCGTCGTAGTGCTGTTTGACCACGGCGGGCACTTCGGCCTTCGGCTTTTCAGGCACGATGATCGGCGGCGGCGGGCGATCTTCGTCGTCCTTTTTGTCTTTGGGCTTTTCCGGACGCTTCGGCCTGGGAGCGGGTGGTTCGATGGCGGGCTTACCCGTCACCTTGTCGATCAACTCCTGGGCGCCGTGTACGCCCGCCAAACGCACCAGCACGTCGTGGCGCTCGCCACGGCGTCGATACGAGAGCGGCACGCGCCAGCCCTTGGGAAAGGTGCCCAGCACGTTCTTGAAGGCGTTGACTGTTTGAATCGGGCGGCCGCCGAATTCGAGCACTTCGTCTCCGTAGCGCAGTCCGCGGCGAAAGGCGTCGCAGGTATCGAGCACGTCGGCCACGAGCACGCGGCCGTCTTCCTGGCTCGCCAAGCGGGCGCCGAGCGTGGCGTGATCGACAATCCGCCCGCTGCGCAGGCAGCCCATGAAGTTTTTGATCTGGTTGATGGAGATGGCGTAGCCGACGCCCACGTTCACGCGGCCGCGTTTTTCGAACGAGCCGCGGCCGTTGATGCCGATCAGCCGTCCCTCGCTGTCGAACAGCGGCCCCCCGGAATTGCCGGGATTGATGGAGGCATCGGTCTGGATGCAGTCGGCGTATTCCAGCAGCGTGCCCGCCGGATACTGATAGCGATGCACTCCTGAGACGATGCCGTAGCTGACGGTTGGTTTGAAATTCGTGGCCAACAAGAAGGGGTTTCCGATGACGAACACCCAGTCGCCGGCCGACACGTGATCGCTGTCGCCCAACGCGGCGGTGGGAAAGTCGTCTCGGCCGAAGAGTTGAATCAGGGCCACGTCGCCGACCGGGTCGATGCCGACGACCGCCGCGTCGTACAGACCGCCGTCGGCCATGCCGCACCTGACGCCTTCGCCGGCGCCGGCCACCACGTGGAAGTTGGTCAGCGCGTAGCCATCAGGCGAAATGACCACGCCCGATCCGCCGCCCTGACCCTGATTGGTGAAGATGGCGACGGCGGCCTGTTGAGCTTTGGCCACCACCGCCACGCGCTGCGCTTCGGCTTCGAGCACGGCGCCATCGACATCCGCGCGGGCGGGCAGCGCGGCCCAAAGGAGCATCCCCAGGGCGCCCAGCATACTTCTGCCAATCGAACGGCCGTTCACTGCAAAATCCTTGCGTCACAAAGGTCGAACAGGTCCATGACTTCCCCGTTGGCGCCGAAATCGGCCACGATTTTCACTCGTCTCACTCCGCTCACATCCAGGTCGATGGCCAGCGGCTCCTGCGTGCCGGTCACGTCGGTCTCCAACAGCGGCTTGTCGTCGCCATAGATCGCCAGTCGCACCGCGCCGTCGGGCCGGGCACGCGAATCGATGCCCGCCACCGCCGTCAACCGCTTGAACTCACCCGCCGGCAACCGATACACGATCTCGCTGCGGCTGCATAACGCGACTCCCTTGGCGAAAACCGTGCCGCCGATCTTCAAATCTCCGCCGTCCAGAGCCTCGTTGAACCTGGGCCTGAACCAACGAGCCACCGAAGCCGGCAGGTTGGGACCCGAAACGTAAGCCTTCCAAGTCGCCGATTCCGGCTCCAGGTCGCTAAGATATTGTACCCGCGCGGTGATGGCCGCGAGTTGATCCAGCGGAACTTCCTGTTTTAGCCCGGCCGGGGTCGTCACTCGCAGGCTGCCGCCGGCGAGCGTGGCTTCGCTGACTTCCAGGCGCGAGCCCGACGCATCGACAAGCTGGCAGATGCTGGCCGGCAGCTTTTTGCCCGACGGGTGGTAATAGACCATGCCGGCGACTTTCGAGCGTTTGACCGCGAGTTTTTCGTCGTCGAGCGTAAAGGCGACGGTCGTATCGGTTATGTCGCCGAGCACGCCCGGCTGATAGTCGAGCGCGCCCTTTTTATGGACCACGATCAGATCGCCCGCGGCCTCGCTGCCGACGATTTTGCCCCACTGCGAGGCCAACTCAGGGTTGAACGGCTGAAAGCGGACATGCCCGACGGCGGCGGTCGCCAGCTCGACGACCCGCTTATCGGTCAACTGAATGCGTGCGGTCCGCTCCGCTACGGTGTACTGCGTGGCAACAAGCTGCGAACCATCGTTCAACTCGATCCAGGCGGCAGGCTTCTCGTCGGGCACGCTCGGCTTGGCGACGCGCGAGACGTCCGAAAGCCTGGCCAGCGGAACGGTCAAACGCATCTGGGGAGTTTCAAAGGCCACGCCCTCGGCGTCGATGCCGACAAGCTCACCATAATAGGTTTGCCCGTCGGTGGTCTGCAACTGAAACTCCGCGTCGGACGTCATGGCCAACGCCACCAAACACGCGATAGAGATCATCAAGGCTTACCTTTCATAAGGGTCGACGGTAGACAGTAGACGTGGGTTCGATATTAGCGAGTTTCCAGTCATTCCCCTCTACCGTCTACCGTCTACCTTTGCTCTGTCTCAGCCGCCAGCTTCCGAAAGTATTGCTCGATCGCGTCGCGATAGTGAGGCGGAAAATCCTTGCCGATCTGCTGCAATGCCTCTTCGCGCTGCTTGGGCGGCAATTCGCCCCAGCCCGAAGTGTTGCCAATGCGGCGGCGATCGACGTCGCCCGCTCCCTGCATGCGCGCAATGCGGCTGTCGGGCATGGCCTGCTGAGGCTGCGGCATCGCGCCGGCTCCCGCGGAATTCTGCGACTGCTTCGATCGGTCTTCCATTTCCTTAATCAGTTTATCGAGCGCGGCAATCACGTCGTCTTCCACCTGCCGCACTTTCTTGCCGGCACGCCCCAAGGCGAGTCGCCGCCGCACGTCCTCCATTTGCCTGGAAATGTGATCGAGCGATTCGTCCTTGAGCGCGTCCAGATCGCTCTTCATCAGGGCCGCGATCGACCGATAGCGGTGGGGTATCCCAGAAACGTTATCCAACAAGGTCTGAATGGCCTTGAGCCCGTGCTCTTTGTCGAGCAGCCGGTGATAGACCACGGCTTGGTAAAATAAAAGGGTCGCGGGATCGACGACGTCACCGGGCACCAGTTCGCCAAGCTGGGCAAGCGCCTCGTCATACAGCCGCTCCTGGGCCAGCCATCGCCCATAAATTAGGCGTAAGTTGTTGCGCTCGAAGGCAGGCAGATCCTCGCTTTTCAGCCATTCTTGAGGAGCCAGCGGGCCGATTGGGCGAGGCTTGGCAGCGAGCGCCGCCAGTGACGCCGCCCGTTCGTCGGCGAGAGCAAATGTGCTGGCCAACCGGTCGAGCAGGCCGGTCTGTTGTCCGTCTTGCCAGAGCTGCTGGGCGGCCTGCCGCGTGGCGTCGTCGCCTTGCCGCGCCGACAGCCACTCCATCGCCTTTTGGCGAACCTCCTCAACGCTCGCGGGCCTGAACTTCGGCTCGCTGTTCAGCGCGCCAATCTCGGCGACTCCGGCCGCGCGCACCGCAACAGCGCCGCAGACGACCAGCAGCACGATCGAGGCCGCACATCGCCGATTTGACCCGTTCATTCGTTTTTCCCCAGCACAATGTCTCGCGTTGTCCGATAAATCCGCTCTTCTCGCTGGCTGAGCTTCTCCAGTGCTTCAAGCAACTCGGCCTTGTCCGCCTGGCCCTCGTCGCCATCCACCAGCTTGGCATAGTTGGCGGTGCGCTTGTTGACCCGCATTTGCAAGGCACGGATCATCTTCAGCTCGGCGATGGCATCGACCAGCGGCGGCTCTTGTTGCTCGCCCGCCTGCTGTTGTTGCTGTTGCTTCTTTTCTTCATTTTCTTTCTGGGCCTTTTGGAATGCGGCAATCATCTCCTCCAGTGCGGCCAGGATGTCTTGCTCGGTCAACTGTGTGATCTGGTCGACCTTGGCCTCTGCCAGGCGCGCCGCCACCTGCTCCATGTCTTCGCGCAACTCGTGGACGGCCTCCGGGAATGCAACTGACGTGCCGTCCTCGCGCAAGAGCATTTCCGCCCCCGACAGTTCTTCGAGAATTGCCCGCTCGTGCCGGCTTAGCCGCCCGGCCTCAATTTCCTCATTCTGCGTGCGGTCTTCCAGCTTGACGCGGTCGACGCGGACGGTGCCTTCGTAAACTTCGGTCTGCATTTGCAGCATTTTGCGGAAGCGGGCTTCGAGCAAGGCTAACGAACGCTCGACTTCTTCTTCGCGAAGCTGTCGCAGCACCTCTTCGAGCCGGGCCTTGGCCTCTTCCAGCTTGCGGCGGGCCTGTTCCTGGTCTTCCGCGGCTCCCTCGCGCTTGGCTTGTTCGAGCTTCTTGCGGGCCTCATCCATCGCCTGTTGGGCCTCGCGCACCCGTTGCCGGGCGGCCTCGCTATCGGAGGGCGGCGGCTGGTCCGATTGACTTTGCTCTCCCGCCGGGGTTTCACCGGGCGGCGGCTGCTGGGGCTGACCGCCCTCTTGCGGCTGACCGGGCGATTTCTGACCGTCGGCCGGTTTTGATTCTTGTGGCGACTGGCTCTTGCCGTCGGCCGGCTTTTGCTCGCTTTCGTCGGCCGGTTTCTTTTCTGATTTCTTTTCTGTGCCGGACGACTTTTCGTCACCGCCGTCCTTAGGTTGACCGTCCTGGCCCTGGCCTTGCTGTCGGTTGTCAGCGTGCTCGCCGCTCTTCTCCTTGTCGTCTTTCCGGTCGTCTTTTTGGTCGTCCGGAGATTTGCGATCGGAGTCGTCGTCCGATGGTTTGCGTTCCTTCTTCGATTTCGAATCGGCATCGGGCGCGTCGCTCATATCTTCAGCCAGCTTGCCGGTCTGCTCGCCGAGCTTGCCTTGGCTTGGAGCGAGTTTCTTGGGATCTCCGCTGCCCTGAGTCTGGCCTTGGAGTTGTTGCTGCTTGTTGATCAGCTCGTTGATGCGGCGGATCTGCTCCTTGATGCGTTCGCGCTCGCTCTTCAGTCGGTCCGCGCGCTGCTCGCTGAGCAGCAAATCGAGCAGTTGCTTGAGGTCCCCTTCGACCTCCTTTTGGTTCGTGACGGCGGTGGCCAACTGGTCGCGCTTGAGCAAGTCGACCAGGCGGTCGAACTGGACGCCGATCAGTTTGTCTTTGCTCTGACCGACGGCTTTGCGGAGCAGGGCCGCCCGTTTGGGATCGCTCGCGGCCGTCAGTTCCGACATCCGCAGCAGCACCTCCTCGAAGCGCTGATACTTCCGCAGCACCTGCTCCTGGGACAGCGGCAGCTCGGCGGCCTTGTCGGGCTCGGCCACTTCTGGCCTGGCCGGAGGTTCATCGGCTGGGTCGGCCAGCACGAGTCGAGACGGAACCGCCAGCACGCTAGAGAGGAAAACGATCTTGAGGATTATGCACCCGACCTTCATGTTCGATCCCCGCGTAAGCTTAGCCATCATCTTAGTTTAGGCGTTTACATCGCATTGGTCCATCACGTGGATCATCCGTATGCAGGACGTTCATGCGGGTCGGTGTTTCCGCTATGGGGCGACCGTCTCCCGTGGGATAGTCGATTGTGATAGGCGTTGTGGCCATTGTTTGCTCCACTCTGCATCTCTAAATCCAAGACAGTGAACGACCGCTAAGCGTCGTCTTCGGTGTGCCGGCCGTTGCCTCCCTGCTGGCGTTCCAGTTCCGCGAGCCTGCGCCGCAAGCGTTCGGCTTCTTGCTCGGCCCGCAGGCGTCCCTCCCGCTCCCGAAGACGCTCCTCTTCGGACCGCGCTAGCTCCGCTTCGGTCTTCGTAAGCAGGCACTTGCCGGTCGCGGGGTTGTAAATCTGCAACTCTTCCCCCACCGCCTCGAACTGAGGCCCCTCGAGCACTTCGCTGGGCAAGCGGCCATCGACGGCTTCCATCGGCACGTATTGCCCCTCTTGCAGCCGAAAACCCTGCAACCGCGGCTTCAGATACTCGCCGCGCGGGTCGAACAGATAGTATTCCCGTACCCGCAGCACGTCCCGATACAGAGCGTGCTTTTTCCGCTGGTCCTCGCGCCGCGTCGACTTGCTCGTCACTTCGATCACCAGATCGGGGCCGCGGCCGCCTTCCTCCCAAGTGAAATAGGCGTCGCGCCGCTTGTCTTTCGGTATGCCCAAGGTCACAAACACGTCGGGCGACACGTGCTGACGCGGATTACCCTCGACGTAGTACATCAACATGTTGCCCGCGACATAGACGTTGGAGTCTTCCTCGAACCAGTGATCGAGCACGTGGATCATCCGAATCAGGACGCTCTGGTGGACCGGTGTTTCCGCCAAGGGACGACCGTCTCCTGTGGGATAGTCGATTGTAGACGTCGTGGCCATCGCTTCGCTCCCTAACGCCCCCCTCACAGTTTACGCCCGTTAATCCTCGTCATCCAAGAGCGATCGCAGCTTTTTGCCGCGTTCTTTCTTGGTTTGTTCCGACACCTGCTGCTGCGCGGCAATGATCTCGCGCAACAAGTCAACCGCCTCGTTGAAACTTTCCAACTGCAGCATCTGGTCGCGCACCTTTTGCAGGGCCACGATCATAAGGTCCGCTTGCTCGATGGCCGGCTTGGCGGCATCGGTGTGCGCGGCACTGCCCGCCAGTTGCTTCTTTAGCGTCGCCAGGCTGCGGCCGAGCTGGGCGAATTGCACGTCGACGATCTGTTTGAGCGGACCGGAGATGCGGTCTTTGAGCCGGATGCGCAGCTCTTCGGTATCGACGCGGTTATTGACCAGCTCGTCACGGATATCGTCGAACGCCACCGCCACGCCGCGCGTCTCTTCGGCATTTTTCTGATTGTTCTGCTCGGCACGCTCCACTCGCAACAAGTTGCGCTGCAAAACGGTTTCCGCGGCGGCCTCCTGTTCTGCATCCGCCGGCGGCTTCTCGGCCCGTTCGCTCGGCGCTGTTTCCAGTGCCGCCAACGAATCGCGCGTGTCCGTGACTTCTTGAATGATCGTTTCGAAACGCTGACGCAAGTTCAGCTCGCGCGTTTCCATCAGTGCCAGCAACTGGTCGGGGGTGACGACGTCGAGCAAAAAACGCTCACCCTGGGCGACGTTCGGCTCGTCGGCGGCAGGCGGCGCACGGTTGTCAGCGGCTCGCGCGCCCACCAGCAGCTTCTGGCCGGGCTTAAGCTCCAATTGCGCCACTTCGAACGGAAGATCCACATCCACCTGGCTGCGGCTGGCCGGACTGGCCAGATCGCTCCGGCGTGGGTCATCGTCGTCGATGGTGTATTCCAGCCAGATATGGTCGACGCCGTAATCGTCTTCAACTCGCCCCTTCAGCGGCAGCCGCGCTTGCGGCGTAATGGCCGAGCCGATGCCCTCGATACGCACGTCGACTTGCGGCGGCTCGTCGGCCACGGCGGTCAAGGCGAGCTGGATCGGGCCGCGGTTGGCCACGCCGTCGGCGTCGAGCAGCGAAAACGAAAACGTCTGGTCCGACGCCAGCCGGTCGATGGTGAAATGGAAATCGCGGCCTCCGTCGAGCACAAACTTGCGGGTCTGCGGCGCGTCGTCCGCCAGGTAGTCGATCTGTGCCTGACGCAGGTTCTTGGTCGCGTGGGCCCGCACTTTGATCCGAGTGCCGATGGGCAAGGGCATCACGCCCGTCACCGGCACTTCGGCGGCGGCCCGTTTCATATAAGCCGGGTACTCGCACGCCAGGGTCAGGCCGAGATTCGGGCTTTCCACCACCCGCAGCCGCAGACCGCGCAGCCGTGCGTCGCCGCCCACCACGTCGAAGGCGACGCCCGACAACACACTGCTGAAGGTATAGCGGTAATCCTGAAACGCGTTCTCGCCCGGCGCGGCGGTGCCTTCGCGGACCATCATGCCGCGGTCTCGCTTGCCGTCGTCGGTGCGGTAGCCGACTTCGACGACCTGCGGCACCACGCGTCCCGGCGCGGCATCGGCCTGCACGTGGATTTCGAAGTCCATGCCGCGAGCCACCACCTGCTCGCGCTGCGGATTGTCGAAGCCCTCGATCCGCAGGTGCGTGTTGCGGGGCCACGGCTCGTCGGTGATCGTAGTCAGCCGCCGCAGGCCAAACCGCAGCATGTCGGGCGAAGCGACGGCGGCGGCGACGAGGGAAACCAAAATCGCGCCGGAGGCAATCCATGCCCGGCCAAGGGGACGGAAGTTGAATACGGCGCCGAGCTGCACGTTACGCGACCGTCGGTCGGCCTCGCGGCAGGTCTCCGTCAACATTTGCCGTCCAAACTCGTCGATCTCGGTCGCCGGCTCTCGCGGCGAGGTCAACTCGACCGCGGTCACCAGGCTGTCTTGCAGGTTGCCGAACCGCCGCTCCAACAAAATGGCCATGCTGTGGTCGCTCAGCCGGGCCAAGAGACGTCGCAGCAGAAACCAGACCGCCGACGCCACGCCCGCCACACCGATCGTCGCCAGTAGCCCGTAGCGCACCGCGCGGGGAGGCTCGAAGAACCAGTCGGCGCCGAGCGCCAGCCAGAACGACGCGCCCACCACGGCGATGGTCGCCGCCAGCCCCTCATACCAAACATAGCGGCGGATGCGGCGGCGCAGTGCGGCCAGGAGTTGGCGAATGCCGGGAGCGATTTCGGGCGAAGGTTCCGTGACCATGAGTTCCATTCTACTCGATTCGCCGCCCCGCGGGTCAGGCGTTTCAGGCGTCGCGTGATCCCGCCTGTGTGATTTGCGCTCTGCAGACGATATAATTGCTGTCAGGCAACCAACTGAAGAGCATACTTTCATGAGGCGAGCAATCCACTTTCTGGGTCGATTATCGGTGCTCATCGGCGCCTGCCTGACGGCCGGCTGCGAACCGCCGCCGCCCAAGCCGCAGGATTTGGGGCGCATTATGTATAACCCCGCGGAAGTTCCCGGCACGGACCAGCCTTACGCGCTGCCGGAGTACCTGCGCAACATCCAGCCCGAACAGCCAGAACTGCCAGAACATCCTGAGGAAGGGCGGCCGCCCGGCGAATAATGGCCAAGTCGCGCCCCCAGATGACTTCGGTCGATTATGTGGTCATCGCCCTCAGCCCCTTTCTGATCATGCTGCTGGTGGGCAGCCTTTCGTTTTTTCTTTTGGAACTGGGCTACCGTGGCGAGCTGACCACGCGGCTGCGCTGGATTCTGTTCTGGTTTGTGATCGGCACGGTCGGCATTGCCCGCATCTCGATGGAGGAGGGCGCCGAGCGGGCCAGCATCTATGGTCTGGGACTGGCCGGGGCAGTGGCACTGGCGGCTTGGCGGCTGGTCGATTCGCCTTTTCTCTGTTGGGGACTGATGGCCGTCGTCTGGTGGTGTGCCCACAAGCTTACCTGGGACTGCACGCTCATCGACGAAGAGCAAGACGCTTCGGGCGAAGGGCTGCTGCAGGTCGCCGGGCTGGAGGAAGGAATTGGCAACGGTACACCCGCGGCAGGCAGCTCGGACGACGAAAAGCCACGCCGCCGGAACTGGTGGCAGCGGTTTTTGGAAAGCCCCGAAGAACGCCGCAAGCGGCCGCACGCACCGGGCGTATGGGTGATCTACTTTTCGCTGGCCGCATTGCCGCTGTTCGGTTTGGGCCAGGCGCTGATTCCGGCGGGCGACATCGAGCGGCGACGGACCGCGTTCTGGCTCCTGGTGTGGTACGTGGCCAGCGGCATGGGCCTGCTGTTGACGACCAGTTTCCTGGGACTGCGGCGGTATCTCAGGCAGCGAAAACTCGAAATGCCCGTGTCGATGACGGGCGTCTGGTTGGGAGTCGGCGGCACGTTGATCGTGCTGTTGATTCTCGTGATGATGCTCATCCCCCGCCCCAGCCCGGAATACCCGGTCGAGGAACTGATCGCCAACGCCATCCGCTCGCCGGTTCAACAGGCGTCGCGACATGCCGTGATGCGCGACGGCGGCGTGCAGCAGGGCCCGGCCGACGCCAAGCCGGCCAATCCGCCGCACGACGATTCGCAAACGAACCGCTCGCAGCAACCCGAACAGAAAGACCCGCCCGGAGGACAGCAACAGGCGGGTGGACAACAGCAGGGCGGACAACAGCAGGGCGGACAGCAACAGAGCGGGCAACAACAGGGTGGGCAACAACAGGGCGGG
>Ga0307374_10009363_pt1 | contig 14436 bp, 16 predicted proteins | sample OX3MG_FD_202532 | JGI IMG/M metagenome (GOLD analysis project Ga0307374, IMG submission 202532) | Soil microbial communities from Risofladan, Vaasa, Finland - OX-3 | ecosystem: Environmental > Terrestrial > Soil > Coastal area > Acid sulfate soil | place: Finland: Risofladan, Vaasa | collected... | reverse complement strand
TGATCCGCAACACCTAACTTTCATAGAAGATGCTACGCTCATGGAAGCGGTGAAGCTGGCGATGCACGTTGGTCCTGAAAGGGTGCGCTCTGTGCTCGAGGGAATGCTCGCATCGCTCGACCGCATCCGCGCTCCGCTGGTCAATGCCCTGGCGCCGGTCGCAGAGGCCAAGGATGCGGCCGAATGATGCGCTGGGGCGCGGAAATCCTCGCAATTTGGCGAATGTTCCACGTGGAACAATGCCCTAAAATGGGGTCGGCGGGTCCTTCCCGGGCCCTCCTGAAACGCGGGCATTTCGCGCGCGCGTTATTTTCGACCCTGTGTGTAGTTGATGGTGTTTTGATTCTTAGGAGGTTGTTCTTAAACGGGAAACCGGCTCTTGTGGCGGGTCTCTGGGCGTGATGGCAAATGGCGAAGACGAAGGGGAAATCGGCCGATAAAAAGTCGCCGTCTCGCACCGGCAGCCAGGTCGCGCTCGCCCACTTTCTAGGTATCTCGGTCCCGACGCTGGCAAAGGAAATGCGCCAGGACGCGAACTTCCCGGTGATCGACCGTGGCCGTCCTGGCGTCGCTGCTAAATTCGATTTCGACGTTGTCGCCGAGTACCGCCGGCAAAAAACGGTGCGCGATGCAGCGACGCTGCAGGGCGGCTCGACCGCCGCCGAGCGCCGGCAAATCGCCGAGGCCGCGCTGGCGACGATGCGGGTGCGCCGTGAAATGGGACAGCTGATCGAGCGCGACGCGGTCCTGTCTGCAACGACCGCCGCCTACGTCCGGCTGGGGAAGGTCCTGGACCGCTTCGCTCGAAACATGGGCGCCGAGCTCGGCTGGTCGAAAGAGATAATTGCCAAGGTGCGGGCTCGCCTGGATGAGCACCGCGCCATGTTCGCTAAAGACGTCCAGGAATTCATCGACCCGGTCGAAGCGGTCAAACTGAAGGCAGGAGATGCGGCATGAATAAAACTCTCGGGGCCATCGTTCTGATATCGGGCGTGGGCTGGGTGCTGACCACCATCGCCATTCTCGTGCTGACCATGATGGGTGCGCCCGCTCATGGTGCTGAAAATGCAAAACCCATGCATTCGCTCCCTGGCGCCATCGTTTGCAAAGACCCGGAGATCCTCGTGCGCCTGGCGCGTCCGCATGCCCGGGTCGATTTCGGGGATTTAAATTATTTCCGCCTGGCGGAGATCGGCGGGTGCTGGCAGATCGACGGCAAGCAGCCGCTCGCCTTTTGCACGAGAGGCTCCCAGGTCTCGCTCGTGCGCGAGGTTATCGCTGGGCCGTCTGGGTATGCGACCGGCTGTCAAAGCATCCTCACGAGCGACCTGGTCAACGTCAAATAATGCCGCCGCCTGCAGTCGACGATCTATCAACCCTTTCCGCCATCGCGTTGCATGCTCGAGCGGCGCGGTGGATTTTGCCGCCGCCCAGGTTGACGGTTTCCGAATATGCCGACGCGCACCGAGTCCTCGAGAACGAAGGCGAGGGCATGGTGCACCATTGGTCGAGTGCTCGCATCCCTTATATCGTCAAGCCGATGGACTGCTCCGCGAGCGAAAATTATTTAACCGTGGTCCTCGCCGGCGCCGCCCAAACCGCCAAGACGATGGTCGCGGAGAACCTCTTGCTCCGAAGCGTAGGAAGCGACCCGGCCGATTTTCTTTGGTACATGCAAACCGACCCGGGCCTCGAGGCTTACGTCAAAAAACGAATTAATCCCATGATCGAGATGCATCCTGAGGAAATGAAGGCGAACCTCGGGCCGCGGCCAATCGACGACAGCATTCACTTTAAACGTTTCAGGAACATGAACGTCGAATTTCTGTCGGCGACGATGTCAAACCTGATTAATAAAAATGCTCCGCGTATCGTCGCGGACGAAATAGACGCCTACCCGCTCTCCCTGGGCGACGTTAAAGTCCTCCTCGACGTTCGCCGCCAGGCATTCAAAGAAGATTCCATGCTCCTCGCCATCAGCCATCCCGACCGCGCGCGCGGCTATGACCCGGAAACGGACTGGACCGATGGCATTATGGCGCTTTACGCCGACAGCGACCGCCGCGTCTGGTATTGGCCGTGCCCGCAATGCGGGTGCTGGTCATCGCCCGTGCCGACCGCCGCGCGTGTCATGGCGCTCACCTATAAAACGGATGGGCACCTCGACGATGTCGAGCGCAGCGCCCGCCTTGTGTGTCCGGTCAACGGCTGCGTCATCGAGGACCATCATCGCGAGGCCATGAACACCGCGGCCTTTAATTCGGCGCACGGGGGTTGGATCGGCCGCGGCCAGGAGATCTCCGAAAAGGGCAAAGTGACCGGCGAGCTCGAGAAGCGGAAGACGGCTGGATTCTGGATTGTCGGCGTGATGTCGCCGTTCATCATGGGCGGCATCGGCGGTCTCGCTCGAGCGCGGGTCAAAGCCGAGCGCGAGCTCGAGGGCGGTGCCGAAAACGCGGAGGAGACGCTCCGCCAGGTCATGGTCAAAAGCTGGGGTGTCCCCTATATCCCGCCCCGCAACGTGGGGAGCCTGGACGCCAATGTCATCGCCGACCGCGCCGAGCCCGATATCCATCTTGGAAGAGTCCCGCTCGGCGTCAGGTTCTTAACGGCGTGGCTCGACGTTCAGCAGGCATATTTTGAGGTCCTGGTCCGCGGCTGGGGCGTCAAGGGAGAGTCCTGGGTTGTGGACTGGTTTCGCTTAAGCGGCGAGGGCGGTCGGATGTTTTCGCCGGCCACGAGCGGCGACGACTGGGACGAGCTCGTGGAGCGTGTCGTTTTAAGGACCTACCCGCTCAACGACAACACCGGCCGGCGCATGCCGATACGCGGTGTCGGCTATGACTCAGGCGGCGCTCCCGGCGTCACGCTCCAGGCCGGCGCCGCTTGGTCGCGGTGGAAGGCGCGCAAGCTGCTACACCTCCTCGGCAAGAGCGAAGGCCGCGACGTCTTCTCTGTCATGCCAACCAAGGGCGCATCCGGCTTTAACGCCCCGCGGCTTACCGTCACCTATCCTGACACGCAGCGTCGCGGGAAACTTGCCGGCGGGACCGTGCCGCAGCTTTCGTTCAACCCGAATCTGTTTAAGGACGATCTCGCCGGCCAGCTTTCGCGCGCCGAGCCCGGGCCATGGTATATCCATTTTCCGACCGGACTCCTGTCGAAAAAGAAGCCGCACCTGTGGTTCGAGCAGCTGGTCGCCGAAGAACGCAACCGCGCCGGCCGCTGGGCGAAGCCGCACAATGCGACCCGAAATGAAGCCCTCGACCTTATGGTTGGTACCGACGCCATCGCTCGCTTGCACGGGCTAACGCGAATCGCCGATTGGGACCGTCCGCCGCCCTGGGCCGCGCCCTGGGACAAGAACACATCGATATTGCCGCCGGAGGGCCCCGCGCCTATTATTCCCGGGTCCGGGCCGAAGGTGACGGTCAAGAGCGAGCCGAAGACCGGCAGGCTTTCGAAGAAGCTGGCATGAGGTTTTGATGTACCCCGATCTCGACGGGCCCAATCCGCAGCACAGCATCTTCGCCGGCATGACGACCGCCCAGCTGCAGGACGCGCTCGTGAACGCGCAAGGGGCGCTGACCCAGCTGGTCAATGGCGACAAGCGCGCATCGATGTCCTACACGCAGGGCGACAGCGCGAAGGCCGCGACCTTCTCCAAAGCCGAGCAGGGGCAGCTGTCAGCAATGATTCGCGAGCTCCAGTGGATGCTCGGCCTGGTCCCGACGCCGAGGCAGCGGCCGATTAGGTTCTGCTTCAGATGAGCGACGGCGGGGGAAAGGTCACCATCCTGGGACCCGATGGTCGCGAGCTCGCTCCGGCTCCGCGGCGCCGCCCGCGCGCCGGACTGAGCGGCCCGACCTATGATGCGCCCTACGATGCCGGCAGCATCCACAACGATCATCTCGCCGCGTGGCTTCCCGGCCTGTGGTCGCCGGATATCGAGCTCAATATCTATCGCGACCGCATCGTCTCGCGGGTCCGCGATCTCGTGCGGAATGACGGCTGGGCATCGGGCGGCGTCACGCGAATTCTCGACAGCGCGGTTGGGGGCACCTTCCGGCCGAAATCGAAACCCGATTATCGCGCGCTCGCTCGCGTCTCCGGCAACAAGGGGTTTGACGCAACCTGGGCCGATGAATTCGGCAAGGCGGTGGAGTCCCATTACCGCACCTGGGCCAACGACCAGGGTCGCTATTGCGATGCCGCGCGCGGGCTGACCATGCCGGCGCTGATGCGCCTCGCCTTCCGCCATAACCTGGTCGACGGAGATGCTCTGGCCGCTCTCCCCTGGCTCCAGGAGCGCGTGGGCCCTGGCCGCGCTCGTTACGCCACGGCCGTCCAGCTTATCGATCCCGACCGCCTGTCGAATCCCCAGCTTGTGTTCGACAATCAAACGATGCGCGGCGGCGTCAAAGTGGACGAGCTCGGCGCCGCGGTCGGCTACTACATCCGAGACGCGCATCAGGGTGACTGGTGGTCCGCGGCGCAGAGTATGAAATGGACGCTGATGCCGCGCGAGACCAGCTGGGGGCGCCCGGAGGTTGTCCACTATTTCGACCATGACCGCGCCGGGCAGCATCGCGGCGGCGCCGGAGTGCTGAGCCCGGTGCTGGCGCGGATGAAGATGCTGGCGAAATACGATTCCACGGAGCTCGACGCCGCGATCATCAATGCGACCTTTGGCGCCTATATCGAGAGCCCGTTCGACCATTCGCTCCTCCAGGACGTCCTGGGGGAGACGGACAAGCTGAACGATTACCAGGAGACCCGCTCCGACTTTCACAAGGAACGCCGGACCATGCTGGGCGGCGCAACGGTCCCGATCTTGTTTCCTGGTGAGAAGATTAATTCGGTCGCGGCCTCGCGGCCCGGCGGAAATTTCGCCCAATTCGAGAGCGCGGTTCTGCGCAATGCCGCGGCGGCTCTTGGCATCTCCGCTCAGCAATTGAGCCAGGACTGGTCGGACACGAACTACAGCAGCGCGCGCGCTGCGCTCCTCGAGGCATGGAAAACGCTTTCGCGCCGCCGGCATGATTTCTCGGTCGGCTTCGCGCAGCTGGTCTTCATCGCGTGGCTCGAGGAAAGCATGGACATTGACGACCTTCCCATGCCGCCAGGCGCGGTGCCCGACTTTATCGAAATGCGCCAAGCCTACGGGGCCACGCGGTGGATGGGCCCCGGCCGTGGATGGGTCGACCCGGTCGCCGAGAAACAGGGCGCCATCATGGGCATGGCGGCTGGGCTCTCGACGCTCGAGGACGAGACCGCTGAAAACACCGGCGCCGATTGGGAGGAGGTCCTGGACCAGATCGAGAAGGAAAATAAAGCGCGCAAGGACCGCGGCCTCCTGCCGATCTCGGTCGACTTGCTCGGCAAGGCCATGACGGACCCGACGAAACCCGCAACCCCGCCCCAGGTGAAATAATGGACCGGCATACTCAGTTTCCGCGTCTCGCCCAGAAGCTGTTTAACCGGCCGCTCGCAATCACTCCCGACAAAGCCGAGGTGGTTATCGCCGCGCTCGCCGAACGCCTGGGCGTCACCAGCATCTTCCGGGCCGATGGCGTTGTGGTTCGTCCTCAGGGCCTCTTTTACATGGACGACGATGAACTGCAGGCCCCAGATCCTTACCGTGACCGCGGCTATGACCTTCTGGGTCCCGTCGCGGTCATCGCGGTGGAGGGGACGCTCGTACAAAAATATGCCGGGACCCTTCGGCCCGAGAGCGGCATGACCGGCTACAACGGCATCCGCCAGAATTTCTTGACTGCGCTCACCGATCCCAAGGTCGAGGCCATCGCTTTCGATATCGACAGCCCTGGCGGTGAGGTCGCGGGGTGCTTCGACCTGGTCGACACGATCTTCGCCGCGCGCGGCAAAAAGCCCATTTGGGCCATCCTCAACGAGAACGCCTGTAGTGCCGCCTATGCGCTGGCGAGCGCGGCCGACCACATCACCATGCCGCGCACCGGGTCCGCCGGCTCCATCGGTGTCATTTGGATGCATGTCGATTTTTCGAAGGCTCTGGCCGGCGCCGGCATCGCCGTGACCTTCGTTCAATACGGAGCGCGCAAATCAGACGGCGCTCCTGAGAAAGCCCTTGACCCAGAGGCGCAGAAGCGAATCCAGGCTGAAATCAATGCGATGGGAGAGCTCTTTGTCTCGACAGTCGCGCGCAATCGCAAGGTGGACCCTGCGGCGATTCGTTCAACGGAGGCGGGCATATTCCTGGGGGATGCCGCTACTCAAATCGGAATCATTGACGCCATCGCTCCACCTGATATAGCTTTCCGGCAGCTACTCGCCGCGCTCGGCTAACGGGCTAACTGAGGGGAAATCGAAAAATGCCGCGCTCCACAAACGCATCCGCGACCGCCGGCCTGCAGCCCTATGCCCATCTCCTCGGATTGCCCGCCGCCGCCGCCGCGCCGGACCCGGACAAGAAGGACGACCAGGACCGCGATGCGGACGGCAAGCTGAAGCGCCTGGAAGGCGAATCAGACGAGGACTACAAGGCCCGCGTCGACGCCGACGAAAAGAAGGAAGACGAGCCCGCCGCCGAGGGCGAAGGCGACGAAGGCGACGAGGACGACGAAGGCAAGGAAGCCAAGGCCGCGCGGCTCGCCAAGGAAGACGAGCTCATTCAGGCCGCGCGCTCCGCGCACGGGCCCGCGCTCGAGATCGCTTCGCGCCGCGCCGCGCGCGCCGCCGTCATCCGCTGCAAGACCATCTTCTCCTCGAGGGCAGCCGCGGGCCGCGTTGCCCTCGCCGCCCATCTCGCCTTCGACACGCGCATGACGTCGCGCGAAGCCATCGGCACGATGGCCGCAACGCCCGCCGCTCAGGCCGCGCTCAAGGGCAGCTCCCTGCGCGATGCGATGGGTCGTGAGGCTGCGCCGCGCCTCGGCCCCGGTGGCGCCGAGCGTCCCGATCCGAACAGCGCCATGGGTCTCGCCGCCGCCGTGGTCGCGGCGGGCGACAAAGCCCGCGGCATCACTCGCCAGTCGTAGCCCGAACTCAGGAACAGGGAACAGCGCCCCATGAACGACAACCCCTTCCAGCCTGGCATGACGTCCGAGGTCTATGTCCCGGACCAGCTCATCGCCGGCCGCTTCCCCCTGGTCACCTCGCAGGCCATCAAGCTGACCGGCGGCGTCAAGCTGGCGCGCGGCTCCGTCCTGGGCCGCGTCACCGAGGGCGCGGTCGGAGCGGCAACCGGCATTCAGGCGACGGGCAGCCTCACCTTCGAACTCCAGCCCGCGCCGGCCGATACCATCACCCTCAACGGCACGGTGATCACTTTCGTCGCCGCCAATGTCATCCCCGGTGCCGGTCAGGTCGCGCTCGGCTTGACGCTCAATCAGACGCTCGAGAACCTCATCGCCTATCTGCAGGCGTCGGCCGATGCCCAGCTGGTCAAATTCAGCTATCAAATCGAGGGTGGCGATGTCCTCGAGCTCACCGCGGTGGCCGGCGGCGTCGGCGGGAATGCCCTGACCCTGGCGACCACCTCGGCCGAAATCGTCCGCTCCGGCGCCACGCTGGCCGGCGGCGTCGCCAACACCGGAAACGGTACTTTCGGTGCCATCGTCAAGGGCGCGACCTTCAAGCTGGGCAAGTACCTATTGACCATGACCGACGCCACGCATTTCGCGCTCGTGGACCCGAACGGCGATGCCCTGCCGAACGGCCAAACCGGCGTGGCCTACGTCGACGCGCAACTCGGCTTTACGTTGACCGCGGGCGGCACGGCCTTCGTCGCGGGCGACGCCTTCGAGATCTCCGCGACGCAGAACCCGGGCAGCTTCCAGCTGAGCGTGGCGACCGCGGTCGACGGCAGCCAGAAGCCGTCCGCCATCCTGGGCGACGACACCGACGCCTCGGGCGGCGACGTCAACTGCGCCGCCTACCTCACCGGGGAATTCAACGCGAACGTGTTGAACTACGACCCCAGCTGGCAGCTGCCGGCACTCACCGACGCCCTTCGCCCGCTGCAGATTCACATCCGCAGCACCGTGTCGGCCGCGGCGCCGATCCAGAACTAGGACAAAACCAGGAGCGAGCAACCGATGGATATCTTCGACACGAACGTCCTGGTGCAGGTGGTCCCCAACCTCCTGCTCTCGCAGAACTGGCTCCTCGACCGCTTCTTTCCCAACATCGTCGCGGAGGACACCGAATACGTCTCAATGGACGTCGACGTTGGCAAGCGCCGCATGTCGCCGTTCGTCTCGCCGCTCGTGGCCGGAAAGCTGGTCGAGGCGCGCACGGTGCAGACCAACACCTTCAAGCCCGCCTATATCAAGGACAAGCGCGCGCCGGACCTGCGCCGCCCCGTCCGCCGCCAGATCGGCGAGCGCATCGGAGGTGAGCTCACGGGTGCCGAGCGCATGATGGCGAACCTCAATTTCGAGATGGCCGATCAGATCGACATGCTCAATCGCCGCCTCGAATGGATGGCGTCGCAGGTCATCCAGAACGGCTCGGTGACCGTCAAGGGTGACGGCTTCCCGGACACCCTCATCAATTTCGGCCGCGACCCCAGCCTGACCGTGGCGCTGGCCGGCGGCGCCGTCTGGTCCGCCGCCAACATCGCCGCCGGCACCGCCGTGCCGTCCCAGAACATCGACGGCTGGGCGAACACGATCATGCAGCTGTCGGGGGCGATCCCGACCGATATCGTCTTCAGCCCGACCGCCTATTCGATGTTCATCAAGGACCCGGACGTCCGCGATGCCATCATCTTCGACACGGCGCGCTTCCGCGAGCAGACCCGCAACACCGCGAACAAGGCCGTGGAGACGAAATTCGGCGCCCAATACAAGGGCACCTGGGGCTCCTACGACCTCTGGGTCTACAACGACTGGTTTGTCGACGACAACAACGTCCAGCAGCGCATGATCCCGGACGGCGCCTTGTTCCTGTCCGGCCCGGCGATGATGGGCACTCGCGCCTTCGGCGTCATCATGGACCCGGACTTCAGTTACAAGGCGCTCCCCTATGCGCCGAAGTCCTGGGTCGAGAAGGACCCGGCCCAGCGCATCCTCCTGATGCAGTCCGCGCCTCTGGTCATCCCGAGCCGCGTCAACACCACGCTGTTCGTGCAGGCCGCGGTCGGCGTCCAAGGCTAGGCCGATGGCCGATCCCAAGGAGAAGGCCGCGACTGACGGCCTGGTCACGGTCACCGTCGCACCGGGCCACACCGTCACTCTCTCGGAGAGCGAACGCTTCGAGACGAAGGACCCGGCCAAGCCGATCATCAATTCGACCTTGCGCAGCCACGGCCCTGGTAAGACGCTCCGCGTCAGCAAGGACGAAGCCAAGGCGCTATTGAAGGCCGGCGTGATTGTGGACCCGAATGCGAAGGCGCCTGTAGCCCCGAAGGCACCGGGGCCGACCGTAACCGTCGCAGGGCAAGAGGCGCGCGCTCGCCCGGCGGGGTAACCCGTGGCAGGGAACATCGACCTTACCGAGCTCGGCCCCCTGGCTCTCGCCGATTTCGGAACTGCCGCTACATTCTCTCCTCAGGCCGGCGGCTCTTTTCGCATCAACGGCGTCTATGACAATGCCTACCGCGAGCTCGAGCTCAGCGCCGATGCGCCGCCGGTTAACACCGTCGCGCCGGCTCTCGGGGTCAATCTGGCCGATTTCCCTTCGCCGCCCTTGCAGGGCGATGCGCTGACCATCCTCGAGGGCCCCTATGCTGGCACGGTCTATGCCGTGCGCGAGGTGCGCCCCGACAGCCACGGCTGGGCGATCCTGATGCTTAACCGGACCTCGGGCACATGATCGACCGGACCACGATTCGCGCCTCGGCCGTGGCCGTCCTGAAGGCCGCAGGCACCGATGCCGGCGCCGCTGTCTTCAGCCCGAAGGACTGGCCCTCGGTCCCGCCCTACCCGTCGATCTTCGTTCGCACACCGCACGAGCGAAAGGAAAACTCGGCGGCGCGCATGGGCGTCCCGCAATTTTTCAGCAATATCAAGCTGGTCTGCACCGGCCGCGTCTCGAAAACGACCGAAGACACCGCCCTGGCGGCGCTCGAGTCTCTCTCGGTTCAAATCGAGAACGCGTTGCTTCTAAACGCACAATTCATAGTGGCTAACGCCATCCAACAAATTGTTAGCGTCGAAACCGCGATGGATATAAAGTCCGAAGCTGAGACTCACTTGGGGGAAGCCGTTGTCATCTTCGAGCTCGAAGTGCCGCAGGTGTACCAGCCGGCGATTGACGCCGCTGGCGCTCCCGCGGTCCAGCCCCTCAAGGAAATTCAGAACACCGTCACCAACAAAGGCCAGCCTTTGGGCCCCGGCCTCTCGTTCGATGTGAAGCCCGTGCAGTAAGGAGCGCGCACCAATGTTCGTAAAGCCTGGCACCATCGATCCCGACCGGCACCCCGTGCTGCATGCGAACCGCGAGGCGTTGGCCGAGGACAAGCGCGGCCCAGAGCACTTGACCGTGCGCGACCCGGTCACGAAGCGAAGCCTGCCGAAAACCGGCGCCGAGGTCCCCGAGACTCCGTATTGGCATCGTCGGCTCCGCGATGGCGATGTGGTCGCCGCTCAGGCGCCCACGGTCCTCGAGCCCTGGAGTCCGCCGCGCCCCCCTAAGGCGGCTCCGGCCGCTCCCGCGAAAGCCCCCCCGTCGAAGCCGCAGACCGCGAAGCCCGCGGCCGGCGCTTAACCGGAGATCCTGACCGATGATCAATTTCAAAATCTACCCCAGCACCAATCGGGTCCCGGGCGTCTTCGCCGAGGTCGATCCAAGCAAGGCGAACACCGCGCAGAATCCCCAGCGCGCCCTCATGCTAGGCCAGGTCCTGGCCGGCGCGACCTATGCCGCCAACATCCCCGTCATCTCGACCGGCTACGGCGACGCCGCGGCCGGCGCGGGTGGCGCGAGCGCCATGCTCGCGCAGATGGTGGACCAGTATCGCAAGAGCGATACCTTCGGCGAGCTCTGGCTCCTCCCGCTCAACGACAACGGGGCGGGCGTCCAAGCGAGCGGCACCGTCACCTTCACCGGACCAGCGACCGCCGCCGGCACTCAGAGCATCTACGTCGCTGGCGAGCTCGTGGCCTTCCCCGTCGCCATTGGCGATACCGCCGACGCCCAGGCCACAAATTTCGCCGCCGCCGTCGCCGCAGCCGGAGATCTCCCGGTCACCGCCGCCGTGGCGGTTGCGGTTGTCACGCTCACGGCCGTGCACAAGGGTCTTGCCGGTAACGATATCGACCTGCGTGCGAACTTCCTTGGCGCGCTCTCCGGCGAATACACCCCGGCCGGCACCACGGTCGTTTTCAGCGGCCCGCAGCTGACCGGCGGCACCTCCAACCCTTTGATCACCACGGCGCTCGCCAATATCTCGGCGGACCAGACTTTCGATTTCATCGCCTGCCCCTACAACGATGCCACGACGCTCAACGCCCTGCAGGCGTTCCTGAACGACACGACCGGCCGCTGGTCCTGGCAGCAGGAACTTTTCGGCGGCGTCTTCTACGCTTTCCGCGGCACTCTCTCGGGGCAGACGACCTTCGGCACCAGCCGCAACAATCAGCACGAGACCTGCATGGGCTTCTACGACAGCCCGACGCCGGTTTGGCGCTTGGCGGCGGACGTCGCCGCAAATTCGGCGGTCAGCATCCGCGCCAATCCGGCAACGCCGCTACAGGACATGCAGCTGAATGTGAAGGCGCCTCCGCTGGCGTCGCGCTTCGATATCTCCGAGCGGAACACGATGCTTTATGACGGCATGTCAACCTTCAAAGTCGACAATGCCGGCCAGGTCTTCACCGACCGCCTGGTCACCACCTACCAGACGACGAACGGCGTGGCCGACGATTCCTATTTGGACGTCGAGACCATGTACACGCTGCAATTCGCCATCCGGGACATGATCGACTATCTGTCGACGAACTTTAACCGGATGATTCTCGTGGCGGACGGGACGCCAATCGCGGCAGGCTCGGGCATGTGCACTTCGAAGACCATCCTGAATTCGGCCATCGCGCGCTACCGCTTTCAGGCCAGTCAGGGTCTCATGCAGAACCCGGACGATTTCGCCAACAACGCGACCGCCGAGAACGCCGGGAATGGCCTGGTCCAGCTTCTCTTGCCGTTCGAGCTCGCAAACCAGCTGCGCCAGATCGCGATGCTGATCCAATTCACCAAGCCCTAAACGCCAGGCGCAACGCAGAGGGATTGACCTATGGGCCTAAACCAAAATCAACGCCTCGCTGGCGTCACCGCCATGACCATCGACGGCGCGTCCTACGATGTCGTGAGCGATGCGACTTGGCGCCCGAGCATCCCCAAGCGCGAAACCCTGAAGGGGCAGAGCCGCGTCGAAGGCTACAGCGAAATGCCACAGGAGGGCATGATGTCGGCCAACGTGCGCGACAATGGGCTCATCCCCATTACCGTGCTCGGCCGGCTCACCCAGAGCACGGTGATTTTTACGCTCGCAAACGGAAAGACCATTCTCGGCGTCGGCATGTGGGTCACCCAGCTGGACGAGGTTAAGACGATGGACGGGACCTACAAAATTCAGTTTGAAGGTCCTGACGTCGCGGAGATGCTCGCCTGATGGACGCAACCGAAAAAGACGGCGAGGAGCTCCCTGCCGAGCTCATCATCAAACTGGACCCAGCGATCGAGCTCAAGGGCGCGAAATACGATGAGCTCAAACTCCGGGAGCCGCGCGCCAGCGAGGTCCGCCAGGCCGAGGGCCATCTCCGCTCGAGCGTGAACGTCGAAAGCATGCGCCGCTATCAGCTGGCGCTCATCTCCGCCGTCACCGGATGGAATCTGGCCGTGGTCGAATGCCTGCCCATCTCCAAAGTGCGGGAGGCGTCGGACTACCTTCAGCGTTTTATCGAAGGTGGCCCCGTAACTGGAAAGAATTAGCCGCTCAGCTTTCCAAGTATTACGGCTGGTCACCTGAGGCGGCGTGGGCATTGAGCGGGACCGAGCTTCTCTGGTGGTGCGACCAGGCGAACGACCAGATCGAGCAGAGTAAGCAGTAAATGCCCGCATATCCAATTCTCATCACGGCGACCGACCGGGCCTCGGAGAAGATCGAGGCTATCCGAAAAAAGGTCGACGAATTCAACGCGCCGTTTGTAAGGCTGCGGCGAAACCTCACCAAGCTGGCGGACGTCTCCGGCCTCACTAAGCTGGCGGCGGGATTTCGGAACGTCGCGGCCTATGCGCTCAACGCCTTTCGCAACATCGGCCGGATTGTCGCGCCGCTGGGCGCCATTACCGGAGCCGTGACCATCGCCGGCATGTATCGCCTCATCGATAGCTGGGCCCAATTCGGGCAGCGGCTCAGCTTCACCGGCATTCGCATCGGCCTCACGACGATACAGCTTCAGGGACTCGAGGGTGCGGCCCGCCTATCGGGCTCGACCGCCGCCGCGCTGGATTCTGGCCTGCAGAACCTGAAGGACAGCATGACCGACGCCATCGGCGGTCGAAACCCCGAGGCGCTTCTCTATTTCCGCACTCTGGGCATTGAATTTCGCACGGGGGCAAATCAGGCGCGGGACGTTGTGGACGTCCTGCCGGAGCTCGCCGACAAAATCGCCGCCATCAAAGACCCGACCCTGCAGGCGCGCGCCGCGACCGCACTCCTCGGGGGTGCCGGCGAGCAGCTTCTGCCATTCCTGCGCCGCGGCTCTGCCGGCATCGCGGAATACGTCGAAATGGCGAAGCACTACGGCGTTATTAATGCCGATGCCGCAAAGTCGGCCATCGCCCTGCGTCGGGCTCAGACCGAACTGTCAATGGCGCTCGAGGGCTTCACAAATACCATTTCAGTGGACCTCGCCCCCGTGCTCGGCCCGCTCCTCCATCAATTCGCGGAATGGATCGCCACGAACCGCGAGTGGATTGCCACGGGCATCACGGACCAGGTCAAAGCCTTTGCAAAATTCCTGCAGGACACGGGCTGGCGCGCAATCGGCAACGATATAAGCCTCATCGCGCATGGCGCCAATGATGTCGCACAGGCGCTCGGCGGCTGGCGCCGAACCATCGAGGTCATCTTCGCCCTGTGGCTCGGCTCCAAATTCATCGCCGTGCTCGCAAACCTAACGAAGCTGGCGCTTGCCGTCCGCGCGGCCACGGTTGGCACCGGCGCCCTCCTCGGCACCGGCACGGCCGGCGGCTTGGGGCTCGGCATCGGCGCCGGCCCCGCCGCCGCGGTCACGCTCCCCCTGGCACTCTCCGGCGATAGCAGCCAGCCGGCGATGTCAGGCGATCAGCTTGAGGCGTGGAAAAAACAGCGCGACGCCGCCGACGCGCTTATCCCGACAAAGTCTTTCTGGGGCCAGATGCGCGATTGGATGCATGCAGGCCCGCGCGGCATGCGCAACAACAACCCGCTCAACCTAAAATATGCCGGGCAGGCCGACACCATCGGGC
>Ga0307374_10009362_pt1 | contig 14437 bp, 13 predicted proteins | sample OX3MG_FD_202532 | JGI IMG/M metagenome (GOLD analysis project Ga0307374, IMG submission 202532) | Soil microbial communities from Risofladan, Vaasa, Finland - OX-3 | ecosystem: Environmental > Terrestrial > Soil > Coastal area > Acid sulfate soil | place: Finland: Risofladan, Vaasa | collected... | reverse complement strand
TGCAGCCTCACCCGACGGCCACGGGTACTGGGAGGTGGCGTCCGACGGAGGCATCTTTGGCTTCGGGGACGCCAGCTTCCTCGGGTCCATGGGCGGCAAGGCGCTGGACGCTCCCATCGTGGGCATTGCAGCCTCACCCGACGGCCACGGGTACTGGGAGGTGGCGTCCGACGGAGGCATCTTCAGCTTCGGAAACGCCGGGTTCGCCGGATCGATGGGAAGTCAGCACCTCAACGCGCCTATCACGGGAATGGCAGCATCGCCCGACGGCCACGGGTACTGGGAGGTGGCGTCCGATGGGGGCCTCTTCAGCTTCGGAAACGCCGGGTACGTGGGATCGGTGCCCAGCCTGCCGCCAGCTGGACCCTCCAGGATCGCGCTTTACGGAGACTCACTGGGGATGGAGGCCGGCCCAGACTTCTCCTACATAGCTCGTGCGGCCGGCGCCTCCACTCTCGTGCGGACATACGGCGGCCTTGCCGTCTGCGACTGGCTCCCGACCATGACCGATGACGCGACGTCTTGGCAACCCACCGCAGTGGTCCTCGAATTCAGCGGCGATGCCTTCACTCCCTGCATGTCGGGTGCCGCTATCGGGACAGAGCAGTACTACCAAAAGTATGCGGCTGACATGCAGGCGGCGATCGACATCTTCCGCCCTTATGGGACGAAAGTGTTCATCGCCGGTGTCCCCTACGACGAATCAGCTGGCGAGAACCAGACTGTCACTGATCTGGACCAAATGTTTGCGTCCGTCGCCGCGGCGAACGTCGGTGTCACTTACGTCTATGCGGGTCAGGCCGTCATGGCCGATGGTGCCTTCACGTGGGACCTGCCTTGTCTTCCTAGTGAGCCATGCACAGGACCCTCGGGAATGAACGTCATCCGGGCCCCCGACGGAGTCCACTTCTGCCCAACGGGGCAGACGACCATTGAGGGATACCTCGCCGTCTGCAACGTCTACTCGTCGGGTGCGTACCGATTTGCTGCGGCCATGCTGGCTCCGGCACTCGGTTTGTAACGTCATCCACGAGCCGGAGACCAGGAGGCCGACAGCGCGACCGGCAGAACGCGGAGACGATGCTCAGATGTGAGGTGACCCTGTGGGCGTCTTGGGAGATGTTGTCAAGCGGGTCACGCACAAGGGCGCGGCCCGCGATCTCTGAGAGAGATAAGGGCCTCGAACTCACCGCCCTTGGAACCCCATCATCTCGGGCGTCTTCCTCGCCCCCGCACCGCACCCGCAGGAACAACGCCCTAGCTCCGATCATTCACGAGATGACCTGACGTCGCCCGGTATCCAATGACGTGAGGGGTTGAAGTACCCCCGGCGTGATTGTGGGGTCGCCCGGGCGCGGTGTCGTCGCATTGGCGTCAGTTGGGGTGGTCATTTCGGACCCGCTGGGTCATTTGGGACGCGCTCGTCCACCATGGGTGCCGACTGGCGGGAGTTGGCGACGTTCAGACGATGAGGTCGAGTCTTCGATAGGCGCCGAGCAGCGCGTCGGCACTGGGCCACCCACTCAGGATGCGCACGACATGGCGTCGCCCTGTTCGCACGAGACGACCCGGGGCATGGAGCAGGCCCCAGCGCAAGGCCTTGGGCTGCGCCTTGGCCCAGGTGCCGTCGAGGCACAGGAGCTAGAACCAGCGCACCAGGTCGGCCGCCATCATGACGCTCGCCATCCAGGTCCGGTTCGCCTCGAGGTCAGAGAACGGGAAGGCCAAGAGCCCCGAGTCCTTCAGGCGGGCAATGTGCAGCTCGACATGGGCGTGGGCGCGCATGGTCCGGTCGAGTTCGACCGGACCTCCGTCCTGGTCGCTGTAGTGACCCCAGTAGCGGAACTCGAGTGAGGGGAACAGGCTGTGCTGGGCGCCGGGGTGCAGTGGCTCATGGCGCACGATCAGACGCGTCCCCTCGGGCCACTCGGAGAGGTCGACGAACTCGCTGAGGTCGGCCACCGCCGCCCCTTCGCGAGGACTTCCGTCTTGTTGGAGGGCGGGTTCCCAGATCTCGTCCAGACCGACGGTGTCGAAGATTGCACTGTGGACCTGGGCGTTTGAGCGGGCCACGACGAAGAACCCGATGTTGCGGGCCCGAGCGGCCCAGACGAAGCCGTGCGTGCACCCCGCCGAGTCGGTGCGCACGACGAGGGGACGGACCACGAGTGCCGCATCGTCACCGGCGCCGTGCCCCATGGCGATCTGCGCGGGCAGCTGGGCCACGGCCTCGTCGAGCACGCGCACGTGATCGGCCACCGTGTTGGCCCCGGCGTTGCCCGGACGCAGCAATCCAGCGAGCGCTTCACCGGTGGCATCGGCGAAACAGAACATCGGGTGGTATCCCCATCCGCCCTTGTAGTGCGGGCCCGTGCCCTCCTTGGTCTCGGTGTGGATCTCGACGAGCGAGGCGTCGATGTCGAGGATCACCGGCCCCTTTCCCTTGGTGGCGGCCGAACGTCGCCACACCTCGGAGCGCACCTGTGCGAACGCTTCGGCCAGCGCGTCTCTCACTTCAGGGGTGATCTCGTGGAAGGCACGAAACACCGTCGAGTCCGACGGCGCGGAGCCGAAGAGATCCTCTTGGGCGCGCAGGTGCTCGATGTCGGCACAGCTCTCACCGCCACCGGCGAGCATCAGCATCGACTGGACGAGCACCTTGCCCCGATCGTGCAGCGGCATCCGTTCGCCTCGGGCAGGGATCCGAGCAGAGAGCGCATTTCCGAGTCCCAACCGGTCGGCAAAGGCCCCAAGAGCGTGCAGTCCGACGTGGCCCACCACCTGGTCACCGCCAGATGCCACAACCAGGCGACGCGTGCTGTTACCGTGCATTTTGTAAGTGCCCTTCTGGTGTGGAAACTGGGTGTCTCGACAACCTCAGTTTTCCCTGACAGGAGGGCAGTTACGCGGATGCGCGCCGTTCAGTTCATGCGGTTCCGTGAATGATCGGAGCTAGTAACTGCAAAGCCCCGTACGGCGGTTCGATTCCGCCCGCCGCCTCCAGGGTATTTCCTGGTCAGGCGCTAGAAGTGACTTGAGCGGGGCTTACCGGAAGTGACGCGGATGGCTCTCGAATACATTCACTTGCCCGTCCGAGTGACGCGAAATAGCCCCCTCCGTTGGGACGACCTGAGCAGCGCTGTCCGTCGTGGGTGGCGGGCGTGCTTCGAGTTGACGCCGCTCCGCATGAATGTTTCTGGCTGGGTGGAGTTGAGTCCCCGCTCAGCTCGTGCCACTCGCTCTAGGAGAGCCCGGAGATCGATGGCGTCAAGTGCGGCGCGGGCCATGACTTCGTAGAACGCTCCAGGCGTGGCGACAGTCCGGGGCATCGAATAGCTGTCGCGCTGGGCCAGACCTTTGGCAGCAATCCGCACATGCCGTTCGTAGTCAGGCGTGCTCACGCCGTCTTTGCGGTCCAGTGCAGCCGAGGAAGTGCTCACACGGTCGCCCTCACTTTGCGATGCGGCAATCGGTGGCTGCTGTTCCGTCGCCGCGTATCTTCCTGCCGCAACTGTGCCGGCTACCTTTCGACGTCCGTTGGCAGCCTCAAGAGTTGCCCCGCAAATGAGACACGCTTGTCCCTCGTAGATTGCTGGATGTGACGCATCGCAGTTCGCGCATGTCACCCGCTTACGGCGTCTGAGCATAAAAGCGGCTCGGCCTTTCCTATCGGGACAGGTCGACCCCCCTGGAGCGCGATCAGCCCATCACCGAGGGCTGGATCGACCACCTTCTCCCCGCCTGACGATCACCTCTCGCCAATTTACCCACCCCGTTGGCGTGCGAATCCTGCGTTGCGCTGGCAATTCATGGAACGGTCCGAACGGCCCTTCGTCGACCAACGTTCACACAATAAGGATGTCGGCGTCGGCGCGCCCGTCTGGAGTGGCCGCACATCAAAAGAGAGGCCTAGGCAAACAGGGAATATGGCCAGAAGAGTGACAAATGGGACATGCCATACGACCTCAGGCCGCGGCTTATCGGGATGGCCGCCGAAACCTCAGCCACCAACCTGATCACACTTATTGGGGAGGACAGTCATCGAACCCCCTCGACGGTGGCGTTCGTCGAAGAGGTCTTCGGGCACTTCCCGTCGATGATGAACCTCGCCGAGGCGATGAAGCCGGTTTCTCTCAGCCCTCATCGGTTGTCTCGCTCAGATCGCGGCACGGGCGATGTGAGAGCCGAGAACCGCGGCATCGAGATCGACTGGCATTCAACGTAGCCCCGACCCGGCGTATGGGAACTCACCCCCGCCCCCGAGCCGCCCCACATCAGATATCGGGACCTTCGTCCCCTAGTAAGGGCAACGTGAATCTCTCATCCTGTATGCAAATGGCCACGCAAGAGGACCGCATTCGATGATGCCGCACCACCACTACGACAGCGGCGAGACACACTGCAGACCTGTGGGTCGTCGTGGTCCTGGCCTTGGCGCGACGAGTCGGCGTGTGGGATCAACCGTCGCATTACGCCGCCGAGATGTTCGCTGCACTGAGGGTGCGAACGAAGACACTGCAGCGTCACGATCGAATAGGAGAACATCAACGTCCGATCCGATGGAGAGAACATGATCGACATGACAACCGAGTCGTGGGCAGGGCCCTCTGCGACGGATCGGGCGCTCTACGCTCATTTGACCAACCACATCGAGACGGAGCGAGGGTTACTCGAAGAGTACTCCGACATCGCCGACCGAACGGAGTCCGTCGCATTTCGCTATCTCGTGAATCTGCTCCTTGAGGACGAGATTCGACATCACAGAATCCTTTTGGAGCTGGCTGAATCAGTCGAAACGATTGCGCTCATGAAGGCGAAAGAACCTCTCGTACCAGTCATCGACTTTGTCCGCGCTGATCAGGACGCAGTGCTTGAGGCGACAGAGCGCCTCCTCGAACACGAGAAGGAGGACGCTCGCGAGCTCAAGCGCATTCAACGCGAACTTCGCGACACAAAGGACGATTCGCTGAACGGCCTGTTAGTGGAGCTCATGCAGCGTGACACCCAAAAGCACATCGCTATCCTTCGTTTCGTACGGAAACGCGCAAGCCGAAGGCGGAGCTGACGACGGGATAATTGGCAGGGCTTGGTCGGATGAGGCGATAGCTGAGCAGAGAGCAACGGATCGACGCCGCGAGCTGTACCAGACCTACCTCGTCGACTGGGACATTATTGGGGATCGAGGTGGAACAAGATCGTCGACGCGTGCCGAACAGTCGACCTCCTACCTGCCCCCAGTCGTGTCGATAGGGGGCCAGGGCACCCATCGCCCACGGCTCCCGAACTCGCGCCATGAAATGCCGAAGCAATGGGACTTTCGAATTACCCGATCGGATGATTTTGGAGTGTGCGTTGCGTCTGCCAGACTCGTGGTTCGGCACTCTGGGTCTCCGCTCGGACCCCTCGGATCAGCGTCCCGCCACGCTCGCCGGTATGCCAACGAGCGAGACGACCCCGCCCGTCGTAATCAGGCCGGGGTCGTCTCGTCTCTCTCGTCTCTCTCGGCGGTGCCGGTTCCCGACTTGACGCCCTACCGCTCCTCAGGGGAACTGATGACCATCTCGAAACTTGTGGCGGGAATGCCGAGCGCCCGAGCGATGATCCCTCGGGCGATGCCTTCTATCTGGTCGTGCTGGCGCGTCGAGGCCAGCGCCTCAGGGACATCTGGAACGGAGATGAACCAGATGTCGCCCGCTTTCTCGGCCATGACTTCGTATGACGGCCTCTCGTCACTCGTTCGGTGCGTCACGCCCACCCAGCGATTCTGGAGGCCGGATCAGACGTCCGTTAGGGCCACTCGGCCCCCCACTGCCCAATTCCCGAACAACACTGCTGTGCAGGCGCCTGCCGTGATTTGAGCCAATCAACCAGGCGTCGCCGAACGCCTCTCTCCGCGTCAGGCTCCTCTTGAGGGCTGACCAGCGCCCAGTCCATCAGGGCGCCTCGCAGCAGGGGTCGGCCTGGAGACTGGTCGAGGCCCTCTCCGTCAGATCGGAACGGAGGCTCATCGATTCGAACCGATGCTCGCAGATCAAGATTGACGCCGGTCAATCTTGAGGACGTAGGGAGCGGTCACATACTCCCCATACCCCGAAATGGGTCAATAGGGCTCGCCCGGCAAACTCCAGGAGCCCCGTCAAGGCCGTCCATCGGGTGCGTGGTGTCCAAATCCCGTTTACACACAGCGCGGTCGCGGTATGGCCCACGAATGACGACAACTGACCCATCGAATCCACCGCAACAACCGGACGCAGAACCCGAACCCCACCAGCCCACCGACGTTCCCGGAGCTATTCCTGAACCATCGCCAGAGAATGGCGGACCCGCTGGCCCGCCGCCGCGGGAATGATGGGGACTACCGTCGCCGGCCGGCCAGATGACCGCAGTTCAGACGGTTAGAGGCAGGGGCCTGCAGAGTCCCGTACGACGATTCGATTCCGCCCGCCGCCTCCAGGGTATTTCCTGGTCAGGCGCTAGAAGTGACTTGACCGGGGCTTACCGAGAGTGACGCGGATTTGCTGGGGTTTCGCGTACCGGCGCGGCACCCCGTGTCCTTTTCGCGTCGCGTAGGGTCGCTCCAATGCCAGAGGACGAAGACGCAGAAACGCAGAGGCCGGTCCAACGAATAGCCGAAGTGACCCAGGCGGGCACCTATGGTCGAGCACTTGGCCAGGCGCTAATCGAGCAGCTCGAAGCGAAGGGGGTCATCCACACCGATGACGTCGAGACGTGGGCGAGGGAGGCAGGGCGAGAGATGGTGAAGGGAGCCTGATGGCAGACCTCCAAGAAATTCTCCTGAGGGTGCTTCGGGAGCTTGGCCCCGATGCCTCGGACGATGGGATCGGGAAGAAGATGGGCGAGTACATCGAGGCGCTGTCGGATTCGGACCGGGCCGAGGTGATCGAGCAGATGATCGGTCTGACCACCTCTACGCAGCTTGCTCATCTTCGGGAGTTGGCCGAAACGGAGCCCGTGGACACCGACCCGACTGACCCACCGATCAGTCGTGAGCCGTCCACGCCCGAGTAAGTGGAAGAGTCTTCCGAGGTGGAAAAAGACAAAGAAGCTGAGGCCTGGCAAGAAGATGAGGCCTGGTAGTCCTCGGGTCGTATAGGACAAGCGTTCGACTGTATATCCTCGTGCCCGTCGCCGCCCAAACTCCCTGAGTCCCGTCAGCCCGTCCAGGTGGCTCGGACAGGCCCACATGCGCAAGAAGCGCTGAAGTTCTTTCTCGCCAAGATCGCACCGGTTTGCCCCAGATGCGGGCTGATCGCCCCCGAGGGCCTTCTGTGGCACAGCTGCGCCGAGCCTTCCCCACAGCCCGACCCATCGTCGGCCTGGCCGCCACGGCAGACGGTCAGGGCTACTGGGAGGTGGCCTCGGACGGCGGCATCTTCGCGTTCGGCGACGCCGGGTTCCACGGCTCCATGGACGGCAAGCCCCTGAACGCACCCATCGTCGGCATGCTGGCGGACTCGTCCAGCTACGGCTACTCGCTGGCGGCCGTCGACGGCGGGGTGTTCTCCTTCGGCGACGCCACGTTTGCGGGGAGCGCGGTGTCGGCGCTCTGGCCGTTGTCCGCCGGCGGCATCGCGGCGGGAGGATCGGCCGCGGTATGACCGCCGGCAAGGCGCCCCGCTGAGAGACGGCGGTCCCCTGGCGGTGCCCGCGGGCGGCGTGGCCGAGTGGTTCAGGCAACGGACTGCAAATCCAAGTACGGCGGTTCGAATCCGTCCGTCGCCTCTTGGAGTTCCTCATCCTTTCGGGCGCACGATTGGCTTCGTAGGGACCTGCAAGGCCCCGGACGGTGGTTCGATTCCGCCCGCCGCCTCCCGTTGTTGGCCCTGGCGGGCGATGCGACCCGGTTGGGGCGCGGCACGCCGAGAGGGAGTTCGCGCGGTTCCCCTTTCATCTCGGACGGGCGCAAGCCCGGTGACGAAACCTGCGGCGGCGCTGATCGCACGTCCTGGCCGTGGGGCGGCGTCCATGAGCGCTTCATCCCGAAGCGCTTGCGCTCGCAAGTGCTACTGGTTGGTTAGCGTCGGGAGCCTGCAAATCGCATCCACTCGTCGCTCTGGAGGCCCGCCATGTCCCAGGTCCGTGTCCATAACTTCTCGATCTCCCTGGACGGGTTCGGGACGGGCGAGGGCTTGACGTTCGACGCCCCGTTCGGCCACGCCGGCCATCGCCTGCACGAGTGGGTGTTCCCCACTCGGTTCGGGCGCTCGGTCATCATGGGTCAGTCGGGTGGCACGACCGGTGTCGACAACGCGTTCGCAGAACGCCTGAATGCCGGTTTCGGTGCTGAGATCATGGGTCGGGGCAAGTTCGGCCCGCAGACTGGCCCGTGGACCGACGTCGGCACCGATGACGAATGGCGTGGCTGGTGGGGGCCGAACCCGCCGTTCCACACGCCGGTATTCGTGCTCACCCACCATCCGCGCCCGTCGATCGAGATGGAGGGCGGCAATGTGTTCCACTTCGTCGACGCCTCTCCGCAGGAGGCTCTCGACCTGGCCCGGGAGGCCGCCGGTGAACTTGATGTGCGCATCGGCGGTGGCCCGACAGTCGTCCGCGACTTCCTCGCCGCCGATCTCATCGACAGCCTCCACGTCGTGCTGGTGCCGATCCTGCTCGGCCGCGGTGTTCGGCTGTGGGACGGCCTCGAGGGCGTCGACGAGCGCTACAGCCTTGAGGCAGTCTCGTCACCGAGTGGCGTCACCCACCTGACCTTCACACGTCGATAACGCAGGCCACTACAGCGGCCCGCAATGTCGGGTAGACGTCGACCCGGTGGTTCGGCCAGGGCCGAGACGCGGCGACCCTGTCCAGGGGTCGCGAGGCGAGCCGATGCGCCAGGGCCGCCCCCGGAACGGGGGTGTGATCGTTCCCCTCGTCCGGAGTTGTCGGGGGGTTGTCCAGGCACGGTACGAACGGCCCTATGGGCGTGGGGCCACGCTCGTAAGAATCGCTGAAGGAGCGGTCCCGGCACACCACGGTGGTGCGTTTCAGATCTGACCTGCCAAACACTCGACATGGATCAGGAACAAGACACACAGCAATGGCTCTTGAAGGCGGCGGCTGATCTGCGGCGGGTCACCAAAGCCGAGACGCGGTTCTCTGCGGCTATGAGCATGAACCACGTCACCATGCTGGCGGCGGCGGACGAGCTCGAGGCGGCCACCAGGGAGGCGATGACCTGGATGCGGGGCAACCCCTGCCCGGACCGCGAAGTCGGCGGACGGGTCGGCCTCATGCTGAGCACCTGCGCCGAAGTCGCTTTCACGGCTGAGCGGGCCCTCACCGACTCCCGCGTCGACATCGAGGCGGTCTTCGGTCGCCTGGGGGACCTGCTGGCCATCATCGATTTCCACTCGGAGACCCTCAAGGCCTGGTAGTGGGGCTCGGGCTTCGAGCCCGGCCTCTCTCAGCCCTGCACCTGCAGGTCGACCACGACCGGCGGGAGCGCGACGCCCCCGGCTGTGCTGAGGTTCATCCGTAGCGAAGTGGTTCCGGCAACCGGAGCGGCCACGGTGACTGTCTGCGTGGACGGCGTGGTCGGGCGGCAGGCGCCGGGCACGGTCAAGGTCCCGGAAGAGGGTGTCACCGTCACTCCGCCGGGGACCGGCGCGACCTGCCAGTGCACCGTTGCGCCCGCAGTCCCTGCCGGCATCAGGCCGAGCGTGATCGACGCCGGCTGCCCCGCCGTCAACGTGGTGGCGCCGCTTGGGACCGCGAAACCCACGGCCGGGGGCTGACCGGACCCGTAGGAAGGCGGGGCGGCGCTGGGAGCGGAGCCCCAGGAGGGGTCGGCGGTGCCGGAGAGCGTGTAATCCAGGGTCCCGCCCGTGCTGAGCGCGGAGGCGGGCAGCCAGGGAAGATCCCAATTCCCGCCAGAGGTGTGGGCCGAGGCCGTGCCGCCGCAGGTCGAACGGGCGGGGAGCGGACGCGTGATCCCGGAGACGCTCAGCGCGTGCACATAGGGGCGTGAGGCGGTGGCCCCCGGGGCCCGCTCCACGAGGCGCCGGCCGTTCGGCAGCGTGATGGTCACCGAGGGGAACAACGGGCTGGCCAGCGAGAGGTTTGCCGACCCAGGGGTCACCGGGAACAGCCCGATCGCGGCCCAGACGTACCAGGAGGAGAGGGCGCCCAGGTCGTCGTTGCCGGGCTCGTCCACCGGAGCATCCGCGTACTCACTGTTCGCGATGGCGCGCACGAAGCGCTGGGTCTCGTCGGGCGCGCCGAAAGAGTCGAACTCCCAGGGGGCCCACTCGTCGGGCTCGTTCCCGGACCAGTCCTCGGGGACGTTGCGTGTTGCATTGAGGGATGTCATGAACGTCTGGAGCTTGGCGGCGGCCGCGGCGTCGCCGCCCATGAGCGAGGCCAGCCCGGCGAGATCCTGTGGGACCGACCACGTGTACTGCACGGCGTTGCCCTCTTCGAAGCCGGTCTGCCCGCCCGGCTCGAGCTGCGAAGCCTCGAACGCCGCGCCGGCCGGGAAGCTGCCGTCCGCGCCGCGGGCCTGGACGTACCCCGTGGCGGGGTTGAAGAGGTACTCCCAGTTGTCGGCACGGGAGCGCATGGTGGCGGCCAGCGAGGTGTCGTGCTGCGCTGTGGCCACCTGGGCGATGGCGAAGTCGTCGATGGCGTACTCGAGGGTGACCGAGCCGCCGATGGAGTAGTCGATGGACGTCAGGTCGAGCAAGCCAGCGTTGACGTAATGCTGCGACAGGTACTGGTCCAGGTACTGGCGCTCGATCTGGAGCCCGTGGCCCATCTCGTTCTGGGTCGCCCCCTTCACCATGTACTTGAGCGCCAGCGGGACGTCGAAGTTGTGGACGCCCATGGCCAACGCATCGGCGATGATCGGATCGGCGGAGTCGCCGTTCATCTGTGACTCGTCCCCGCCGACAATGGCCCACTTGGGCAGCCAGCCTGTCTGCTGCGCGTCGTCGAGCAATGACTCGACCATGTCTCCCACAGCGTGGGCGTCGACAAGAGCCTCGAGCTGTATCTCGCTGCGGTAGATGTCCCACTCCGAGAAATTGGCGTACTCCTCCCGGCCGCGCGCCTCGTGGACCTTGCCGTCGCTTCCCTCGTAGCGGCCGGACGCGTCCGAGACCACGTTCGGGAAGAGCAGCGAGTGGTACAGCGCTGTGTAGAAGGTGTGCTGCTCGGCGGCGGTGCCACCCGCCACGGCGATGCGTCCGAGGACGGCATTCCAGCGATTCTGCGCCTGAGAGCCGACGGCCTGCACCGACCAGCCGGGATCTTCCGCCTTGAGGTTCTCCAGGGCGTCCTGTGTGCTGACGAACGAGATACCGACCTTCATGAGCACCTGGGGCTGTTTCGTCGTGTTGAACGTCACGTAGGACCCGCAGGTGGTCCCGGAACACGTCGTCCTACCGGGTGTGGTGCCCGCCCCGCTCCACGTCCCGGCCGACGAGAAGGGCCGCTCGAACAGCGCCACGAAGTGCAGCGTGTAGGCGGTGCCGGTACCGCAGAATTGCCCGCTGGACACCTGGCCCTCCACCTCGTCGTGGCCGACCACCTGGACGGTGGAGGCTGTCACCGGGTTGCTGCTGTCGGCCACTTTGAAGAGCACGTTGGACTCGGTGCCGGCCGGAAAGGTAAAGCTCGAGATGCCGGATCGGGTCGTGACGGCGAGGGAGACGGGAATGGGTGCCTGTCCTCCTCCCCCCCCTCCGAGCACCACCTGATAGCGGCCTGGGGAGGCGTGCTCCGCTGCATGCGAGAAGCGGGCCACGGTGGTGGCGGGCGTGGTCACGGCGCCCTCGGTGGGCAGTATCGGGATGTCCTGATACGACGGGCAGCCGGTCCCGCTCAGATGGGTGAGGCTGAAGCCGTTGATGGAGGAGTCGCCGTCGTCGTAGCCGTCGCCCGCCTGCACGGCGTTCGGACTGGTGTCTGGGCTCCACTGCAGCATGCCGAAGGGGACGTCGGCTCCGGGAAACTCTCCGACGGTGCCCGGGCTCACCGGGCCGGTCGCCGTGCCGTCGAGCGGGTGGACGAGCGCCGCCGGGTCGGCGTCGGCGGGCGCGGGCGGTTGGCCGGCCGCCTGCGGAAGTGTGGAGAGGGCGGTCGTGGCCAAGGCGCCGGAGACGATGAGCACCGCCAGTGTCACGACCAGCAGGGCGCGGCGGGCGCGATGGACCGGGTCGCTCATCCAGAGGACCGTAGCAACGGGGGCTGAGCCATGGGCTGTCGGCGTCGGAGGCTCAGCGTCGCGGCGGGGAGGATCCGCGTTCGTGTCACAGGCCGCTGCAATGCTCGGCACGTGGGTGGTTGGCCGACCGGAGAGGTGCTGGGACTCGATTTCGAGACGACCGGGATCGATCGCTTCAACGACGTCCCGGTGTCCTATGCGCTGGTCTCGGTGGTCGAAGGGGTGGTGGTCAGGAGTTGGTCAGGTCTGATCGACCCCGGCCGTGACATACCGCCGGAGGCGACGGCGGTCCATGGCATCTCGTCGGAGCGGGCGAGAGACGAGGGCATGCCGCTGCCGGCGGCGATCTCGCTCGTATCCGATGCGGTGGTGGCCGCCTCCGGGCGAGGCGTCCCACTGGCTGGAATGAAGCTCGACTACGACCTCACGATCCTGGAGACGCAGGCCCGGGACCTCTTCGGCTCGGGCCCCGTCGAGCAGGGCTGGTGCGGTCCGGTGCTCGACGCCGGGGTGATCGACCGCCACTTCGATCCCGACCGCAAGGGGAGGAGGACCCTGACTGATCTGTGTGGCCACTACGGCATCGAGATCGGTCAGGCCCACGATGCCGTCGCGGACGCCACGGCATCCATCGAGGTGCTCTTCGCACTCGCCGTGCGCTACGAGGATCTGTGGGAATGTGACCTCACCCGGCTGCACCACGAGCAGATCGATTGGCACCGGACATGGACGGAGAGCTGCGACTCCTGGCGTCTGGCCGAGGGGAAGATCCCCGTCGATCCTCGCGACTTCGTGTGGCCGGTGGCTCCCGTGGTGGTGCCAGCGGCCTGAGGGCGGTCAGGTCTTCAGCAGGTCCCAGACCATGTCGACGCCCTCGTTCTCGGCGAGAACGACCTTGGCCGGGTGTTGCTTGTCGATATGGCCGACGAGGCCGTTGTAGACCGAATAGCCGATCAGTTCCTGCAGTCGCCGAGGGAACGTCTTGACCAAGCCCGGCGGGAGCCCGAGCTGTTGGTTCTCCTGCTGGCGGATGTAGCCGGCGCAGTAGTTCATGGCGATGCCGACCCGGCGGGTGTCCGTGCGATTGGCGCCGCCGCCGTGCCAGAGGCTCCCGACCCAGACGAGGACGCTGCCCTTGGACATTTCGGCGGGGACGGTCTCGTAGTGCTCGAGCGGATTGGGTGGCTCGTCGCGCAGGTGGCTGCCCGGAATGATGCGTGTGGCCCCGTTCTCCTCGGTGAAGTCGGTGATGGCCCACATGGTGTTGCAGATGATCGGCACATGCGGGCGGGTGAGGGGGATGACCTGATCGTCGGCGTGGATCGGCTGAGCCCGCTCGTCGGGTCCAATGGCGATGGAGGAGAGGGACGAAATGAGGAGGCCCGGATCGAGTACGGCCTCGACCACGGGCAGCACGTTGGGATGCACGGGGATCTTCTCGAAGGTGGGCCCATGTTTGAGGAGGTTGTACACCCGCATGGTGCGCACCCCTTCGAAGAGATTGTCGGCCGGCACCGTGCCCAGGTCGTGTTCGAGCTTGAGGAGCGCCCTGTCGATTTCGTCCACGAGGTCGGGCTCGATGGCGTCGGGGAGGATGGCGTAGCCCTCCTCGGCGATCCGTGTGGTGTGGGTTTCGAGGTCAGGCAGCGGGCTGGCGTCTCCGGTGCGGTCTGACGGGCTCTCGGCGGGAGTCACGCTGTCAATTGTACGGAGGTTGGCCTCCCTGTTGCCGCGGAGAGCCGAGAGTGTGCGGCCGGGCAGCCAGGGGTGAATTGACCCGGTGGTAAGGTCTCGCTCCACACGGGCCGTTGGCGCAGTCTGGTAGCGCGCTTCCTCGACACGGAAGAGGTCACAGGTTCAAGTCCTGTACGGCCCACCCAATTGCAGAGTTGTCTCTCGTGCTTTCCGCTCGACGTGTGGCGTGAGGACCGTGGCCTTCGCGCCTCGGGTCATGGATGGTCAGAGTCCCGGCCTCGGCTTTCGTCAACCTTCAGCACGTGGAGCGTCGAAGAACAGCATCTCGGCCTCGTCGGGAGTTGAAAGACCGTGGCCCGATTCGGCCTGGGAGACGACGTCCCATGTCGCCGGGTGCGGAGGGCGTGCTTGCCCGCGGGTCGCATGCAGGTCAGGTCCGGCCCAATTGAGGGTCTTCTGCCGGTCTCGTGGGTCATGAAGCGGTCGCCCACGGCAGCTGAGGGGCGATGCCGGCTCGGTCCAACATGATCATGGTGATGAAGCTCTCGGGGTTGT
>Ga0307374_10009358_pt1 | contig 14440 bp, 16 predicted proteins | sample OX3MG_FD_202532 | JGI IMG/M metagenome (GOLD analysis project Ga0307374, IMG submission 202532) | Soil microbial communities from Risofladan, Vaasa, Finland - OX-3 | ecosystem: Environmental > Terrestrial > Soil > Coastal area > Acid sulfate soil | place: Finland: Risofladan, Vaasa | collected... | reverse complement strand
TATCATCCAATTGCCGCACTACCGGCCATTCGCTATGCAGCGCCCCCCGGGTGTAGCCGAATTTTTCCCACAAGATAGACCCCCCCCCGTTCCTTGACGGGATAGGGGTTAGGCTAGAGCAAAACTGCCCTCCCCATATATTGTGGTTGGAACGGACGCCTACAAGATGTGGACCGTCGTCGCGGGCGTGGGCCTTGACGGGAAGGGGGGTGGCGGAACACAGCCTCAAACGGCGGGAGCGCGCGAAACCGCCCCTCCCTGCGAGTGCGGGATGGCGATTAGACAGCGGGCACCACAGGAGACGCGCGAAACCGCCCCCCTTCGGAATCACTCAAGCACGGTTCATATCGACGGCAATCCCTGCCGCCCTTATCTCATTCGCTAGCCTCAAGCGCCAGCCGTTAGCAGCGTCATACGGTACATATAGTACGCCGTGAATATCGGAAGGGATCTCAACTCCTTCTATGTAAAGAGCGCAGACACGCGCGCGTCCCAACTTTCCAATAAAATATCCCAACTCCAGAATCACATTCTGTCGCGCCCTGGGGTTGAGTTCCCCAGCTGATGCGAGCCCACCCACGTCGTCAGGCGTCAGCAGCACAACCGCAAATCCGACCTCAGCGTGGGCCTCGAATTTCTCAATCACGGTCCTGCCCATATTAGGCTGTTCATGGAGAATAATGGGGTGTAAGTCGAGTTTTCCTAAGAACCTTGCAACTGACTCAGTCACGGAGTCGTCGTGACCGTGAACGACAAAGACGTTTCGTGAATCGGATTTCACTATAACGGTGCCTTCGGCTGCCGCTGGCACGGCGTTGACTCCAGCATCCATCAATTCCAACTCTGCAAGGCTGCTCTTGAGCATTGCGTCAAATGCTTCCAAACGCTTATTGAAATTCTGCTGAATTAGTCCTTCGCTCATTCCGCCCACGTAGTGGTCACCCGCCCACTTTGCGTGATGGAATTGCCCAACATTGTTGCTGTTCTCACCAAAGCCGTGAGTAAGAATGTTCAGAGTGAGATTCATCCACCCTTGCTCTTCGTTCTCGACAGTTCGATAATTTTGTCCGCGGAGTCGGTCGAGGTCGGCTAATTGTTTCTTCAAGGCCGAGTGTGTCTTGTCGGGGGGCCAGTCAGGTGGTCGTGGCGGTGGCGAGCTTGTTCGACGTGCCATTGTCCATTGGTTACCTATGTGAATACTAGCAAGTGGCGTAAGTCATGGCAAGATAAGCTGGCAGCTCTGAAAAGTGAAACTGCATAAGCCTCCTTCTGTGCTTTTGCCTGTGGCCCGCGAATAAGCATACAAGGGGTAGGCACGGGGGGGGGGCGGAGCCATGGTCCTCGGCGGGAGTGGGCGAAACCGGCTTCCCCGAGATGCGGGGCGTGCGATGGCGATTGAAAAACTGCTACACTCTGCCAGTTCCCGAGCGTGTACCCCATACAGGAGAGGATTATAAATTGCATGACAATTGGAAAACTGATGTCAGGGTGCGTTAAACTCCGGTATCTTTAGGTTCGTACAAACTTTACCGATAGCAGCATTTAAGGGGAAATAATCCTGAGGTAGTGATCGGGCTGCGCCAGGAATGACTTCATGTCGTCGCTGCGAGTAGGCCGCGCGTTAATTCTTTCCGGTGATTTACCGTTCGATCTTCGCCTTACTCCAAAGATCTTCGTACGTTTGCAGCATCGCTGCGAACGCGTCCGTGATTTGAGTAAGCGTCGTTGGTGCAGATTTCGCACCGTCCTTGAAAGACGCCCCCGACTGATAGCACGCGTTGCGATCAACAAATACGTAACGGTCGTGGAAGTGCGCTGTGGAGCGTACTTGAATCGTATACCCCGATTGCAATGCAAAACAATCTATCGCCGGCAATAGAGTTGCCAATTTTTCCCGGGCAAGGAGGCGAATGGTTACTCCCTTTGGGACATGACTCAGGTAACGCGAAACGAATTCCGCATCGAGATAAGGGTCCACAAACAGCAAGTCTTGCTTGGCCAGCTCTATGTTTCGCCGAACTTCATCAAAGTAGTCAAAGATTTGGCCTTGAGCGACAGGTACGCTCAGAGGACCAATCGTTTCCATTCGCAGGGCGTGCCGTGCCTCATTCAATAACGTTAGACACCGCCGATACCCATTAGTGGTCGCCGCCAAATTTATGCTTTCGAGTTGCTGTTGCGCCAAAAGCACTTCCGGGGAGCGCCTAAAGTCCCAGAAGCGGATTACGGCCGAGAACCGACCGAGCCAAGAGACACCACTTTCTTTATTTTCCACGATTTCGTACATCTGAGGCGCATTCCTCAGCAAATCTTCGACCTCACCAAGCAATTGTTCCTTTGTTGGCGGCATGGTGTGAAAGTCTAACATCAACTTCCCAGTCAGCGTCAGCTTGCAGCGTGATTCGAGGGGGGGTGGTCCCTTTTTCGCGTCCCCATCCGCTATCCCGTTAACAGGTTGAGGGGTTAGGTTACAGAGCGGGGAAAAGTGCTACACCCCGATTCGTGCCCTGAGTGTAGCCGAATTTTCCTGAAAGATAAAATCCGTTAATATATTTCACACGGACGCGCAAAAAGTACCCACCCTCGCTAACGGGGATAGGGGTACGTTTGTTCGTCGTTAAAGTGGTGGACGCGGCAATGGGCCTCGGCGGGAACGGGTGCGGCGCTGCTTGAAAGGCGTTCTCACCTCGCTCGCGTTTGCCAGCACACCCAGAGGAAATCCAGTCCTAGTATGATGGCCACCACCGCCATGTAGTTCTTGATAGAAGGGAAGGCGATGGCGACCAGGAGTGGAAGCATAATCCCAAGGACCCTGTAAGTCCGGAACTGTGTTATGAATCCTCTGAGCGGTGGTACGGGTGGCGCTTCTACCGCAATACCTATCCGGGCTCGATCATAGTGATATAGGGGTGGCTCATCGGGACGGAGCACCATAAGCTGACCGGTTCGCGTTTCGGAGTAAAATTTTCTGTACCACAGTATTGTTATCGCCTCCCTCCATTCCGAGTCATCGAGCCAGATATCGTCGTGACCTTCGTCCGATTTGAAAATATCGGGATCAAATCCGTTTCCGTGATAATCACCGAATGAAACACGTTCGCGGACGATTTCGTCTCGGTAGACAACAAAAAAACTGTACATTTCTTGCGGATCTTCTCTGCACGTGTCTTCGTCATACCAAAACCACCGCGCAGAAAACGGGTTGACACCATCTTTTGTGAGTCGAAGCAACTCTCCGAGGACATCGCAATTAAACGGAGAGCCTTTGAATTCCAGCTTTTCGGTGTCTGTAGTGACTCGAACGCCCGATATTGAGAATAGTTCGATTTCAAAATGCTGGTTGACGAGGCTTTCGTAAACGTCGCCCACTGTTATCGAGGTTTCTTCTGTCTGTTCTTGTGCGGCTGATTTCTTGGTTAGTGGTAGAGCCCAAACCTTTTTGGAGTCGAGAGAGTACGTAGCGAAACGAAAACCTTCCCATTGCTTTTCCGGATTTGCCCAGATGTGCTTCTTCATTAGGTGGGCCAGGATAGTCCCTACTCGCGAAGAAAATCAAACGCTGCTTTTCCGGGCGATGCTGTACCAATTGAGAATAACCTTCTTTGGTGTATAGAAAGCCATGTCTCAGTGTGATTCTGTTGCTGGATGTTGCGCTGACACCTGGTGCTGCGGCGCGGGCTGAGTCTGCTGCGTGCTGCCTGTCGCCGCGCTAGGCCAGACCGCATACACACCCAACCCGATGTAAAGCACGGCGAAGGCGACCGGAACCCACCGCTCAAGATGGGTTAGCGGAACATACTTGTCTTCGACGGGCTTGTCCTTCTTTTTCCTGTTGTGACCGCACACAAACCATTCGCGGCGGAACAGCGCGACCGGAAGCTGCTCTTCAAGCTCATGGATAACCGCGAACTTCGCCGTGTTCAAGTCCTTGTAAGAGTCCACCAAAGACCACCAGATGAAGCACACAATCAGACCCGTGACGGGGATCAGCGCGTTCCACCGATTGTGCCCAAATGTTGAGAGGAAGACCACGAACAACGTCACCAGACTGGAGTTCAGAGTGAGCAGATAGTTGTTTGCGTTCTGACGTTTGTCGCTGGTGTGCTGTGAGGTTTGGACGAACAGCTTGTACTGCTCCAACAGGTGATCCTGATACTTGTCGCCGTATTCCTCCGGCGTCCGGCTTTGCAGCTTGCTTGATGGCAAGTCAGCGTGCTCCGCTGACCAAGTCCTTCAGATTGTCCCAAGTCCACTTGTAAATCTTGTCGGTTTCGAGGGCACTCGTCGGCTTGTAGCACGTCTTGTCGCTGTATCCCCAGAGCAGGAAGTATGGCTTTTTTTCATCGCGGGCGATCCCAAGTTCGGTAGCCACTCCCGTCGCCGTGTGCGTATGTTCTCCGCAGATGACGATCACAAGGTCAGCGTGGCTGATGCGCGTGCGGACTTTCTTCTCCCAGTCGCGTTCTGCGAACGGCTCCATGACTGACCAATCCGCAATCTCAAAGTCCGTATCAGGGTGCTTCGATTGCCCGACCAGCGCCGTGCGGAGAAACTCATCGTGATCATAGTCAAACGCTATGAACGCTCTGGGATTCGCCATAGGGCTTCCTTAATATACCCTAATCGGGCAGAATCTGGACTTGCGTGCCGATGGTCGGCTGCGTGTCCAGTGTGTTGCCCCACGAGTTCAATTCTGCCGTGATGGTCGAGTTGTCTGACCCGTGTAGAGTAACTTTACCAGCTTTGCGGTCGATGGCCGTGACCGTGTAGACCGGGAATCGCTTCGAGAATGCGGCTGGATTCGTTTGGATAGTTGGCATGACATCTCCCCCGGAAGCGCGAATCTTATCACAAGAGTACCTAAACCTTCGCATTACTCGCGGGCCAGCTAATTTGCAAATCGCGTCTTTATATACTCCATTCGCCGAATAAACCCAAACGCTATCGAGGTGCCTCTGAATATCGAGGCGCGCCTCTGAAACGCGACATGCAGCCGCAAGCGCGCGGAGGCAGTGAACTTACCGGACAAAATACCGGGCTAGTACTCGGAATGGGATTTAATTATCACTTTTTTGTTAAGGCGGGGCCAATTTGGACAATTCGCCCACGCCTCGCCGGAACGTTTCAAGCGTGTTAGAGCGAACCGACTTTCCAGAAATAATCGCGGAGACAGCCTTTTGGCTCAGGCCGTGGTTCGCATCAAACGACGGAAGCCGAATTTCGCCCACCTCTTTCTGTCTGCCGAGTCCGCGACTACCATCTTTCCTAGCGTTTCAAACGAATGGACTTGAAAATCCAACATGCTCGGGTCTTCCCCTTGTTCCCATCGACGATCCGTTTCTTTACCGACTGGAATTAGATTGCCCGCGACAATCTTTGCTCTACGTAATAATCCCTGAGTTGCCCTAGTGCACGGAGTTCCATCGGGTTACGACTTTGGGAACCTATGAGACAGTGTTTGAGGTGATGGCCCGACGGGGCTCTGGCGAGACTTGCGGCGCTGGTGGTGTCTTTCTCCAAATAAAGGGATGAGATACCAATTCTTCCAACAAGGGAATGCCTAACAGGTGCCTCTTGCCCTTCGAATCTGCTTGCTTAATAGAATCGGAGTAGACACCAAGGTATTCGTGTAACAGGCTGTCCAGCTGACTGTCGAGTTGACAAAAAATGTTCTTCTCGTTGCAGAATGAATAATGTTTACCCCAGCCTGCAACAATCCCACTGACTTCGTACAAGGTGCGAATCAGAGTAGCTGATCGATCAATCGTCCCGCTCTTTGCGTGCGAGCGAAACGCGCACGCCCCGTCGTACAGGACGGCGGAAACGTTGGCGAGCAAGCGCCTACGCGATTCCTGGCCAGGTCTTATTGCGCCATTTCCCAAGTCGATGCCGAGAAATGTAAATGGTCGGTTGATGCCTCCCCGAGTTGTCTTTTCGTTTACGCTGAGTCCATGCTGCCCCAGGAGCTTCACACCGCAAGCAAATTGATGTTCGGCAGTTCTGCGGTCAGGCGCCAGAACAATGAAATCATCGACGTATCTAATGCAGCAGCAAACCCCTGCGTTCATTTCTTGATCGAAGTCGAAGAGGAGCAAGTTCCCCAGCAACGGCGACAGCGAGTTTCCTTGGGCAACACCGATCTCGTGGATGGGAAACTCGGCAATCCGTTGCCTAAGCGAAGCGAGGTTTTGCAACTCAACCGTCATGGCCTCTGTAAAAAGTTCCATGAATTTTGGGTCACTAGTGGCTTCGGCCACGATTGCGGTGACTGTTGACTTGGGGATTCTGGCAAAGAAGGACGAAATATCAGAACGAATCACATAAGTTGCCCCGCGTTCAATTGCGTCAAGAACAGCCTGAATCGCCGCTGGAACTGCCGCGATGCTTTTGCCTTGTAGCTTCTTCACACCTCCAAAGCTAAACGGATCTTGAGCGCGTCGGCGGATCGAGGGAATCTCAATCAGTACATCGTGGATCGCTCGTTGTACGATCCGTGATTCGATTGGTGCAATCACGAGGGGACGTATACCGTTTCTCCCCTTTTTGGGAACCGCTATTCCCGTTGCGGGTTCAAACTTGAATGCTCCTAGATTGAGTTGACGCTGAATTTTGGTTAGGCGCGACTCAGCATTTGAGGCGAATTCTTCAATTTCACGTCTGGTGTCGAATGATGGGGAAGAACGTCCGTTCTCGCAAATGACGCGCCAGGCGCGCCCGAGTGTGCAAATCTCCCTGACCTGTTCGGTCAATGATTTCATGCGACACCCTCTGGGTCCTGTTGGCGAACCCAACCCGCTCGGTAAGGCTTCAGCCGTGAGCGGAGGTTCCTTGCGGTCCAATCCGCTCAATCGAGACTTTCGCCTCGACGCCGCATGGGGCGCTAAGCTCGCCCATGTAACTGGGTGCCAGCACCATCCACGCAAGGCTCAGCTCCGTTAGCAAGACCGCTAGGCGGCCCGGCCTTCGGCGTCGTGACAAACGGCCACGTTTTTTGCGCAGATCAATCATCGCCTTACCCTACCTTTTTACGAGCTAAGAGCAAGTGATTCTTGTTGCGCTCTCCCGGCCCCGCCGACAAATAATGTCTACCAGCCGCCCAACAGGTACGCTGAATCGATAGGGTTACGGCCAGGGTTACGCCGAACGAGCCGGGCCTGTCTTCAGCGGAGGTTCCTTGCGGTCCAATCCGCTCAATCGAGACTTTCGCCTCGACGCCGCATGGGGCGCTAAGCTCGCCCATGTAACTGGGTGCCAGCACCATCCACGCAAGAAGACGCAGGGACTTTAGCACAAGCTCGTCCACTTTCGCAACAGCCCTACTAGATGTGGGGGAGCGTGGGCGTGGAACACCCATTATTTTGTATGAAACTTCGCGACACACTGGGAGTCAACCTCTGATCGGAGGTCGCAATCTCCGGCATGTGAGGCTCACTTTTCATGGGCAGACTCCCACGAGCGGCGCGAGCCTTTCCCAATGTCTCGGATGTGGCACCCTTTTTCCCGCACGAATATTCGTCGCATAAGGCTTCGAGATTCCGAGTGCCGACGCTATCACCGAAACCGTAAGCGTCGCCAACTTCGGCTGAATCTTTTCGCGATAAACCTCCTCGGTTAACCATTCGGGCAGATCAGACAACTTCCACGCTCGCTTGGCCGCCTCCTGTCGGCGCATCGTCGCAGCGCGGAGAGCCTCAGTCTTTGGCGTGTGCGTCGCTATTCGCCCCAACTTTGCCGCGTTGATGAGATTTTCTCTCAATGCCATCGGAGAACATGCTCGGCAGTATTGAGCACCGCGAGTAGATGCTCCGCAGTTGCGGCATAAACTCGCTGGCCGGGGTGGAGCTTCAATCGACAGATTGGCTGAAATCCCCCTACCTTCCCGGCGGCTATTTTGCGTCAGTCGCGTGCTCGGGAATATTCGCTTACTGCGTTTCGGTACGGACGCGGAGAACATCCGGGACATTTGCTCGGCGAGTGGCGCAACAGCGCGACCCCACGTCGGCGCACTCTCAGAAAGCTGAAGTGCGAACGAAGCCATCAAACGACAGTTGCCGTCACGCTGTTCGAAGAACCATTCGCGGCGCAAGGGTCCTCGCGCGATCCAATCGAGCACGTACGCATCGACGCGGGGTCGAATCGGTTCCATGAGATCAGAGGCCAAGCTATCGCGCGAAGGGCTGTCGAAGTGCATGACGCCGAGACCGGGATCGAGTCCAAGCGCGGCTGCGGCTAACCGCGCTTCGGATTCAAGCAGGGCATAGAGATAATTCAACATTGCGTTTGGCGGATTGACGGCAAGGCGAGGAGACGCAGTTAGCGGCGATTCGCGAGTCCCGAAGGTGCGCCAATGCTCGGGTACACGGCCCAGGTCTCTGGTCGGAAAATCGACCCGCACATTTCGCCATGCGGCCCAATATCCTTTGGCCGCAAGCGCTTCAAGTGGACGTAAGGCATCAATTGACTGACAAATTGGGAGTCCACGGCGCATCTCCGCGATTCTGTTTGCGGCACCCGAGTTTTGGAGTTTCTCGCGAACCAATTGTTCCTGTGCAGTGAGTTTCTTGTCGAGCAGGTCTTTCGAAATCTCTAGCGCAACCCCCGATTGATGGGCAAGAGCTTGAGCGCGTCGCAGTCGAGCATCGGACGAGCGAACAGGGCCAGTGGTCGCGAGGACCGATCCGTCCCGTTCAAGCATCGAAAAACTAACGTCCTGATCTGCGAGCCAGCGTAGCGCACTCAACGAAACGAATCCGTCAGAACCAATGACAACGAGACGACGCAGTCCATGGCCGACGCGCGGCAACCGAGCTTCGCGCCGGACAGGACCGATTCCGTCCTGAATCGCGAGGTGCCCGCGATCAACGTGGATTTTGATGCCGTAGCCGAAGAGAGTTACAACTCCGTGTTGAGGCACAATTGGGCTGAAATTGCAGTATTGGAAATCTTGAGGTACGGTCTGCGTAGCTGCCATTGGAGCTTAGACCTCCGTGGTGGTTAGGGCTTGTCGTCTGCTAGAACAGGCGGCAAGCCCGCTTCAATCAAGATCTTTGAGATGTCCCAATATTATATACTACCCATCAACTATTTTTTGTGGGACGTTCAGGTCGGACAAGGATTTCGCTAAGTTGCTGTCAGCCCATAAAGACGAACTATCTTCGGTCGAACTTGAAGAGTTTGCTGAAGCTTACGCGGACATGGTCCTCAACCCGTCGATTCCGTGGTTGCGAACAAGTATGATAAAGGCACTCCAAAATCCTGAATCAACAAATGTAATCATTCAGTGGATGGGACGCTCCTTGCATACCAACCAGGATCCATCTTGGCAGCGGGACTTCCAAGATACGCTGGAAAAGGCGGACCGTGAGAGGCTGATCAAATTGATAAAAATTCAGTGCGCTAAGAACCCTCCATCAAGAGCAGAAGCTCACTTCATCATGACAGTCGACATTGGAGGCTTGATCCGGAAGTCCCTTGAGGGTGCAGCGCGGGAGTTTAGTGCTAAGCGCGGCGCAAAGCCCAAGGCTACGCGGCGCGACTACCTTAGGATTGCGACGCTCGGAGACCAGCTATATCCAGCGTGCCTGAAAATGGTCGCTGAGTTGAGATCCAGCAAACACCATTCGGTCCAGTACTTGTTGGAACACTGGGAGCAGGAATTTCCCGAGGCTTGTGCGTTCTTGCTGTCACATCTTTCCCATCTTGATGCAACCCTTAGCGACAAGCGCCTTCGCAAGAGAGCAAAGCGAATTGAATCTTTTGCTCGTCTAGTCGCCGATGGCATGGCCGGCGCAGATTATGGGCTGGAGCCACGAACTGCAATTGAGCGCGCCCGAGAGGGTAGGCGGCTGTCGGCCCGAGTCAGCACGTAGTTTTTTTTGTTTTTCTGCCACAAAATCCAGCCTCAATTTCTTGGCAAGTCTGGCCAAGGAAAACCTTCCGTTATTGGTAGCCAATTCGCTTTATGCCGCACACTGCCCGCGACGTTGCGATATTGCGAAATCGTCGAGGGAAAACATGAAAATACGAATTCGGAACAAACGACGTAAAGTACAAAGTAAGACTCGTTCGAATCTGCGTCGAATTAAGATAATCGCTCCACGCAGTGAAAAGCAGCTCTTGTCGAAACCCAAAGCTTTTCAGGATACGTGGGCCGGAGTTACGCACGTCATCTCGAAAATGCGCACCGATCATTTGTCTCTTCGAGGGGCCTCGCGCGAATTTGGCCTGGACCCGCGCGTCGTGGTCCGCTTCGGTAAATCCGCTCTGCGCAAACGCAAGAACGGAACGTACGTCGCAAAACGCAGCGACAAGCTCTTGCGGATTCTCGCCGTTCCATCCTCGGATGGCATGCACGAGGTCGCGACACGAGATTCGCGGCAGGCAACCCAGCTTGGCAAGTATTGGGCAGCCGTCCAGAAATATCTCCAGACCGGAGACGCCTCGGCACTCAATAAATTCCGTGGCAAACGCATTATCGACGCAAGCGGCAAGCGAATACCGGTACTAACCGACCTCGCTGCGTTGGACCGCCAGGGTTCTGCCGGTGTCCTGTCGTTCGAGTCCTTCTACACGCAGGCAGGGTGAGTGAAACGAAAGTTGCCAATTCGTGATTTCATAGCCGCGTATCAACGTGCAGCCACGGCTGAGCGTCGCGTTGGCGAAGATGCTCACTGCGTTTGCACGGAATCTCGACCCAGGGCTCTCATTACGGGTAGCAATCCAACGACCTGTGGTTCTTGTTGTCGACAGAAGAATGGAAAGGCCACATTTGACAACCATCACGTCGCTGGCCAGATGAACAGTCCGGTGACGATTGCGGTTTGGGTAAACGACCATTGGGCCGTGCTCAATAGTGCCCAGGACGCTTGGCCCAAGACAACTCTAGAAAATCGCGAGGGTAGCCCTCTACTGGCAGCTGCTGCCGCCAATCGTGGAACCGCCGACACCATCATTTACCTGACAGAAACGTTCTTGTATGAAAAGGCTGAAATGCAAGAGGTTCTAGATATATTTCTCAGAGAGAGGCTAGGACCAGAATGGTGGATAGGCACACCCCTGGAGAAGTATGCGCCGAATCAACAATTGAAAAACTCCCCAAGCCGTGCCTCCTTCCCATCGCGGTCCGCGTTTATCCGCAACGCTCGGGCGAAGAACAAGAAGGTCGTCCGCAAAAGTCGTGGCGGCGTCCGAAAGCAATGTTCGTCTTCGACACGGAAACCAGAATTGACGCAACCCAACGCTTGACGTTCGGAGGTTACCGATTCGTTGTCGACGGGCAGTGCCTCGAAGAGGGTCTGTTTTGTGCGGACGATCTACCCAAACGAGATCGTTCCGTCCTCAAAAAGTATGTCGAAGCCCATAGAGCGGACACATCACAAGGCAATCGACGGGTTCAATTACTGAGTCGTTTTGAGTTCCTTAAGAAAATATACAAGACCGCTTACAGATCGCGCTGCCTGTTGGTCGGATTCAATCTGCCCTTCGATCTGTCGCGCCTCGCGTTCGATGTCGTTCCTGCTCGGCGGCGCTTCGCCGGTGGTTTTTCGCTGGGCCTTTGGACTTATTTCGACAAAGCTGGTTGCGAACACGTCGATCCGAATCGTCCCCGAATTTGCATCAAGCAAATTGACAGCAAGCGTGCGCTCAAGGGCTTTGCCGGGCACTACAACACCGACGAAATCGACCGGATTCCGGAAGGATCCAAGACCGGCAAGGTGGAGGAAGGATATATTTTTCGCGGCCATTTTCTGGACCTGCGTACGCTCGCATTTGCGTTAACTGATATCGGGTATTCGCTAGAGTCCGCGTGCAAGGCTTTTGGCGTGGAGCACGGCAAACAGCGAGTCGCCCGGCATGGAGAGGTCACGGAAACGTACATCGACTACAACCGGGGCGACGTGCGAGCGACTGCAGAACTCGCCGTAAAACTTCTCGAAGAATTCGAAAAGCACCCGATCTCGTTGCAGGCCACGAAGGCGTATTCGCCAGCCTCCATTGGCAAGGCTTACCTCCGAGAAATGGGAATCGAACCAATCTTGAAACGACAACCCGACTTTCCGCAGAAGTACCTGGGCTTTGCGCAGTCGGCATTTTTCGGCGGCAGAACGAGCGCTCATATCAGAAAAATTCCGGTCCCAGTTGTGTACACCGATTTTCTTTCCATGTATCCGACGGTCAACAGCCTCATGGGACTTTGGGCATTTGTCACTGCTCGCCGAATAAAGGTTCGGCATTGTCGCGCCGAAGTCGCGTCGTTTCTCAGAAAACTGTCGCCCAAAGATCTGTTTAAGCCTCAAACCTGGAAGCAGCTCACCGGGTTTGTCAAAGTTGTCCCCAATGGAGATGTTTTGCCGACTCGCAGCAAGTACAGCACGAGCACAAATGATTGGCAGGTCGCCGTAAACTACCTCCACGCTGGAGATCACGAAGCAAATAAAGAATTGTGGTTTTCCCTGCCCGACGTTGTAGCTTCCGTGCTGCTCACCGGCAAGATTCCCAACATTGTCGACGCATTTCGCCTTGAGCCGCGGGGCACCCTGCCAAACCTCAAGTCAACCAAGCTGCGCGGAATAATCGAGGTGGATCCCAAGAAGCGGGACTTCTTTAAGGTAGTGATCGAAGAACGCAAGCGCCTGTCGTCGCGGGCAAATATTTCGCAAGACGAGAAGAAGCGGCTCGATAGAGGGTTATCGAACAACGATTCTTGACGTCTGCCGCGGACATCAAGTTTCCGCGGGAGGTATGGGAACGGTTCTTCACTCCGACGGTGGGTGGAATTCCTACTTGGGAGTACATCGGCAAACGGATACTTCCGCGGCCCAGAGATCTTGTCTTTCTCATTAAATCGGCTCTCCAGATCGCAGTGAATCGTGGACAAACGCGGGTGGAGGAGAAAGATATCGTTGACGGGGAAAAACAGTATTCGCGGTTCGCACTGGACTCGTTGATAGTCGAGTCCGGAGTTAGGATCGCAAACGTCGAAGATATGTTGGTACACTTTGTGTTGTCGTCGGAGATTATCACTGAATCCGAGATTGCAGCGAGGCTGGACAAAGCCAACATACCAAACAACCAACGAGACGTTGTAATCCGCCTGCTGACGGAATTAACTTTCCTCGGCTTTGAAGTTGCCCCAAATCGATTCGAGTTTCTGTTCGATGAGCAGGATGAGCGCAAATTCAAGATCATGGCTCAAAAAACGGCAGAGGAAACGACGGCTGGCGTTTGCCGATTCCGAATACATCCAGCATTTCATGCATACCTAGAGATTAAACCGCACACGACCACAGCGCCGGGCCAGATGACTATCAACCTCTGACCCAATGGGAACAGAGACTCGTCGAAGTTCGAACGGGGAGGGCAGTTTCGCCTGGGGGCCGAGTGAACAGCCACATCTGCGGCGACTCGGGGAGACAATATTACTCCAATGGAAAAGAGCTATCCTGCATGGCCTGTTGCTGCCATCCGCCGATTCTTGGATTACGTGGAGCAGAACGAGCGCCTGTTGCACCTAAGCATGCAGGGTATCTCCCAGCTTCAGGCATTGCCGGGAATTGTTGAAGCCATAGCCAATTTCGAACAGGGAGGACCACAGGAGAGAGGTGAGAAGAACAGAGTTTCGTTAGACCTATCAAAAACCATCGCGAGTTTCGCCCAAAACGAGGTGACGAGCGGTTTCCCTCTTCTTCATGCTCACACGCTCATTGGGACATGGGGTGCCTTTGAAGCAGCTATTGAGGATACGCTGGTCTCATTTCTCCTCAACAAACCTGAGCTTCTTCAACAGGAGTCTTTCGCGAAACTGCGCATTCCCTTAGCGGACTTTGAACTTTTGGAACGGGAAGAACGCATGCGGTTTCTCATCGCCGAACTCGAACGAAGCCAGGGCTTCGGTCGCAAGATCGGCATCGAGAAGTGCGAGGCACTTCTGGAGCCCTTAGGACTTTCAGGTCCGGTTGACCGTGACATCAAGAAGGATGTCCGGGAGATGAATCACGTAAGAAATGTATTGGTCCATCGTGCATCGATTGCCGACCGAAGGTTGATCGAAGGTTGCCCTTGGCTGAATCTCAAGACAGGCGAATTGATATCAGTTAAACACGAAGATCTTGTGCGCTACGAACGTGCCTTGTGTACTTACGTGACCGCTCTTATCTATAGGATACTAGCCAGACTCGGTGTTCCGCCGGATGTACCCTCATGTTCGCCCCTAGTCCCGTAGTGGTCAGTTTGAAACCGCCGCCCAGGCCAGCATGGTCGCGACAAATAGTCGGGCAGAGGGGGAGGGCAGTTTTGCTCTAGCCTAACCCCTATCCCCCCCGTTCCTTGACGCTCCCCGAACGGCCTCGCTATACTGCGCACGGCTCACCGAGAAATGGAGTGCCGCTTGGAATTCGAACCGCGCGACCAGCTGTTGCAACGCCAGAAAAAACTGGAACAA
>Ga0307374_10009357_pt1 | contig 14441 bp, 11 predicted proteins | sample OX3MG_FD_202532 | JGI IMG/M metagenome (GOLD analysis project Ga0307374, IMG submission 202532) | Soil microbial communities from Risofladan, Vaasa, Finland - OX-3 | ecosystem: Environmental > Terrestrial > Soil > Coastal area > Acid sulfate soil | place: Finland: Risofladan, Vaasa | collected... | reverse complement strand
CAGTGTCGAAATGAGTATTACTAGGAATGACGCAGCATTCGCCCAAAAAGCAGATCTAGCGCCAAATGACGCTATGAGGATCCCTCCAATGCTTGGACCAAGAACGCTCGTAAGTTGTCGGGTCAACGATGACAGTGCGCTCGCTTTGAGGATTGTCTCTCGACCAACAATCGCAATCAATAGAGAGGTTTGTGCGGGTGAAGCCAGACTCTGCAGGAGCGCAAGTAGGCCAGCCAGTCCAAAGAGGAAAAACAGCGATGGGTGAATTCGATCCACGTCCTCTGCCATCGCAAAGGCGACGAGGGCCATCAACGTATTTACGTAGAGGAGTAATTTGCGTCGGTCGATTGCGTCGGCGATGGATCCACCGAGCATCGACCCGATAAGCGCTGGCACGAGTTGTACAAGGCTTACGAAACCGACGTCAAGATCCGACCCGGTGATGTGATACACCTCGTACGCGATCGCGACGATACTGAGTTGCGATCCAAATTGGGAGACGAAACTTCCCGCCCACAAACGCCGGAACTCAGGATGCTCGCGCAATGGCGATACATCCACGAAGAACTTCTTCACGCGCGCATGGTAGCACACGTCACATCCTTGCCTCCGGGCGTATCTTGGCGATTCAAGCTTAGGCGGTCGCAACTTGCTGGAATAGAGCAACAGTACTCCTCGCTCAATTGTTCATCTGACCGTACATTTTCAACTGGCGTTCGAAGTGAATCGCGCCGAGATATCAAAGTACTCACGGACCGTGATTGATAGCTGCTTGATAAAGAAGCATCCCGGGTTTCATAGAGTGACCCCACCCCCTTGGATGGATCCGACTCTTCTTGCGCCCTCGTGCCCACAATGGTGGAAGGAAGACGATGCAGAACGTGCATTGACCAAGCACACACCCGAACAGATCGTAAGAGAGCTTCGAGAGGCCAACCGTCTGTTTGCGGAAGACTCCGATGTGGCAGGTGTCACAAGACATCTTGAGGTTCAGAACAGGCGCATCACCGCTTGAGGATTCAATACGGCAGGGTGAACGACGATGACGCGAAGCGGCTCAAGGAGTTCGAGAAAAAGGATGCACTACTCAAACGCATCGTGGCAAACAAAGAGCGCGGGATCGATGCATTACGGATCATCGATCGGGTTCCCGTCAAATCCCTGCCCGAAGGATCACATCTTTGGTCGAGATCGCTCCGAGTTCAAATGCGCGAAACGATGACAATGCCCCAGAGAGTTCTCCGATCGGGGTACGGGCCCATGAAAGAATCACTGATGCCGCCATCTCGCCCTCTCCCTTAGCTACCGCTCGATGCAAGGCATAGCGTTCACCAGGTGACAGTCGCGCGCCACCACCGTGCGAGGAGTCGATTCCGTCGGGCTATCGAGCCAGAACCACGACTCGACCACCAGGATCTGAAGGACCTTGGCCAAAGTGAACTCTTGGATTCAAGTATCACGATAGGTATATCAACGACCTAGACCTAGAGGCACTATCAAATCAAATGACCTCATCCTCGTCCTGTCATATCCGCACGCGAAATCGTAAAATCAGCCAACGATGACAAAGCTCTTGTCTCCCCGATTGACTCGAGCATCCTTCTTGACGCCTCCATCGTTAGTGATGTGCGAACCAACGGAGCTAGATCGTCAAGCGCGTCCGAGAGAACTTCGATGCTCAGCGCGGTCGAAGGCGGCAGCGCGAGGATCAACTCCCCGATAGCGAGTTCGCCGGCGCCTGGCATGAGCCTCTCGTGACGCGCCTCGGTCGCCAGAACATCACGCGACAAAGGGGCGCTGGCTGGCGCATCACAGATCTGAGCGTAGGGAAAAAGTTCTGGACAGAACGACGCAATATCTTGCGCTGAGTCGCCGCACCGCGCGAGATGGAGCGAATCAATCAGAACGCCGCCGCCCTTGGAACCTGACCGTTCGACGATCGCAACAGCCGAGGAGAGCGAGGTAACCGCGGTGAAAGCCATGAACTCAAGCACCGGCCGTATATCCACTTCGGCCGCGATCGCGCAGATCTCGGCAAAACGGTCAGCTGTGCGGATCTCATCCGCATCATTGCTGACAACAAGGAGGTGTTTTGCTCCAAGAACAGCGCCATATTCGACAAGCCTGAGTGCGACTTCGTTGTCATCGTCTGGTGTGATGCGCACAACCTCGATGTCAAGAACAGAGAGCGCGGCTTCGTCAAGTCGATGGGCAATCTCCGCGAGTTCTCGCGAGTTCAGATAGAGGTGTTCAAACCCGAATCCGACGGCGTCAAAACCTGCATCCGCCGCGGCGATAACCATTTCGATGGGTTCTCTGCCACGAAGTGTTCCGGCCGCGACTGAAAGTTGACGGTTGATCGTCACAGCCTTTCAATATACCGCGATAACCAAGAAAAAACAGGATAGACGTCGCATCAAAAATGCATCGCGAACGCGTCTTTCTCGCACATCCTGTTCGCTGGTACTGCTGCGGATCGCCCTGAGATGTGGCGAGCGGATAGTCACAATTTCGAACAACTATCCGCGCACGAAACAGTTCCTAATGCTTTGACAACACGATGAACTCGACTATCAATATCGACAATACAAACAAACGCGATTTCCTTTGACATCGCGATATTGAGACGCGTCAAACGCCACTCTATCCACACGAGAAACTAACGCGTACGGCGCGAACTGGTGTCGATCGAAATCAACTCGTTTGGACGACTCCGCGATCCCTCCCGATACACGATGACGAAACGCCGATTGGCATCGCGCAGAAACTCTGTCTGAAGCTCAACAGCAGAAATTCTTGCACCTCTCCCCTTGTTGAACGAAGAGCACCTCGACCGCTCCGGCGAAAGCTATCGGGCCTTGCGTCGCGCTCTCGCCAAGGATACAAAGAGGGCAAGCAGCCACAGAATGGGAAGAGCCCACCAGGTGCTCATCCGATGCGCGTGGAAGATTGCAACTGCGCCGAGCCCCAAGCAGACACCGATTGCTATCGTGATGTCTTCTCCAACAATGAAGTCCCACCAAAACTTTCCAAACCCTCGGGCCATAGAGCTGACCCTCCGAAGACTACTCATGAGGTAACGACCGTGGTCAAGGAACTCTTCTCGTCCGACTGCCGGTAGTTTCGCAAGACTCCTACTGTCGCGAGTGCCATCAAGGCAATAACAGGAATAAGGACCAGTAATGAGGCATCCGAGTGCGGCCATGTCGCGCCTGCACCCTCCGCGCCCCAGAACGTTCCAAAACTCGCGAGGAGTACTCCGACGGTGAACTTGATCGCGTTCTCGGGCACCTTCGATAGCGGGCCACGAACGACAAATGCCACGGAAACGATGAGAGCAATGGCGGCAGCGGCCGCAATTGAGGCAAGACCAAGATTATGGGCATTGGCACCGAACGTCACTACGATGAACGCCACCTCCATGCCCTCGAGGAGGACTGATTTGAAGGCAAGCGTAAAAGAATACGCGTCGCCCCCCATCCACCCAGCACCAGACTGTTGGCGGGATTCGACGCCAGAACCAACCGCCGAAGTGTTGTTCAGACTCTCTGCCTCAGCGGTCAAGGTCGCATATGCCACGGCTTCATCATGTAGGGCTTTGAAGCCCGAAGCACGCAAAATTGCCTTTCTCAACCAGCCCAGACCAAAGACGAGCAAAAGTCCACCGACAACAAGACGGAGGGGACTGAGTGGAAGATGAGCGATTGTCGGTCCAAGGGCTGCAACTACAGCAACGAGTACTGCCACGGCTGCGAATACTCCGCGTCTCGTCGACCTCCAGCTGCGCGTAAGACCAACCGCCAGAACCACGGTCGTTGCCTCTACCGCCTCAACACAGCAGGCAAAAAATGCCGAAATAAAAAGTACGACACTGGTCGTCATCTGCCCTCCTCCATACCCAACGGATCTCTAAACAATCGGTTTCCTCCTATAAAATCTGCGTGCTCGGTAGCACAGCACATGATCCATCTGCTCTAGTGCTGGTTCCTTGAGAACGGCCCAAAATGGCACATCCTCCCAGCGAAGTTCACCTCAATATACTAACTGCTGTTAGTCTACAACCTTCGCATCTGTTTGACGTACCGATATCTAGGACATAAGTTATCGTTCGGTGAATGTCCAAAGTTTGGGCTGAATCGCACAGCGACAATACACAAGCAACAAAATCCGGGGGATCATCAGGACTACAAGGGGGACAAATGCACAGACTCGCGCGCACTTGGCTACTATTTTTTGTCAGCGTGTTGCTCGGAGGGAGCGCGCTCACTATGAACGTCGCATCCGCAGCGCAACGTGTGTCAAGCCATTCGCGAATCCAAGCTCCTAAGATCAAAAGGGGCGGGACGCTGACGATCGCCGAAGTCGGTATGAACCCGACGGGACTAGACCCTCAGGGGACTCATGATTCTGCCCAACGATTCCTGTATTCGGCAATTTTTGACAGCCTCTTCAATGTTAACGAGAAGACAGGCGGTGTCTTTCCCAGCTTGGCGCTTTCTTTTAAGACGAGCAACGCCGGAAAAACAATCACTTTGAAGTTACGCCACGGAGTGAAATTTTCAGATGGGACGCCATTTAACTCCTCCGCAGTCGTCTTCAATTTCAATCGAGAGGCGAGCCCGACGCAGAACTCAGAATGCCTTGGCGACTTGCTCAATTTCAAATCCGCCCAAGCGCATGGCCAGTACACCGTCCGACTTGACTTTACTCGTCCAGACCCGGAGTTTATTTCGCTCATATCTGCAGCTCAATGCGGATATATGGTTTCTCCAACCGCCGTTCAGAAAGAGGGTTCGAATTTTATTGATAACCCGATTGGCACAGGGCCGTTCATCCTTAACTCAAATAATCCAGGTTCTAGCCGGATCCTTCTTGCCAATCGACATTACTGGCGTAAGGGTTACCCATTGGTTCACGAAATCAACAACATCAACTTTGGAACGGCGCAAGCTGCAGATGCGTGTGTCGCGTCAGGCCAATGTCAGCTCTACATGAGCGCCACAGCCTCTGACATGAGCGCCTACGCTCACAACTCGTCGTTGAAGTTTATCCATGCGATCAACCAAACGCCACAGTTGCTCTGGCTCCAGACCAGTACCGCGCCATTTAATAACCTCAAGGCCCGGCTCGCGGTAGTTGAAGCGATCAACACTAAGGATCTCGTTGCGCTGAACACCGCTTCCAACGGAGTGCAATTTGCTACGGCTGCTACTGATCCAATCCCGAAGCAATCTTGGGCGTACGCGGGGCCAAATATTGGTTATCCCACTTATGACCCATCGGCAGCCGCGGCGCTCGTGAAGTCAATTCCAGGTGGTGTGACCTTCAGCATCACTTGCTCGACAGATACCGCTTCAACGTCAACCTGCGAGGCAATCCAATCGCAACTCCAGGCAGTAGGCATGAAGGTGACGATTAACCCTAACTCGACGTACTTCAGGGTCCTGCACACCTTTCAGTTCCAGGCCGTCTTTGCTGGCGCGAATATCTCTGCTCCTCCGGCCGATCCCGATCTGTTTCTCGGAGACGTGGAGTACTCAAGCAGTCCGCGCAACTCGTCGCAGTTAAATGATCCGGTGATGGACCAACTTATTCTGCGATCTGAGGCCGTATTCAATCCACAGTTCCGCAAGGCTGTATACAAGAAGATGGCAAAGCAGTTTGCTAAGGATCTGCCGCAGGTACTGCTTTACAACCGGCAGGAGTACGAAATGTACAACAGCCACCTATTCCACTGGCTCAATCTTCCCGACTACACGCCAGGTGCCGTCCCACAACTTCAGGACATGAACTTCAGCGGCTTTTGGGTATCTTGAGGGATGCATCGGTTCAGCTTTCTGGACCGAACTAGAGAGCTGAGTCCCAGGGCTGCCCCATTAGGGGCAGCCCTGGGTAAGGCTCTAACGAAGCAGATGGTTGCAGAGATCGGCCAACTCTAGGTGCTCGGCCAAGTCAAATACGTCGATTTCTAAACAACAACCCTTACAGTTGAACCAACTGATCAGACAGGAGATCCAATGGCCAAACTGGTCGGAGTGCTGGCCTGTAGCCACCTGCTTTACATCACCGATGAGTGGGCTGGGCGTCCACCTGAATCGTGGGAAAAGATTCGTGACTCGCGCGACATACGAAATGACGTACCGTTCGATTCAGCAGATGAGCGACACAAGCAGGCTGACCGCGTGATTGCAGCCTTGACAACACTGAAGCAAAAACTCGCCGATATGCGCCCGGACGTACTCTTAATCGTCGGTAATGATCACGATGAGAATTTCGCCGCTCCTGATTTTGAGATCATGCCGATGATTACCGTATTTACTGGAGCAACATTTTCCGGGAAGACTTACGAGTACTTTCTTGATCGGAGCGCAGATGCTCGCCACGTCCAGGTACCCGGACATCCACAACTCGCTCAAGCGATTCTCTACGGGCTAATTGAACGGGGATTCGATCCAGCATGGTCCCAAAGAGTCCCACAACCAGACAAAGGCATTGGACACGCGATCATGCACCCCATCGGGTATTTCACCGACTACTCCCAGCCGGTTGTTCCGATCATTATCAACACGTTTTACTCTCCGGCAATTAGCGCGAAGCGCTGCGTTGCACTTGGACGCGCGCTTCGCGATATCGTCGATAACCATCCCTCTGATCTGCGCGTTGTGGCGATCGGCACCGGTGGCTTGTGGCACACGACATTTGCCCCAGACAGCTGGCTTAACGAAGAGTTCGACAGGGCGGGGATGAAGTTGCTTGCAGCCGGCGACATTGAGGGATGGGCATCATATTTCGATAGCTACGACGTTAGCGGAGACCCGAGTAATCAGACTTCATCCGAGATCTCGCGCGAGTCGAGCGGCATGCCCCAATCACCGGGCCCACAGTTTGGAACCAGAGAGACGCTAGATTGGATCACCGCCTGTGCGATGGCTGATGGCAGGCCTTTCACTGTGCTTGACGTGATCCCTGCTTACTCGTCACCAATCGACTGGGGTTTCGCGTTCTGCGACTCCGTCGGGTAGGGATTCTCAAGTCAGGCTGTGCATCATTTTCGACTCGAAACAGGGACGGCCATCAGGCCCAAGTCCCAGTTTTCCCAACGACCCCGATTTATTTCCGGATGTTGTAGTGAGGCTCAAAATCAAACTCTGTGCTCATTCCGGATTTCCGGGCCTTCTTGACTGCGTACCACGCGAGTGCAACGTCCTCGGCTCCAACGCCAACCGTATCGTTGAGAGTTATCTCATCTCGGCTCTTGCGACCGGGAACCAATCCAGAGACGATGTCTTTCAGCTCAACGACCTCATCCCACGATAGCTTCCCGCGTTCAGCGGCATAGATAAGCTCGCCCACCTCGGTAATGGCGCCTTCTTTCAGCTCGACGGCGATAGTTCCACAGCGTTCTATCGTTTCTTCGTCAAGTTCTCGCTGGTTCGATGACGTCGCCCCAACGGCATTTATGTGCGTACCCTCCCGCAGCCATGAACCCATGAGGACAGGCTCGCTCGATGCAGTGATAGTAGTTACGACATCTGCATCCTGAACGCACTCTTCACCAGATTCGGAGGGAAGAACTCGAAGACCCGTCCGTTCTGACATATCCTTTGCAAACTTCTCGCGATTTTCTGCAGATCTGCTGTAGCAATACACCTGCGAAAAGTCTCGGACCAACATAGTGGAGAGCAACTGTTGACGAGCTTCCCGACCAGTGCCGATAATTCCAAACACAGTCGAATCCTCTCTCGACATGTACTTGGTACCAACGGCCGAAACGGCACCTGTCCGCAACTCGGTCAGTTGACGTCCCTCGACCATTGCAGTCAGGTCGAGAGTATCAAGGTCGTAGAGGACGACAAGATATCGACCACCTCCGCGATAGGATTTAAAGCCGTAAACGCCACTTGCATAGTCGGCCCCGGCCTTGATTCGGAGAGGCGCGCTTTTTGGGAGCGGAAGGGCGACCGTTGGGCGCGTCAAAACTTTCTCTTGAGCAAGATGTAAAAACACCTCCTCAATTACGTCGTTCGCCTCTTGAGCTGATACAAGGTCTCGAAACTGTGAATCACGCACGTACGTGACGTCCATCGATCTCTCCCCCACTTGATTTGTCACTGTTGTATAGTCATAGTTTTGCAGGTACTCAGCAAATTCCTCCCAAATCGCTCATTATGCACGCTGCCTCAATGCGCGCGTAAAGCCCCGACGATATCGAAGCTCCTCCTAAAACCGCGGGAGTCGGGTAAATACCTGTCGGGCATTTTCGAAAAATATCCTACGGCGATCAGAGGCTGACAGCCATTCGATTGACTCGATTAAATGACGCGGTTCGGATTGTATAAGCCGGGAGGTATCGTCGAAGTCTTCCTCACAGATGCCAAACGCCCCACTCCCGTACATGCAGCGATCCAACTTGCAGACCTTAAGAAGGAGTTCGAGCGATGGACGGTCGAAGAGTACCGTATCGAAGTAAAGCCGAGCCAAGGTCTCTTCGAACTCTTCTTCAGGCTCCACGCCAACATGCTGGCGTTGGTTTAGTCGAAAACAGCGGCCCCGACCATACTGATACGGGATGTAACCTCCTCCGTGCGCGATTACCAATTTGAGTGTCGGAAATTCCTCCCACACGCGCGCTGACCGAAGAAGTGCCCACGCAGCGACCGATTCCTCTTGGCATACGTAGCTGTAAGCCTGCTCTCGGGCGAACCTTGATGAGCCCGCCTCAATAATCGCTGGCACGTCGAGTTCCACCAATTGCTCGTAAATGGGGAACCAATAGTCGCTTCCGAGCTCGGGAGCCTCCCATCCGCCTTCGCCAGGATCTGGGTTGAGCTTAAATCCGACGAATCGGAGATCGTTCACGCACCGAATCATCTCTGAACAAGCATCACGGGGTCTCATACTTGCGGTCTGTGGAATCGCTCCTAGTCCAGCAAGTCGGCCGCCACTGAGTTGGACGTAGCGCGCGGTAAGGTCGTTAAGTTGCTCAGCAATACTCCATACTAATTGCGCCCTCCGCTCCGCGGTCGGCAAGGCCCATAACGGCGCGCAAACAAGCCGAAGGTCTCCATTATCCAAAGTACCAACGAGTGGATCGAGTAGTTCTTCAAGTAGGGAGTCAGACACGTCGCTCCGCGGCGGAGTTCCACGAACAGCAATCCCTGCCCCGTTCACGTAGCTCCAAAGCCGAGCCAAAAGCACATCTGGAACCGGAATTGAAGCGTTAATATCGATTATCACCTTCGATTAACCCCCGATTCCCTTCAAATCCAACGGTGTAGGCGGGAACTTCGTGAACAACTTTCGAAGGTTCCCTTCGAAGATCTTCGCCCGGTCGACGTCGGTCAACCACGGTATCTGCTCTATGTACCATTTGACATCGTTGAAGGGCCGGGAGGTTCTCGGGTCCATAGAGTCCCCGTTCGCAGGACGGTCAGTGCCAAACAGCACATTATCGACTGAAACCACCTTAAGCAGCATTTCGACCGACTCGCAGTTGTATAAGACCGTGTCAAAATACAACCTGCTAAGTGAGCGCTCGAAGTCCTCAACTGTTGTGTTCTGTGATCGATGACACGACAAGTAACGTCGGGCTCTTCCCAGTTGATACGGCAGGTAGCCACCTCCATGGCCGACAATAACCTTGAGACTGGGAAAATCGACAAAGACTCTCGGATTTTCGAGAAGCGACCAAGCTCCAACAGTTACCTCGGCTGGAAAATATCCTAATTCCGGCTCTCTCGCGTAATAGTGACCTCCCCCGTGCAACATCGCTGGCACGTTAAGTTCCTCCAACTTCTCATAGAGCGGATACCACCACTCATTGCCCAATGGAGGAGAGTCACCAGTTCCTTCTCCAGGGTCGCAGTTGATCTTGCAGCCGATGAATCCAAGCTCTTCCACACACCGCTCAAGCTCACTAATGCAATTACGGGGGTTTACCCCGGCGACCTGAGGAAGCGTAGCCATCGCGGCGAAACGGCCGGGAAAGAGTTGCACACAGCGAGCAAATAGGTCATTGACCTGCTGGGTGATGTACATAACTGTTGACTCGCGTTGAAGCGCTGTCGGAACTGCTGTTGGTCGACCGACAACGACAGAAAGGCCGATGCCCATGCTCCCAACAGTCTCGACCTGTTCGCGGACGCTCTCGTAAATTTCTTCGTCACTTAGCCGCGGTGGAACCGGCACTACACCGGGCGCCATCGATGAAACCTCCCGCAGATGATGCCAAAGTCTCATCGGCCCCCAGATATGTGAATGGACGTCAATAATCATGGAACTCATCAACCCTCGGTTCGTCGTACGAGATCGATCAGCCACCGGTCCCTAGGTTGCAAACTCTGGAACATGGTACAGGTCGTGTCTCCCACAAATCTAAGGAGAATCGCACTACTCAAGCGAGATGCACTCCTCTGGGCACAACCTCGCGGCCTCTTCCACTCGAGCGCGCATCGATTCGTCGGGATTCTCTACAAGAAGGTCCACTAGACCATTCTCGTTGACTCGGAATACTTCAGGGGCGACGTCCTCACATTGACCATGCCCGTTGCAGCGCTGTAAATCTACGACGACCTTCAATTCAATTTCCTCCTTCTAAAAAGGGAGACAGATGGTGGTCGGACCAAAAGCTACAGCCGTCACGCGACAAAATCATAGGCTATCAGCGCCGTCTTGAGGTTCCGACTTCCGACGGTGGTTGATTTGAATGTTTACCAAGGCGGGGCTGTCTTCTAGAGGGAAATGGCAGGCAACGGAATGGCCAGCAGCCAGTTCTCTGAGAGGAGGCTCTGACTCAGCACACAGGCTCGAAGCCCTTGAACAACGCGTTCGAAATCGGCACCCCGAAGGAGGGTCGACTGGGGACGGCATCTCCCCGAGTGCTTCGAGACCTTGTGCAGACGACATTCGATTTGTATTAGGGATCGAGGCCAAAAGTGCGGCGGTGTAAGGATGACGCGGCTGTCGATAGAGCTCGCTTGATTGCGCGATCTCGCAAATTTTTCCCAGATACATAACAGCAACTCGATCGCTCACATGCCTAACGAGATTCAGATCGTGTGCAATAAATAGGTATGAGAGGTCAAATTCATCCCGTAAGTCTTCAAGAAGGTTGATGACGCGTGCCTGAACAGAGACATCCAGCGACGACACGGCCTCGTCGAAGATAATGATCTCCGGACGCAGCGCGAGAGCTCGAGCGATCGCCACTCGCTGGCACTGTCCTCCTGAAAGCTGTCGGGGATGGCGATTGCTATACAACTTCGGATCGAGTCCAACCCGGTCTAGTAATTCCTGTGCCTGGTGCAAGCGGTCAGACCGCCGCCCTACCCTATAGACCGCGAGCGGTTCTGCTACAAGGTTGATTATGCGCCACGTCGGATCAAGCGACGAATATGGGTCCTGAAACACCATCTGAATGTGGCGGCGGGCCTCACTCAGGTCAGCCCTCGAAAGACTCACCATATCTTTACCCCTGACCAACACCGTGCCGCTTGTAGGTCTCGGCATCTGAATGAGCGAACGGGCCAGCGAGGTTTTACCGCATCCCGTTTCCCCGACGATTCCGAGCGTTTCCTTAGCGAAAAGTTTGAACGACACTCCGTCAACTGCACGAATCACGGACCCTCTCCCACCACCTTTGCTATCTAGCCGAAAACTTTGGACGAGGTTTTCTACGGAAAGCAACGCCTGATCAGCAGACTGTGACGCTGAATTAACAGGATCTAAAACGTAAGTCGACATCAGAATTCCCTTCGATTCACCGGGTGCCAGCAGGCCCACCAATGTCCTGGTTCTCCCTCATGGAGAATTGGCTCAGCGGCCGTGCAGTGGTCATCTGCATAATTACAGCGGGGATGGAAGGCACACCCGGAAGGTCTGTTGAGCGGATTTGCGTGCTGACCTTTGATAGCGGCAAGACGCTGATGCGGACGCAGCTCATCTCCAGGTAATGCGCCGACCAAAGCCTCCGTATAAGGCATTCGCTGGCTCTGCAGCAGCGCTTTCGACGGAGCGCGCTCGACAATCTTTCCACCGTACATCACCAGCACGCTGTCCGTATACGACGCAGCCAGACAGAGGTCGTGAGTAATGAATATGACCGACATCCCAAGCTCTGCCTGGAGCTCGGAGACGAGGTTCAGAATTTGAGCCTGTGTCGTGACATCAAGGGCTGTAGTGGGTTCATCAGCAATCAAGAGCTTGGGTTTACACGAAAGAGCCATCGCGATCATGGCACGCTGGCGCATTCCGCCCGAGAACTGATGCGGGTAACTCGAGTAGCGCTGGCTGGCAAGGGGAATTCGAACGAGATCGAGCAACTCGATAGCGCGCGCCTTAGCTTGCGCTTTAGTCAGATCGAGATGCGCTCTCAGCGCCTCACTAATCTGTGCACCGACAGTCATAATCGGATTGAGCGAGCGCATCGCATCTTGGTACACCATGGCGATCTGGCATCCTCGCCAGCGACGCCATTCCTTTTCGCCAAAGTCAGATAACTTCGTGCCTTCAAAGTTAATCTCGCCGGTGACTGTCGTGTGCTTCGGAGATAGTAGGCCCATGAGGGCCCGCGCAGTGACGGACTTCCCCGAACCGGACTCACCGGCGATTGCAAGTGTGCTCGAGCGCTCGAGACTGAAGGTGACGCCATCTACAGCTCGAAGTTCCCCCTGTGGGGTGTGAAAAACCGCTCGGAGGTCGACGACGTCCAGGAGCGAACCTACTCCAACTTGACTATTCGCAAGCGACTGGTGAATCAGACTCATCTTGGGAACCTCGTCCGGTAGCTCAATGAGACTGCGTCCTCGCTCGAACCGCGTCACCGAGAAGATTAAGGGAAAGCACCGTGATGCAAAGGAATAGCGCAGGACAAAAAATCATCTGGTTCGATATTCCGAAATAAGCCTGTCCTTCGGCGATCATGTTCCCCCAGCTAGGGGCTGGTGGACGGATGCCAGCTCCCAGGTAGCTGAGTGCGGACTCAAGCACGATCGCGCCGGACACTGACAAGAACACATACGTCGTAACCGTTCCGACGATATTTGGGAGGACATGCCGAACGATAATCCGCGTGTTCCCAGAGCCGATGGCGGCAGAGGAATGGAGAAAGTCCTGCTCTCGAAGTTTCAGCGTCGCGGCACGGGTATACCTCGCGTAGTCAGTGATGCCGAAAAATGCAATCGCGATGATTTCGTTACGCTCAGAGGGCCCAAGGTATGCTGCTATCGCGAGCGCCAAAATCAGTCCCGGAAACGCGAAGAGCATGTCGATGAACCTCATAATCACGACGTCGACCACGCCGCCGACGTAAGCTGCGATGGTTCCGAGTGCTGTACCAATAAGGAGTCCAAGCGCAACCGCGCCAAAACCAACCTCGAACGAGACTTGCCCCCCCCACAACACTCTCGAGAGAATGTCACGCCCAAGCTCGTCGGTGCCCAGCAAGTGCCCGCGACTGAAGATACTTAACCGAATCGCGTCGAAATTCGTCGCGTTTGGGGCAGGGATGTTCAAGAAGTGCGGACCGACAAAGCAAAGGAACACCATAAATACAAGAACGGAGACTGATATCCGGAATTGAATACCGAGAGCCTTTGGTGCACGACTGGTTCTCCCTCTCATCCACCTTCGAACCGGGCGAACCCTTATATCAAACGCGTTAACGGCCATGGCGTAGCCGAACTCTCGGATCGAGAAGACCGTAAAGAACGTCTGCAAGCAAATTGGCGAGCACTATCACAATCGCAAGACATATTACGACCCCTTGCACTACCGGAGCATCGTGATTGTTGATCGCTGTCACCAATGCACTTCCCATGCCCGGTACAGCAAACACTTGCTCGACTAAGACCGAGCCACCGATCAAGGAGCCCAAGTGGACGGTGACAACAGTCACCATCCCAAACAATGCGTTTGGTAAAACGTGGCGTAAAAGTATCCGCCTTTCACGAAGCCCCTTGCCGCGAGCGGTTTCGACATAGTGCTCTGACGCGAGTTGCTGGACCATATCCCCACGCAACACACGGAGATAAATCGCAAATGGAAGCGCGGCGAGGGTAATCGCAGGTAAGACAAGACTACGTAAGTTCGGCAGCAAACCAGCACTGACCGGCTCGAAGCCGGAGGTTGGAAACCAATTCAGCTGCTGCGCGAAAACTAAAAGCAGAGCGAGGCCAAGCACGAAGAGTGGTACGGAGATGCTTGCAAGAGAAGCAAAAGTGAAAATACGGTCTATCAAGCCGCCTGGACGACGAGCGGACAAAATGGCGATCGGAAGAACGAGAACGAGCGCAATTACCAACGCGAATAGTCCAAGCTCAGCTGTGACAGGAGCGCGCGTCGCAATGAGGTTCGAGATGGCCTGGTTCGAAAGGTAAGACTTTCCTAAATTGAAATGGAACAACGCGGCATATAGCCAGTGCCAGTATCTGATCCAGAACGGG
>Ga0307374_10009356_pt1 | contig 14441 bp, 24 predicted proteins | sample OX3MG_FD_202532 | JGI IMG/M metagenome (GOLD analysis project Ga0307374, IMG submission 202532) | Soil microbial communities from Risofladan, Vaasa, Finland - OX-3 | ecosystem: Environmental > Terrestrial > Soil > Coastal area > Acid sulfate soil | place: Finland: Risofladan, Vaasa | collected... | reverse complement strand
CCTCCAAACCAGTCCGAAATCTTAAGGCTGAAAAAGGAAAAAATTATTGCGCTGGCAGTAGAACTCAGCGAAAGTAAAGAAGTCTTTCCTTTCCCGGGCATTGATCGAGAAGCATACGCAACAATAAAAGCTAGTGAGGAAGAAGACCCGGGTTATGTAACTCTGATAGATGAGCTGATAGAGAGATTTAAAAATGAAGGAATGAGAGTAGTTTTAGGAAAATATCCTGCGAGCGGTAATGTCTTTATTGTGCCAGCACAAAGCAACAATGTTATAGACGATAATCTTTTCCCAAGACATCTCCAAGTCAATGAAGGAATGGACGAGAGGCTCGAAGAATTGATTTTATTGGTTAAGAATATTGTCTAAACAGGAAACAGGTCCGAACATCCTCTATCCACCCGAGCTTGACTGTTTTTGTGCAAACGATCCATTCCTGTTTAGGATAGGTATTTCCTGATATTGTACCCTCGTGGAGGAAGAAGACCCGCTCAACGATAAAGATCTCGAAAAGAAAGCTGTGACTGATTTGAATGCCCGAGAAGAACTACGGCAGGCTGTTCGTACTACAGCTTTATATCAAGCTCGGCAAATCATAAAAGTGCGGCAGCTGAGTGCGACTCTGGAGACTAAATTGGTTGACGCAGGAATGTCGACATTTGATACGGCTTTCAACGTATATCTTAAGAGTATGCAGATCGTAGAGGAGGACATGAATTTTTCTCCATATTTTGGATGGTGGGCACGCCAGGCAATGGCAAGATACCTAGAACAAAATACAAAGTAAGGAGTGGTCTTACCACCTCCAGGCTCAAATCAAGGTTCTAACATCGACCAACGTACGGGGCAAATTTGACAGCACAATTCAACTGTGCTAACACATCAACAGTTGTTAACTGATGTTTGTCATCAATCTCGATAGGGAGGTCTATACGGCTGTACTCAGAGGTTTCGTTTTCGTTGTCGCACTCATCGTCATCAGCAGCATTTGTAACGGATACGCCCTGAGCGTCCTGTGGGGATGGTTCCTGGTGCCTGTTTTCCACCTGCCGCAACTTTCAATCCCCACGGCTATCGGCATCGCTCTCGTCATCGGATACCTGACGAAGCAGGAAACGCACGACTCGAGAGATGACAAACGATCGTTCGGAGAAGTAATATCCCGTGCGACTGTGATGTCTATCCTCAAACCGAGGATAGCCCTGCTGTTCGGTTGGGTTGTTCACCTCTTCATGTAGGCGCAGGTAACTTTACGGGAGAAGCAGATGAAGAGATTTATTGCAGTTGTGGTTGCCTTGAGCATCCTGCTTAGTGGCTGCGGCCATCCTCTTAATACCGAGAGAATGACTTATCCAACCTACGGTCTATTCAACGAGAATTCGGACAAGAGCAAGAATGTCTGCTACGAAATCTCCGCTGGGAATGTCGTCTGGAGCATCATACTAATCGAGACGATTGTCTTCCCCGTGTACTTCATCGGCTGGAGCATTTACAATCCAGTCCGTATGAAGAGAGGACCAGACGACCAGTGTACGTTCGATAGTTGACCGTCCACAAAACATCGCCCGAGGAGAAATCCTCGGGCGAGTTCTTTTAAGACAAGACAAAGACCCCGAGTGCGAGTGGGGCCTTTGTCTAGAATCTTCTTTAGAACTTAATCTGCTACTAATACGCGTGCCTTCTCAAGAGTATTCCTCTGATCCTCGTTTGCGCGTCGTGCGGCTTCAGTAAAAACTGCTATTTTCTCCCTGTTAGGCGCGTTGCGGAGGAAATCAGAAAAACCCTTATATTCATTTACATAAGGAGTCTTTACTGCGGATTCATTGCTTTCAAATAGGTTTTTGAGCCATTTCATAGTGATTTTTCGAGTTCTTCTTTAGTGTAATGCTCGCCGACGTATGCGTCAATCGAGGTGTTGGGGTCAACTATTTTTACCATCTCCTTAGTTGCGCTTGAGTTGAAATCTTTCTTCACGAGAAATATCACTATTTTGTCTGTAAATTCACGATGTAGTTTCTCGACCGTCTCCTTGGCCCCACAGAATTGTTCGATGAAAGCCGACTTTGGAATATTCCTGCCTTCGAGTTGCTCCCGTGCCTGGGTAAATCGCCACGCAGTGCTAGGCGTTTGATATACGTAAAAGATAAAGATGCTACGGTGCTTATTGAGCGAACGCCGAATGTTATGAGAAGCTTTTTCGTACTTCGCGAATGTCCCATCCAGGATAAAAGACTGTCTCTTTTCTAATATGGAGTCGTGAATTTTATCTACAACTATGGAAATCGCGCCCTGAAAGAGGTCTGAATTGTTGCCGACGTACTCCGGCATACGCTGGCGCAAATCATCTCCATCGATACGTAGGACCTTACGTTGGCCGTCCTTTTCTAAGATGCCGATTAGCTCTTTCGAAAATTCGGTTTTACCTGCTCCCGGCGACCCTGCCATAAACACTGAGATTGGGTGCTCGTCCGAGAGAATACGAGAGGTATCAGTTAATTCGTCGGCGATCTCACCTTTATGCTTTTTAGCAAAATCTATCGCCTGCGCTCTTATTTCATCTGGAGACATCTTTACATTCTACTATGATTCAAAGGGTACTTCCGACATCGGAACCGATAGCGGTTCCGATTCTAATATGCTAATTTACAGTCTGACATAGTTATTTTCTACGGAGGCAGTCATGGTATATGCAGCAGGACCCAGAGAGCTCCAGACACACGGTATCGAAGCCGCGTCGTTTGAAGCGCTAGCGGAAATAGCAGTAAAGAACCTCCGTGAACAAGGTCCAAGCGGTGTCGTTTGCGGGCCGATATCTACGGGAGGTACGAACAACCAGATACACAATTTCGAGGTGTTCAACGCTGCGATTCGCGGACTCCAGCGGGCGGGCGAGAATATCTTCAGCCAAGTCCCATATGAGTTTGGATTGCGTCGCCTCGCGTATGCATGGGAGGCAAAAGGTAATTCAGGCTATTGCATGCCCATCCTGACGGTTTTCTACACGCGACTTGTCGAGAGTGGACTCATTACCAAAGGATGGTTTATTCCAGGATGGCATTCGTCACTTGGGGCATATTTTGAACGCGAAAAGCTCGTGAGGTTTAAGCTTGGTATCTCTGATCTTACCCGCGAAGAAATTGGACGATTCATGAAAGAAGAGCACCCATTGGAGTACGCGGAGAAAGTCTTAGCTCTCATTCCCGAATGACGTTGTTCAAAGACCCGTTACAGCAATAGGCCTGTGACGGGCTTATTGTTTCTATACCACCTAGGTCCGAACATCCTCTATCCAGCGGAGCAAATTTGCTTTTTCTATATATTGTGATATTATAGACTTCAGGTTCTCAGATCCCCAATTGGGGTAATAGTTCACTGACAAACATGAGGTGGAAAAATGAAAAAATTAGTTGGGATTCTTGTGGCACGTCTGCTGATCGGAGCAGTAACGACGGCAATAGCACAGGTACCGTCGCCAGCAAACGCTTCGAGCACAACCATTCCTATCAAGGAAGAGACATCTGTCTCAAAGCGCGTGGAAGCGCGTGGGCGCGGCGATATTCGCAAGTTGTGCTTCGGTAAGCAGTGCATCGAAGTACCGTACGAGACTGCAATTGCTTATCAGTCGGCTCTGTTGCCGATTGCTGTCGAAAAAGCCTACAGGGAGGGATACGGCCTCATCGAAATTAAAATAAAAACGACGGCGCGAGTCACAGAAACACTCCGGTGTGGCGGTTTCCTAGCCAGCATGGAAAAACGACTGGTCATCACTGCGCACCATTGCTTACCGCCTTACATCGAGCAGTTAAACGGCAAAGGAATAACCTTCCGTGGTGTTCCTGCTCGTTATATTGGCAGTATCTCAGAAGCGGATCTGGCACTGCTTCAAGTCGAGAAGGTGCCGAATGGCATGCGCGGGCTTCCCTTCAAAGAAGCAGTCGTTGGCGAAGCAGTATATGGAAGGTCAATACAAGAGAACGTGATAGTCGATACTGCTCAAACCAAGACCGCACCGAATACTATCTCGATGATTGGACCAGTTTCCTTTTTCGGCACCGTTGCCGCGAAAGGTAATGCTGGTATCTCGCAGAATCTTTCCGGTATGGGAGAACGCGAACCATTTTATGAAGTCATTCCAACGCAGTATCAGCTGATCCGTATCGCGGGCGAAACCGAAGCTGGTTTCTCGGGTAGTCCGCTCTATAACGAGTGGGGCGAAGTCATTGGAATCGTTACTTCAACCGGTGGAGGAGCAACATATGCACCATCGTCGAAGAACTTCCCGGCACTTCTTAAGCTCTACAAGAACCAGTGAGCCGACAGCAATTTCCGTCCTCGCCAATGCGGCCTGGACGGATTTTTTATACCAAACAGGTCCTAACAGCCTCTATTCAACTCAACTCCCCCAATTCCTTCTCAATACTCCTCCAATCTAGAGTTCTGAACTCATCCAACTGGCGGTCACAGATCCTAATGGTAGAGAATTGTTTCAATGTGTTGTAGCGTCTCTTCAGCGTTATCGTCAAATTTTGCGATGTATTCAGGATGTTTATTCAGTACATCGCGAAATTGCGCTGCGTGCCTCTCTATAAAGGTCTCGATAGTCTCGCCATGACGCTCCGCGAGCTGCTGCTGCATGAGGTTCCCAACAAGTACGAGATAGCCATCTCCTTGCTCATGAGAGGGGAAATTAAGACGTTCCATTGAGAGAGTATACCCCACAACAGGTTCGAATATCCTCTATCCAGCGGAGCGCTTGACAAAGTATATGAAGCATGCTAACTTTTCTATGCCGATAAAGCGACGGGACGGCTCGGCTGAGACAGCTCCCCACTTCGTGCGTGACTGCCCTTGAGCAAGTCAGGGCGCAAGAAGGCGATCTTTTAAAAAGCTCCCCCAGGTCGCTACAGCGCCTGGGGTTTTCTTTACCTCAAACAGGTTTTGAATAAAATAGTTTAGACAAAATACGTTCGAACATCCTCTATCCAGCGGATCAAATCATTAAAAACGATCCTTCATGATTTATATTGTAATAGAACTAATTCATCACTCGTCATCATGCTTATGTATGTACTGATGGCGGAGGTGGTTGTGCTTTTCTGGATCGTTGGTGTTGCAACTGGTATAGTCTCGACTATTTTCCTTTTGGAGCTTGAGCATAAATACATTTTCCAGCCAGCAAAATATTTCGTTAGAGAAATGCAGATTCAATTTTCTAGGAATTTTTTCCGATTCATTACTTCTTCAAAGAGAGTCTTTCGATCTATGTTGATTCTGAATTCTCGCAGAACAGCTCGAGTTCCTAGGTAAGAAGAAAGAATTGTTGTTGATTCCCAATCGCTTCCCTCTTGGATACGTTCGAAGATACTTTGTCTTTATGGGATAGGGCTATCTGCTCTGAGAAGCATCACTTTTAAGTGATGCTAAAGCCTCTTCTTTGGTATCAAAAAAAGAAATGTTCTCGCGGTTTGAAAGTGCTGAAATTATCTCACCGGCGAATCTGATTTTTATATCTGCCCCGAAACATATGGTTCTTTCTACATATGATCGGTTCTTCTTCTCAAAGTCGGCAAGCAATAACAGAGCCTCTGGCGAATAGGTATCGTTGAGATTGCTCAAATCAACAAGCACACGAAGCGGGTGCAGAACCCGCTGTGACTCCTCCTGGAGGAGGGCAGTTCCTTTTTCTATATCCTCTCTGAGTAACGGGAGTCTATCTTCGGTAACATTTCCTTGAATAATTATGAGCACTATGTCGTCTTGAAGCACTGAAGCGGTAAGGGGATGAGTTTCCATAGATAAAGTATACCTAATAGATTGTAGTCATCTGTTCAGTATAGCACTTTGAGCAAAGCAGATCCGAATATCTTCTATCTAGCGAACCAAAAAATTGACAAGTATGTGATTCTCAGTATTATAGCAAAACTAGGAGGAAATTCCTTTCCTCTAGGAACCGAGGAGATGTGCATGAAAAAGTCCTTTGAGATACCCGCCTTGGTAAAGCACGGTTTCTGGGGCGGAGTGGTGGGAGCCATGGTCTGGTGGATGGTCCTCTCGTCAGGTTTCGGCTGGATGAGTGCAGGGGCTGCAAAACAGATAGCCGCGCAGCAGGCACAGACGGCAGTCGTAGCCTACGCTACGCCCGTCTGTATGGCACGATTCGAGCAACAACCAAACTCGGTCGCCGCATGGAAGGCACTCTACAAGCAAGACCAGGATTCGTCCTGGCAAGACTCAACTTACATCGAAAAAGGTAAGTGGGTCACTGAACCGGGTCAGAAACTGGATTCGTATATCAAGGATGCAATTGCCGACAACTGTGCCAGTCAGCTGCTGAAGCTCAAAACGCTGGATGGCGCGACACTCGTCGCGAAGTAACCCACTACTACGGTCTCGGCTAAATTCGAAACCTCGTTCCGACGAGGTTTCTTTTTGTATCTGCTCCAAGACAATCTACATCACTGCCCTCTCCTTCCCTGCCAATCAAATTTTATATCTTGTAACAAATTCCCCTATTGAGGTGTAGTAACTCTTACTGGAACCATTTAGGAGTAATTGATGAAGGGTATTTCAGTAGTATTTGTTTTGCTTTTGTTCTTTCTATGCACTCCGGTAAGAGCAGACACTAGGATAGTCATTGCGAGCTGGTATGGACCTGGCCTTGAAGGCAAGCCCATGGCAAACCGGCTACCATTCAATAGTAACGACCCGACGATTGCGGCGAATCGGACGCTTCCGCTCGGCACTACATTGCTTGTAGAAAATCCGATGAATGGCCGGAGTTTGATTGTTGTTGTTCAAGATCGCGGTCCTTATGTAACGGGCCGGGATTTAGATCTTTCGTATGCTGCGGCAAAGATACTCGGTTACGCTGAGAAAGGTGTGACGCAACTCGCCGTTAGCATAATTCGCAAGTAACAAAAAGACGCCCCCGCGGCGTCTTTTCATTTTGCCAGATTCTTAACTGCCACTGCTTTTCTTATTGCCGTTTCTGATAGCGTATTTTTGCGCATTCCTGTTGCTTAAGATTCAGCACAAAATGCGTTCAAATCTAATCGCTGTTTTTTAGAAAATAAAAAGTCCGTATTGCATAGGCTCTGTATATTGACGATATGACCTGGAACCAAAATACTTACGCCTTCCCCAACGTCGCAGAAGAGCGTAAACTCGGTCACAGATGAACTTTATATGAAAAGCGAGGTGAACTATGTGCATAAAACAAGTAGTCAGGTGGTATCTGTATGCGATCAATAATGATCCAGCCACGAATGAATACCTCGCCAAGATTATCGGTGAGCAAAATCAGGAGTGTGAACATCGGGAGAAACTGTGCATTGACAAAAAGAGACGCGACCTCTGGGAGTGTCCGCGCGGCTATGCAGATGTGCGTCGAGCCATCGCCGCCATCCCACAATTCAACCTCAAAATCGAGGTCTTCAAGGAGAAATCCAACGACATAATCACGCGCTACGATCTCTGGAAGCGGTCTGTGCAAAAGAAATCACTTCATGCGACGCTCAAACGTGGTATGTCTCGAGGAATGAATTGACAGGGGGAATCTTACTAGAGTGCCCCAGCCGCCTCCCTAATAAAGGCGGCTTTGTTTTCTCTGACAGGGCTTAATCCGTATTCAATTACGGCTTGGCAAGGACGAAATTGCCGATTTTATTTCCAGTCGCATCACCTACCTTGGTATCCTTGATCCAGAAATAAAGCGGCATACCCTTATAGGTAAGCTGCATGGTATCGCTAATTACAGTGATCGCTCCCGAAACACCTACTCCTCCAGTAAATGTTGGTTCGTTATTTACAATATAGGGGGGCCAATTCGCGGCACAAACACCTGTGCAAGTGCTAACGCCATTCGTATCTTTCGTATCTACATAAAGCGTCATACCGTTAGCAGCAACAAGGTAGGTACCAAGCGTTGGGTCAGAATGTACATTTAGCACTGGCGTGGTTGACGACACGACCGCAGTGGGCTGGGTAGCGACCGTTTGTGTTGGCGCAATTATCGCTGATGAAGTCTGGCTCATCGAGAGCCAATACCATCCGCCAGCAATAACAATGACCGCTAGCACTGTCCACATAACTACCGATTTGTTCATGTTGGTTGCGTGAGATGAATAACATGAAATAGAATAGCAAATGCGTCATTCGGCACAAGCTCAAGCTAGCTAGATACTGGGGAAAGACTTTGAAGTGCAAGGAACAGGGCAACGCACGCAAGCGCAAGGTCTCGAAACACAATCTGCATCAGCGGGATGTTAAAGAAAACGATGGCGACAAGCGACGCTGCTGCAAAAAGCGAAGGAATGAAAATGTACTTGCCTGACAATATCCATAAAGCGATGACAATCTCCACAACGCTCCAGACTACTAACAGCGAATTACCTGGGATAACCGTAAGCAGGATGGGCGGAAAGAAAGTAACCCACAAGTTCGGTTCTATCAATGAGTCGATGGCCGCATAAAGGAATGCAAAGGCGATGGCAACACGGAGCAAAAGGTTAGATGCAAAAAATCGCCACATAATTCAAACGTATAATATCGCGTTGATTCGAACCTCCTTATATCCGGTCTTTAAGACTTGGCACATGCATCGCTTACCTTCGCTAGCGCATGCCGCACTGCAGGGCGCCGCTTCACACGCTCAAGCCAACGATGCACCCCAGGGTATCTTTTCAACCCAATGCCCATATTTTTATGAATGCACACCCACGGCCAGGTTGCGATGTCAGCGATGGAATACGAGCCAGCGAGGTAATTACTTTTCTTGAGCTTACTTTCGAGTACGCCGAATATACGCACGACTTCTGTGTCGTAGCGTTCAATTGCGTAAGGGACTTTCTTTGGAGCATACTTGCGGAAATGATTCGCCTGCCCGAACATGGGTCCGACACTTGCCATCTGAAACATAAGCCATTCAAGCGTCTCATAACGTTTAGGCCCTTTCATCGGCAGAAGCGCACCATTTTTCTCTGCGAGATAGATGAGTATCGCGCCAGATTCGAAGATGGTTGTCTTGCCATCGACGAGCACGGGTATCTTATGATTGGGGTTGAGTTTCAAAAAGCTCGGTTTTTTCTGCTCGCCCTTGCCAATATGAACCGGGATTATTTCATAAGGAAGTTTGAGTTCTTCGAGCATAATGGAAACCTTATAGCCATTTGGTGTAGGCCACGTATATAACTTAATCATTGCTGGAGTATACCATTAGTTACTGTGTCAGAATTTCCGCCCCAAAGGGGTTATACTGTAATGCAAGTTCTGATGCTCCCTATTCAGCGGTCAGAATGCTATACTAGTTTCGGGAACCTGAATTAAAATCACATAACATACCTACACCATGTGGAAACAGTGGATTAACGTTCTTCTTGGACTTGCAGTAATCGTCTTGGCCTATATGGGTGGAGACCATACCACACGATTTGTCATTATCGGCGTCCTGGTCGCAATTCTTGCGTTTTGGTCAGCGCTAGAAAAGAAGGCTTAATAAAAGAAAAGCAGAAGACCGCTTCCTCACGAAGCGGTCTTCTGCTTTTATCCCGCTCAGGTCCGACGATTCCTAATCCGGCGGAGCCAAATCTAATTTGACTTATGTGCTCTCCAGGCATAGTTTTTACACGGATGTTTCTGTAAACCGTCGACCCGCGAGGCCACCATGTCCAAGATAATTTCGCTCTTAGCGTATAAGAGCAGGCGAAACCGCCCTATCGGTCATCCGCCCTTAAGGCGGGGACCGCGCGGTAAGGCACTTCTTGATGTAAATCAGGTATGGGTTGAGTCGCGTACCAATACACTATGGGTCATCGTTTCTTTGAAGGATGATGAGCTGCAGGACGGTACACATACCCATAGAGTATGGCTGAGACCCTATGATGCATCCGAACGGTTTCGTAATAAACGCAAGCGGGAACTCATCGAACCCCTGCTCCGCATACTTATGCGAGTATGGGAAGATGCTGTCCAGATCGATCCGGCACTCAAAGAGAAACTCAACAATATTGAAACCGGTCCGACTCCACCCGAAGCGGCATAGACCTGAAAGACTGTCCTTGGTAAAAAGTCACGGGGACAGTTTTGTTTTTATGTCCGAAGTCTTACAGTGACTCCGATTGCATGTATGGGAAGCGAACGTTTAATGGGTGTGGTCATAGGCGTATTCTCCTTTAAGGAACGACTTCCCCTAGGATTCTCTTTTGTATTCTCACAAAACAGAGTAATTCTCTACTGCTCCGGACTGGAATGTACATCTTTCTTACAGTTTTAGATATTGTGTTACCCGCCACTATGAATGAAGAGATTCGTGAACCAGTTAAAAAAATTGCCACGGCTTTCACTTTTACCAAAAGTCTCATGTACCACGGAACTTGATGGCGTTGCGAGAATAACCCCGTCACCCTGGCCGTTATATAACGAAGCACTTTGTACGCTTGATTGTGCAAACGCACCAGCAATTGGAAACAGGAGGACAAACGATAACGATAGTATGAGCGAATATCTTTTCATACGTAGTACCCATGAGGCCGAACATTTACCGTAGTCATTACAAATTCTAAAAGCAAGTATCCAAGATAGGTCAATGAGTGTAACAATACCGATGCCAACAACGGCTTCTCAAATGGGGTGCAAAAATGTTCCCACCTCGTGTCAGGTTTTTATTATCAGCTGGTTCAACAGCTATGCTACAAATGAACGCATAACTGGCCAAGGAAACCGTACGACATACGATACGGTCTCCTTGGCCGTATCTGTTTACAAGTAGATATACATAAAATAATAGGAGTTGTCCGAAAAAATACGGAAAGCTTGTAATGTATGGACCACTCGGTACGGCACCTATAGAGCCTCAAGGGGCAGTTTACAGGTGAATAATATTTGAGGCGTTTTAGGAACCGTAAATATCCTGGACCTGCAGTACGCCTTGCCCCGCTATTCTTGGACAACCTAGGGTAAGCGATAGCCTCTTGGCATTCTGTGGATGGAGCGAGACACTCCAGTGGGGTGTCTCGCTTTTATACAGCGATCGGAATATCATGGTAACCCGGTTCTGGGAATGTCCACAACGTCCGTGCCGATTGCAAAATACTGTTCTATACTCCGAGTCGATTTATTAACATCATTCACGCTTACTATAATATGCGTACATATCTTACAGTCGGAGCAATCGGTGTCATTATGGCTCTCGCCCTTTCCACCACTGTTGCCTTCGCACAGGCAGGATCGAGAGGGCTCGCCCAAAATGTCGGGAGACAATACCAATCTCCCGGTGCAGCGACCACCGGCGCCCTAGGACGGCCAGCCAGTCGGTCTTCTTACGAACGCCGTCCTTCTGCAGTCGGACAATCCGGTCCCGGACGCGGTTTCGCCGGCATGAGTTCTTCTACGATGGAGAGTATGGGCGCGGCAGGCCAGGCGCGTGCCATGCAAATGCATATAATGGTGGAACAGCGCCTTGCCGCTATCCAAGACAGAGTAAAGCAACAACTGGTCGAGAACTTGTCGGGAGCGTTTGATCGCATCAACAAAGCGTGGACCGACCACTTCTCGCAACTTCTTGATCGCTATGCAGCAATCTTGCAGAAGATTCAGGATCGGGCAAACACTGCCTCGGCAAGCGGCAAAAATATAACGGCAACGAACGCGGCCATTCAAGCGGCGCAAACAGCCATCGCAAGCGCCCGTACGGCGGTAGCGGCGCAGGCGGCAAAGACATACACGCCTGACTTCTCCTCCTCATCAACCACGACTGCGATCGCGACGTCGACGTCCTCCGGCCAGCAGGAGATCATGCAGGGATTCCGGACGGGATTCGAGACGCTCCGCCAACAACTCTTCGGCGATCTCTCTGCGCTGCGTGATGGCCCGATGACCAGTGTGCGCACGGCGGTGCAAGGCGCGTTTCAAGCACTTACCCAGATCCCCGGGGTCGACCAGGTAACTGCAACTTCAACCGAATCGTCGACAACATCGACCTCGACTGGTCAGTAGGAAAAAATAATTGAAATTACCATGAATTATCAACCAATGAATCAGCCGACAGAAAATAGTGTGCCGCCGACGCAACCGGTCTATGGATCTGCTCCCAGGCATGCAATGAAAAATTATGCCATGCTCGGGATAGTCGTACTTGTCCTTGTTGCCGTCGCTGTCTGGTATTTCTTGCCAAGCAGTTCGCAGCAGCAAACGGCGGTACAAACCTCAGCAGTTGAGCAAAACCAGCTCCCGCCGCTTACCAGCGGCAATACGACCGCAAACATTGCAACCGACTTAAGTCAGATACCGAATGATTCTGCCGCTTTGACGCAAGATCAGAATTCAGTCAGTCAGAGCATCCAGGGTCTTTAATTCGACAGAGCTAGCCGCATCTCTCGGTATTCGTGCCGTGAAGTGTATGCGACAAACGTCCGGCTGTTCAGCCGGACGTTTTGCCGCACGCATTTCAACGCTCGGACATTCCGGAGCAACGTTGCTACATTGCGTCTTGTTGACAGAGATTGTTTTACAACGTATCCTAAAAAAGGAAGGGCATAAATTCACGATCTCTCACAAGACAGGGAGGATCACAATGAAAAAATACTGCGAATGCGGAAAAAAGATTCTATATTTTCGGCACAAACGCAGTAAGAAGGGGTGGAGATACGTGGTTTCCTCCGGCACAAAGGGGTATGATCTCTGCCCCAGATGCTGGGAGCCGTATCGGCCTCCCAACACACACTGGGGACGAAAAGTCCCCTCTTGAAACCCGCTCATCTCGAGCGGGTTCATTATTTTCCGTACATATTCTCGCATGTAACGAGTACGGATTATTGATCTATCAAATAGTTCGTGGTATTATTAAAAAATGAAATTGCCCGACGTAGACCGGCTGCGGAGCGAAAAACCGATTCCATTTTCAGACTTTCTGAAATTCTATAACGAAAATCTCCCCGCGGCATTTCCCCGCGCATCGCTTGCGCTCCTGCGTGAATTCAAGAAAACGAATACGGCTCTCTTTAAGAACGGCAACCTGTGGTCCCTTGACCAGCACCGAAAGAAAGTAATGGACTGGTTGACGTCTAGACAAATAAGAGTGGAGAAAGGGTCGTAACGCGCACGGACACCCGTCTTCGTGCTACGCTGTACGGTATGGATAAAAGTCGGCCTGAAAGTTTCCCTCTCCTTGTGCTCTTTTTGGGCGCCTCCATTCTCCTCTTTTTCGTCTTCGCACCGTTTTTTGCGGCGCTGTCACTCGCTGTCGTCTTTGCGGTTCTTCTTCACTCCCCCTACGAAGACCTCGTGCGGTTCTTCGGCGGATGGAAGAGTATACCTGCCCTGCTCACGGTCGGCGTTATGCTCGTCTTCTTCATCGTGCCGCTCTTCTTTCTTGGAACGCAGATATTCCAGGAGGCACAAAGCCTGTATACGGGAATGCACGGGAACGAGGCGCAGTATGTGCGGACGGTCCAAACGGCGATAGAGGGTCCGCTCCGACAGTTGTTCCCCGGATTCGTATTTGACCTGAACGCATATGTCGGAAACGCGCTCGTCTTTATCTCAAACAATCTCGGATCGCTTATCTATCAGACCTTGTATGTGCTATTTGACACATTCCTCATGCTTCTCGCACTCTTTTTCTTCCTTCGCGACGGACGCAGTTTCCTCGCCTCGTTCGCGCGAATGAGCCCGTTTGGAAACAGTGCGACGAACGACATTCTATCCAAAATGTACGAGACGATACGCTCGGTGGTGCGGGGAACGCTGTTCATCGCGATTATCCGCTGGGTCTGTCTTGGCGTTGCGTTCACCCTCTTTGGCATCCCAAACGCGCTTCTCTGGAGTAGTATCGGCGCTATCATCGGGGCAATTCCCGGAGTCGGCACCCCCTTTGCCCTTATCGGCGCGGTCGTGTATCTGTACTTGCAAGGCAATGTGGTTTCTGCGCTCGTGCTTGCGCTTCTGGGCGGTATCATCATCGCGCTCGTCGACAACTTCCTCACGTCATACTTCTTCAGCAAAGGGCTTGAGATATCGCCGGTATTCGTCCTGTTTTCCATCCTCGGCGGCATCGTCTTTTTTGGGCCGATCGGATTTGTACTGGGGCCGCTCGTTCTTTCAGTGTTCCTCTCGGTTATCCGCGTATATAATTTTGAGGAGAAAAAGCACATGGAATCCGCCTGAATAAAACGAACCCGCCCTGTAACAGGGCGGGTTCGTTTTATTCACTATGAAGCAAAAAATCGTGCTGCTCCCTACTGGATCCAGCCGCTCATCATGCCGTAGCCAGAGCCGCTGGTATAATTCCCCGCCCGGAGCAATCCACGCAGTTCTCCAAACTGAACGCCACACCAGAAAATAAAGATCGCGACGAGTATCTTGATGGCGATGTGCGCCCAGTGATGATGGCTGCACATCCCGCCCATGCCGTGCCCGCACATTCCACAATGACCGCACCCCGACTG
>Ga0307374_10009355_pt1 | contig 14442 bp, 13 predicted proteins | sample OX3MG_FD_202532 | JGI IMG/M metagenome (GOLD analysis project Ga0307374, IMG submission 202532) | Soil microbial communities from Risofladan, Vaasa, Finland - OX-3 | ecosystem: Environmental > Terrestrial > Soil > Coastal area > Acid sulfate soil | place: Finland: Risofladan, Vaasa | collected... | reverse complement strand
GGCCACCGGCAGCGCCTGCGGCAGCCCTACCGGGAACAATAGCATGACGGCCACGCCCAGCAACGATGCCGCCCCGATGGCCACGGTGGCGAGCAGTGCGGCGCGGCGGCCGCGCCCGGCGGCCAGCATCACCGAGGCCATGGTGAAGCCCTCCGGGATCTTGTGCATGAACACCGCCAAAAAAATGATCCAGCCCAGCCACGACGAGACCAGAAACCCACTGCCGATGGCGACCCCGTCGAAGAAGGTGTGGATGCCAAGGCCCACCATCACAGAGACGGGTAGGTGGCCGTGGCTGAAGGCGCTGGCGTGGGTCTCTTCGCCAAAGTGGAAGTGGGCCACGAAGGAGTGTTCGACCAAATGCACCAGCAGATAGCCGGCCAGCAGCAGGAAGGGGGCGCGGCCGGGGTCCAGCTTCCAGCTCTCGGGCAGCATCTCCAGCAGCGCCGTGCCCAGCATGAAACCCGCCCCCAGGGCGACGAAGTAGCGCAGGTAGCGCCGCTCCCAGTCCCGCCCGGTGAGCACCAGTCCGCCGAAAATATTGGCCAGCGCGGCCAGCACGCCCAGCGCGAGGGCCACACCGTAAGCAGTAGGCATGTGCCTTTTCAGGGTAGCAGGATGAATGGGGACCGGCACCGGGAACAGGGCAGAGGAGACCGCCTGCCAACTTTGAGCGCCGGTGCGCAACTGTGTTCGCTGGCAACTAGCATCTACCGGGAGGCAACGGCGAAGGCCGCGCTGGGAGTCTAACCCAGCACTGGAGCTGACCACATGCGGATGAACGACACAACCGAAAAACTGCTGACCTGGGGACCGCTGGGGCTGGGGCTGGGCTTGATGCTGGGCGACCACCGTCGTCTGGGCATGGCGGTGGCGCTGCTGTCGCCGATGACCGTGGCGCTGGAGCACCCCAAGGCCACCCGCAAGGCGCTGCAGGCGATCCCGGAGAACTTGGCCGAGTGCAGCAAAGCCACCGGCAAGGCCCTGCGCAAGGCCGGTGAGCAGGTCGGCTGCAGCGCCAAGCAGACGGCCAAGAGCCTGCGCTGGCTGGCGGGCTAATCCACCCAGGTGGCGGCCAGGTGGCGGTGCTCGGCCGCGTCTACCCGCAGCGCCAGCCGCAGGTACGGCCGCGGCAATAGCCCCTCCACCCGCTCGCCCCACTCGAGAGCGACCAGCTTGGCCTCCCCCGGCGGCGGCGCCTCCCACACATCCTCCAACCCCAGGGTCGCCATCTGCGGCGCCGTCTCGATGCGGTACAGGTCGAGGTGGTAGAGCGAGCGCCCCCCGCGATGGTACTCGTGAATCAGCGTGTAGGTCGGGCTGGCAACCTCGTCCTCCCGCGCCACCCCCCACCCCGCCGCCAAGCCCTGCATCAGCGTGGTCTTGCCCGCCCCCAACTCACCCACCAGCACCACCACCGCGAACGGGGGCAGCTCCGCCGCCAAGCGCCGACCGTAGGCCTGCGTGGCCTCGGCCGTGGCCAATTCGATCTCGGCGGTTGCGTTCATCGCGCCGCCACCTCGCGCAGGGCTTGCGGCAGCGCCGCTAGCAGGTCGCGGGCGATGAGCGACATCTCGCCCTGGTGGGCGGCGGCCACGTCGCCAGCGCGTCCGTGGAAGTAGACGGCTGCGGCGGCGGTGTGCAGCCGCGGCGCCGCCGGAAACTGCGCCACCAGGCCGGCGATCAGGCCGGTCAGCACATCGCCGCTGCCGGCGGTGGCCATGCCGGGGTTGCCGCTGGGGTTGATGAACACCCCACCGCCAGGATCGGCGATCAGGCTGAACTGCCCCTTGAGCACGGCGATGGCACCAGTCTCGGCCGCCAAACGCTGCGCGTAGTAGAGGCGGCGCGACTGCACCTCGGCGGTCGAAGTATCGAACAGCCTCGCCATCTCGCCCGGATGCGGCGTGAGTACGCCGTTGGGCAGGCGCAGTTCCTCGCGGCGGTGGACGAAGGCGTTGAGCCCGTCGGCGTCGAGCACGCAGGGCACGCGCACCGCGGCCACGAGCTGGCGCACAAACGCGGCGGCTTCCGGAACTGAGGTAAGGCCGGGCCCGACCGCCAGCACCGTAGCCGGACGGAGCAAAGCCTCGAGCAGCGCCGGCGTGGCGCCGGCGCCCGACAGCGTGCCCGCGGGCGTCTCCGGCAGCGGCTCGGTCATGAGCTCGGGCTGGGCGGCGGCGACCAGCGGCAATATCGACCCGGGCACCGCCACGGTGACCAAGCCCGCCCCCATGCGCAATGCGGCGGTGCCCACCAGCGCCGCCGCCCCCGATTTGCCCAGCGAGCCCGCCACCGCCACCACGTGGCCAAAGCTGCCCTTGTGGGCATCGCGCCGGCGCGGCGCCACATACGGAGCGCAGTCGGCCGCAGTGGAGACCCGCACCCCGGCGCCGCAGGCCGCGACCACCGCCTCCGGGCTGCCGATGGGGGCGATGGAAAGGCCGCCGACCGCGGCGGCATGGCGCGAGAGGTAATGCCCGAGCTTCGGCGCGGTGAAGGTGACCGTGGCGCGGGCACGGACCACCACCGCCTCCGGCGCCTCCGCCGCCCCGGTCGCATCGGCACTCAGGCCCGAGGGCACGTCCACCGCCACCACCGGGCCGCGATAGTCGCGGTTGAGGTCTTCGACCACTCCGCGCAACCAGCCGGCCAGCGGCCGCACCAAGCCGGTGCCGAACAGCGCATCCACCACCAAGTCGCAGGCCATCACCGCCGGGCGCTGCCCCTGCCAGGCGCCCGCGTCCAGCACCTCAACCGGCGGCGCCGACAGCGCCGCCCATGCCGCGGCGGCATCGCCGCGCAGCCGCCCGCCGGGGGCAAACAGCAATGCCACCACCGGCACCCGGCGCCTTCCCAGCCGCCGCGCCAGCACCAGGCCGTCGCCGCCATTGTTGCCGCCCCCGCAAAGGATGCCGATGCGCCCCGCCAGCGTCGCCGGAAAGTCGCGCTCGATGCGGGCCTCCACCGCCGCCGCCGCCGCCCCCATCAGGGCGCTGCCCGCAATGCCGAACTCCTCGATGGTGGCGCGGTCCACCTCGCGCATCTGCACCGAGGAGAGAACTACCATGGGCGGCTCCGTCTCGATCCTACTTCACCAGATTCTTCAACAGAAACAGCAGGTTGGCAGGGCGCTCGGCCAGCCGCCGCATGAAATAGGGGTACCACTCCGGCCCGAAGGGAATATAAATGCGCACTCGCCAGCCCTCCCGCGTCAGCCGCTGCTGCAGGTCGCGGCGAATGCCGTAAAGCATCTGGAACTCGAAGACATCCGGGGCGATGTGGCGCTGGCGCGCATAGGCGACGGTGGCCTCGATGATGCGCTCGTCATGGGTGGCGATGGCGTGGTATAGGCCGCTGTCGAGCAGGCGCTGCATCAGCCGAACATAGTTGGCATCCACCTCGGCTTTGTCCTGCAGCGCCAGCGCGGCGGGCTCGCGGTACGCGCCCTTGACCAGCCGCAGCCGGATGCCCTTGCCCACCAGGCGCTCCAGGTCGGCGGCGGTGCGGTGCAGGTAGGCCTGCAGCACGGTGCCGACGTTGGCGCCGCCGGCATGCAACTCTTCGACGAGGGCCAGCGTGGTGGCGGTATAGTCGGCGCCCTCCATATCCACCCGGATAAAGGTTTGGAGATGGGCGGCGCGGTCGAGAATGCTCTGGAGCTGGCGGCGGGCCAATTCGAGGCCCAAGTCGAGGCCGAGCTGGGTGAGCTTGACTGAGAGGTTGGAGTGCACCTGGCGGCGGCTGATGGCGTCCAGGATGCCACAGGCGGTGGCGGCGGCCTGTTCGGCGGCCGCTTGCGAGTCCACGTTCTCCCCCAGCGGGTCCAGCGTGGCCGACATGCCCAATTGGTTGACCGCGGCGACCGCGGCCAGGGCGTCTTCCAGGTCGAGGCCGGCCACGAAGCGGCGCGAGATGCGCTTGCCCAGCGAGCTGCTCTCGGTGAAGTGCCGCATGGACGGATTGCGCGAAAGGGCGAGCAGGGCGGTCCGCAACGAGGAGCCTCCGGGTGCTGGGAACCCATCCATGGTACTAGAATCGAGAGCGTGGCCGACGCCAAACTCAACCCCCAGCAGCGCCGCCACCTGCACGACAGCCTGGCGCATCTGGACCGCCAGTTGAGCGCCATTGAGGCTCTTTTGCTTTTGGAAACGGATGCGGGTTTGTTTCCGCGCTACGCCGACGATCTGTTCCCGCAAGAGCGGGCGCAACACACCGCCAGCGTCGAGCGGGCCCGGACCGCGCTGCGGCGGGCGATGGCCGAACACACCATCGAACCCGAGGCGGCCCGGACCGGGGCGCGGCAGGCCATTCAGTCGCAATGGAGCTTGGCCGAGATCGGGTTGGAGGAGTTGGGCGCGCGCAGCATGCGCGGCTACGGCCCGCTGGAGGCGGACACGGCGCAGGCGCTTGAGCGCCTCGCCGCGGAGCTGCAGGCGGCCCTCCCCGGACGCCGCGCCGCCGCGCTGCCGGGCGGGCCCGCTCGGGCCGAGGCGCTCGCCGCCGCGCTGGCCGAGGCCACCCCGGCGGCGCTCGAGGCCATGGCCGAGGCGCTGGCCGAGGCCGCGATCGCCGGCCGCGGCAACGACGAGCTGCCGCTGGTCGCCGGCGATGCTCTGGCGCGGGTGGCGCGTGAGGCCGCCGCCCAGCTTGCCGGGCGGGGCGGCGAGGCCAATCCCTGGCCCCCGCTCGATATCAACGGCATTGCCTGGCGGCTCGACAAGCCCCGACTAGCTGGACTCGGCCGCAACTACCTGCTGGGCCGCTTTCGCCGCCAACTCCAGCCGCTCGAGGCGCAGGTGCGCGCCGCGCTGCGCGCCTACGGGCCCCGGCTGGGTAACTAAAAAAAGCGGGGGTGGCGCCGCGGCGCCGCCCCCGCCCTCGCAACTTTGCCCGCTGCGCCAGCGCCCGCTTAGCTGACGATCTTCCCGTTGAAGCCGCTGGGGAAGAACAACCCCGAGGCCCCGGTACCGCCGTAGACGATGTTCAGCACTTGGCGGGTCGTGCGCCTCACCGCCAAGCCGCTGGCATCGGCGGAAAAATAGGTCGTCGCCGTGGGCACCACATCGCTGGCGTCCAGGGGTGTGACCGTGATGCCTTTTTCAACAATCGCCAGCCGCAGGTTGCCGGCGTGCTCGGACTCCCCGCCCAGCAGCAGCACGGCCGTGGCGATCGAGTTGGAGGCGAGGAGGAACTCCGCCGAGCCGGCGTAGGCGCTGACCGCCACGTCTTCGAAGGCGCGCGCCAGCGTGAGAAACTCGGCGTCGCTGCCAAAACCGCTTTTCAAGGCATTCAAGTCGATCGCCGGCTTGCCCACCGCTGCGCTGCCCAACAGGCCGCGCAACAGCGTCACATGCGCCAGCTCGTCGGCTGCCAGCTCCACCGCGATCGCCTGCACCGCCGGATCGGTGAAGGCCACCTGCGCGCCGTTTGTGGTGGTGCCCGAAGGGGTGCCCTGCAGCTTGGCATCAATGCCCTTGCCGGTAGTGGCGAAGGCATAGAACTCCGCCTCGAGATACGCCAGGTTGAGGGCAAAATTCAGGTAGTCGGCGTCGGAGAGGCCGCCCGAAGGACCGCTGATCACCGGCAGCACCGGGGCGGTGCTGCTGCCGCCGCAGGCCTGCAGCAGCGCGCTGCCGCCGGCGACGGCGGCCGCCAAGCCCAGGTTGCGGGCAAAGCGGCGGCGGTTGGATTCGGGAAGGAGAGCCAAGTCGGCGGGGGCGGGAGGAGTGGTTTTCATGGTCGTGGTTCCTTCCTGGCTTACTTGAGGTTGCCGTTGAACCCGCTGGGGAAGAACAACCCCGGGGTCGCGCCGCCGTAGACTAGCGCCAGTACCTGCGCCGTGGTGCGCGCCGCCACCTCGGCATTGGTGGCGTCCAAAGAAAAGTAATGGGTGGCATCGGGCGGGATGTCGGATTTGTCAATCGCCGCCGACACCACCCCCTGCTCGACGCAGAGCTTGCGCACCGCCCCGGCGTGCTGCGCCTCGGTGGCCAACAACTGGGCGGCGAGGTTGAAGTCGTCCTTGGTCTGCATCAGCGGCGCCATGGCGGCATAGGCAGAGACCGTAATATCCTCCAAGGTGCGGGCGACCTGCAAAAAGTCGGTTTGCGCTCCCATGGCCACGACGGCGTTCAGCGCCAGCGCCGGCATGACCACCGCGGCTCCCGCGGCGGCCGTTTGCAGCGCCTGCACGTGCGCCAGATCGTCCGCCGCCAGCGCGGCGGCTAACGTGCTGGTATTGCTGGTGTTATCGAAGGTGACGAGCGCCCCGCCCACAGTTTTGCCCGGATTCGTGCCTTGCAACTTGGGGTCAATCCCCTTGCCCGTGGTGGCGAAGGCATAGAACTGCGCCTTCAGGTATGCCAGATTGAGCGCGAAATTGAGCAGATCGGTATCCGATGCGGTGGGTCCGGCGGCGACGGTCGTGATCTGGCCGTCCACCATCATCAGGCCGACCAGCCCGACCCCGCTGATTCCGGCGGTTTTCAGGAAGCGGCGCCGACCCGCACCCGCAGCGGCCTGGCCAAGCTGCGCACCGAGCTGGGCTAACGGCTCAGGGGCGGCAGAACCGGCGGGCGAAATCGATCCGCTGCTGTTGGCTGGGGTGGGTAAAGAACCATGCCACCATCCACGCCGGCGGGTCGGGATAAATAAGGTCGGTGTGTTCTTCCCGCTGGAAACTCGCCACTGCGGCGCATCCCTGGCCGCTGAGCTGCAGCCCGTAGGCGTCGGCCTGGTGCTCCTCCCAGCGCGAGAAGCCGTTGGTCACAGGCGCCGCCAGAAACAGCATGAGGAACAGCAACAGCAGCAGCAGCGGCAGCCCGGCGACGTCGCCGGGCTGAGGGCCGCGGGCCAAGCGCGGGTAAAGCCATCCGAGCAGGGCAAACAGCCCCAGCAGGAACAACAGGGTGAAGGCCACGCCCCAGGCCAGGTGGTCCAGCACATAGTGGCCGATCTCATGGCCGACCACAAACTCCACCTCCGGCAGCGGCTGGTCGCGCAGCAGCGTGTCGTAGACGACAATGCGCTCGGTGCCCAGCAGGCCGAACACGTAGGCGTTGGTGTGGGAGGATTGCCGGCTGGCATTCACCTCCAGAATCTCGGCGTGGGGGATACCGGCGCGCCGGGCGAGTTGGCCCAGTGCTGCACTCACCGCGGGATCGCCCACCGGGGTGAAGCGGTTGAACAGCGGGGCGATGAGCACCGGCTGGATGGCCGCGGCAAAAACCACGCCGACCGCCACCACGCCCCACATCCGCAGCCACCACGCGCCCAGGCCGCGCCCGCCCAGCGCCGCGTACGCCAGTTCCACCACCACCACCAGGGCCACCAGGGTCACGAGCGCCGACAGCCCCCACTGCCCCAGCCAGGCCAGCGCGGTTTGATGCTGGAACCCGAAGGCCCGCTCCCGCACGTAGTCGAGATAGAAATCAAAGGGCAGCAGCAGAAGCTGCACCCCCACCCCTAGCCCCGCCGCCACCCCGCCCTGGACCAGCCAGCGCGAGGCGAACCGTCGCTCCAGGCGCTGGCGCGCCCACGCGCTGGCCCCGGAAAAGTAGGCCCCCGCCAACGCCGCCAGCAGCCAGAGCTGCGCCACCGTGCTCCCCACCAGCCCGCCATAAAGGTATTGGCGGGCGCGCGCCAGCTCGGTGGGGTCGAGGGGGGCAACGCCGGTTGCAAACCATGCCATCTGCCTGGATTATGGCTTCCCGGCCCGAGTTCGGCAATGCCAAGCGGCCCCGCCCCCCCGCGCCCAACCAGACCCCGCCCCCGGTGCTGGTGGCTGAGCAGCGCCAACTCTTCCAGCGCGTGCTGCGCGCCCTCAGCCGGGGCGGCGTCGGCTTCGCCGTGGCCGGCGCCTTCGCCTTTCAGCACTACACCGGCATCTGGCGCTTCACCAAAGACCTCGACCTTTTCCTGCCCGCCGAAAAAGTGGACGTGGCCCTCACCCTCTGCCGTACCGCCGGCCTGGTCACCGAGATCACCGATCCGGTCTGGCTGGCCAAGGCCTGGGCCGGCGACTACTACGTGGATCTGATCAGCGGCATGTCCAACGGCGTCTACTGGGTCACACCCGAGTGGATCGAGCGGGCGCACTCCGGCGAGATCCTCGGCCGCCATTACCGCTTGCTGGCCCCCGAGGAGATGATCCTCAGCAAGCTCTTCGTCACCCGCCGCGAACGCTTCGACGGCAGCGACATCTGCCACCTCATCTATCGCTGTGGCGCCGCGCTCGACTGGCAGCGCATGCTGGCCACCGTGGGCCCGCACTGGGAACTGCTGCTCTGGCACCTGCAACTGTTCCGCTACATCTACCCGGCAGCGCCTGCCGCTACGCCCCGCTGGCTCTGGGACGAACTGCGTGGGCGGCTCGCGGCCGAAGTTGACCAGCCCAGCACCACCGCCTTCCGCGGCAGCTTGGTGGACCCGCCCATGTTTTACGCCGACGTGGCCCAGTGGGGCATGGAAAACCTCGAGGACGCCTCCCGCCGCCGCCGGCTGGAGCGGGCGGGCTAGCCATGCGCATCGCCGCCGTGGCCGATCTGCACTGCAGCGTCAACGACCGCGAGCGCATCCGCGAGCGCCTGCGCTCGCTCCCGCACGACGCCGATGTGCTTCTGCTCGGCGGCGACCTCACCGCCTACGGCAAGCCCGAGGAGTTGGAGGTCCTCATCAGCCAGTTGCTCCGCCTCCGCCTCCCCATCATCGCCGTGCTCGGCAACCACGACTACGAGTCCGACCAGGTCCCCGAGTTGCTGCGCATGCTGCGCGAGGTAGGCATCAAATCGCTCGACGGCGAGCCCTACGAGCGCGAGGGCGTCGGCTTTGCCGGCGTCAAGGGCTTCTGCGGCGGCTTCGGGCGAGGCGAGCTCACCGCCTTTGGCGAGCCTGAGATCAAGCGCTTCGTCCACACCTCCATGGAAGAGAGCCTCCGCCTGGAGCGCTCCCTCTCCCAGTTGGGCACCGAGCGCCGCGTGGTCCTGCTGCACTACGCCCCCATCCCCGAGACCGCCGCCGGCGAGGCCCGCGAGCTCTACCCCTTCCTCGGCAGCTCCCGCCTCAGCGACGTCTGCGACCGCTTCGGTGCCCTCGCCATCTTCCACGGCCACGCCCACCACGGCTCGCTGCAGGGCAAAACCCGCGGCGGCATCCCCGTCTACAACGTCGCCCTGCCGCTGCTGCTGGCCCAATCCCCGCCCCAGGCCTTCCGCCTGGTGGAGATTTGATTCCGGCTATACTTGAAAACAATAGGGAGTATGCCCAATGTCCCGCAAAGCCAGCCTGATCGTTCTTGCCTTTTCCCTCCTAGTCGCGGTCTCGCTGACCGCCGGCGTGGTCTGGCGCCATACCAGCGGCGACCCCGACGGGCCGGTCAAGCAGATGGGCATCATGGTCGAGGTCTACCAGCACATTAACGACGACTACGTCACTACCCCCAACTTGGCCAAGGTCTCCAGCGGCGCCCTGCATGGGCTGCTCGAGTCGCTCGACGCCGATTCCAGCTATTTGGATCCGGCCGAGTACCGCGCCTACCAGGCGCAGCAAGCCCATCCTCCCACCGCCGGGGTCGAGGCGGTGTTCTCCAAGCGCGTCGGCTACGCCGACGTTGTGAGCGTGCAACCTGGCGGCAACGCCGCCCAGGCCGGGCTGGTGCGCGGCGATTTCGTCGAGGCCATCGGCGACACCGGCACGCGCGACATGTCCATGGAAAAGATTGACCGGCTGCTGCGCGGCGCCCCCGGCACCATGGTCACGCTCAGCGTCGTGCACCTCCACCGTTCCGATCCGGTGAAGGTCGCCATCACCCGCGTAGCCCCCAGCGTCCCTCCTCTGCACTCCGCCAAGCAGGGCAGAGTGGGCGTCATCCAGGTGCCCGACTTCCAGGCCGGCCGCGCCGCCCAGGTGGCCGCCGCCGTCAAGTCGCTGCGGGCCCAGGGCGCGCGCCATTTCGTGCTTGATCTGCGCAACTGCGGCGCCGGCAGCTACACCCAGGCCGAGCAAACCGCCAACCTGTTTCTCAGCCAGGGCACCATCACCTACCTCGAAGGGCAAAAATTTCCGCGCGTCACTACCACCGCCGATGCCGCCAAGGCCGTGGACCCCAGCGACAAACTCGAAGTTCTGGTCAACTTTGGCACCTATGGCCCGGCCGAGGTGGCGGCGGCGGCGCTGCAACAGAACGGCCGCGCCCAACTGATCGGCGATCCCACCTTCGGCGAGGGCTCGCGCCAGAAACTCATCCCGGTCGGCGACGGCTCCGCCCTGTGGCTCTCGGTCGCCCGCTTTTACTCGCCCAAGGGCAAGCTCATCCAGGACGGCCTCACCCCCGACGTCGCCCAGGTCAAATACGAGGGCGCCCTGCCCGACCTCGACTATCCCCCCGAGGGCGTCACCGGCAACGTGCCCGACCTGCAAATGCAGAAGGCGCTGCAGTTGGCCGCCGCCGGCGGGCAGTAAGCCACCGGCGATAGACCCCGGCGCCCGCAAAGCCGCCATGCTACTAGCAGCAACTTGGAGACGTCCTGAGCGCCAGCGGGTGTCCCTTGCCGGAAATCGAAGCCCGCACTCCAAGCGACCATCGGGAGCGGCCCAAGCAAAAAGTGGCGAGCCACCATGGCGGCCATGAGGTGGTATGCGGCCCGGAAGTTATGGCGGCGGCGCGCCTATAGCGTAGCCGTCATCGCCACCTTGGGCGTAGGAATCGGTGCCACCCTGACGGTTCTAAGCATCGCCGACGCGGTGCTCGATCGTCCCTTCGATTTCTATGGCGCGCATAGGTTGGTGTTGCTGTGGGAGAAAGGCGACGCCGGCGCCGGGGTGTCGCTTGCCACCTTCCGCGACTGGCAGCGGCAAACCCAGGCGTTTGACGGCATGGCGGCCGAGCGGCGGCAGGAATTGCCGCTCGCGATCGGCGCGCAAACCACCGCCGCCGCCGTGGACGAAGTCACGCCCGCGTATTTCAATCTGCTCGGCGTCCGGCTCGTGGCCGGCGTGGGAATCGGCGACGCCGCCCGAACGGCGGTGCTGCGCCGGCGCGCAGGAATTGGGCGCGAAGCTCTGGGCGCAAGCATCGTGCTCGACGGCCGGCCCTATCGCGTGGTGGGCATCGCCGCCGGAACCACAGGCATGCCCGACGCCTGGATTCCGCCGCCGCAAAATGCCGCCGTGCTTCCACGCCGCGCGCGCAACTTCACTGTGATGGCGCGGCTGCGGCCGGGCGTGACCCAGGCGCAGGCCAGCGCCGATCTGGCCCGCGTCGAGGCGCAACTGCGCCGCCGCGATGCCGCCGATTATCGCGGCTGGCGGACCTCGGTCGAGAGCTGGCAGGCGGCGGCCACCCAGGACCGCAGCGGCGCATTCTTGCTGCTATTGGGCGGCGTGGGTCTGGTGCTGCTGCTTTGCTGCGCCAACGCCGCCGGGCTGAGCTATGTGCAAGCCCTGCGGCGGCGGCAGGAGTTGGCGGTGATGCGGGCGCTGGGCGCCAGCCGCCGCCAGATCGCGCTGGGGCTGCTGGCGGAAAGCTCGTGGCTGGCGGCCGCCGCAGGTGCGGCCGGCGGGCTGGCGGCGTGGTGGAGCACAGGCGCGCTGATCGCCCAGCTGCCGGCGGAGATGGCACCGGCCGCCGGCGCAGCCTGGGACGGGCGCGTGTGGGGCGCGGCCCTCGCACTGGTGGCGGCGGTCGCGCTGCTCAGCGGGCTGGCGCCCGCCCTGGGGGGCACGCGCGAGTTGGAGGGAGCGCTCAAGCAGGCGCCGCAAGCAGGTCTGTGGCGGCGGAACTGGGGCTTTCGCCTGCTGGTGGCGGGCCAGTGCCTGCTCGCCGTGGTGGCCTTGGGCGGCAGCGGACTGATGCTCAACACTTGGGCGCGGCTGCAGCGCGTGCCGCTCGGCTTCGAGGCCAACCACTTGATCGTGATCGGGCCGTGCGCGCCCAAGGTCGCGACGGCATGCGCGCGGCTGGCAGCGCAGGCCGAGGCCGCGCCGGGGATCGTCTCTTACTCGGCGACCAGCGACTTCCCGCTGGGCGGCGACACAACCCTGAGCATCGCGCGCACCGACCGGCGGCATCCGGCGACGTTGAGCCGGGTGGGGCCGGGCTACTTTAAAACGTTGCAAACGCCACTGCTGCAAGGCCGCGAGTTTGGCCCCGGCGATGGCCCTGGCGCCGCCATTGTCAGCCAGAGGGCGGCGCAGGCGTGGTGGCCGGGGCAGCCGGGGCTGGGCCAGCGCCTCGACTTGGACGGCGGCTGGCGCACCGTGGTGGGGGTGGCCGGCAACGTCGAGCGCACCCCAACGCGGGTGTCCATGTTGCCCTATGCGCCGGCGCAGTACCCGGAGGTTTATACGCCGCTCGCGTCCGGCGCGACGGCCGTCGCCGTGATTCGCACACGCAACCAACCTGCCACTCTGGCGGCGAACCTGCATAGCGCCGAGGTGCGCACCGGCGCAGCGATGTTGGCGCAACACTTGGCGGCCGAGCGCGAGATCACGGTGCTCCTCGGCCTGTTCGCACTGTTGGCGCTAGGGGCGGCGGGCACCGGCATCGCCGGTCTGATGGCCTATGCGGCGGCGGCGCGCACCCATGAGGTGGGCGTGCGCTTGGCGCTGGGCGCACACCCGGGCCGCCTGGCGTGGTTCTTGTCCGGCGAGGGGTTGGGGCTGGCGGGCGCCGGCATCGCCGCCGGCTGGGTCGTTGCCTGGCAGGTCTCGCCGCGGCTCCTGGGGGCTTACGTCTATGGCATCGGACCGGCCGACCCCGCAACCTTGGGCGGGGCCTCGCTGGCCATGCTGGCCCTGGCGGCGCTGGCCTGCTGGCTGCCCGCGCGCCGCGCCGCCCGCGCCGACGTGGCCTGCACCTTGCGGCGCGAGTAGGCCGCGATAAGATAGCTGCATGAGACTGTGTCTGGTCCAACTCCGGCCGCGAATGCTCGAGGTGAAGGCCAACCTCGAAGCGGCGCTGGCGCGCATGGGCGCGGCCACGGCCGATCTCTATGTGCTGCCGGAGTTGTTCCCCAGCGGCTACACCTTCGCCCGCCAGGACGAGATCGCGGCGGTGGCGGAAGAGGCGGCCGCCGGCCCCAGCTTCGAGGTCATGGCCGGGTTTGCGCGCCAGCACCGCGCCCATGTCGTCTATGGCTTCGCCGAGCGCGCCGGCGAGCGCGTCTACAACTCCGCCAACCTCGTGGGCCCGGACGGACGGGTCGGCACCTACCGCAAGATCCATCTCTTCGGCCGCGAAAAGCTGTTCTTTGCCCCAGGCGAAGCGCCCGCCCCCGTCTACGACCTGCCCTGGGGCCGCATGGGCTTGATGGTCTGCTTCGATTGGTACTTCCCCGAAGTCGCGCGCGGGCTGGCGCTCCGCGGTGCGGAACTGCTCGTCCAGCCCGCCAATCTGGTGCTGTCCCACTGCCCGCAGGCAATGATCACGCGCTCGCTCGAGAACCGCGTGTTTTCGGCCACCTGCGACCGCGTGGGGACGGAAACCCACGACGGTGTGACCCACACCTTCATCGGCAACAGCCAAGTGGTAAGCCCCGGCGGAGACGTTCTGGTGCGGCTCTCGCGCGATGAAGAAGAGACCGCCGTGGTCGAACTCGATCTGGCCTCCGCGCGCTCCAAGCAGGTGGGGCAGTACAACGATCTGTTCGCCGACCGCCAGGTGGCACTCTACCGCTGATGGGCCCCCAGCCAACCAGCGCCGCGCCGCGGCGCGCGGAGGCCTACGGGAAACAGTACGTCGAGCACGTTGGAGGGTGCGCAACCCAGCCGCAGCGGCTTATCGCGGATTGCAGCAGGAGGCTGGCGAGAAATGCGCGCTAGCCGCCGGCATGCAGGCCGAAGGCGCGCAGAGACTCCAGCATGTCGGCGTCGAGGCGGATGTCGAGCTCGAACAGGTCGTAGGGAAAACGGCTGAGGTCCATTTCCAGCAGGCTGCGCAACACCGACTCGAAAATGGCGCGGCGCAGGTGGCTGAGTTCCATCGTGACCCATTCCGGGCGATAGCCCTGCAGGTTGCGCGCCCGGCCGTGCTGCTCGGCGCTGGCGCGCTCGCCCGGCTGTGCCGCGCCGCACCGCGAAAGCCCGGACAGCATGCCCACCATGTGGTCCAAGCGATCTGCGCCGCTGAGGGGAATGCTATTGAAGTTGGAATCGGCTTCGACATTGCGCAGCCAAGCCTGCAAGATCGGCTCCTGCTCCCGTTCCAGCAAGTTCCAGAGGCTCATCTTGCCGCGCGGGCGCGCCGCGGCCGGCCCCGGCGCCAACTCCTGGACCAAATGCCGCAACTCCGCCGGCTCGACCGGCTTCATCAGAGTAAGGTCGAGCGAAGACTGGATGGAGATCAAGGCGCGCGTGAAATCGGGGTAGCCGGAGATCAGCACGGTGCGGGTGCGGGGTTGCAGGCAGCGCATGGCCCCGGCCACCAGCAAGCCGTCGCCCGGG
>Ga0307374_10009354_pt1 | contig 14443 bp, 10 predicted proteins | sample OX3MG_FD_202532 | JGI IMG/M metagenome (GOLD analysis project Ga0307374, IMG submission 202532) | Soil microbial communities from Risofladan, Vaasa, Finland - OX-3 | ecosystem: Environmental > Terrestrial > Soil > Coastal area > Acid sulfate soil | place: Finland: Risofladan, Vaasa | collected... | reverse complement strand
CATCAACTCTGGTGTATTCATGTTTCAGCGAGGTCAAGAATCAAATATTCAGTTGCTCGTCGGGCCGACTCAGTGATGTCCGAGAACTGGATATTGACGCCATCACAGATGACGACCTTTTTTATAAAAGATGAACGGCTACTCTCGGCTACCAGTTCCAGCGGGCTATGCAACACACTCGCAGGTTTTGAGAAATGCACATTTCTATTTCCGCGTGCGTGATTATGGCGCGAGCTAACATCACATGCCCGCGAGCCCGCTTAACTAGCCTCTATTCCATAGCAGATATTCAAGACTCAGAGTAACCAACGTACATAGAGATCAACACCATCCGATAACACCTTTACATTTTGTTTATTTTAGTCGCCACCCCACTTTTCATCGAGGAGCTCAGAAAGTCGTTTAAAACTGGCATTTATACTAGCTGCCGCCTGATTAATGACTTGTTCATTTAACTCAACCCCAGTGCCATTAACAGCCACAAAAGTCGTATGGTTCGCCGCTGCATTTAAAAGACGGTTTGCGTCTTCCATAGAAGTGGTGATTTGGCTCTTATATCCAGAAATTGCTGCGGTATATTCAGACGAATCGGGTGGCCAAGGTATTGATTGTTTGACTATCGTCGGCATGTCATTTTCCAATTGCTTTAATCGTTTTGTCTTTACGACGGTTTTGGACTTATAGGAAAGGAGAGCTGATTTCCATAGCTCATTTTCAAATTCCTGACTAACCCATGTGGTTCCTATTATCCATTTCATGCCGGCATCAAATTCATTACGCGGCGCATCTTGGAACTGTTGCCAAAACTTATCGTGAAGACTTTTATCGATATGCCCATTTGGACCCAGAACCTGATTTAGATACTGGTTCATATCGGTAATGATTTGTTGTGTAGTGGGCTTGGTTGCTACCTGAGACTCTGTTTCTGGTTGTGTCCCAGCTTGTTGTGCTGTGGTCTTCTGATCAGCTTTATGGGTCTCATACCAATCAGAAGCTTCTCGTTGTGCTTGATTAATTTGATTTGATGACATTAGCTTTTCGATACTATCAATATGTAAGCTGGCACCATTATTAATATCACGATTAATACTGTTTTCAGTGCTATCTGAGGTAGCTGACTTCGCGAGTGCGTACCATTTGTACGCTTCTACAGAATTTTTGGATACACCCCATCCATTTTCGTAATATAACCCGAGTATTAATTGTGCTTGAGCACTTCCTTGCTCTGCAGACTTAGAGAACCGTTCAGCTTCTATCGGATAATCATTAGGTATACCTTCACCATTAAAATAAATATTTGATAAAATGACAGCTGCATCTTTCTCTGCATCAGTAGACTGTTTTGATATTTGTAATCTTTGACCAGTTAAATCGTAATGGATACGATCCTGATCCTCAGAATTTACACAATTGTGCATTGGACCACACAAGATTGCTTTATAACCACTATCTGCGGCATCGGTATATAAGGTAACGGCAGATGCAAAATTCAGCTCTACCCCTTGACCATTATGGTAAAGATTACCGAGATTGACTTCTGCAGCAGATATTCCTAATGGAAATGGAAATGAGTTACCTGTATTTCCTATCGCTTCGTCGAAATACTCAGCAGCCTTGGCGTAGTCCTGTGGCACTCCCAAACCTTTCTTATAATTCTCACCGAGAATAAAGTCTGCGTTACTGTCACCCTGCTGAGCTGCCTTGGTGTACCACTCTGCAGCTTTGGCGTAATCCTGCGGCACTCCAGAACCTTCGGTATAAATCTCGCCTAGGTCGAATTGTGCATATGCATTTCCTTGTACCGCCGCTTTGGTGTACCACTCAATAGCCTTGGTGTAGTTTGGTTGTGACCCGTAATCAGCGCGCCCCAAGGCATAAAGTTGACCTAGATGAAATTGAGCATCAACATTTCCCTGTTCTGCAGCTTTGGTATACCACTCAGTAGCCTTAATATAATCTTGTGGTATATCGTTAAATTCACCCGTCAAATACTGACCAGCCAGTTCGTCTTCGTATTCCGCATCCCCTTGTGACGCACCTTCAGAAATGGCCTTCTGAATATCCTTTAGCGCGGCAACATGGTTACCCGCGTTGCTTTCGGCCTCTGCATCCTTACGTAGCTGTGACGGACTCCTTTCACATGCAACAAGACCAGCTATGGTGAGTATTAATATCAAAAGTATGACATTCTTGAACATAGTCCACCTCAAGCAACTACGATTAGGCGCGAACTCGTGGGCGTAACCAACTATATTAAGCGCGTTCCAGCAGCTATACACTTGTTTAAATGCTAATCAAGTGTCGGTCAGCTAAATTTATCCTTTATGAATTTCCAGGAAATTATTACATCCGCATAACATGTAATTAAGTCGGAGCACAGTTTATCGACATCCTTCATTGGGATTCTTCGTAACTGATTTAATTGTCGATTGGTGATGTCATATTTTACTGCATTTACTGTGCCATCAAGCTGTAAGAATATTCCAATCCAAGGCGAATGAATCAGATCATTTCTTCTTGCGAATAATGTTTCTACTTTTTTTGAAGGTATGCTAAACTGTTTTTAGACGTTGGGCCTGGATTTTCTGATTTTTCAATAATTCTGTAAGTATCCTGAACTTTGTGTGGAGGCTGGACTTTGGTAAGACAATCATTGTTCTTCTTATATCTGTTCCCAAAACCAACCGTACACAATCATTCAACTTATCATCTATGGCGTTCGTGATCCATGCAATATACCCATTAGCTGCTAAATACTTACTAATTTTAGCTTCAATCTTTTCTGTTTGTTCTTGGTTGTTCATTCAGTGTCTCATTGGTGCAATATGGTGAACAGCTTTCGATATAGATTACACTTTCAGGCGGAAATTTCACCACCAGGGCGATGGTGTCAGGCATATAGATAGTCGTCAAGCCGCGCTGCCTTGAAACAAGTCAACGCAGATCCCAGCGTGGAGTTTACGATCCCACAGCCGAGGCTCGCGAGCGGCGATGTGCGCAAGTTTCGACTTTACGAACGTTGCTGAATCGTGGAACGCTTCTTTGCCTGGTTCCAGTGGCAACGACGACTCCTGGTGCGCTGGGAATACTAGTCGGCTAAGTTCCTCGTCTTCGTTCAACTGACAGCAAACGTTATCCTGCTAAAACGATTCTGATAGATTCTTGTTATATCATCTATGCCTAATTGAGGCAGTATATCGATTGGGTTTAGAGTAAAGAAGTCTTTATGCGGTATTTTAAACGTGACGACATCACTATCCGCGAACTCCAACACAAGTTCAAAGTTCTCGGCGACCGAATAGAAAAAGGAGACGAGAGCGAGCTACTTATATGGGTTATACCTATACAGCTCGCATGTTCGCATCGACCACTGCGTCATAACCCACTGTATGGAGGAAGTTTGCGAAATCTCAACGTTGGCGCAACTAACTTAGTTAAGCAATGGGCGAAACGAGTATATGCCGATGGTATTCGTAGCATAATCTGTCTCATGTCTGAAGAAGAACTGTCACTCTATAGTAGTCTGGATTTAGACGCTGCCAATCTTCTGAATTTCTATGAACACCAGGGATTTGTTGTGGCTAATACTCCGTGGAAAGACCCGGCACATGTAAGGAAAGATCCAATAGCACTACGTGTGAAAGAACAAGAAGTCTGCGTGCAAGCACTACGGCAATTTGACACTCTTCCAAAGCCTGTATTGCTTCACTGTAGCGCTGGGATTGATCGTTCATCCCCGGTCGCAGCGTACATTCAGCATTTTAGATCAATATGAGTTTATTTATATTTTGTGAATACAGCTACAATTATTAATATCAGAAGTGGAAATAACGCATAACCAATAACGATTCCTAGGAAGTAAGCAACTGGATGCTGAATATAATAAATTGAATGTGTAACGTTGGGTGAGCTATTCAGATGCATATACGCCATGCCCGTAGAGGCTATAATTATTAAAACAGCTAATACCAAATATAATTTAACTCTTTTATGCATATGGACCTCTAAATAATTATTTGATATTTTGTTTTGCTATTAATGCTATTGAGGATTTTGGTGAATACTTCTCAAAGTGGTCTACGGTAGGCTGCCCTTTCTTATTACCGCCTATTGTTATAGAAATTTCACAAATTGTGAAGTATGGCAATCGATAGCTTGTAGTGAAAATGACGCTTGATAATGTGTGTCAATCAACATTGTTGGTATTTCATAGTATCCATTTGCATTAGCATTGATTTTACCTAATGAAGTCACATAATTTAATGCACCATAGATATGTGATTGTTCTGGTGTGACAGCGGCGTAAGTGCATATTGCAATCTATCAGCATATACGTCAATGGAGAAGCTAAGTCTCATTCATTTGTTTTGGTGCCGACGGAGGGAATCGAACCCCCGGCCTACGCGTTACGAAATTTCCGCAAACTGTCCATCCGCGCGCAAGTACGCACATTAGCATACATCAAATCAAGCACTTGAGAAAAACCGATTGTGCGTAGATGCACGCCAATGCACGCCGTTGGTTGCGCGCACTATGGCATAGCTATGGCACAGACGACAGCTGACCGGAATACTACATTGAACTTGGCACAAAGCATTCAATCCGGTCACTACCACCCTGCGTGATGCTGGTAAGGCGGTCGGCGTTGTCATAGGTAGCTATCGACGATAATCGCTCTGCCTGGAGACTCGCCTCCCAGCACAAGGAGGAACCGTCGACCAGGGCGGTACGGCTTGGCCGACTGCCGTATGACGAGATCGTAAAGATCAATTGGGCAGGAGATGAGCACTACCCGTTTCCACACATCTATTGTCGATTTGGCCAGAAAAGGAAAGAGCCCTGGGAGGCCGTCGTATATGCCAAACCTGGTAAGAACCCTGGCGGTCGTCCTTTCTACGAAGATGTGGCGAACTACGAAGATGTTACGCGGCTAAGCAAGCGGCTCAAAACAGGATACTACCGAGAGCATGCAAAGGACGACAATCAACAAGACGACGGCACAAGTTAGGTAGCGACCGGCAGGAGCGACACTCGGACAGCGCGCACACGTCCGCGAACCCATAGGGGTGTCTGAGCCTCTAGGCCGTCGAGCAAGTATTGAACGTCCGATTGCGCGTCGTACCCAGAATGTTCGTTGGGCGTCCCGTTGAGTCTCTTCACAGCGCTAAAGGCGCTGGCCTTCATCGCCATAAGTACTGCCGCGGTGGCTAGGGACTGAAGCCCTTCCTGCGACATCGGAGCAGTTGCAAAGGCGATGGCACCCCAGTGTGCAAGCCCAATCGCATCATCCCGTTGTCCTACTACTGGTGCGCCGGTCAAAACCGACAAGAAAAAGTCCAAAGCCTGTTCGGAAAGCTTCGGAAGTACGGACTTTATCCACTCGTCTGTACCGATGAGTTCTAAGATTTCCTTACCTGTGAGCATACGCGCGCGTAGTCTGGCGAGCATCACAAGTAGCACTACGTAACCATCATTTGCGCTTAAAGTTGGAAAGTCTTTAAGACGTTCAAGCAACTCCTTGTTAGTACCGCACTGTTCATTGGCTTTGTCAGCTGCAGTAATGAAGTCCGATAGAGCCGGGTCGTTAAATAGTGTAAGCCAATCTTTCAACCGATCTCGTGCTAAGAGATTGAGAACCGGCAAAATGTTGTCACTATCAGTCTCTGGTTTAATGGCAAATACAAATCCTATACTCTGAATCATTGATTTGAATTCTTTTACGTTATCGGCACCTATTGTTGTTGTATCAATTGGCACCGAGCTCGGCAGCGATCCGAGCGACATAGCCCACAACGAGTTCTTGTTGGCGTACACGTCGTGGTATCCCGATGGTTCTACGTCGAGGCTGCATATGGACCAGACTTGACGTTCTTTGTCTTGCATTTCAGTTATGTATCCAAAGACAGGCTCAAAGAGCTTGTCCTCAAGGCCGACGAGATCTTGCTCAAGATCTGAGGCAAGCTTCGACGCGTTCCAAAGATTCCCCAAGGGGACAATGCCACGGAACTGCGTTTCGAGCCGGCAAAAAAAGTATTGCATTAGCGCGTTGTAGAGTGCAGTACGCCGGCCAGATGGGTTGGTCTGGTCCGGCTTACATAGGGCAATAAAGCGTTCCGTTACTATCTTGCGGAGGGGTTCCTCGGCACGCAGCGAGGGCGATGATACGACGGCTTGCCATAGTTGGTGCCAAAAAGCGGGGCCAGCGACATCAGCCACTTCTTGTGCCATAGCGACTATGGCCGTGACATCGGCTGGTGCAAGCTGCGAATTCGCAAATACAGCACAAAGTCCAATATTTCCTGCCCAAGGCAGATGTCCAAATCGGAGAAGTAGCGACAAGATAACGGTCTTGTCAGCAGTGGAAATAATTCCCAATGGCTGCTGTACCTCAGTAACCACGCGTTGGAATTGGCGCGTAAGAACGTTGAGAAGTTCAGAGCGCTCCCTGGGTAGAAGCATCAAGTGCTCTAGATGTTGGAAGAACCCGTCGACGTCACTAATCTGTCGTGCGTATTTTAGTCCGATGCGATGCCAGCCCCAGTCGTCGTCAAAGCAGTCTGAGAGCCGCGAGCCAGCGGCAAGCACCCTCCTCCAGTCCCCTGTCGCACCGGCGTCACAATACGCCCCAATTAACTGTTTGGAATTTTCCGCACATACATCGGACGAAAGTAGCGGCCGCAACCAATCAGATAGTGGTCGAGCAAGTTCCATCGAAGGAAAAACCAGCAAATCGTTTACAGGAAACCGTGTGGCTGGCGCTCCGTCCACCAATGCGACAACAAAATAGGGGCCCACTGATGCTGCGGCGGTCTCCGAAAAGAAGTCCTTGATCTTGCTAATTGCTTGGACCATCGGGCCCTGTTCAGTACTCTCATTGGTGTCAGTCATGTTCATTCCGGCTAGTCGAGCACCAAGATACGTGGGCACAGTGTTACCGCTGATTGCGTGGCTCAGATATCGCGCAGCCAGCGCCCGCCGAACTTGCAACTCTCTCTCAGATAAGGGCATTTTCGAGTACCTCCGCGACTATCTGCATATAGTCCTTCTCCGACAATCCGAGTGCGGAGGCAAGGGCTCTCAATGCTTTTGCGCTGTTGGACGTTCCACTATGGGTGCCTGTGGCCAGTAGTGTGTACGCGATGCTGGCACGAGGTGCATAACTACCTAAGATAGATTCAAGGCGCCCGGCCAGGTTCGCAGGGACCGCCGGCAGCATGTTCTTACCAATCCATGTTGCCAGGGCCACGGCGCGTTCCTCGGAGATGTCCGGCCGAATTGACACTTCTGCTAGGAACCCGGTGATTTCCTTTACCCAATTCATCATCAGACGCATGGCAACGCTGGTGGGCACTCTTGCCTTCTCGGGGGCCGCAAACAGACCAGGATCTGCAAGTGAGTCGTGCATATACCGCGTACAAAGCATCACATCAGAACCAGGAATGGAATCAGGGTATCTATCGAAAAGCTCGCCTAATACTGAGCAAGGCGGAATCAGGAAGCGATAGCGCCACTTGATGAGCTGCAAATATGAATTCGCATATTGCTGTTTCGAAATTAGTTGTCTCTCATACAACGCGCGCAAGTAGACGTCGGTACCAAAGGCAACACCGATTGTCGTTTTCCTGTCGTTAATTAGGAGTGACTGAAGTACTCTATCGTCTGCAAGCAACGGTATGCCGCGATTCCGAGCAATTTGGCTGGCGAGAAGCGCAGCGCTCTCGCTAAAGCCCTTGTCTTCTACCTCAAGTCTTACCGTTTCAAATTTGATATTTGGCAGGAGGCGTAGCTGCGCGATCATCTCGTTCAAAGATTCGAGCGCTACCCTTTTGGCGTCATATGTGACTAGGTCTCTTAATACGTCGTCATACTCAGACTTAAGTAGCGAGACACTAAAGTTGCGCACCACGACGTCCAAGAGCTGCATTCGATAAAGATTCATCGCCGTTTCGATGTCTAGCGAGACCTTCGATTTCAGCGGCACGGCGGCCGTCCCATTCGGTATGGGGCGCCGGGCGGTCAGCCTGTATCGCTCTTTGGCTTGCATGTCCATGAGACCGGCGGCCTCTAATGAACCGCCGAGAGTTGACAACGGCATATCAGCAGCCGTTGGTGATGCTTTGTATTCGTCGACGTGGAACGACTGCCGATCATGAACGACTTCGATTGCCTTGGTCGCCACTAAGTTGCGGAGTTCTATTGCTCCGTCAAGACTCGATCGTTGCTGAGGAAGAAGCTGCTGAGTTTCCAAGGCGAGATTTGCCGGCACCTTGTCGGAAGCCAGAACTTCCGAAAACATCTTAGCGAGAGTGGAAAGTAGACCAAGCTTGTGAAGCGTAATCATGGCGCTGATGTCTATGCAAACAGCACCGTTTGCTGGGGGACCCTCGATAAGGTTCACTTCGCCTTCCGGATCGGTCGCATAGTCCACACCGCATGAATTGGTTGCGTACAAGTTGAACGCGCTGCGACTCCACCGATCTTCTGTTAGATTGTCCATACGTTGAGTTCTAACCGTCCAACTCCAGATGGCGGGCATGCGAGACAGCTCGGCAACAAAGGTCCACGGGAGGCCACCCGCTAGCGTCTTTTCGCTCAGCTCTTGTTGTTGTTTTCTGTTCTGTTCGCCGAGAGCTAGCAATTCCTCGATAGTCCCGATACGGAGCGCTTCTGGCTCTAGCAACCCTTGTCTTCTCAAGGCGTCCAAAGCCATGAGCGCTTCATGAGCTTCTGCCTCTTTTCCTGCGTTATAGCCGCAGGTCAGGTATTCACCGAGAAACCCTTTGTCAGGCCATAAACGCGATTTGTTTCTCTCTAGAGCTGCAAACGCTTCCGCCACACGACCCATCGCACGCAGAACTCGCGACCACAGGATCACAGCATTAACATTCGGGTCGGGTTTGGAATTCACGAATCTGAAGTTATCTTCAGCTTTAGCAAGGCGGCCTCCCTGCATGTAGGTCCTGGCCAACTCTGCCCTCAGACCCATGTCCTCCGGAGATTCCTTAGTCAAGCGTTCCAATTCGACTATCGCCTCGTCGAGCTGATTGTCCTGCACGAGCAACAGTGCCAAATTGCGTCGAGCGAGCTGCATCCATGGGTAATACTTGCTAATGAGCCTCGTGGCGCCTATTGCCGTTTTATAGTCATCGCTCCGGTATGCGATATCAGCGACCTCGATCAGATTCACCTCACTGCAAGTGATTTCGCCCATGCTTTTAAGCAGCGCAAGTGACCCTTTTACGTCACCTTTAGCACTAAGACAGCGCGCTTTTCCCTCCAGCCAATAGGGATTACTGGGTAGTGGCATTGCATCTAGTAGGGCGAGGGCCCCGTCGATGTCTCCTTGTCTTTGGAGTAGCCTCGCGATGCAGGCGCTATGCAGTGGGTCGTTCTGATCCAGTTCTTGTTTGGCAATCGCTACAATTGTTGTTTGAAGTAATTGTGGCCCAACATGAGCAGCGTCCAACATTCCAGCAAAAAAGCGCGCCTTGCCACCCGGGTCCTTTGTGTTGTGCAGCCCGCTGTTCAATGTCTGGAACGCCTCAGCAGCATTACCATTCCAGTTCGCCTGAATAGCGGCGGCCATAATGAGGCCTTCAGATGGATGCTGCTTATTGTGTAATAAAGCCTCCGCAAGCCCTTCGACATTGGGGAGACGCCCGGCTACAACAAGGCAGCCTACGGACAGAGCATTTACCGATTCGATGTGTCGTCCCACGAAGCCCATCGCGCTCTCGGCTTTGTTGCCCCGACCAAGATACCCGCAGAGAGCCGTGTATAGAGTGACAAGCTCAACGTCCAATGTTGTCTCGTCTTCGCTAGTCACAAGTATCTGTTCCACGTACGGCGCGAGGAGCACTTCAGTTTTTGCAAAGACCGATTGCATTTCAGGTTCGACGGCTAAATGGATCCTGAATGAATTTTTTAATCCCTCGTAGTGCCGCTTCACGGCGCCATCAGCTAGGGCACCCAAGGCACGTTTTGGCAATGTACCAGTACCGTCTTTAAGCGAAGGAGCTAGACCCAAGTATCTGAAGGCTTCGTCATATTCGTTGTTTAGCACCAACGCCTGGATCGCAACTTCCAAAAACGCCGGGTCAATCTGGAACGCCTTGGCCAACTCCGCCGCTTCCTGAAAACGAGATTCTCTCGTTAGCAGATATATCCTCCGGCGCAATGAATCGGGGTCGGTGAATGCAGCCAACTTCTCCAATGCTCCAGCTACGTCGCCAAGCTCCGCATCCACCAGCGCAGTAAGACTTTCCAGTTGTGCCTTGCGTTTGCCCTTATCCATTTAAAGCTCCTGCGCGGGCAATTAGCTTGCTAGCTTCGCGAATCAACGCTTGACCTGCATCACCACCGACCTTTCGACCTTCGACAATAAATATCCGAGCGATGACGTATAGGGCGTCGTATTCAGTATCGGCATCGAGAGATGTGGTGCCAGCAGTTAAAGCGCTGTGCAATCTCGAAGCAACAGCAAAACAACCACGAAAGTCATGCACGCTTTCAAGCTGAGAAATTTCCCTAAGTGCTTCTTGCACGCCGACATTTGTAAGAGGGCTTGGAGTACTTGGTGCGCCTGCTGTGGGCTCCTTTGGTGCCGCCCCCTCGCCCACGCCGGAACCGGGAGTCGCTGGATTCTCAGGTCGGCGCTTCTCCTCCGCAGCGAGGAGCGCAATACGGGTTGGAACCCCTTCCGGAACAACCTCCGGCTCTCCTTCTGGCCCCGTCCTCCTGCGTGAAACTGAATCCGTATCACGTATTTCCGCTATAACAGCTCGCACGAAGCTTGCAGCAACGGTTGCGGCATATGCTTGCCATTGAGGTGCCTTTTCACTGTCGCAAAAATCAGCGACGCCGCGAACAATCAAATATTGGAGATTTAGAGCAGCAGCTGCTTCAGCGATTCCGGCGCTCTCCATATCGATAGCACGCACTTTGTGGTTGTTGTAAAGGGCATCTCGCTTCCTTGGATTCATGAGCACTCTATTCGCCGAGCCAATAACTCCGCGTCCAATTCTCGGTGAGGGGCTCTTTTCGAGCGGAAGTGTCTTAAGCTTCAGCAACGGGGAAGAATTGGGCTGGGATTTTCTTAAGCCAACTGCTACTAATATACGGCTACAGAGGCCCTCACGCGCCGGCTTCTTTGCTTTACCGTTTTTACGAGTATCCTTTGAGTCTGCGGGGTGCTCACGAGAATATTTTGGAGCTGTACCAGGTGGACCAAGTGAGCTTAGCGCCGGATCCTTTAAAATCTCTTCGAGTCTCTTTTTCCATGCTGTGTCATTAGCCCGTAGGCGGCCAACTATGGACGGTAACGAATAGCCTGGGTCAATGACCGTTGCCTTGATATCAAAAACCTCACGTCCAACAGTTTCATCAAAAGTTTCTTCTCCGAAATCATATTGAAGTACGCCATCCATGTCCGAAACGACGAGGTCTCCAGGGCGCAAGCCCTCGTCGTATGCATGATTGTCCTTTGGTACGGCGCCACCAATGCCACACATAATTACGTACTCTAGTGCGGGCATTGACCATTTAAGCTCGGTAACTAACCTAGCTGCATGGTTATTACCCGGGCGTCCTAGGTATGCAATGCCCACGGTCCAATAACCTCCCGTCTCTCTCGTTACACGGCATACGTTCACTGCAGTTTTAGAACCTTTGGTGCTAAAACCCTTAATTTGAGCGGCGTTGTCCGGAATGAGGAGGTCAGCGGCTTTTATCTCCCCTTTAAAGACGACGATTACAGCTACGACAACGTCATCAAGGCGCAAATCATCAGGATTAAAAGTAGGTGTAACTGCGTTCAAGTTGCACCCTTGATCATAAGCTTGAATTCCGAATGCTTACGTTGCACCAGATCTTGGAGGGGCTTAATACGCGACCGTTCAACATTTGAAATTAGAACAAGTGTTTGTAGCTTAGCTGTGAGGTTTTGGTAGTCCGAGTCAATACTACGTTTTGCAGTCGCGAGATCAATGCTGCTTGACTCTGCCAGCTTTACTTTGATGGCATCGATGGCTCCGGTGACCGCGTTCACCTCGTGAGCCAGAATCTCGTCTAATTCCGAGTCTACAAAGATTGATTCCGAGCGAGCGTAAGCATCTTTAACTGTAATGTCGTTAAAAGTAACTGCCAGAAGGAGCCCTCGAATAGATTCTAAAACCGCTTCATTAGAACGTACGTTACCCAACAGTGTGAGAAGGAATCCCAGTGTGGAAACTAAAACACCAACCTGGATAGCCGTTGCACTTACGGCATAGTCACCTGAAGCACCGATGGCGACAAGATAGGCCAGGGCAATTGCTGCGATCCCTCCGCGTACGACGTTACCGACACCCATCATTGTTGTGCCCTTGCGTCCTACGGTCTGGGTTAGTGGTGGAAGAAATCGTGTCTGAAAGAGTGATATGGTCATAGCCAATCGGCCATTAGTGATCTCCCTTTCCTCAAAAACATACCACTTACATCCAGCGGCACGCACTCGAGTATATACTTGTTTAGGAACCTCGCCCCGCCTCACCAATCGAGGGATCGATAGCCATGAAAAGGCCCCCGCTTCCGACCCGAGTTCGTACGGAAGTTGCCGTTAAGAGTAAACGAATCTGTTGCGCGTGTTTCGGATTGTATTCCGATTCCGATAGAAAGAAGGGCCAATTCGCACATCTCGACCACAACCCAAGAAATAATAAGGTCGACAATATAGCGTTCCTTTGCTTTGACCACCACGATGAGTACGACAGCAAAACGAGCCAAGCTGCATCGCTATCAGAAGAGGAGATTCGGCACTACCGCGATGATCTATACAAATTTATCGACCGACGTGAAATCACATTTAAGTGGGAAAGGAAGCAGGCCCTAGAAGCTGTTCAATACTGGATGTACCGCAAGGGACCGACTAAAGCGGAAATCGATGAGGCCCTAAAATTTTATGCCGGCACTCATCGGTCGAGAGCCGGGATGATGCTGTTAGATGCCGGTCCCAAGACTCTTCGCCAGCTACTCGAAGCAATCCCTGGAGAGGTATCGTGGGTTACTTCAATAATCGATGGTCTTGCCACTACCGGGTGGGCGTTCAAACCCACTAGCGTGGATGGCAATTACAGAATATCTCCCGCTGGAGAGCGAGTAATGAGGATTCTCGACGCAATTCCCGACTTCATTAAAAAGGCTGCGTGGGCAGAGAATTGGATGCCGGAAGGATCTAGAAATAGCAAATAGTTTGAGAAATCCGTTGTTTAATGGGATGGTCCGACTCCCTCAATTTCGGCTTCAATATGAGCCACGAGAGACACTGTTCGTACTCTCACTACGAAGGAGCCAGACCATCATGAACATTCAAACACTGGGCATTGATATTGGCAAATCCACCTTTCACCTGGTGGGGCTGGATGCAGGCGGGCGTCCCGTACACAAATTCAAATACACACGTACCGCGCTGATGCGGTTCATGGCGAACCTGCCAACGTGTGTAGTGGGCATGGAGTCCTGTGCGGGCTCCCAGCACCTGGCACGCCGGTTCACCGAACACGGACACCGGGTGCGGCTAATGGCGGCGCAGTTCGTCAAACCCTACGTGAAATCCAACAAGTCGGACTTCCTGGATGCCGAGGCGATTGCCGAAGCGGTCACCCGGCCCAGCATGCGGTTTGTGCCGGTTAAGACGCCAGCACAACAGGATCTCCAGGCGGTGCACCGGGTGCGCAGTGGCCTGGTCAGGGCGCGCACTGCGCAGATCAATCAGCTGCGGGCCTTCCTGCTGGAGAACGGTTTGACCATCCCGCGCGGGGTACACGCGCTGGGTCGCCAAGTGCCCGGGATTCTCGAAGCCGCCGAGAACGGTCTGTCCGACCGGATGCGCGCCCTGGTGGCCGAACTCTGGCAGCAGATTCGCGAACTGGAGCGGCGTATCGGTGCGCTGACCCAGGAACTTGAGCACCTAGCCGATCAGGATCCGGCATGCCGCAGGCTCTTGACGGTGCCGGGCATTGGACCGCTGACGGCCACCGCACTGGTCGCCGCGATTGGGGATGGCCGGGAGTTCCGGCACGGCCGCGAACTCGCGGCTTTTCTGGGACTGGTACCCCGCCAGTACTCTACCGGCGGACAGCCAAAGCTGCTGGGCATCTCCAAGCGCGGCAATGTGTATTTGCGTACCTTGCTCATCCACGGGGCCCGGGCGGTACTGCGCGGCGCCGATCGGCGCGCCGACCGGCTCGGCCCCTGGTCGCGTGCGCTCACAGCGCGACGGCATCCAAACGTCGTCGCCGTGGCACTCGCCAACAAGCTGGCGCGCATCGCCTGGGCCGTGCTCGTGCAAGGTCATGACTACCAGCCGTCGGTGGCGTAACGCTACCGACGTCAGATTTACCCCACCGGGTTTGCAAGCGTCACGAGGTGATGGCGACACTGGTTTAACCGCCTGACCGAAAACCTG